>JAEEGL011426265.1_pt1 | contig 126989 bp, 130 predicted proteins | sample 9134231 | NCBI WGS metagenome assembly JAEEGL01 (sample SAMN16246548, study PRJNA631951) | gut metagenome | biome: gut microbiome; feature: rumen; material: fiber-attached | host: Bos | place: Iran: Karaj | collected 2018-10 | reverse complement strand
TATTCCACTTTTTTGCCAACAACTGTAAATATAAATTTTGTAATTTTTTCAGCTTTAACTATTACAAATCCATTTTTTTCCATATCTCTTACGGTTTTTTCCATATAGGAAATATTACAATCTCCTGTATTGCTAAAGTGCCTATATATAAAGCTATCAACTTTAACGCCAAACATTTTAAAAGGTCCGACAACCTGTATCTGATAAAATATATAGTCCACCATTTTTCAAAACTCTTTTTGCCTCCTGCATAGGTTTATCTGTTTCAGGATAATGATGAAAACTTTGTGAACATGTTACAATATCAAAACTATTATCTTCAAATGGTAATTCGTCAGATCTTCCTTCAATAAATCTAGCATTTTTAATATTTTTTCTAATAGCTTGATTTATCATCTCTGGTGATAAATCAAGTCCTATATATTCAGCATTATAATCTTTTGATAGCATGCTTATTAAATATCCTGTACCACATCCAATATCTAACAATTTTTTGTATTCTTTTCCTTTCAAAAAATCATATATGTTTTTACAACTCTTTTTTCCATATTTTGAATATAAAATTGTATTAGTTTCATCATATATTGGTGCTTGTTTATCAAACCATTTTTTAGATAACTCAACAAAATCTTTTTCCATTATTCATTTCCTTTCAAGCTAGATACCATATCTATTTTTTTAATTTTCTTTGCTAAAAATTGATTTGTAATATAAATAACTATAAACGTTCCTATTGCTGAACATATAAATGTTAATGATCTAATTGAAGCTTCAAAGTCATAACTATCACCAATTGCATTTTTGAAGATATAATCTGTCATATAGTTTCCAAGTGGTAGTGCAATAATAATTGCAATTATACCAATCCATATATTTTGTTTAATAAATATTTTCTTTATTTGCTTATACTTAAAACCTAAAACTTTTAATGTTGCAAATTGATATTCTTTTTCCGTAAACGATAATATTCCTAAATTATATATAATTACAACTGCTAGTATAATAGATACGCCAATAAGTACGAAAATTAATGAATACATCATATTTAACATACTGTTAGTACCATCTTCTAAATTCTTTTTAGTCTGGATAATATTAACTCCTGGTATCTCTTTTATATTACTTAAATCAACATTTGTATATACACTATCTGCTTTATATTCCTCGTTTAAGGTATCAAAAAATTTTTTTGTACAATTAAATTGTTGCGCTTGTGGATCTCGATTTAATCCTACAATTTTTGTTTTATACCAATTATCAGAGCCAATTATATGCCATTCAATTATATCTCCTTCTTTTAAGTTATCCACTTGAGACATTTTTTCAGTAATATATAATCCATTATCTTTCATTGTAAATGGCTGTCTGTTATGGTCTGTTACTTGTAATAACCCTATAGCATCATTAATTGTTAATGGTTTAATAATAACATCATCATTGTTTTTAAACTCTATTCCTATTGTTTGAGATGTCTTGCTTCCATATTTTGAAATTATTTCGTTATACTGTTTTTCGGTATAATCTGCAGATAAAGTTAATTTATAGTCAAAATTGCTTATCGTATCAAACTCCCATCCAATATAAGATTTTATTGAATCAAACATTCCAAATGCTGTTACAACAAGCATTGTACATCCTGCAATACCAACTATCGCCATTAATGTTCTTGCTTTTGAACGAGCAACATCTCTAATATTCCATTTTGTAGATAGTGATAATTTATTAAATACTTTCTTAGTAGTAATACTATCTTCTTTAACTTTTATTTTTGGTTGTTCAATTCTTAGTGCTTGAGCAGCTGGTTCTTTTAATATTTTTCTACATGATAAATATGTAACTAAAGTGATTACTATTATTATTCCAGCTGTTACTTCATAAACAAGTGGGATAGTGACTATATTGTAGTATGGAATTTCATAATATACCATTTCCATTTCTAAAAAGTATTTTCCAATTAATTCATTTCCCAATACTATTCCTAATATACTTGCAATCATAGAGATAAAAAATCCATAATTTACATACATTCTTGTAATTTTACTTCTTTTTACTCCTAATGCTTTTAATGTACCTATTTGTATTCTTTCTCTTTTAACAAATCTATTCATTGTTGTTACAACTGATAAAATCGCTATAAAAACAAATAATCCTGAAAACACACCTGAATATGTATCTCCTTCTTCTGCCTCTCTTTTATATCCTTCATAAGAAAAATTATCGTCTCTTAAAGTTGCTGTTATAATATCATCTACTTTTTCTTTTATTTCATTTTTTGTTGTATCTATTTTTGAAACATCATCTACATCAACTATAGCATAAGGAAATACATAATCATCTTCTACATTGAAATCTTTATCTAACGCTTTTATAAATGCTTCTTTGTCTTCTGTATAATTATCTAATAACTCTAGTGCTTTTGCTAAATCAATATTTTCAATATTATCTATTTGATTTGTTATCACATTTGGAATTTTTGAATAATCAACTATTCCATATTTAGAAAGTGTATCTTTTAACTCATTTAAATTAATAATTGCATCTTGTACTTTATCTGTTTCTAAAATTTTGTCATATATATAATCTTTTGGAAATTCATTTATAGATAGGTAAGCAAATCCAAAATCATTATGAGCTGGAAATATTGCGCTTTCATCTTTAATAAAATATACATGATCTGGAACTTCTACTAATCCTATAACTTTTTCTTTAAAATTGTTTCCTTCAATTGATAGTTCTAACTCATCTCCTACATTAATTTCTAGATTTTTTGCTAAATAATAGTCAAGCCATAACCCATTTTTTTCTTTTGAATACTCTTCACCATTAATAAGATACATTTTGTTTATATTGTTAGTTTCAATAAAATTACATTCAATTACTAAATCAGATATAGGTTTATTCGTATCAGAATTGGTGAATCTTTCAGAATCTATTACATTTGCATTTATAGTAAGTAATCTTTCAGCATTTTTAACATTATTAATTTTCTTTATGTCTTCTATTTTTTCTTCAGTAAAATTCTCTGATGTAAGCCATATATCTTGTAAATTCTGATTTTCATAGTAAATTTTACTGCTTTCTTTCATACCATCCATATAGGCATGAACTCCTGCAAAAGCAAATACTGCTAAAAATACCATTAAAAATATTGTTATAAATTGAGATTTGTTTTTCCAAATATCACGAAAAATTTTCTTGTTTAACATTACCACTTAACCTCCTCTATTTTCTTTGGATTTTGGTTTGTGATAACACTTTCTATTTTTCCATTTTTAACATGTACTATTGTATCTGCTATATCTGCAATTAAACTATTGTGAGTAACAATTACAACTGTATTTGAACCATTATTGGCATCACATTGTTTTTTCAAAAGTTTTAATACTTCTACACCTGTTTTACTATCTAATGCACCAGTTGGTTCATCACATAACAATAGTTTTGGATTTTTTGCTATTGCTCTTGCAATACTTACTCTCTGTTGTTCTCCACCAGATAATTGACTTGGAAACTTTTTACTATGCTCTAAAAGTCCTACGCCTTTTAATGCATCTTCTGTACTCACCCCGATTTTTTACTATATCTTTTACAATATCTACATTTTCTTTAACTGTTAAACTAGGTAAAATATTGTAAAATTGAAATATAAATCCTACATTTTCAGCTCTGTAATCTGAAAGCTTATTCTCATTATATTTTGAAATGTTTTCTCCATCTATAATTACATTCCCACTTGTTGGCGTATCCATTCCGCCTATTAAATTTAATAATGTTGACTTTCCAGCACCTGATGGTCCAAGAATAACAATCATTTCTCCTTTATTTAATGATAAGTCTATATTATCTAAAGCTTTAAATTCATTATCTCCTATTTTATAGACTTTACTAACATTTTTTAATTCTACTATTTTTTCCATAATTCCTCCATATTCTAAGTAATACTATTATCGTATTTATTATATATATTGGTTTTGGGGTTGTCAATGAAAAATGAAACTTTTTTCAAGTTTTATTAATTTAAAATATTCGTGAAAATCTAATAATGCAGTTTTAAAACAAAAAAGGAACTTCTAACCGGAGCTCCTCAAATTGTTCAAAATATAAAAATTTGCATAATTAAATTTCATATAATCTTGCAATATCAATATTTTTTGTATTCTATATATTAGTTTTTCTAATTATTTCTTCTTTAAAATCTTTATAACATAATATTAAACTAACTAAAAAATTAAATATTGATATAATTATTGATGTTTTAATTAATGTATTGCTACTAATAATTCCTTTATGTATAAAGTATATTGTTGATAAACTTAACAGTACAATTATTAATTGATTTATTGCATATTTTCCATAATTCTTATAATTTATAATTGTTAATATGAACATAGTAATATTTGATATTATAATTATTATTGGTAAAGCAACACTAATTGACCAGCCAGTATATCCAATTTGATAATCTATAAAATAAATTAATACTGTCAATAATATAATTTGAACTACTATAAATCCTGAAATATTTCTAGTTCTATTTATGGAATATCTTACTGTAAGATATATATATAAGAGACTACATATGCATAAATGACTCCAATAAATATTGGGAGTAGTTAAATAATTAATTACCAATAAGATTATTGATATAACTACTACACTTAAACTAAATATTTTTATAAATGTATCTATTTTTTTACTACTTATTTTTTTGGGATATATCATTTTTTTCTCCACCTTCTATTGAATCTAATATTTCATTTGACTCAACTTCTACTTTAACATTTTGTGATCTTAAAAAATTATAGAAAAATCTTTCTATATCATTGTCATTTAAAATTGATGTAAATGTAAAAATAACTTTATCTAAATATGTACAACTTGAACATTTAATTTTCTCAATATTTTCTGGTGCAATTAAAAACAGAAAGTAATCAATATAGTCTTGATATTTTCCTATAATTCCGACTTTGCCTATATTAGAATAAGTTATTGATAAATGCTTCTGTATTTCTGCATATACACTCCTAATTATAATTTTCTTTAATGAAAGTGGTATAGAACTAATAAATAAATTCTTTCCAATCTTTACAGTATCTGACATTGTTTTTAACATTTCTTCTTCAGTAAGTTTTTTCTCAAATTCACTTTTTACAAAAAGTGTTATTTTTTCAAATGAAACACATGTATCCATTTCTGCATCTACACTTATGTATGAAAAAAAGTTAGACATAGTTTTTGATCTAAAATATTTTTTTAAGTTAACTGGAATACATACTTTTATTGGCTTTTTATTCTTAATAGTTTTTGTATTTTTTAATATATTAGCATTATATATTGACCATATAAGTACACTAGTTAAATATTGTGTAGTAGACATATCATATTTAGTACATTCATTTTTCAAATCATAATTATTTATTAATAAATGGTTTACACTAACTTGGTTAAACTTAAGTTCTTTTCCTTTTAATATGTAAGCTTTTTTATTTTCATCATTTTTCTTTGATTTTTTATTAAAATTTGCTATATAACTATCTTCTGTATCAAATTCTACTTTTCTGGTTTTTCTTTCTTCTTTGTCTAATAATTCTTTATGTTTCATTTCCAAATAATTATAAACAATCTCTCTAAAAAATATTAATCCACCATTACCATCTGTTAAAGAGTGGAAAATTTCAATATTTATTTTTCTTTCAAAATATGTAACACTAAAAAGATAATCATTACTGTAGATTGGATCAATTCTTTTACAAGGATAATCTGATTCTTCCCTTACTATTGCTTTTTTTAAGTTTTGTTCCAAATAATACCAAAAAATTCCTCTTTTTAATTTTACTTTAAAAGCTTTATATCTCAAAAGAGCCTTTTCTACAGCTTTTTCTAATACTGCTTTATCAATATCTTCTTTTAAAACTACAGAATATCTGAATACTGTACTATATTTTTTGCTCTCTGATAGTGGAAATATTTTAGCAGAATTATCTAGCTTTCTCCAAGTATTTTTATTTGTTTTTTTACTCATTATATTCTCTTTATTAACTCCATTCTTTCATTTACGGCTTTTCTTGTTATTTTGCCATTTTTCATATCAAATCCATGCATTGTTTTTTTAGTCTCATTTAGTATCACATTTATATGTTCTTTTTTTAATTTCTCTGCAAATTCTATTGATTCATCGTGTAAACAATCATATTCAGCTGTTTCAATATAAGTACTTGGCATAAATGAAACATCTCCTATTTCACCTGGAGAAATGTAATCATTATTACCATCTAAATATAAATCCCACATTTTTTTATTTAATACTGAATTCCATACTGGGGTATCTGTAAACTTTTTCATAGACTCTGTAATCATTCTTTTATCAAGAACTGGATAAAGTAGTAACAAATAATCTGGTATATTCATATTCAATTCTTTAGCTTTTCTAATAACATCAATTGCTAGACATCCACCAGCAGAATCTCCGCATACAATAATTTTTTTATTCTTCTCTTTTTTCAAAATATATTTATATGCAGCAAATGCATCTTCTATTGGAACTGGATATTTATATTTATATGCAAGCCTATAGTCTACATATACTACTTTGCATATACCTTCTTCAGCAAGTTTCTTGCAAAAATCATAATGATGTTTTGCTCCTCTATAAACAAATCCACCTCCATGAATATATAAAACGACTTTAGTTGTATTTATTTTTTTGGGTTCAAAAATATATATGTTTATTTTCTCATTATCAAATGATTTTACAGATTTACTTTTATAACTAATTTTTTTTGTTTCTTTAATAGTCTTAGGCACCACGGACATAAGCTTATCAGCATTTTCAAAGATTCTTTCATTAAATGGGATCTTGTACAATCTATATATGCCAAATTCATTACTAATAGGATATTTATTAAGATTTAAAATTGAAAATTTCTTTTTAGACATCTTTTCCCCTTTCTGTATAATAATTCTATCATAATTTATTAATTCATGTCATCTTTTTTTAAAATCATATTGAATTTCAAAAATAATAATGTTATAATGCCTTAAATTGTGGGCAAATTAGACTTTAAGCTTATTTGAGGTTATTATTAATAGATTCATTTATTATTATTTTTTTATCTTTATTATTCTAATCATTGTTTGTTCTATTTTTCATTATTCTAATAGTGTTCCTTTAGAAAATACTTTTCCGAGTTATTTAATATATTTTTCTGATAATGAATTCTTTTGGCCTGTTCCTGGTTTTCACAGAATAACATCAGATTTTGGTCCAAGAAAATCTCCAACAACTGGAGCTTCTAGCATTCATTCTGGAATAGATATTGCTGCTCCAGAAAACACATATATATATTCAGTGCTACCTTGTAAAATTATTTCTACTAGTTTTAAAGGAGCTGGCGGATATACAATTGTAACCGAATCTAATGAATATACAATATCATATTGCCATGTGTCACCAAATTTTATAGTATATCCTCGGTCAAACGATAGATGCTGGATCTAAAATTGGAAATGTTGGCCCTAAAAATGTTTATGGTATTCCAGGTAATCCATATAAGGATTCTGATGGTAATCCTACAAATGGTGCAACTACTGGATGTCATTTGCATTTAACTATAAGAAAAAATGGTGAACTTATAAATCCACTGGAACTTTTTAATTAATTTACAAATAAAAAAACGGCTTATAAAATAAGCCGCATTTTTATAAATCTAAATTCTTTCCATATATAGACCTGTTCTTGTATCTATTCTGATTTTATCTCCGATATTAACAAATAATGGAACTGATATTTCTAATCCGTTTTCTAATGTTGCTGGTTTTCCAGATGTTGTTGTTGTATTTCCACTAAATCCAGGCTCTGTATATGTAACTTCTAATTCAACAAACATTGGTGGTTCAACATTAAATACTTTTCCTTTAAATGAAAGTACTGTTACATTCATATTTTCTTTAATATATTTTAATGCATCTCCTAATTGTTCTTCATTTAATGGGATTTGCTCATATGTAGTATTATCCATTAAATAGTATAATCCTGAATCGTTATATAAATATTGCATTTCTCTTTTTTCTATTTCAGCACCTTGTAATTTTTCTGAAGGGTTGAAAGTTCTTTCTATAACTGCACCTGTTATAACATTTTTCATTTTTACTCTAACAAATGCTGCACCTTTTCCTGGTTTTACGTGTTGGAATTCAACAACTTTAAATACATTTCCATCTAATTCAAATGTTGTGTTATTTCTTAAATCGCCTGCCATATATACATCTGCCATAATAATCTCCTCTTTTCTTTAATATTCAATACATTTTATATAATAGCATAAAATTATTATTTAATCAAGCATTTTATAATTTTATTACTATATAGTCTTTTTTATACTTTGTAAGCTGAGTTGTGCCTATTTTTTCAACTTTATAAGTATCTTCTATTCTCATTCCGTATTTTCCTGGAAAGTATACACCTGGTTCTATTGCTATTACTGAGTTTTCTTTAGCATAATTATCAACTTTAGAATTTAAAAATGGTTGTTCATGAATATCAAGTCCTACTCCATGTCCAAATGCATGTAATAATGCAAAATTCTTAAGTTTATACTCGCTTTCTCTATCTTTTATTATAGCTTTTATATTTGCACCATCTTTAAATGCGATACTTAATCTTTTCTGTTCTTCAATTAAGAAATTGTATACTTGTTTTTGCTCTTCTGTAGGTTCTGCTGTAAATACTACTCTTGAAAAATCTGAGCAATATCCATTAAATTTGCAACCTATATCAAATTGAATAATATCACCTGTTCTTAATCTTCTATCTGTTGGAACAGCATGTGGCATAGATGTATTTTCTCCAAAAGCAACTATTAAATCGAAAGCTATTCCATCAGCATCATTTAAAACCATATATTTTTCTAATTCAAAAGCAACTTCTTTTTCAGTAACTCCTTCTTGTAAGTAGTCTAATATATATTCAAATGCATTATCTGTAATTTCACATGCTTTTTTTATATACTCAATCTCTTCTTCATCTTTTACAATTCTTTGATTTTCTATTAATCCATCTGTTTCACTCATGCTAACTTGAAACATTTGTAAATACTTTTTATACTGCTCATATGTTACATACTTTTCTTCAAAACCAACATTATCATAGCTCATGAAAATTCCTTCATAGTCATATTTATCAAGTTCTTTAGAATTATATGCTATAATTTCATCATCAATTGTAAGTTTTCTGTTTACACTTTCTATATATCTACTGTCAGTAACAAAAATATTTTCTTTAGGTCCAACAATTAAATATCCTTCTTCATCAAGTCCTGTCAAATACTTGATGTTTATTGGATTGGATACAATCATTCCATCTAACTTGAGCGGTAATAATTGGTTTCTTAACCACTTCATTCTCAAATTCATAATAATACCTCTCTTAAAAAATTTTATTACTCAACATTTGGCAAAAATTTAAAAAGTTTCCTATAATAAAGCCATTAGGAATAAAAATGCATATTAAACTTGATAAAGCAAGAAATGGTCCAAAAGCTATATACTCATCTTTTTTCTTAATAATTAATCTAAAAACAAGAATAACTATAGAGCATATGGCAGCAATAATAAAAGATAATATTGAAATTTCTACAATAGAATTTACTCCAAAAAATAATCCTATTGCTCCCATAAATTTTAAATCTCCAAGTCCCATAGCTTCTTTTCCGGCAACAAATCTACCTAAAAGCATTAAGACTCCAAAGATTGTTATTCCAACAATTGAACCTAATATATACTCTTTTACCATATTAATATTACTAATGCCATATAAGAAAGTAATTATAATTCCAAACTCAAAAATTGTTAAAGTTAATCTATTTGGTATTATTCTATGTTTTATATCAATCATAAATGTTAAAATTAATGTTGGAATAATAATTAAATATTTTATAAGTTCTAAGTTTTTTAAGGAATCTTCTTTTAATCCAAACCTATATAAAACTAAAATGTATAATATTGTAATAACAATCATAAATAAATATTTTAATACACTTGAATTTTGGTCAGAAAAAATCTCTTTACTTAATATTTTTTTATTTTCTGGTAATCTTTCATAACACCAAAAAGAAAACCAACCAATAACTAAGCCTATACAACCTATTAATGTATAAATTAAAATATGTACATTATTATAATACATCATTTTTCATTCCTGTCTTTTAAATATTTTTTAATCACTAAATTTTCTAAAGGTCTCTTGATTCTTGTCATCCATAAATCCTTTTTATCAATTGGTTCAACAAGAATTGGAAACATATGGCAACGATTAGCGCCAACAACATCCGTAAAAATCTGATCTCCTATTACTGCAATGTTTTCATTTGGTAATTCTAAGATTTCTTTAGCTTTCTTAAATCCTCTTTTCAAAGGTTTAGTTGCAAATGATATATATGGAATATTCATCAGCTCAGCAACCATCTTAATTTTATTTAGCTTATTACTGTTTGAAAGAATAATACTCTTTATTCCAGAATTTTTAATGCTTTGAGCCCACTCTCCTAATCCATCTAAAATATTCAAATCGAAATCTAATAAAGTATTATCAACATCTAGAATTAGCCCTTTTATATTATTTTGATTTAAATACTCAGGTGTTATATCTGTTACTTTTCTACAATATAGTTTAGGATATAAAATCATAAAAGCGGACCTCCATTTTCAATATTTATATTACCAATTTGTTACGTTTTTGTCAATTTTATTTACAAATTAATCACATTTGAATATAATCACATGTGATTGGAGAATTTTATGGAAAACACAAATGATGAAGTATTAACGAAGCATAAAAAAACAAATCGTAGATTAATGATATTCTACGAAATGTTTTCTTATGATTTACTTTTTTACTATTCAATTTCATATTTATTTTTAGTTAATGTTAAACTACTTACTCCTTCTCAAGTAATCTTTGGAGAAGCTTTTTACCCATTATTTAAAATTATATTTATTATTCCATGTACATTTTTAATTCAAAAATTAGGTAAGAAAAAAAGTATAATTATTGCAGATTGTTCACTTATCATTTTTATTTTAATTGTACTTAATTTGGTTAATACATTAACACTAATTATTGCAAATGTTTTTTGTGCTTTTGCATATGTAATAAAAGGTATGACTGATGCAAACCTTTTATATGATTCTATTGATGAGGCAGAAAATAGAAGAGAACTTTTCTCTAAATATGAAGGAAAAGCAAATGCTTCATTTTACTTTTTTGATGCTATTACAGCATTATCCACTGGTTTTCTTTTTGCAATAAATCCATATCTTCCTCTCATAATGTCTCTTTTCGCAATTGTAATCTCAACATTAATTTCATTTAGGCTAAAAGAAATTAAACCTGTTAAAAAGCGTGACAAAAACATGACTTTAAAAGATGATATTAAAAATTATTTTTCTGATGTTAAAATCGCACTTAAATTTATTACTCGTTCATCTAGATTAAAAGCACTTATCATTTTTAATGCAACTATAATATCCATATTGTTTTGCATTGTAGAATTAAGAAATGGTGTTTTGAATGAATTAGGAGTACCATCAGAAGTTTTTGGCGTTATATTTTCAATAATGGGAATCATATCATGTTATTCTGCATCACGTGCTATAAAACTACATCAGAAACATAGAAATAGGACTCTCACAGTTATTAGTATTGCTCTTGCAGTTTCTATTATTGTTGCTGGACTAGTAGCTACTTTGGGCTTCTCACCATTTTTACAATTGTACTTAATACTAATAATGTTTTCTATACAATTTTTCTGTAAAGGATCTGTATATCCTATTATAAAATTATACCTAAGCAGTTTTTCCGACAGCAAAATGCGTTTAAAAATATATTCAGTTAATGCATTAATTGAATCAATAATAACTTTTATTTTTTCAATTATTTGGTCTTTTATTTTAAGAACACACGAACCATCACAAACATTCTTATATGTTGGTATTACATCACTTATATTAATAGTATTAGTTTTAATATATATGCTACCACGTATTGGATTGAAACCAGATGAATATCCTGAAAAAGATATTGATTATTCCGATTTATTATAATTTATTTACAAAAAATATGTTTTCCAATTGTAACAACTTGTGGTCTACTCCAAATCCAAGAATTTGTTGCCGTATTTGGATTAAAATAATATATGCAGCCAGATGTAGGGTCCCATCCATTTAATGCATCTTGCGCTGCTTTTTTTGATTGTGCACTTGCTGTTAAATTAATTTGTCCATCTTGTACACAAGTATATGCACCTGGTTGATATATTACTCCTGCGACACTATTTGGAAATTTCGAATTTGAAACTCTATTTAGTACTGTTGCTGCAACAGCCACCATTCCTGTATAAGGTTCCCCCCTTGCTTCGGCATTTACCAATTTACTCAATAAATTTAAATCTGTATTATTATTTGATGTATTACTATTACCAATTGAATTAATTCCTAATGCAGCTAATGTTTTTTCTCCAACAATTCCATCAACATTTAATCCATTCTTTTTCTGAAAACTTTTTACTGCATTAAAAGTCTGTGTGCCAAAAATTCCATCTACACTTCCCTTATAATATCCCCAATTTTTTAATTTTGTTTGAATTTTTTTTACTTCATTTCCAGTTGATCCATATTTAGATAATGAAAATACAGCTGGACACAATATTAAAAATAAATTTAATAAAACAAAAAATATAATTATTTTTTTTCTTGTCATTTTCAATCTCCTTTATTTTCTAGTATTCCCTAACTTTATTATTTTAATTATTACAATTGTGTTACAATTTTATTTTTTTGTTACAAAAACTTAACATATATTTCAATAATATATCTTGAAAAATAAAAATATTATACTTATAATACAATTAATAAAATAATAGGAGTAACTGTAATGAATAGTTTTGCAAATATCAAATTTGATGGAAATTTAATACAAAACAAAACATGTAAAATTACATATTCTGGAACATTTTTTCAAAACAATTCAGAATCTGTAATTATAGTTTATGGTTTTGAAGATGACTGGAAAGAGTCTTCTGAAAAAGTAATGGAAAGAACTGATAATGGTTTTGTTGCTGAAATAAAAATGTTAAACTACAATTCATTCAATTTCTGTTTTAGAAATTCAAACTATGAATGGGATAACAACAATTATCAAAACTATGGTGCTCTTATAGCAAAAGAAGAAATAAAAGAAGAAATAAATACTAAAGAAAAAGTAACAGAAACTTTTATTGATGAAGATGTTATAGACACTAAAGACACTGAAGATGATGCAAGTTGTTTTGAAGCAAATGTTGAAAAAAATGATCCATTAAATATAGAAGAATCTCTTGTTAATTCTATAGAAGAACCAGAATTAACTCGAGAAATTGATACATTGTTTGAAGATTTATATGATAATTCTTCTAATAAACAAGAATTGTTGAACAACATTTTATCTACCAACTCTTCTAAACAAGAATTTAGCATGAACTCATTAATAGATGAAATTTTATCTCCTATTGTTTCTTCAGAAGTTTTCGAAGAAGAAAATGAATTAAATTATAAAGAAGAAAATTTAAGCTTAGCTGAAGAATTAAAATCAGATGAAAAAATTAATAATTTAATAGATGATTTAATTTTAGATATTTATAAAAATGTTGATGAAAATACCAATACTGTTGTTACTGAAGAACCAACATCTACCGCACAAGAAGTTAAACCTATTGCTGAAGAACCTGTTATAGAAGAAATTGTTGAAGAAGAACAAGAACCATCTATTGTTGAAGAAATATCTCCAGTTAAAATTGTAAAAGAAATTCCTGCTCAACAAGAAGAAAAAAGCTTAATTGTAAGTCCTAGATCTTTAAGCAAGTTCTATGTAATTAGGAAAAAAATAAAAATTGCATTTTATAAATTACTTAGATTATTTCCAAAAGGAACATCTTCTTCAAATATAGAACAATAAATACATAAAAAAGGCGATTTTGAAATCGCCTTTTTTTATTTCTTTTAAAATATACCAGTAATATTCTCATTTTCATCTAATCTGATTTTTTCAGCAGAAGGAATCTTAGGAAGTCCTGGCATAGTATAGATTTTTCCAGTTTTTACAACAATAAACTCTGCTCCATTTTTTACTACAACTTCTCTAATATGAATATTAAATGGTTCATTACATAATAAATTCTTGTCATTATCAGAAAAAGAATATTGTGTTTTAGCAATACAAACTGGGTAATTACTATATCCCATTTTTTCAATTTGTTTAATTTCTTCAAGTGACTCATCTGTATATTCTACACCTTCTGCACCATATACTTCTTTTGCAACTTTCTCTATTTTTTCTTTAATAGAATCATTGTCATTATATACAAATTTTATTCCACTTTCACTTTCTGTAAGTTTAACAACCTTTTCAGCTAAGTCTATTGCACCTTCTCCACCTTTTGCCCATACTTCTGCTAAACTTAATTCTACTCCTAATTTTTTAAGTTCTTCTCTTAAATAAGCAATTTCTTTATCAGAATCATTACTATATTTATTTATTGCAACAATTGGATTTAGTCCATATTTATTTTTTATATTATCTACATGTCTTTTTAAATTATCTATTCCTATTTTTAGAGATTCAAAATCTTCTTTTTGACAATCTTCTTTAGAAGCACCACCATGATATTTTAAAGCTTTTAATGTAGCAACACATACACAAGCTTTTGGTTTTAGCCCAGCTTTTCTGCATTTGATATTAACGAATTTTTCTGCACCTAAATCAGCACCAAATCCTGCTTCTGTTACAACGTAATCTCCAAGTTTTAAAGCAAGTCTTGTTGCAATAATACTATTACAACCATGTGCAATATTAGCGAAAGGTCCTCCATGAACAACAGCTAAATTATGTTCTAAAGTTTGAACAATATTAGGATTAATAGCATCTTTTAATAAAACTGTTAATGCCCCTTCTGCTTTTAAATCTTTCGCAAAAATAGGTTCATCATCTTCATTATAACCAACAAGGATATTTCCTAATCTTCTCTCTAAATCCTTTAGATTTTCTGCTAAGCAAAAAATAGCCATTATTTCAGATGCAACAGAAATATCAAATCCATCTTCTCTAGGTTTCATGTTTTTTTCATTAGAAAGCCCTATTTCTATTTGTCTTAGGATTCTATCATTTAAATCTAAACATCTTTTCCAAATTACTTTTTTAAATTTTAACTTATTCCCATAATATATATGATTATCTATCATAGCAGCTAATAAATTATTAGCTGATGTTATAGCATGAATATCTCCTGTAAAGTGAAGATTTATATCTTCCATAGGAGCAATTTGAGCATATCCTCCACCTGTTGCTCCACCTTTAATACCAAAAACTGGTCCTAAAGAAGGTTCTCTTAATGCTAATACTGAATTTTTGCCTATCTTATTTAATGCATCAGATAATCCAATTGCAACAGTAGTTTTTCCTTCTCCTAAAGGAGTAGGATTAATTGCTGTAACTAATATTAAATTACCATCTTTCTTATTTTCTATTTTTTTAATAAAGTCTCTAGAAACTTTGGCTTTATATTTTCCATATAACTCTATGTCATCATCTGTAATATCATATTTTTTTGCTATACTAGAAATTCTTTCTAATTTAACACTTCTTGCAATTTCAATATCAGTCATACTTCCTCCTTTAATACTCTATTTTATATATATATGTTTTTCTTGATATACAACGTGTCGGTGACACATATAAAAGTCTTAATTTGTCTTTTATTTTATTATAAGATGCATAATATGTGATATCTATCGAGTCAGAAATCGGTTCAAGAAAATAAATATTGTTTTCACCATTTTCTTTCAAATATTCTATTGCATCTTCTATATAGTTATCTACTTCTACATCTAAAAACCTATTCCATGTTGCATAAGTCATATATTCTAATGATGTAGCATCAAAGAACTTATAATCTTTGCCAGACAAATAAACTTCAATTGGAGATATTGTATTCCAATGTATTGTAACAATAGTTGAATTCTCGGGAATATTCTCTTCTATAAAACTGGATGCATTTTTTGAATCTGAATATGGATACTGTATTTCATCTTTAATTAAATTTATCATATTTGGAATAGACATTAAACAAAATATTACAACTATTATTTCTAAATAATCAATTTTATTATCTTGTTTGATTGTCTCATTTACATTCCAATCAAAAAGTAACACTAATGTTGGTATAATAGCAGTTCTTGGACTAATTTGGATACTGAACACACAAGTTTGTACGTAAACAAAAAATAAATTTCCCAAAAACATTATAATGCCAAGTTTTTTGTTATACTTTAATGAATAATACACTATAAATATAATTGTTAATATTTCCATACCAATAATAAAAATAATATTTTTTTGCCCTATCGTAACAATTATTATGTTTTTACAAAAATCTACAAAAGACATAATTATTTTTACTATTTCATTATTTCCATTTGCTATTGAAGTAGAAAAAAATAATCCGAAAAAAAGCACAAGCCAAGGCATTTAATATTCCAATAACAGCTATTATTAGACTAATATATGTTTTTTTATTATCACTAATTATTCTATTTTTATAATATATAACAAAAATTGTAATTACATATCCAAACATTATAATGTGTGTATTAGCTAATAAGCAAAGTATTATACCAAATAAAATTTGATGTTTATCATCATTCTTCAAATTAGATAACATCATTAATAGTATTGGTATTAAAAAGTACGGTCTCAATAATGATGGTAAAATATATATAAAAACTGAATTAAATAATAAGCAACATTTCACTAAATCATTATATGGCGATTTTTTCAAAACTAAAAATGCAAAACTTAACGCAAAAAATAATTGCAATATTTTTGTTGACTCATAAGGTAAGCCTGTCTTTGCAAATATACATAATAAAAAATGCCAAAAATATGAATGTCCTTCAAATCTCATTTGTTTTATAATATCAATAAAACTTAAATCTCTAGCAATCAGCCATGCTTGCGCTTCATCTTCCCAAGCTTCATGAAAGTATAATATAAAAGCAACTACAAAAGCATATATTGCAAATATTATAATTTCTAAAAATCTATTTTCTTTTTTCACTTGTATTTTTTTTATTTTATCTATTATTTTTTCCATCTTATCCTATAATTGCTCCAATGACAATCCCTACAATTGCACCAACAAATACTTGAATAGGAGTATGTCCTAAAGCTTCAATTAATTTTTCATGTACTTCAACTGTTGTTAATTCTGGATTTTCCATAATTTTATTTAAAATTCTTGCTTGTTTTCCAGCTGCTCTTCTTATTCCTGCAGCATCATACATAACAACTAATGCCATTATTACTGATAATGCAAAAATACCTGAATCAAACCCATAGCTTTTTCCTATACAAACAGCTAATGATGTAACAACAGCTGAATGTGAACTAGGCATTCCTCCAGCTCCAAGTAATCTTTTAAAATTTATTTTTTTATTTACTATAAAGTCAGTTATAAATTTAATAATTTGAATTGATAGCCATAATAAAAATGGTATCACTAATGCTTTGTTTGTAACTATTTGTTGAAATATGTTCATTATCTTATTTACTCTTCAGGAATGAAGTTCTCCTCTCTTAAATTATCATCTTCACCTATTAAAATAGTAATTTTTTTCTCTGCTTCTTCAAGTTTTGTATTACATTTTTGGGAAAGAACTATTCCTTCCTCAAACAACTTTACAGAATCATCTAATGTTAACTGTTCTTTTTCTAACTTATTTGTAATTTCTTCTAATCTTTTCATTAAATCTTCAAAAGACTCTTCTTTTCCCATTGCTCTCTCCTTCTAATAATCAACTTCCACTGTACGTTTCTCTAAATTAACTATAAAGTATGTGCTTACAGTTGCTGTTTCATTTGAAACAACTGCTATTATATATTCCCCATTAGATGTAACTGAATCGCATCTAAATGAAACTGTTTCATCAGCTCCCCATTTTTCTTTTGCAAGTTCAATAGCCTCTAGCTTTTTATCTGTTGTTCCAACATCTGAATCTTCTTCGTATATATCATTATTTGAAATTGGAACTTCTAATTCTATAAGCCCATCATCAATAACAATATTTCCTTCTTCTACTTTTACTCCATCATAATCACCAATCATATTAGATATTTCTTCATAGTTTACTTGATTTTCTTCTGTTTTCTTATGATTTTTTGTTATATTAACAGTTAATACAACAACTAAGATAAAAATTAATAAACATACAACTCCAATAACTATTTTTTTCATTTTTTACCTCCTAAATTACTTTCGCATCTTTTGTTCCATCTTGAAATCTTAATTTTATTTTCATATCTTTCTCAAGCATTTCAACTTTTGACAAAACTTTGTCATTTTCATCTGTTGTAATACAAAAACCTCTTGTTAGTGTTTTTAATGGACTTAAAGTATCAAGTTTGGTTATCAACTTTGTTGCATCTATTCTAGAATCTTTTATTACTTTTTCCACATGATTCTTTATGCTTTTTATGTATTGATCAATTTGTAAATAATAGTCATTAATTCTATCTAATGGCTCTTTATACACTTTAGAACTCATACATTTTTCATATCGTAGTCTCATCAAATCTGTTCTGTTCTTCAAAGATATTTTTAGTCTTCTTTGATATAAATTTATTGTGTATTCTAAATCAGATATATCTGCAACTGCTAGTTCTGCAGCAGCTGAAGGTGTTGGTGCTCTTAAATCTGCAACAAAATCTGCAATTGTAAAATCTGTCTCATGGCCTACTGCTGAAATTATAGGAATTTCAGAATCGTATATTGCCCTTGCAACTATTTCTTCATTAAATGGCCATAAATCTTCTAAACTTCCACCACCTCTTCCAAGGATAATAACATCTGCTAGTTTTTTGTCATTCATTGTTTTTATTGCTTTTGCAATTTTTACTCCTGCTCCTTCACCTTGTACTGGAACAGGAAGTAATCTAATATAAACATTTGGATTTCTCCTAGTAGAAACATTAATAATATCTCTTATTACAGCACCTGTATTGGATGTTAGAACTCCAATTATCTTTGGCATAAATGGGATTGTTTTTTTATGAGCTGTATCAAATAAGCCTTCATCTTCAAGTTTTGCTTTTAATTTCTCAAATGCCTCATAAAGATTTCCTATTCCATCTTCTTGCATTGCTTTGCAATATATTTGATAAACTCCATCTCTTTCAAAAACACCAACAGTTCCCAATACTATAACTTTCATTCCATCTTTAGGCACAAAATTTAAAGTAGCAGTACTAGTTTTAAACATAACGCACTTAACTAAAGAATTTTCATCTTTTAAAGTAAAATACATATGTCCTGTATAATGATGCTTAAAATTTGAAATTTCCCCTTTAACTAATACGCTATTTAAATACTCATCTTCTGCTACTTTATCTTTCACATATCTATTTAATTCTGTTACAGAAATTGGATTAATTTTCATTAACTTCTCCGTTTAATTTTTTCTCTTTTACAACACTTGCTAGAATACCATTTATAAATATTGGTGCTGATTCATCAGCATATTTTTTGGCAAGTTCAACAACTTCATTAATTGCTACTTTATATGGTAATTTTTTATATACCATTTCATAAATTGCTATCTTTATTAAACTAATATTTATCTTTGATATTCTATTTAAACTCCAATTTTCTTTTAAATTTGATGTGATTAAAGAATTTATTTCAGATTCATTTTCTTTAATGCCATTTTGAATATCTTTCAAATACTCTACAACTTTTTTATCATCTATTTCGTTATTCTCTAAGAAAATTTCTAATTGATCTTCATCATTTTGCTTTTGTATTTCGATTTCATAAATTAGCTTAAATGCTAATTCTCGCATTGCAGATCTTTGCATTGTTTCCTCCTAAAATTTATCAATAAAATTCTTTAATTTCTCTTTTACATCAATTTTGTTTTTTTGAATATAATTTCCAATAAACATTCCAACTAAAATTACAATTACACAAAATAGTAATTTATAAATTCCAGTTATACACAACAATAAAGTAATAACTCCACCAATTGTTGCACCACCATAATTATATATAAATCTATTCAATTTACTTGTATCATCAAAATCATATTCTGATTCAACATTGTTTTTATCTATATTTTCCTTATCATCATCATTCATAACTATTCTTCCTCTTTATCTTCTTTGCTGTCATTTTCCAAATTTTGATCTACATCATTTAATAATTCTTCTGCATTTGCAATATTTTCTGAACTATTATCATCTGTATCATTTTTTAATGGTTCATCAGATTCAGCAGCTGGTAGGCCTTTTACTCTTTTATTTGTAATATTCTTTATTTTAATATTTACTTCTTTAACTTCTAAATCAGCTGTCCTTTTCATTGCATCTTTTATTCTTGCTTGTATTTCATTAGAAACATCTTTTAGCATTATATCTTTACTAACAGCAGCTGTTACATTTATAATTAAATTTCTATCTCTATCTAAAATAGTTCTACTAGAAATTGAATCAGCTCCTGGAACTTCTTTTATAACACTAGCAATTAAATTTTCTAAACTCTCTTTTGAAATTAATAATTTACCATTAGCATTTTCTAATATAATTCCATCTTTACCTGCATTTTCTGATTTGCTTGTAAAGAACAATCCTTTTAATGCCAAAAGTATTAATACAGCTAGCACTCCTATTGTAATTTTTATTGCTAATTCTCCATCAGTCAAATGTGCAATTTGTTCTGTAATAAGTTTTGCATCAACAATTCCAGATAATAATAATGCAACTACAACAACTAGTATAATAATTATTAATGAAAATATTTTTAAAGCTAATTTGTCTAAAAATTTCATTTTCTTCTCTCCTTATCTTTATTCATTTGTTTCTTCTGCTTGTTCTTCCTTAACTTCTTCAGTTTCATCTGCTTTACTATCTTTTTCAGATTTTGCATGAACTCCTTGAACATGAACGTTTACTTCTAATACTTTTAATCCTGTCATATTCTCAACTGAACCTTTTACTCTTGATTGAATTTCATATGCAACATCTGGAATTCTAGCACCATATTCTACTATAATACTAACATCTATTTTTGCATTTTTATCATTTACATCAACTTTAATCCCTTTAGTAAAACTCTTTTTACCACTTAAAGCTTCAGTAAGTCCTGCAAATCCGCCTGACATTCCATAAACACCTTGCACTTCAGAAACTGCTATTCCTGCATATGTTGCTACAGCTTCATTAGCAATTTTTATTGTATCATTTCCTTCAACTGAAATTTCTTCAGCACTATCAATTACTTCTTCATTATTATTTTCTTCCATAATAAAAACCTCCCTAAATTATGAGTTAAATCAATATATTAAGTATATCAATATATATACTTTTTTACAAGTATTTTTAGATTATTCAAAAACTTCGCCGATCTCTATTTTGTTCCCTCTCAAAAAGTCATTAATACTCATTTTTTTTGCATTTTCACCTTGTATTTCCAACACAGAAATTATTCCATCACTTGCTTTTATATATAAACCAATTTTGGCATCTGCAACTAAAACAGTACCAGTTTTCTTTTCAATATATTCTTTTTCTAATGGTAAAACTTGAGCTCTCCATATTTTAATTTTTTTATCATTTAATAAAGAATACGTTCCCATTATTGGATTTAATCCTCTTATTAAATTTTTTATCTCTATTGAACTTTTATTCCAATCAATTTTTGACATTGTTTTTTCAAGCATTGGTGCTAAAGTATAATCCTCTGGTTGTGGTCTTCTTTCAATTATACCTTTATCAATATTATTAACACATTCTAATAATAAATCTGCCCCTATACTTGAAAGTCTATTCCACAATTCTCCTGTTGTTTCATCAGGATCAATTTCAACTTCTTTTTGTTTAATAATATCTCCTGAATCCATTCCTTCATCTAAATACATAATTGTAACACCTGTTGAACTATCTCCATTTAATATTGCCCATTGTATTGGTGCTGAGCCTCTGTATTTTGGAAGCATAGAAGGATGTACATTTATACACCCTAATTTTGGAATTTTTAAAAATGATTTTGGAAGAATAATACCATATGAAACAACAACTACCAAATCTGGCTCAAGTTCTCTTATTGCATCTTTAAACTCATCATTTTTAGATATCTTTTCAGGTTGAAATATTCTTAATCCTTTTTCTAGTGCATATTCTTTAACTGGAGATGCCACTAACTTCATACCTCTTCCAGCTGGTCTATCTGGAGTTGTTACAACTCCACAAATTTCATAACCCGAATTATATAATTTATCTAAAGACTCCCTTGAAAAATCTGGAGTCCCCATAAAAAGAATCTTCATTAAAATATTCCTTTCTATTTTTTTATATCATCAGGATTAACAACCTCTAGTGTTCCTGGTTTTACTTTTTCAGTAAATACAATTCCATTCAAGTGATCAATCTCATGGCATAAAGCTTGTGCCAATAAATCTCTTGCTTGTAATTTTACTTTTATACCATCTAAATCTAAAGCCTCAACAACAACTTCTTTAGGTCTAGTAACTTTTCCAAATTTATTAGGAAAACTTAAACAGCCTTCATCAACTTCTTGCTCACCTTTTTGACTTATGATAACCGGATTTATTAATATAAATTGTGCACCTTCTTCATAAAGATCTATTACAATAATTCTTTTTAATATTCCAACTTGAGGCGCCGCTAAACCTAATCCATCCCATTTGTGCATTGTATCCATCATATCTTGAGCAAGTACTTTTATTTTGTCATCAATCACTTCTATTTCTTTTGCTCGCTTAGATAGTATTTCGTCTCCTTCATATCTTAAATTTCTAATTGCCATACTTTTCCCCTTCTTTTAACTCATTGTGTTTGGATTTATATCTATCACAATGGAAGTATCTTTACATTTTTTTATTTCTTCATCATTAATTGCATAATTTATTATATCTAGCAATTTGGATGTAACTTTCCCTTTCAATATAATTCTCCAACGATATTTATTTTTTATTTTATCAATTGGTGCTGCCACAGGCTTATAAACGAACAAATTATTTTGTTTTACATTTATAATCTTTTGATAAATTAAATTTGATAGTTTTAGTATTTCTTGAAGATTACTCCCTGAAAACCTAATTAGTATTATATCGCAAAAAGGTGGGTAATTCAACATTTTTCTTAGGTTAATTTCTTGATTATAAAACAAATCATAATCTTGTTTTTGACTATCAATAATAGCATAATGATCTGGATTGTATGTTTGAATTATAACACTACCGTTTTCTTCTCTTCCAGACCTTCCTGCAACTTGTACAAGGGTTTGAAATGTTCTTTCAACAGAACGATAATCATCCATATTTAAACTACCATCTGCAGATATAACACCTACTAAAGTTACATTTGGAAAATGATGTCCTTTTACTACCATTTGTGTTCCTATTAAAATATCAATATTATTATTTTTAAATGCATTTAATATGTCTTCATGTGAATTTTTTTTGGAAACAGTATCAATATCCATTCTAATAGTACTAACATTTGGAAATATTTTATGTATTTCATCTTCTAGTTTTTGAGTACCTGTTCCAAAATATTTAACCTTTTTACTTTTACAATCTGGGCACTCATCAATAGTATTCGTTTCATAACCACAATAATGACATTTTAGCTTATTTTCATATCTATGATATGTTAAACTAATATTGCAGTTTTTACATTTTGCTACATATCCACATTCCCTACACATAACAAAAGTTGAATATCCTCTTCTATTTAAAAATAGAATTGTTTGTTTTTTATCTTCCAAATTTTTCTTTATTGCATCTTGAAGCTTAAAACTTAACATTGATCTATTGCCATTTATTAGTTCATTTCTTAAATCTACTATTTCAACATTAGGAAGTGTAGCATTATTAGCTCTCTTAGTTAAAGTATATAGTTTGATATCATTTGATTTTGCTTGATACATTGTAACAATTTCAGGTGTAGCACTTCCCAAAACAAGTGGGCAATTATTCTGTTTAGCAATATATTTTGCTAAATCTTTTGCATTATATCTTGGTGTCATATCAGACTTATATGAACTATCATGTTCCTCATCAATAATTATGATTCCTAAATCTTTAACAGGAGCAAATATTGCTGACCTTGCACCAATTACAATTTTAGCTTCACCATTTTTTATCTTATTCCACTCGTCAAATCTTTCACCTATAGATAGTTTACTGTGTAATACTGCAATTTGTTCCCCAAATCTTGCTAAGAATCTATCAACCATTTGAGGAGTTAATGATATTTCAGGCACTAAAACAATTGCTGTTTTATTTTTTTCTAATACCTTTCCAATTAATTGTAAATATATTTCTGTTTTTCCAGAACCTGTAATTCCATATATTAAGCTTTTTGAAAATTCATTGTTATCAATCGAATAACTAATTCCATTAAAACACTTCTGTTGCTCTGAATTTAATTTTTTAGGTTCATCATGTTTAATTTTTTTATTTATAAATGGATTTCTTTCAATTTGTTTTTGTATAATTTCGATAAAACCATTTTTTTCTAATGTTTTAATTATACTATCAGAAACCTCTGCAATTAGCTGTAAATCTGTTTTGTATATTCCATCATTAGTTTCTAAAAAATTTAAAACTCTTAAATGTTTTTCACTTTTTATTTTTTCATTTTCGATTAAATAATTAATTTCATCAATATCTTTTTTTAAATAAACAAAACTTCCTGTTTTTTCTTTTGTCCTATCAGATATTTTCTTTCCACCTGTACCTGGTGGAAGCATTAATTTAATACAGTCAGAAATATTGCAGAAATACTTTCTAGACATTAATTTAGCTAAAGTAATATTTTCTTCAGTTAAACTTTCTTCTATTTCAATTTTTGCTATCTCTTTATTTGCAAATTCTGAATTTTCTTTTAAATTAATAACAAAACCATCTTCCAACTTTGTGCCTTTTCCAAAAGGCACAAGAACTCTAGCACCAGCTTTTATAATTTTTTCCATTTGAGCTGGTACTATATAATCAAATATTTTATTAAGTGCTTTAGCATTACTATTAATTATTACTTCTGCATACATTTTCTTATCCATTCAATAATACGGCATAATAAAATTATGCCGTATTATTTTCGCATATTATTAGTTTTCTTCTTTGCTTTCTTGTCTTATGATTTCTTCTATTATACTTACTGCTTTTTCTAAGTTATCATTTTTTAGAACATAGTCATACATTCCAATTTTAGATTCTTCATAATCAAATCTATTTAATCTTAAAATGATTTCACCTTCAGAAGGCTTATCTATTCTGTTCTCTAATCTATGACGTAATTCTTCTTTTGGAACTCTTAAAAATATTGTAACTATTTTGATATCTTTTAAAGTATTTTTTAAGATTTCTGTTCCGATTAACATCTATATCTTTTATAATAATTCCATTTTTAGACTCCTCATTTAGAATCTTCTTTGAAGTTCCATAATAATTGTTATGATGAATATCATATTCATAAACTTCATTATTTCTTATTTTCTCTTCAAATTCTTCTTTTGATAAAAAGATATAAGTTTGACCAGGAACATCTCCTTCTCTAGGTGCTCTTGATGTAAAAGATGGAATTGATTTTACATTATCCATTCTTTTTATTATTTCTTTTTTGATTGTGTCTTTTCCTGCCCCTGCTACTCCAGATAATATTACTAACATTTTTATCCCCCATTAAAATTACTTATTCTTCTACATTTTCATCTTCTAATTTTTTAACTTGACCTGCTGCTATTTCTTTAGCAGCAACTGTTACTAATGATCTGTCTTTCGCTTTAACTCTAGCAGGATCTCCATCAGCTAATTGTCTTGCCCTTTTAGCTGTCATAATAACTAATGAATATCTGTTATCTCCTACTTCTTCTAATAATTCTGATACAGTTGGTTTAACTATCATTTTTATATCCTCCCTTAAAATTAAATTTATTCATCAACATTTTCCAATCCGTTATTAACTCTTCCTGCTATAGTTTCAGGTTGAACTGCAGATAATATAATATGACCTGAATCCATGATAATAACAGATCTTGTTCTTCTTCCATAAGTTGCATCAATTGCTGTTTTAGCATCTTTTGCCTCTTGAACAATTCTTTTAATTGGTGCAGATTCTGGACTTACAATAGATACAATCCTATCTGCTGAAACAATATTACCAAAACCAATATTAATTAATTGCATAAATAAACCTTTCCTTTCTATAAATTATTCAATATTTTGAATTTGTTCTCTAATGTTTTCAACTTCTGTTTTTATTTCGATTACTCTATTAGTAATGTCTAAGCAATTTGCTTTTGAGCCTATTGTATTTGTCTCTCTATTAATCTCTTGAACTAAGAAATCTAACTTTTTTCCTATTGGAGATTCAGATTTTATCAAATTTATAAACTGAGAAATATGACTTTTTAATCTAGTTAATTCTTCCTCAATTGAAGATTTATCTGAAAATATAACTATTTCTTGAGCTAAACGAGTTTCATCAACAACTCCAGGTTTTAAAAGCTCATTTACTCTAGCTTCTAATTTTTCCATGTAATCCTGTACTAATGTACTTGAATAATTAGTAATTTCATTAACTTTTCCTTCAATTAAATGAATTCTATTTTCTAAATCTTGAACTAATTTTTCTCCCTCATATTCTCTCATAGAAACAAATTTTTCTAATGCATCATCAACAGCAATCATAACTTCATTTGAAATTAGTTCATCATTTTCTTCGTCTTCTATTTTTAAAATTTCAGGAAGTTTTGAAACATCAATTAAATTCAAGTTGAATTCCAATCCTGTTTCTTCTGATAATCCCTTTAATTCTTTAATATATTCTTTTGCTAATTCTTTATTAATTCTAATGCTTGTACCTTTACTACTAAAATTTTCAAAAGTTACAAATACATCAATTTTTCCTCTTGAAATTACTTCAGAAATTCTTTTTCTTATTTTATCTTCTACATTATTTAATAATCTAGGAGTTTTTACATTGATGTCACTATATTTGTGATTAACAGATTTAATATCTACAGTATAAATTCTACCATCATTTTCATATTTTCCACGGCCAAAGCCTGTCATACTCTTTATCAATTTTATTTACCTCGATTCAATTTATTTTTTTGTTTTCTTCTGATTTCCTGTTCTTTTTTTATTTCTTCTTTAATTTTCTTTTCTTCAGCTAATTTTGTTTTATATGTTTTTTCACTTTTTTCATCAATATAACTATCTTTTTCATCTTTAAGAATTTCTTTTACATCACATAAACTATTTGTATAATCTTTTTTCCCTTTGTTGAAAATAATTATTGATTTTATAAAATAATATACAACTAATATTGCTGGTAAGCTAATAATGATAGTTCTTAATTTTGATGAAGTATGTAAATATATGTAAGGAATATATACAGATATAATTCCACAACACAATAATTCAATTCCAATAATAGCTATAAATAAACTTTTTTTTCGATAAGCCATTTCAAAAAAAATAACAGAAATAAATGCAACAGCACATGCATAGTATTTAACGTAATTCTCAAAATCATTTCCCACTTTGTAGTATGTTATATTTATAATTAACAAATATAACATGATAATCATAGCTGCCGATAAATTTTTTAATATATTGAAATTAATTCTACTTTTTACTTCTCTTGGCAGTTTCCTTCTTTTTTCGAATTCACTTCCAATTAATTCAATATCATCCAAAATTAGTTATTTCCTCCGTTTTCAAGTTCGTACATAATAATAGAAGATACTTGAAGAGCAACTGTCTCAGTTCTAAGAATTCTCTTTCCTAAACTAACAACTTTAGCTCCATTTTCTTCTAACAAATTTACTTCTTCTTGTTCTATTCCACCTTCTGGTCCAATTATAACAGCTATTTTATAGTTTTCTTTTAACTGCTTTATTCTTAATAATTCATTTTTTATATAATTATTATTTTCATTTTCATATGCTACTAATACTATATCATAATTTGGTATTTCTTCACAAATATTTTTTATAGTTTTGATATTTGAAACAGTTGGTATCAAATCTCTACCACATTGTTTAGCTGCAACTTCAGAAATCTTATTCCATCTTTCAATTTTTTTATCTTCATCTTTTCCAGATAACTTTACAATACATCTTCTAAAATTAACTGGAATGAATTTTGATACACCTAGTTCTGTTCCTTTTTGAATAATTAATTCCATTTTATCTGCTTTAGGTAACCCCTGATAAATATGCAATTCTACATTTCCTTCTGAGGTATCATCAGTTTCTTTTAATATTACACATTCTACCAACTCTGAACTAATGTTACTAATCGCACATATATAATTTTTAGAGTTATCACTATTGCATACTTTTATATCATCATCTATTTTTAGTCTAAGCACATTTTTTATATGATTTACATCTTCACCAATTATTTTTACTTTTTTATTATCTATTTGATTTGATTTAATAAAAAACTTACTCAAATTACTTTTTCTCCTATCACAGATTTATATATTATATCATAGAAAATTTAAGAAATAAAGAGATTTTGAAAGATTTTAATAGATTTTAGAAGATTTTATGTTACAGAAATGATATTAAATTTTAATGAATAAATAGTTGATTTTAATATACAATTTAATTATAATAATTTTGTAAATAAAATTATGTATGGAGCTACATGAGGCGAGTACAATTTACACATATTCCTCTTTAGCTCAGTTGGTAGAGCGCTCGGCTGTTAACCGATAGGTCGTTGGTTCGAGCCCAACAAGAGGAGCCAAAAGTAATTTTGTTAAATCAGAATTACACTTAAGATAGTTTAGCTTCAATCTAAACTATCTTTTTTCATTCTTTAAGATATTTATTTTCAAACTTACTTATATATGATATACTACATTTATATAATAAAAATAGTATGTATTATATAATGACAATTTAATATATTATTTAAATTGGAGGAATAATTAAAAATATGGAAAATCAAGTAAAACTTTTTAATGATGGTGATAGATGTATATTATTTGAAAATTTTGATGATTTTATTGATGAACTAACTAAATATCTACCATTAGAATTTAAAGTAATAAAAAAATTGAATTATGATCCACACATCAATGAATATTTAAATAATGAAGAAGATGATGTTAATAGAAGATTTAATCCGTTTGATTGTTATCTAGTAAAAATCTCACCTATATTATATAAAGAAAATACTATAAACTATTTGGTTGTAGCTCCTCATTTTTCTGGATTTAGCGGGAATTTATTAAGAATAGCAGCTGTAAATGACGAAAGTATCTTAAATGATGACTACATTGATATGCATAAATGTAAGTATTTTTCCATTGCTAGTTGTAGTAGAATAAACGAAGTATATGATAATGAACCCGCAGAAAATGAATTTGAAAATGAGTTATTGAAATATAACAATAAAGAAATAACAAAAAAGCAGTTAATAGACTATATTTTCAATAGTCAAAATAGTTATAATCTTTATTGCCCTATGACAGAAAAATCAAGAATAATAAAACCAAATTGTTTTTTCTCATCTATGAAAATGATTTATTTAACAAATTACAGAAAAATTCAAAGATTTGGAGCAACTGATAATATGAATTTAGGAGAGTTTATTCTAAAAAACAATCTAAGTGAATATGATATTATTATTAATCCTCGGTTCAAAAAAATACTCTGTAAGATTAAATCAACAAGAAATAGAAAATGAAAAACTAAATAATACATAATTAAAAATAAAGACATATAGTTTAACTATGTGTCTTTTAATTTTTCAAATTATATTTTTAAATTATATCATTATTATTTTATATGTTTATTATTTTATATGTTTATTATTGTACTTGTTTTTGTTTATCTTTATTTTCGCTATTTCTTTCTTCAATCATTCGTAATAAATCTTCTGCTATTTGTTGTGGATTCCTTCCATTTGCAAAAATTGTCATAGTTGCCAACTCTCTATTGCAATTACTTGTAAAAAATCTTTCATTATCATTAATATCTCCTGTAGATCTTTTAGCCATTATTTCTAAAGCTTCTTTTTTATCTATACAAGGAAGTAAAAGTACTATATTTTTAAAATGAGATAATAATTGTCTTACCTGTTCAAAAATTTGACTCTGTTCATAAACAGAATGTCCTGCACCGAAATCTACGATATAAGGTTTTCCACCTAATTTTCCAGCTTTTACTAATCTACTTAATAAATCATAATTATACGCTTCAGAGCTTTCAAATCTACTTCTAACACCTTTACGTCTTTCATCATTAGCAACTTTATCTAAGCAAACTCTATCAATACCTGTTATTTTAGACAATTCTTCTGCAATAGTTGACTTTCCTGCTCCTGAAGGTCCTATTAAAATAATACTTTCATCAAAAAACTTACTACCCATAACTATTTTTTATTATCTGCCTCAATTAGTTTATCTACTAATCCACAGCATTCCTTTCCTTCATAACAAACTCTATCTGTCATACAAGTTGAGCCTAATCCTTTTCCAAGAAGTGGTGCCACTTCAGCTACTTGTTTTGCCATTTCTTTTGCAACAAATCTAATTTGCCATTGTGCTTTATTGCAACAACGCATTCTGCAAACCCATTGTGTATTTCTTCCATTGCTTGTAGTAATAACATTAAGCATTTGTGCACCTAAATAGAAATATATCAAATCTTCTTCAAGAACACCTGCTTTTCTAAATTCTTCACAAACTTTAATATTTTCATTTACTGCATTTACAAACTTTTCATTATAATTTGCTTTAATTGATTCTGGAACAATATAATTGTTCATATTCCACATTGGAACAAATTCAGGAACCAATAAAGCATGCATTCTATGTCTTGTTAAATGAGTAAGAATTGAAAGTGAAATAGGAATTTGGAAACTAAAACTTACTTGCTCTAATTCTCTTCTCTCTTCTTTATGTAAAATGTTTTGCATTAATTTTTCTTTAGCATTCTTATCTTTCTTAGTCATATTATCTAATATTTTTCTTGCTTCATCTTTTGAACATTGATAATGATACATTATATTACTCTCTAATATAACATCATCTGCATTAGGAGTATAGCTAATCAAAGTTACTTTTGGTGCAATTTTTATTTCAGGTCTTTTCTCCATAGACTCTAAATACTCAAATTCATTTTGAGAATGTTCTTCTTGAGCTTTAATGTTTGGAACTAAATATGGAATAGATTCTTCTATAATTTCATAAAGTTTATCCCCTAATTCTTTTAATTCTGTAATTCTACTTAATCTACCACTTCTAAAAGATATTACCATTTTCTCAAGTTCTCTTGCATTAAGTCCCATGATAATATTGCTATGGAAACAATAAGGTAATATGAATCTAGCATCTTCTTTATTAATTCCACTATCTGCTAAATCGCCATATACATTAAATAACATTTTGCTATGAGCAATAAATTTTTCCTTTAACTCTTCATTTTTTTCATGTACTTCCATATTTTGATTTCTAAATTCTGGAACATAAAAACCAGCTGTTCTAAAATCTACTTCTCTTCTAGATTTTATAGTAAATGATGTAAGTCTATTTCCAATTATTGTTTGTTCAACAATTGGTGTAACATCATTTAAAGCAAATACTAAATAGTCATGTTCTATAATTGATTTATGGCCCATCTTTATAATTCTTTTAATTAATTTTAAATTATTCTCATAATCATCACAACTTTCAAGTACTTCAAAAACATTTCCGGGAAATCTTGATAATTTTCCAGCAGCTGCAACCTTTCTTATTCTGGTTTCTAATTCATCTTTTGTTGTTCCGCCTATTAACTTTATTTTCATAGTATCTCCTTCCTATTTCCTTATAGTTCAAAACTAAATTGATTATATATTAATTTTATTTTGGTGTCTACTACAAAAAAGAGATTTTAAATTTAATTTAAAATCTCTTCTTTAGTATTTATTATTTTTCTGACACTTTAGCAAATTTTCTTAATTTTTCTTGTGCTAAATAATTTATTGTTCCTAATGGGAACTTGCCTTGGCTATCCTTTTGTCCTGCTGGTACACCTGTTAAAATTTCAATTCCCTCATCAATTGTAGAAATTGCATAAACATGGAATTTTCCTTTCTTAACAGCTTCTATAATCTCATCATTTAATGAAAGATTTCTAACATTTTGTTTAGGAATAATAACCCCTTGTTCACCATTTAATCCTCTTAATTTGCATATTTGATAGAATCCTTCAATCTTTTCATTAACTCCACCAATAGGTTGAATAAATCCTTTTTGATTAATAGATCCAGTAACAGCGATTGATTGATTAATTGGTATTCCTGATAAACTTGAAAGCATTGCATATGCTTCAGTACTAGAAGCACTATCGCCATCTACTCCACCATATAATTGTTCAAAGCATAAATTAGCTGTTAAAGACATTGGCGTATCTTGAGCAAATTGCTCACCTAAGTAACCTGTTAAAATCAAAACACCTTTTGAATGAGAAGGACCTGACATTTCTATTTCTCTTTCAATATTTATAATGCCTTCTTTTCCAGCATATGTGCTAGCTGTAATTCTAGCTGGTTTACCAAAAGAATAATCTCCTATTTTGATAACTGTTAAACCATTAACTTGTCCTACAGCATATCCTTCTGTATCTATTAACAATGTTTCTTCTTTAATCATTTGAAGATATCTTGTGTCATATTTTTTGATTCTCTCAATTCTTTCGTCTAATGCTTTTTGAATATATTTTTTGCTAATTATTTTTTGTTTATCTTTCTTAGCCCAAACTGATGCTTCTCCAACAATTTCTCCAATTTCACTAAACTGTGTTGATAATTTATCTTTATCTTCCGCCATTTTAGAAGTAATTTCAACAAGTTTAGCCATAGCTTCTCTATCCATATCAAGTAAATTTTCTTGATTACAAAAACTTCTAACAAATTTACTTAATCTTTCGATATTCTCCGGCGTTTTTGGCGCATCCTCTTCAAATTCTGCTTTAATTTTAAATAATTTTCTAAAATCTTCATCTAATGATAATAATGTGTGATAAATATTAGAACTTCCTAAAACTAAAACTTTAACATTTAATGGTATAGGCTCTGGCTTTATAGAAACAAGCATTACGCCATTTCTTCTTTCTGTTGAATTGTCAATATTTAATTCTTTTACCATTAATGCTTTTTTTAGTGACTCATAGCAAAGTGGATTTGATAATAAATCTTTTGCTTGGAACATAATGTAACCACCATTTGCTTGATGTAATAAACCAGGTTTAATCATCATATAGTCAGTTTTTAGAGCACCATATTGATTTTCATATTCTAGTCCACCAAAAATATTATAATATGAATAATTTGTATCCATTATTACTGGTGCACCCTCTAACTTACTATTATCAATAATTAAGTTTACTCTGTAATTAAGCCAAGGTTCTTTATTTTCACCTCTTTGCATCTGATTAGCTGCTTTAAGCTCACTTTCTGATGCCAAGAAATAATTTATATTTTTTAATATATCTTTTTTAACTCCATCTAAATACGTAGAAATCTTTTTATTTCTTTTATAATTTGCCTTAATTGAATTAATATGAACATTAATTGTCATTAATGCGATATTTGATTGCCATTCTTCTACTTTCTTTTCTGCTTCTTTTTCAATTGTTTTAATTTCTGCTAATGCTTGAAATATTTGTTCTTGAACTAAATTTGATCTTTCTTCAAATTCTCTTTTTACACTTTCATCTAATTCTTCAAATTCTTCTTCAACTAATGTTTTTCCATCTAATACAGGCATCATATAGACACCATTTTCTGTAGATTTTACTTGGAAACCTTGCATCATTGTTTTTTGATTCAATTTTTCTAATAGTTCTTCTCTTTTTTGTTCAAACTCTTGCTTAATAATTTGTTTTTCTTTTTCAAAGTCTTCGTTATTAAATGTTTTCTTTAAATCTTTTCTAACATCTTTTACAAAGTTTTCCATTGTTGAACAAAATGCATTTCCTTGTCCAGCAGGGAAAGAAACTGCAACAGGTTCATTTGGATTTTCAAAATTATAAATATATGCCCAATCATTAGGAACCTTTTCTTTTTCTGCTTTTTGAGCTAAGAATTTCTTAGTATACATTGTTTTTCCAGTTCCAGAAGGGCCTTCTAAATAAAGATTATATCCTTTAATATTGATGTCTGTACCAAATTCTAGTGCTTTAATTCCTCTTTCTTGTCCATATATCAAATCAGTGGTATCGACTAATTCTTTTGTTGTTTCGAATTTGAATAAACTTGGATTACAAATATCCTTTAAATCCTTTGGCAATAGTTCATTTCTTTTTCTCATTAGTGTTATTCCTCCGTATTTATTAAAGTACTAATTACTTTTTTAAAACTCATATAGAGATTTTATATCAAATAGTAAAAAAAAACAATTATTATTTTGCAAAAAATTAAATTTATATTTGAAATATAAATTCAAATTTTTTTTGTCATAATAATTGCATCATTTTCTCTATTATAATATTTCTTTCTAAGCCCAACTTGTTCAAACTGAAATGACTTATATAACTGAATTGCGGCTATATTTTTCTCGTTAACTTCTAAACTTATTTTTTCTTTTCCTAGTTTTTTTGTTATCTCTATTAGCTTATCTAAAAGCAATTTTCCTATACCTTTTTTTCTCATTGTTTTTTTAGTAACAATATTGGTTATTTCTGTATCATCTAAAGTGACTAATATTCCAGCAAAACCTACTATCTCATTATTGTTTACTGCAACAATGTAATGTGAATTTTCATTTTCAAGTTCACTTTTTAAAATGGAAGCATTCCAAAATTCATCAAACTCATCTTGTAAATTTAATTTGACTTTTTCAAAATCTTCTAAAGTCATTTCTCTCACTTCAATCATATTTACACCTATTTTTTTAATCTTTCTGCTTGAGATTTTCTTAAATATGTTGGTAGAAAACTATCTGCATCACACAAATCATTTTCATTATATTTTTGATATGCCATTTTTCCTAATGAAACAGCCGATTGCTTATTATCATTAGAAAAAACAATATTCTCTAATTTTGAAATTAATAAATCTCTATGCAATATAGAACCATTTCCAACAAAAATAATATTATTATATTTTTTTAATTTGTCTACAACATTATTGATATCATCTGCAATAAATTCTTCTTTCTTATGATAGTTTTTATCAAAAACACCAGCATAAACTTGATTATTTCTGGCATCTATTAATGAAACAATTACTTGATTATCACTACATTGGACATTTCTTGCTAATGATTCTAAAGATGTTACAGAAGCTATTTTTATATTTAGTACTTCAGCAAACGGTTTAACTGTAGAAACCCCAATTCTAATACCAGTAAAAGATCCAGGACCTGGGCAACATGCAATTAAACCGATTTCTTTTAAACTTAAATTATTTCTTTTTAAAAGTTCATCAATTAAAGGCATTAGGTTTTCTGAATGTGTTTTTCCATCATTTAATTCATTTTTATCTATTAAGTTATCATTTTCAAGTATTGCTACACTGCAAATTACACTTGAAGTATCTATTGCTAAAATCTTCATTTTTTCTCCTATTAGAATTCTAAATTCTCTATTTTTATATTTCTAACATTCTCTTCTTCATTGTTTCTAGAAAAAGTGATTTTTACATAATTATTAGGAAGTATATCTTCTATCAATTCTCCCCATTCAATTAAGCATACTCCTTTTTCAAAGTATTCTTCTCCTCCAATAGCTGTAAATTCATCAGAATCCTCTAATCTATATACATCAAAATGATATATGTTTAGATTTGGAGAATAGTATTCATTGACAATTGTAAAAGTTGGACTAGATATCTCGCTTTCTAGTCCAAAATAGCTTAGTATTCCTTCTACTAATTTTGTTTTACCAGAGCCTAAATCTCCTGTTAAAACAATTACCATTCCTTTTTTTAATTGTTTAGCAATTTTCTTTCCTAACTCTATTGTTTCTGCTTCTGATCTTGTAATTATCTCCATAAAACTCCTTATTTATTATTTAAATAATACTCATAGTTTTCTTCATTAATCTCTACTGTTTGCAAGTTTTGAACTCTATTAGTATCATAAGTCTCCATAAACTTTATTTGTATAGCTCTAATAATTGCTGCATGTGTAATAATAAATATTTCATCATCTAATTTATACTCTTTAAATAAATCTTCTACAAAATCACATGTTCTTTTTATTACTACGTCTCTACTTTCAGCTCCAGGTGGTGTATATATTCCTAATTTAAATTCTCTAATTAATTCTGGATCTAGGTCAGATTGTTTCTTTCCTTCCCATTCTCCTAAACATGTATCTATAATTCTATTATCTATAATTGCTTCTTTACCAGGAATAATTGCATCTAAAGTTTCTTTTGTTCTTATTAATGGAGAACGATATATATAATCAAAATGCTTATTTAGTTCTGATGCTTTCTTTTTTGCTTCTTCTATTCCTTTTTCAGTTAAGTGAGCTTCTTTTTGACCTGTAAACTTTCCTGCTTTATTATAATTTGTTTCTCCATGTCGAATAAAAGTTAATGTTGGCATCTTATCCTCCTTACAACTTTATTTAACAGAAATATTATATAATAATTATGTAAATTTTACAACAAACAATAGCAAAAAAATTGAAAATATGATATACTCTTTTAGGTTTTTAGGAGGAATGGTTATGAATAATATAGAATACAATTTAGCAATGGTTATAAGTAATGCAAATAAAAATATAACTCCTTTTGAAACAATAGATGCTATTTCTGATGCTGGCTTTAAGAATGTTTTTATACAATGGTACAACAGAAGCTGGAATCCATCTCAAGAAAAGCAATTAGAATATATTAAAAGCAAAGGATTAAACGTTATTTTTGCACATCTTGGATATGACTATGTTAATGCTCTATGGCTCGGAAATGATTATATTAGAAATTTAATTATAGAAAGCTACAAATACGATTTAGATTGTTGTCACAAAAATGGGATCTCTCTTGTAATTATGCATCCACATGGTAAAATGAATGATCCTGTTTTTAATAATGTTGGAATAAAAAGTTTTCAGGAAATAGCTGATTACGCAGAAAAGCTTAATATTAAAATTGCATTTGAGAACACAAGATTTAAGGGTTATTTAGAATACCTTTTAGATAATATTAAAAATGAAAATGTAGGAATTTGCTTTGATTCTGGACATTATCATACTCATTTTAAAGATGAATTTAATTTTGATAGATTTAAAAACAAAATCTTTGCAGTTCACTTGCATGATAACGATCAATCTGAAGACCAACATCTTCAACCATTTGATGGAACCGTAAATTGGAATTTTGTTATTCATAAATTAAAAGAATGTAATTATGATGGCCCAATAACATTAGAACTATGCTATAGAAAACAGTATTTAGAAATGAATCCTTTAGATTTTTATAAAAAAGGATATGAAAATGGAATAAAAATATATAAAATAATGAATGAAAATTAATTTACTTTGGAGGAATACACATGTTCACAACAGCATATATCTTATCACAAATATTTATTATTATTAATTATACTTTCTTAGTTATCACATATCAATTAAGAAACAGGCAAAAGATTTTATTATTTAATATAGGAGCTCAAATCTTTACAGGTTTATCTTATTTTTGTTTAAATGCATACTCTGCCGTTGCTATGGCTATAATTGCTCTTCTTAGAGATATTATTTTTATGTTAACAGCAAAAAAAGAAAACAAACTGATTGAAAATATTAATTTTATAATAATAATCATTGCAATGATTATTTTTGGAATTGTCACATATGAAAATCCATGGTCAATCTTACCTGTTATTGCAACAATACTTTATACTTTTAGCATTTATCAGAAAAACATTAAACTATTTAAATTATTAGGAATGATTGTGAGTATTTGTTGGATACTTTATAACAATTACTTAATATCTATGTTTGGAATAATACTAGAAACTATTTTATTTATTTCATCAGTTGTTGGATATTTGAGAGATATAAAAGATTTAAAAGAACCAGTAAATTAAATTACTGGCTCTTCTTTTTTATTTTCTCTTTTTCCTGTTACCATTCTAAGTTTACGCAATTTTTTATAAATTGCTATTTTACAACTTTAATTATTATCAGATTGTTGACTCATTTTATTTTTACCTTGTTTATTTTGCATATTTTCCCTATTACCTTTTGATCTTATATCATCTGATGCCATTCCTTCTGGTAATTCAGGTTTTTCGCCATTAGGCATCTGTAACACATTTTCTTGATCAAAATCTTCAGGTAAATTCTTAGGATCAAAATCATCTGGTCGTTCAGGAATATTGTCAGGATTAAATCCTTCTGGTATATTTCCACCTTCAAACATTTCTTCTCTTCTTTTGTCACCTTGACCGTCATTTCTTTGACCGCCCATTCCTCCCATAAATCCATTTGAATTTATTTGTGAGGAAACCACAGATGTAACTTCTAACTGTGTTTTTTCTTCTCCATTTATATATAATATATAAGTTTTTTCATTTTTAATATTGCTATTTGAAATTAATAGTGCTGAATAGTTTTTGTTAGTTTTGAAGTTTGCAATTTCATTTCCATCTGAATCTACTACTCGTATTGTATCTCCTGAGCTTCCTTGACTAGAGAAACAAATTGTGTATTGTGAAGATGTATTTGAAGTATTTTGCCACATTCCGGTACCGCCATAAACTATTAAGCTTCCACCACTTACATTAAATTCTTTATCATAATCAACTGCACCATTCCCTGCATTCATTGTTCCAGCAACTACAACATTTCCACCTTTCATACTAATGCTTCCATTTGAATCTAATCCATCACCATTGCTATCAACATAAATATTTCCACCATTTATCTCAACTAATGCACTATTGTCACCTGCACCATTTATTCCATCGTCATCAGCTTTAATTTTTATATCTCCACTATTAATCTGAACAGTTAATCCTTCTATACCTTCATGTGAATCTTCTATATTAAGTGTTCCACCATTAATAATTACCTGTTTTTCTGCATGAATTCCATCATCACCAGCATTTATTGCAATATTACTATTTTCAATAATTACATATCCTCTTCCTTCATCAGTATCATTTGTTGATTTAATACCATCTTGCTTACTTGTTACCGTAATAGTTGCATCTTTAATATCAACGCAATCCTTTCCTCTTATTGCATCATCATTACTATTTACTTCTATAGTAGCATTTGTAATTACTAATTCATCTTTGCTTACAATTCCATCCAAATAATTTGCATTAACAATTAAAGTACCTTTTCCATTAATAAATAAATCTGTCTTACTAAAAATTGTACTATCTGGTTCATCACCATCATCATTTGTGAAAACTGTATATTTAGAGCTATCTGTGAATGTATTCGTCGTTCCTGCTACTAAATTAATGTAAATATTTTTAGCGTTTATAACATTAATACATGCTGTATTTGATGTTTTAATACTTACTCCATCAAATACTAATACAACATTGTCTTCATCTCCAGCATTAACTACAATATTTCCATCTTCTAATGTTCCTTTAAAATAGTATATTCCAACTTTTGAAATTGTAATTGTGTTTCCTTTTACTGAAGCTCCGCTTCCATCTATACTTAAATCATTTAAATTTATTTTCGTATTATAATTTGTATATTCTACTTCTCCTCTCTTATTTTTTGATTCTACCTCCAACTTACTTGCAGAATAACTAGAATTTCCAGTTGTTTTTGTTTCAGAATTGTTAGATAACTTTGAGTAAACTATCAGTAGAGCCAATACGATTACTATAAAAATCATTATTAACGAAAATATAATTATCTCTCTCTTTTTCATTATAATTCCACCTCACTTAATTCTTCTCTTTCTAACATAACAAGCATATTTGCATTACGAACTCTAATTTCATCTAAGAAAGCTTTTTCATTTATTTCTGCCTTTGATGAAACAGAATATGTTAATTCAAAAGTGCTTCCTAAATTTGTAGTTTTAACTTTTTGTAGTTCTACTTTATTAGTATATTTTGAAAAAATATCATTAAATATTTCGTTATAATCTAAATTTTCTGGAATTACTATTTTTAGTTTTCTTACTGATTTATCTTCTACTTTATCTAAAACATAAGACATTAATATTACCAAGATTCCGACTACAATTGTCATTATTACTGCAAAAACTACATATCCCATACCACAAGCTAAACCTGTAGCCATAGCCCAAAAAACAGTAATTATTTCTTTACTATTCCCAGGCATACTTCTAAATCTTATTAAACTAAATGCACCTGCAATTGCTAAAGATGTTCCTAAGTTACCATTTACTAGCATAATAACAACTTCTACCAACACAGGTATTATTGTAAGAGTTAGTAAAAAATTAGATGTTGTTTTAGTTGTTAATTTATGTACAATACTTATAATAATTCCTAAAACAACTGCCACTCCAACACTGATTAAACAATTTTGCATACTGATTGTAGCACTGCTACTATAAAAAATACTCTCTAACATAATTTTCTCCTTTATTAATTACACTACACACGACATCAAATCATTTTCTTTTAATACTAGCTGTGTATAAGCTTCTCCGTATTTAGAAAATCCACATGGACTTATTTCACACTCACTAATCAATTTTACAAACCATAGCGGTATACTTCCTAGTGTCTTTATTTCCATAATGTATTTGTCTTGTTCTAATATATTATCTCCATAATTTCCTTTTTCTAGATTTAAGTTATAGTCTCTTGCGATAATATTATTATCAAATGTAATTCTAAAGTCTCTGTCAGATTTATCATAGAATGCTTCTCTATTATAACTTATATACATAGTTTTTTTCAAATTAAATCTATCAAAATAATAATCTAATTCATTTTTAATTTGAACATTTTCATTATTAATAGATTTTTTATCATTCATATAATTATTAAATTCATTGAGTTTCATTTCTATTCTTCTTTTACAAACAATACCATCTACTTTTCTCTTTATCTCTAAAAAAACATTTGAGTCTTGATTGGGTGTACCATAACTTCTCAATCTAATTTTTTCCTTAAAGAATGGTTTCGTAATTGAATGACCAATTAAATCATAGCTGTTAGTGTCAAAATATATATTACAAATTGTGCTTTTACCATATTCATCCGGAATCATATGGTCAGCCATAATGTTTCTAATCATATTATACTGTTTTTTATCTAATATATATTTTTTCTCTACTCTTCTAAAAATATCAGCCATTGTCATAACTCCTTTTCTTAACTTTAAACTAATTATAAATTATCAACCTTAAAGTAATATTAAATATAAAAAGAGTATGAAAAGCTTATTAAATAAGCTTTTCATACTCTTAGTAGTATTCTTTTATCTTTTAAAATCCTAAGTAAAACATATAAAATCCAATTAATAAAATTATAGTTCCTAATATATTTTTTGATATATTATAAAACTTATTATATTTCTCACTACTTTTAATTTTTCTAACTAATCCAGCTGATGTTCCAAGTGCAATAACTAGAAAACTATTTCCTATTGCATATATCAATAATAAAAATATTCCCCATAAAACACTGGCTTTATTAGCAACAAGTGCTAATAATACAACTAGTACCGGAGTTGCACAAGGTGATGCGAAAAATCCTCCAAGTATTCCCATTAGCAAGGCCCCAACATAACCTTTTTTCTTATTTTTATTCTGAAATGTAGATGGTTTTATAAATACAAATAATTCATATGTTTGAAGTGCCATAAGTATCATTATTATTCCTAAAAATATATACCACAGTTTACTTCCACCTCGAATATATTTGCCAAGTATTGCAGAAATGGCTCCTAGTGTTGTAAATGTAATTGCCATTCCTATTGCAAAAACTATTGAAAGTTTTAATGATTTTTTTGTATTTTCTCTTTCGTATCCGCCAACATATCCTATCACAAGTGGAATGCTAGATAAAGAGCACGGTGTAAAAGAAGTTAACACTCCTGCTAATAAAGAAACTAATGGAGCAATCCATTGATTATTATTAATAATATTCGATAAGAATTCTAACAAATTATTCATTCATTCCCATCTCCTTAAGCATTTGTCTCATCTCAAATAATGTTAGAATTCCAACATGTTTTGTTAAAGTATGATTTCCATTTTCATCTTTAATAATCTCTATATTCATTTCATCAGCATTTGTTGGATTATATGGAGTTCCATCGCTATTAAATAAAAACTGTGTAGGTATTAATTCAACAGGATAACCATTAGCTAAATCTGGATATTTCCAAACATCCATACATTTTACAATTGCCTTTTCTTGTACTTCATTATTTAATTCTACTAAATATGGATGCATTTTGTCACACGCTGGGCAACCATCAGCTCCGAAATCCAAAATAATTGGCAAATTGTAACTTTTTAACTCATCTAAATCCAACACTGTTGAATCTAGTTTAAATGTACTATTTACATTTCTTATTTCGACAGTACTTTCTTTTTTGTTATTTTTAATAAACCAAATACCAATTATAATTAATACAATTAGTATTACTATAGTTATTTTCTTTTTCATAAAATCTCTTTTCTTTTTTATTCTTCTACAGTAGTATTATTTTCAATGGCATCATTTGTATAAGTATCAACTTCGTTTTCAAAATCTGTGTCATTATTTGTATCTTCTTCATAATAATTGTATTCTGAATCTAATACTTCATTTTTTACTTCTTTTTTTTCTATTTTTTCTCCAAAAAATTTAGAATAAGTTTGATAACATCCAAGTGCCACGATTCCTATTGCTAAAATGATTCCAAATATTACCATTAATAAATTCATTAAAGTTATTCTTGTTTTTTTATTTTCCATATTCTTTCTTTCCTTTTCTATTTATTAATATTCAACTTCAGATTTATTAGGAAATACAAATGCGCACACAAAATATAGTACAATTCCTATTCCACATCCTAGCGCTAAAACACCCCATATAACTCTAACTAAAACAGGATCTATATTAAAGTATTCAGCAACTCCTCCACATACTCCGCAGATTTTTCTTCCTTCTTCTATTTTATAGATTTTCTTCTTTCCTTCCATTTTTATTCCTCCTTTAATAATTTTCTAATTTTATCTCTTTTTTCTATATCTTCTACGTATTCTTTTCTTTCTTTAACAAAGTTTTTTGATCCCCTTTTTTCATAATCATATCTTGGAATTAATTGAACATGAAAATGATTCATTGGTCCATCACACATGGTGCATAGATACACACTTTCTGAATTATATACTTTTTTTATAATATTCATTAATTTTTTTGAAAACACAAATATTTCTCTACATAAATCATCAGGAATTTCCATCATATCTTTGTAATGTTTTTTGCTACTAATAATAGTATGTCCATTTGCTCTAGGATTTCCTACCAAAAAACATTCAAATAAATCATTTTCAAATAGCATTTTTTCTGTATTATCACCATATAAAGAATGGTTATGTTCTTTGTCATAACATGTTGGGCAGATTCCCATATCTGTAAGCATTGCTGGAGTTAAATTTTCTTCATTCATATTTTTTCTCCTAAATTTTACTTTTAATATTATATCACAAAATATTTTTCCTAAATATATTTTACATAATTTTTTACATATTTTTTTAAAAAAATTGATTTTTTTACAATATAGTGGTATAATGTTAAAGATAGCTTACGCTATTATATTTAATTAACAGATACACTATCTTGTTAGTTAAAATCTCCTCCCTTCTGGGAGTTTATCATATATAGGTATCTCGTTTCACATCACCCGCTCTATAAGAGCACGACCTGCTACGATAAGGAGGTAGCATCAACATGAAGAACTTCTACACCCGATTCATCGCAATTGTCGTCATCATCGTGATGGCTCTCAGTTGCACCGTAGTGGCATTTGCTGACAATGGCAACCCCTATCAGGATTCCTACTACGACATCCCCTCCTCTGGCATGGTGGTCAGTTTCGAAGCCCCCATTATGCCGACCCCTTCTGACGAAGGCGAACCCATCGGCACATTGGGAGCCGGAACTATGTGCCGGATTCTCGGTATCTATGACAATGACGGATATCAGTGGTATATTGTTGACCTTGGCATTTTCGACGGATTCGATGCAGAGTATGGTTTTGTCGCATACATGTACATGATTGAAAATCCCTCGTGGATTATGTTGGCAAGACGTACAACTCTGTATTCCACTACGTGGTTCAATGACAATCTGTTCTACAATGCTAGGAGCATAACTGGTTTGGTATTGATTCTTGACGAGAATGAAGAGTTCTATGCGGTTCAGTACATGAATCATTTTGGAGGCACTTCTTTCCTTGTCAAAAACCATGTCAAGCCATACTCTCCTGAAGGTCATGAACTGTACGTATTGCCGATTGGCGCGCCCGTATATGACGACTCTCGCAACCAGATCGGAGAACTTCCAGGCTTGACTGTTATTGATGTTGACGGCCGTTCGGCTGGCGAATACATCCACATCACAGCAAACCCTGGTACTGACGATGAACTCTCTTGCTGGATTGTTCAGCAGTCGCTGCAGAGGATCATCAATTGAAGGACAATGCCGCCGCACTAATGCCAAGTGCGGCGGCGACTTTTTATTTATGAGCTTTTATTTGATTTTTATGTTAACATATGTTATAATTATTTTTGTAGCCTTGGCTATTTTAAGTAATTTTCGAGAATAATTTCTTGTAAAAATAATCTTCCTAAAAGGAAGTTTGAATATATTTTTATCTATGTTTCCCAATCCACTACAACACGAAGCTACAAAGGAGGTAGCAAAGATGAAACGGAAAACTTTTGGAAAAGCCCCACTCATTGCTCTGGTTGCTGTTGCAGTGCTGGCAATTTGCCTTATTGTAGTAGCACCTGTTTCTGCAAACGCAGAAGAGAACCCGTATGATATGTATCTCTACCCATTCGAACGCTATGGAACTGTTATCTGTACTCAACTCACCGTACGCTCTGCACCTTCCACAGGAGCAACTGAATACGGAAAAATGAAAAACAGACAAAACTGCCGTATCGTTGGAGAATACCAAACATGGTTTATGGTTGACCTGGCTTCTATTGGTATCACAAACTCTCAAGCCTCATATGGTTTTGTCCAAGCTTCGCTTATCAAAGAAGACCCTGCATGGATTGTTCTCACAAAATACACATACATGTACACTGACCCGTGGAACTCATACATTCCTAAGCAAAACGGTCAACAATCTGGACGTGTTCTGCTGGTAATTTCCGAAAACGATGAATTCTACTGTGTACAATGCAGAGAAGGCACGGCTGGTTCATCTTTCATCCACAAATGGGATGTTGGCCAATATACTAAAGATGGCATGCCCTCCTATGTGGTTGTTGGCGATAAGGTTCCCATGTATGATACAAACTGGAATCTGGTAGAAGAACTCAGTTACTACACTATCGTAAAGGTCTTAAATTCCACTGATGACCACTACTATATCGCACTCAATTACGGAACAGAACAAGAAAGACACGGCTGGGTACAACGCGATTATATTCAAAGAATCATCAACTGATGAAGAAAAATGGTGCCATGCAAAACCTGCATGGCACCACTTTTTATATATCTAATATAATTTGTTTGTTTTGTTCCTCATATTTTCTATATTTCACTCCACATGTATCAAACAATTTCTTGGAAACAATGTTCCCATCTGTACCATTGTATTTATCTGATTTATATACAACTTCTTTTATTCCACATTGGATAATAGCTTTTGCACATTCATTGCAAGGAAATAAGTCAACATATATTATTCCATCTTCTAATACTGAACCTTTATTATTCAATATTGCATTCAGTTCTGCATGGCATACATATGCATATTTTGTATTTAGGAAATCACCTTCTCTATCCCATGGCATATTTTCATCATCATATCCATTAGGTGCTCCGTTATATCCTGTTGATAATATTTTTTTGTCTCTACTTACTATACAAGCTCCTACTTGCGTATTGGGATCTTTGCTTCTTTGTGCTGCAAGCATTGCAACTCCCATAAAATATGAGTCCCAACCTATGTAACCCTCTCTTTTCTTTAACATATTATTTTCCTCCTTTATTTATTGTGTATATCAAGTTGATTATATGGCACCTGTATATTATTCATATCTAATCCTATTAAAACACATCTTAGTGCATCTCTTCTAGTTTGCACTTTTAAAATAGGATTACAGTATACTTTAATTTGATAATTAATACTTGAATCAGCCAACTCGTCAACTCCTCTATATTCACATTTTTCAACATTTTCATTTTCTTTAACCAATTTTACTATATCATCTATCGCTTTTTCAGCATCGGCTACTTTTACTTCGTATGGCATTGGTATTTTTATATTTATCATATTTGATACAACTTCTACTTGATCAATATTTCTGTTTGAAATAGAAACAATATTCTTAGTATTAACATCTTCTATCTTTGTTGTTTTAATTCCAATAACTAAAACTTTACCTACTACATTTCCATATTTAATTACATCTCCAACTTGATAATATGAATCTGATATAATATCAAATCCTTTAATAATATCTTTTAATGCATCTTGGACTGCAAATCCTATTATAACTCCTAATATTCCAACGCCTGCAAGCATTGAGCCTACATTTATACCATTAATTTGTAAAATAATTAATACTGTAACTATAATGAAAATATATCTAATAATACTTTTTAACATTTTTAAATAAGTATTTCCTTTTTTACTTTCAAATATTTTTTCAGATTTTTTACCTTTGAAAATAAATGTTATAGACTTATACAATAGTAAACTAACTATAATTACTATTAAAGATTTTATTAATTGAGTTTTCCAAATTTCACCAAATATTTTTTCTATAGTTTCCATACCTAAATTCCTTTATTTTCATTATTAGATTTTGCATCTACAAAATCATTCATCAATTTTCTAATAATTTCTATTTTATTTTTTGTATCTTTGTCTTTATAATCAAATCTATCAATTACAACATTTATATAATCATTTTCTTTCATCATTTTAAATGTCGAAGAAAAGTTCATATCAAAAGCAAATGCTAAAATACAAAGCCAATAATCGAGTGGATATTTTCTATCTCTTATATCTACAAGTTTTTTATCTAATATTGTTTGATATACCTTATCTGAAATCTTTGAATTTTCCATTTCTTCTGCAGAATTTACCTGACCTGGAAAAATTGCTTCTACCTTTTCTTCTTTTTTTACTCTGTAATTATCAAGTTTATCAGCATCTCTTATTAATTTTACATGTAGTAATTCTTTATCAGTTAATCCATCTTCTATAAATAGTTTATTATGATTTTCTATTGATTTTTTTATAATATCATCATATTTATTATCTTCTACAAAACTTCTTATTAATCCTTCTTCAAATAATATTTTTGCTCCATGTATTCCATGATTGAAACTACCATTATCCATGCCACCAGTAAATTTTAATTCATCAAATCTTCCAATATCATGTAATAAACCAATAAGTTCAGCTAAGTTTATATCTTCTTCACTTAAGTTTAATTTGGTAGCAATTTCTCTTGCGTTTTCAGCAACATGATATGTATGTATTACTTTTAGATTAAAACTTAATCTATCCTCTTCACTATATTTTTGCATAAAATTTTTAAATTCTAATTTAGCTTTATTTATATCGACCATTTTTATTCCTTCCATTGATATTTTTTCATATCAACTTTTTCATTTATTACTTCTATTCCATCTCTTTCAAGGCGTTCTTTTTGAATATTCTTTCCTCCAAAAACAAAATTACTTGCTAGTTCACCTTTACTATTAAGTACTTTATAGCATGGATACTTATCTCCATCTGGATTCTGATGTAAAATGTTTCCTACTACTCTTGCTAGCCCTTTATTTCCCAAATATTCAGCAACTTGTTTATAAGTTACTACTTTACCTCTTGGAATTATTGTTAAATATTCATATACTTTTTTCGCAAGTTCACTTTGAGTTTTACCAGTTTTATTTCCAATATTTAGATTGTAACTATTATCTATATATTCCATAATCACTTCTATTGGAACAGTTTCATCAAGTTTAATTGTTATCCAGCTTTTCTTGTTCATATGATATCCTGGAAATATTTTTTCATTATCTATTATTTTATAGCTTTCATCCTTAGAATATCTTAGATCTATTACTTCTACAATTTTCTCTGAATCACCTATCAACTTGTTTTCTGGAATAGCCATTAACACTCCATACCATTTGTTGTTTTGTTTATTACGCCAAATAGCACAGTCGTCATATTTATCCCACAAAAATTCCAACTCGTCTTTATACTTTTTTCTAATATATTCTATTATTTCCTTTGCTTGCTTTGATGTAAAATTCTCTATATTAGTACATTTTTCTATAATGTCATTTATTATTTTATCGTACTGATTTCTTAAGTTCCCTACAAAGTCCCCTGTAGCTGATTCCACGTCAACTAAAGCATATTCTGAATCCATTTCAATTTCAATTAATTTAGAATATTTCTCTTTTTCTGAAATTACAACAACTACTTTAAATTCACCATTTTCAATATTTTCTTCATATATGTACATATCATTTTGATTGTTAAAACCATATTTTTTTAAATTATCATAATTAATTGCCAGTTTTCTAAATCTATTATCTAATTTTCTCATAAAACCTCTATTTTAATTTCATTTCAATACAATCCCAATTTTCGCCCTGAAAACTATATACATTTTTCTCTATTCCGACCTCTTCAAATCCAACTGCTTTATAACACCATATTGCAGAATTGTTATTTGCAAATACTCCAAGATTTATTTCACCTGCATTTAAGTTTTCTTTTGCATATTTAATTGCTTGATTTATTATCTCTTTGCCATAACCTTTTCCACGCATACCATCATCTACAATAATAAAGCCTAATCTAATAGTGTTTTCATTTTTGTTAGGTCGCCTTAATATGAGGTGCCCTATAACTTTTTCATCATCTACTAAAGTCATTGGACAAAATAATCCATTTTTTTTGCAATTATTATAATTATTATTTATATCTTCTGGTTTCGCAGGATAACTATCATATCTATCTGCACTCCATAATCTAAAATCTCTTTCAGTTTTTATCCATTTAAGTATTTCTTTTGCATCATTTTCCTGGTAACTTCTTAATTTCATAAAATCACCTCTCCATATTGTTATATATATCATAAAAGCAGACAATCCTCAATACTGATTATCTGCTTTCCACTTTATATATTAATAACCATCTGCATATAATGCTTCAACCCCATCAATTACTTCCCCATCATTTGTTACAATTACAAATCTATCATTTTGATATTCCATATTCTTAACGTTTGATGCAATTTTAAAAAGTTTGTAATAAATATCTGAAGAATATGTATAAGATAAAGGATATGCATATACATTGTTATTTTCTGTTAAAATATAAATATCTTCTATTTTTCCAATATCATTGTTATACAAGCCCTTATTAATAGAAAACTCAATATCTTTAATTTTTTCATCACAACCAGAATACCAAAATTCTCTTGTTTCTTCATTAAATTCATTGTCTTCTAATGTCACATGTATAAATGTGTTGTTTTTACAATAAAAGTATTTTAATTCTATATAATCTTTTTTTATAGATTTGGCTTTTTTAAATTCACTACTAAGTTCACCATAATCAATATCATTTAGTGATTTAAGAGAACCATCAGTCATTAGGAAAAAAGGTGATTCAGCAATTGCTAAATTTATCCCATCAGAATTTTCACATACATCTATTATTTCTTGATTAAATTCCTTTATTTTCTTAAAATCAAAACGCTCATGAGTATTAACATCATAATTTGCATAAATGCTACCTTTATCTGTTATAAGATACATTTCTTCCATACTTTGTCCAGCAATTGGGAAAAATAGAATTCTTATTTTCCCATCTAATATACTATAATCTAATTTATAATAATTATTTGTAATATAACTTTCAATTGCATTTTCAAAATCATCATCTACATATGAAATTGCATTAGCACCATTTGGAAATCTATCTTCTACGCTCTTTTTGTCTTTTATTAACCAATAAATCTTTTCATCTCTATATTTTTCATAAACTGATGAATAATCCTTATCTAACTCAATATTTCCACTATCAACTTCTTTTGAGTTATCAATTTCTTCTATTTCGTTTTCATTTAAAATATTATTATAAGCATTATGTAATTTAAAACATAAAACAAATATAAAAATACATAAAACTATAATTATAAATATTAGTATAAAGTTTAATAAACTAGTTTTTCTTTTTTTATCTTCTTCCATAAAACACTCCTTTTCATTTAAATATTAGACTATATATTTTTAATATTTATACAATTCGGTAATACTCTCTGTTTTAAAATCATAACTTAATACTATTGTATTTAATCTATTAAATCCGTCTCTCCATCCAATTGATGCTTCTTGCGAATATTCTCCGTAATCAATTACTAAGTAAATTTCATTATCTGTAATATCATAAGAATAGATATCTAATATTGTATACGTATCAGTCGTTTTATCAGCAAAACCATAATCAGCAACTAATTTACTAAGAGAAATAATTTTTTTATTATTATATGTTATAGTTTCATCTTCTGAATTTTTTACTATTTGGGGTTCATTAGGATTTTCATAATCATTTTTAAATCCTCCACCTTCTATTAAATTCAATTTTTCTGTTTTTATATTTTGGCAATCTAAATCCATAGAAACTTTTATTTTTTCTTGCTCTATTGCAGCTGATCCATCTACATATGCAATATAGAAATACGCCATATTATCTTTTGCCCAAAAGTTTTCAACTATCATTGAATGCTCACCATATGTATCTATGTTTTCAAACACGCTTTTATCTACTGTTTCAATTATTCCACTATCTTTACCGTTTTCTATATATCCGATTTCTACAGTATCTGCATTTAATCGATTTTTATATGTATTACCAATAGATGTTGCTATATAATAAACTCTATTATTAACTATTCCTAAAAAGCCAACTCCTGATTTTATCACTTCAGCACTATTAGTATTTATATCTATTTTTAATATTTCATTATTAGGTGATTGACATATTAGATAATTGTCAATCACTCCTCTATATATTCCTTCACCTAAGTCTACTTTGTCTTTTCCATTAATTGTTACAGTATATAATTCTCTGTATAAAGAATCGCGATAATAATTTTCCTTAATGCATGATGTATATATTCTATTATTAATAATATAAATATTTTCACTACCTTTGCCTGAATAAATTATCGTTTCATTTCCCAAAGAATCTCTTTTTATTAATTCGTTTTGAGCATCTAATAGCTCCGCATAATTTCCATACAATGCTGAATTTTCTCTACTATTTTTATTTAGTTTCCAATAATATAAATCATCTCCATATTTTACAAAACAACCACCATTATTTACAATTTGTTTTTTGGTTTCAATATTATTAGTTTTAACTATATTTTCATTTGTTTCTTCTTTTTCATCTTTTTCCTCATTGTTTTTAATTGCAAAATTAGAGTTTTCTGCTTTTTCAACTTTTAAATAATTGTTATATAATAAATATCCTAAAATAGACATTATTATTACAGCAACAATTACCCCTATTAAAAAAGATATTAAACTATTTCCATTTTCATTATTCATCTTTATCCTCCTCAAAATCAACAACATTTTTTCTGAACTCATTTATCATTTCATCATCAATTCCCAATCCATTTTTCACAAAATTGCTAAAATCTCCCCATTGTTCATTTATTTGTCCAAAAGCAGCTTCAATATATTCTTCCTTAGCAAGCATTAAATTCTTAGTTTTTTCTGCATCAGCTTTATCTCCATCTGAAAATCTAATTAACCAATACACTCTACCTGCTTTTTTCTCATATACATTATTTGTATAAAGATAATCTTCAATAATATCTTCTCCATCAACCCCTAAAATGGCTAATAGTATTGCAGTAATAATTCCTGTTCTATCTTTTCCAACTGAACAATGATATAAAACCGCTCCATCTTTTACAACTTCCATTACAGTTTTTATTACTTTACTAACATTTTCTAAATATTCACCTGTCAAAACTTCTTTATATAGATTTACCATATTGATATGCTTTTGCCCATTGTTAACACCTTTTTCATGTGTAATTCCTGGCGTTCTCCTATCAAAAATTGGAATTTCTATATAGTCTAATTGCGGACAGTATATATCTGGTCTTTCCATTTTCTCTTGAGTTGATCTTAAATCAATTACACTTTTTAAATTATATTTATTTATTAATATTTCAACATCTTTTTGAGTAAGTTTATCTAATGCATCTCCTCTAAGTATTTTTCCATTTTTTATTATGCCATCTTCTGCTTTAATCTTTCCCAAATCTCGAATGTTTTTAGCGCCTTTTAATTTAATATTTTTCCCCATTTAAACTCTTCTCTCTGTTTTAATATAAATCTGAATAATGAAATTCATCAATTAACCAATTATTATTTTCTTTTACAAGTACAAATTTATTTTCTTTTATTTTTTCCTTTTTATCATCACCGTTATAGTGAATTGTACAAACCGTAGAAACTATTCTATTTTCTTCAATTTTAACATCTTTAAACTCTTTTATTGAATCTAGCGTTGATTCTTTATCATCGCTATCTCCGCTCCAATATTTATCGTCATATTTTACTAATCCATTTGCATTCTTTTCAAAATCTTTTATCATTTTATCAGTAAAATTGTCTTTTAAAACTTCTTCATAGTCTTCAATCAAATAAACATATTGATTTTCATTTTTAACTGGCTGTTCAGATATTTTAAAATAATATCTAGATAAATTATATAAATCTATTGCTACATAGAACTTTTCCTTTAATAAAACTTGTGCTCCACTTTCAGATACAAAAGTAGGATTTGTATAGTCGTTTCCAGCAATAGTACTTGCATTATTTTTTTCTATTTCATCTGCTTTTTCTTTTTGATTAACCTTAACCAAAAGTACTATTCCAATTATTATTACTATAATAATTATTAATATAGGAATTAGTTTAATTTGAAAACTTTCTTTCTTTTCCATTTTACTCTCCTTAAAATTAAAACAATTATAACAATATAATTATATACTAATTAAAAATCAATTGTAAACACAAAAACAATAATTTTAAAAAAAGAAATACTCTTTATTAAGAGTATTTCTTTTAATTCTATTTTGCTTGAATATAGTTTAATACTATTGAAAAATCTACTTTTTCATTTACACTTTGGTTGTAATTTTCATCCCATATTACACTAAATCTTATATTATATGTTTCATTTGGTTGTAATACTTTGTCATTAAACGAATCTAATATGTTTATTTTAATTGCATTATTATTAGATAAGCCATATGGTTCAATAGATTCTATTTGGGCAGGAACTGTACCTATATTTATTATATTTGTTGAAAACTCAACTCCCGCACCTGGATAAGCCAAATTTGATACAATTACGTTCAATTCATTACCACTTGATGATACTTCTGCTTTAATTTCATCTTCATTTACTCCAACTGCATTTACTATATATGGATTTGCAAATTGAATATCAATTTTTCCTTTTATATTACACGTTCCCGTTACACTAACTTCATTTAAGTTTTTTGCATATCCTATATCTATCATTAAAAACAAAGCTATTAGTACTAAAATAAGAATCTTCTTATTTATAGACATCATTACCTCCACTATATCTATTTCCGTAAGAATTCTCCATCTTTAGTACACACATTCAAACAATATTTTAACACATTATGTCAACTTTGTCAAATAGATATAGTGCATAGAAGTTTTTTAGAAATGCACATCAAAATAAAAAACTACTATAAATTTATAGTAGTTTTTTATTTTATATTTAAATTTATTATTCTCTCGTTTCTGCAATACGTTCATCCATTGCACTTGTTTGTTGCAAGGTTTCTGTTAATGCATTTACGTGTCCAGCTGCAACAAATTGCCCTGTATAATTTTCACTTTCATTAAGAACCCTGCTATTAAATGTTGTACTTGAAGTTGTTTTAGAGCCACTAACTGTTGTGTTATAAACATGTGTATCTGGATTTGTCTCAACAAATTCTTCTAATTCTTTAACATTGAAATTAGCATCTGCTAAAACTAATTGTTTTATTTCTATTCCTTGCTCTGCTGCTTTTTTAGCTAAATACATTGCGCCATAACCACCATTTGAATGTCCATCTATATAAAGTGGTTTATCCTTGTATTCGCTATTTAGATAATATTCAAGAAATGCATCTGCAGCTGCTTCTTCTCTAGCTTTATCATTTTTTCCTGTTGTATTTGAAGGAATAATTAAATCTGTTTCTAATCCATCATATATCCCTCTTTTATTAATATTATTAATAGAGCCTTCAAGATGGTCTATTGCACCTGCTCCTCCAAAATATACTGTAAGTGGTGAATCTTCATCTTGATTTTCTCCACGGCTTAAAGCCATTGTTGAACCATTATTCTCTATTAATGTTACGTCATCCATTTCAATTGTAGGTCTCTTTTTTGCTTCATATGCTCCACAAACGCATACACCATCAATAAATGTATGAGGTAATATCTTAGAAGATAGTTTATTATCTTTACATACTTTACAAATTTGAATATCACTATGTCCTTTTGAGCTACCCCTATTATAGTAACCAGATTCATATTCATGTTGAAAACTTCCAATATACTTCTTTTCTTTTTCTTTTTGGCATATTTTACATCTAGTTATCTGGTATCCTTTTGTACCACAAGATGCTTCTATTGTTTCCCAAATGTGGTCACCTTTTTTATTATCAATTGTATATGCATCACCCGTTTCTTCTCCACATTTAGTACAACGATCGATGTATATAGCAGGATTTTTACAATTAGCCTCAGAAACAATTGCTTGCGTCCAAACATGATCTCCATTTGGGCAAGTAATTTTAGTACCACCTTCTAAATCCTCTGCTGCCTCTTCAAGTGTACTAGCCATTGCATCAAGTGCATCTTGTAAAGCTTGTATTATAGAATCCAATAAGCTTGTTGGTCTTCCTCCTCCGCCATAAAACTCTGCGGCAAATTCTTCAGCATTTACATTTATTGTAAGTGCTTCTACAAATATTACTACTAATGCTAATATAAATACTGGTTTTAATGAGTTCTTATTCATATAAAATTCCTCCTCTATTAGCCATTTTTTTCTTAAGTGTATAAGACTACAATTTTATTATAGCACAAATTTAAGCAAATTTCAAATTTTTACCTAATTTCATGGAATTTTTAAAGACACACCCCAAAATCATTTTTTAAAAAATTGATTTTAGGGTGTGCCTTTAAAAATTATTGGAGCGGGTAGTGGGAATTGAACCCACGCTATCAGGTCGGAAGCATGACATTCTACCACTAAATTATACCCGCATTGTTATTATTAATTATAGCAAAATAGCTTGTATTTTTCAATAAAATAGAGTCCTAATAATCTGTATATTCATCACCATCTTCAGCTAAGCTTCTCAAAATTTCATTCTCGCGTTCTAATTCTAATAAATCTGCTTCTGTTGGTTCTACATACGTTATTACTGGTAAGCTTGTACATTTGGCTCTTGCTAATTTTATTACTTTGATAATTTTTTCAAATTCATCATCAGGAAAACAATATGTTAATTCTGTTTTTCCTTCCTGAACAATAATAAATTCGCGCAAATCGTCAACAGAAATATCTTTCTTATACTCAAATACAGGAACATTTAAAACTTGTGATAATAGTTCTGCTAATCTCTGCATATCCTTACACTCAGGCTTATCACCTTTGACCTTTGTGCTTATTTTTAATACATTAACTTTATTACCACTTTTTATTGTAGGAATTAGAAAATCACTATTTAGCAAAACAGAGAAATGTAATTCTGAATTATCAGCTTCTTCCAATTCCTTATCTAATGCTAATAAAACTTCCTTCTCTGATTGAGGAATAATTATTTCTCCGACTAACTATTCCCCTAATAATCTTTTCTACATAACCTGTTCTTTCTCCAATAGAATTTTGGAAATATACTCCATATGTATTTCCACTTATCTCATTTCCATATAATTCATATTTTTCGAAATATGGATTATTACTTAATCCAACAGTAAAACTATCTCTGTCTCTTAAAAAAGCTACCATTAAATCAATAATTTTTTCTGATTTTAACATTGCAATATAAGCATTATTAGGTCGATTATCAATACTATGATGTATATGTACTCCATCACATGATGCAAAAGGTCTTAAGCCATTTTCATTTAAATATTCAATTATTTCTACTAAATCTTCATCAATATCACTAACTTGCATGTTACTCTCCTTTGTGGCCATAATCATCAAGAAAATGATGCTTTTCATCTCCTTTTCGATAAGAAATTATAGCATTCAAATTAACATTCTCTACACTTCTAAAAATATTTATATCTATATTTTTATATTTTTTTCTTAAAGTATTAATTAATTCTTTTATTTCATCTCTTTTAGAACCATCTTCTCCTGTTAGTTCCTTTCTTTCTGAAACCTTACAAGCACACTTTATAAATTCTAAGCCGTTTCTTTTTTTCCATCTTACAATATCAGCTTCTTTGATGTAATACATGGGTCTTATTAATTGCATATCTGGGTGGTATGAACTATATAATTTAGGCATCATAGTTTGAATTTGAGACCCATATAGCATTCCCATTAGTATTGTTTCTATTACATCATCAAAATGATGTCCTAAAGCTATTTTATTACATCCATATTCTTTTGCTTTTTTATATAAATGGCCTCTTCTAATTTTAGAACATATAAAACATGGATTATTATCAATTTCTGAGACAACATCAAATATCTTTGTTTCAAACATATCAATTGGAATATTTAGTTTTTCCGCATTTGAAATTATTTTTTGCTTATTTTCTTCATTATAACCAGGATTCATAACAAGATAAACTACATCAAAATTTATCTTGTTATGTCTCTTTAATTCTTGAAAACATTTTGCCATAAGCATTGAATCTTTTCCACCAGAAATACAAACTGCTATTTTATCTCCGTCTTGAATTAGATTATATTCTTTTATAGCTTTTCTAAATTTTGTCCAAATTGCCTGTCTATACGTTGTCATAATACTTTTTTCTATATCTTCACAACTTTTCACTCTGTGTCCTCTATTATAACCATTCTTTATATTTCTTTATATATACTTTTTTATATACTTGTATTAGAAGTACATAAATACACATTAATATTAATATCCATCCTAAATAAGTAATTGGCATTTTGTGCAAATCAAATACTACTGCTATATTTGTAAATGAAATTATTAATGTAACAAGCACAATTGCAAAAGTTGAAATCAATAATTGTTTTGATGATCTACTTTGTACAAAAGGTATTTTACTTGTTCTTATTAAATGAATAATTAAAGTTTGAGAAAGTATACCAAACATAAACCATCCGCTTTGGAACATAATTGCTTTTTCAGGTGAATTAAATCCAAATACAAACCATAATACTCCAAAACATAATAAGTCTAAAATAGTACTAATCAATCCAAATGCAACCATGAATTTTTTTATTCCATCTGTATTCCATGTTTTTGGTTTTTTGATATAGTCTTCATCAACATTATCAAATGGCATTCCAATTTGTGCAAAATCATTTAATAAATTTTGAATTAAGATATGCACTGGAAGTAATGGTAAAAATGGTAAAAATATTGTTGCAATGATAACAGAAATCATATTTCCAAAATTTCCACTTGTTGCCATTTTTATATACTTTAAAAGATTTGTAAATGTTTTTCTTCCGTTTATTACGCCTTCTTCTAAAACATCTAAGTCTTTTTCTAGCAAAATAATATCAGCTGTTTCTTTTGCAATATCCACTGCTGTATCAACAGAAATACCAACATCTGCTTGTTTTAATGGTGGACTATCATTAATTCCATCCCCCATATATCCAACAGTTTTTCCCAATTCTTGATATATTCTAACAACTCTTTGCTTTTGAAGTGGTGAAAGCTTAGAATAAAGGTGACAATCTAGTACTCTTTTCTTCAATTCTTCATCAGATAATTCTTCTATTTCTTTTCCTGTTAATCTATTTTTAACTGTTATACCAACTTTTTTACATACATTTAGTGCAACACCTTCACTATCACCTGTTAATATTACTGTATCTACACCATGATTTTTTAATGCAGCAATAGCTTTTTTAGCACTTGCTTTTGGTGGATCTAAAAAGCCAACAAAACCAATTAAAACCATTTTGCTTTCATCTTGAACACCAAATGTTTCAACATCATGAATATTATTTTTTTGAGCAACAGCTAAAACTCTTAACCCTTCATTATTATGTTGCTCATAAACACTATAAGCTTTTTTCCTTAATTCTTCTGTAAGTTCTACTGCTTCACCATCAATGTCAATCCAAGAACAACATGCCATTACCTCATCAACTGCACCTTTAGTAATAAGTTGTCTTTTTCCAGTATCATCTTTTAAAACAACACTCATTCTTCTTCTGCTAAAATCAAATGGTATCTCATCTTCTCTTACATATTTTTCTTTTAATATATTTAGATTTTCTTTTTCAGCTCTTGAAACTATAGCTAAATCTATTAAATTTTTAAGTCCTGTTTGGAAATAACTATTTAAAAATGCATGTCTTAATATTCTAATATTCTCATTTCCCATTACATCCATATATCTTTCAAGTACAACTTCATCTTCTGTAAGTGTTCCTGTTTTATCTGTACACAAGATGTCCATTTGTCCAAATGTTTGAATAGCACTTAATCTCTTAACAATTGTTTTCTTTTTAGACATTTCAACAGCACCTTTTGCAAGTGTTGATGTTGTGATAACAGGAAGCATTTCAGGTGTTAGTCCAACAGCTATTGTAATAGCAAACAATAATGACTCTAAAAACTCTCTATCTGTTAAAACACTTGAAATAATTACAACTGGTATTAGAATAGCCATAAATTTAATAAGCATTTTACTTATATCATCTATACCTCTTTCAAAACTATTCTTTTCATTTACAGTATATAATGATTTTGCCATACTTCCAAAATAAGTATAGTTACCTGTTGCAATAACTATTGCAGTAGCGCTACCACTTACTATGTTTGTGCCCATAAATCCTATATTAGATATATCTGTAATATCTGCTTTCGGATCTTTTATAATGCTAAATTTTTCTACAGGAACTGATTCTCCAGTTAAAGGTGCCTGATCAATAAATAAGTCCTTTACTTCTAGAAATCTAACATCACCTGGAATCATATCTCCTGATGAAAGTTTAACAATATCTCCTGGCACAATATTTTCGATATCAACTGTTGATTGTACATCATCTCTTATTACTTCCATTTTGTTTGTTATCATTTGTTTTAACTTCTTAGCCGCATTATCAGATTTTGTTTGTTCTTTCAGTGAAATAATGGCTGATATTAAAACAGTACTTACTATCAATATAAAAGTAGCATAATCTTTGTCTGTCGCTATAACAACATCTGTAAAAAATGTAATTGCAGCAACTATCATTAATACAACATTAAATGGATTAATAAACGCTTCTTTTAGTTTATGCCAAATTGTATTTTCATTTTTAATTTCTATTGTATTTTTACCATAGTCTTCAAATCTTTCTTCTAATTCAACTATACTAATTCCTTCATACGAGGTTCGAAATTTCTCAAATAGTTTTTTAATATCTAACTTGCTATTTTCTCTTAAATTAGTTTCTACAACTTTTTGTTTTTCTGAAATATTTGTCTTTTTCATTTTATTTCCCTCCTCATACGAGAATTACCTTTATGATATTATCATAAAAGCTCGTTATGTTCAATATTTAAAGCACTTAAATTTGTAATTAAAAAGATTGCGGAAACCAATTATTGATTTCCGCAACGAATTCACTACTCATATGTGTAAACAAACAGTATACTTTCTTACCAATCCCACTTGTTCAAGGATCTTGCTGTCTTGAGCTCTCCAGTATATGTGAGATACAAATCTCCGGCATGTTCTCTCTCTTTTTCCTTCAATTTGCCAAAGAATCTTTCTTCTTTGTTTTTTTCAATGACATATTTCAGGAAGTTTTCCCATCCGCGCTGACTACACCAAACTGTGTATGGTTTCTTCCTCAAATAAGCTCTTAGTTTTCTCAACTCCTCGTCTTGTTCAGGTAATAGTTCATACGGAACAGTGCAATTATGCAACGCCATAAGCGTAATCCCATCAAAAAAACATTTATGCTTATTGATAGAATTTTTTGCCATAAATTGCTTTCTTCCCCGCCTGCCCATTAGTAGCTCTCCTTTCATACAGCCATCAGGCCTTATTTTGTATTGGTATTCTATCACGCATCATTTCTTATGTCAATTATACATTTATTTTTCTCTAATAATAAAAAATAGACTTCTTTCGAAGTCTATTTTTTATTGGAGCAGGTAGCGGGAATCGAACCCGCATAGCCAGCTTGGAAGGCTGGAATTCTACCATTGAACTACACCTGCATATTTCTCCTGACAAGTATAAATTATAAAAGATTTTATTCTATTTGTCAAGAGAAATTTCATTTTATTTTTATTTTTTATAATTAATCACCAAATGCAAATCTACCATATGGATAAATTAAATAACTCTCAGTTCCATCAGATAACATAAAAAGGTTCAAAAAAAGAACATATACATAGTATGTATATGTTCTTTATAAGTATATTATTCTTCTTTTTGCCTTCATCTTCTTTAGCTGGTTCTTCAGCAACTTCATATTTCTTTAGTGCATTACATTTTTTATAAAAATGGTGTTAAATATGGAGTTGGATCAATATTATAGTAATTTCCACTTCCACGAGGTTTTTCAATAAGTATTTCATAATCTGCACGAGGAACCATTTTTCCTGGTGTTTTAAAACCATATATATCACTCATTTTTCCTAAATAGTCTCCTTGCTTTATGTTTTGTCCCACTTGAGCGTTTAAATCTCGTAAATGGACAAACCTTACCATAACGCCATTTTCTTTATCTAAAATATAAACTGATCCATTACCTTTATCAACTTCATATACAATTCCATTTATTGGTGCATAAACAGGTTCAACATCTGTATGATCTTTTCTTGCTATATCTAAACCTACATTACAATCTTTCGTTATGCTTCCAATCCAACCACCAGTATTTATATTTCTACCACAGTTATTATTCTTATTACTATATCCTCCAAGTATATAAATATCTGTAGAAAGAAACGGCGATATTATATAGCAATTTGTACCTTCAATCTGAATACCACGTGCTTGAGTACCTTTATCATCACTATCAATTTTCATGTAATTTTCAACATTTTCAACAGGTGTACCATCTAAATCTCTCATGATAATTCTAATATAGTTTCCTATTACTTTATTATTCTCATCTTTTTCTGATTCTCTAATCTCATCATAAGTTCCTTGTGTACTATTTCTCAAATAATCTGCTTCTAATAATTCTTTATCTGTCATTGTTCTTCCAATTATTGTTCCTTCTTTAATATAGATTAAATCTTCATCACAAAGAGTTGATTTATCATTAGAAATATACATTGTTGTAGAAGCATTATCTTTAACTGTACTTTCAGCTATTTCTTTATTTGTAGCAGAAATCGAGAATAGTTTACTATCTTTATCTTTAATATAAGCACTTTCTAGTTGAATATCTTCTTCTGTGAAATTATCTTCTGTAACAGATTTAAAACTTATCATTCCAGTACTTTCTTCAATAGTAAATCTTGATTTATTTCTTTCATCTTCAGATACATCTTCATATGGCAATTTTGAAGTTACATCTTTAAGTGATTTATCTGGTTTTTCACAAACAAATCCATCTATAAACACTACATAACCAGCTATTCCAGCTTTCTCATACCTTTCTGCAAATTCTTTATAACCATATATTGTTTGATCTATATCTGGCCATTTAATTTTCTTATCATTACTATTTAATTTATCATCAGCAAGTGTAGCATCATCAACTAATTCTTCTCTAAATGTTCCATTTGATTTTAATAAACTTTGTCCGCCACTATCTTCATTCCATCTATTAGATGTTGACTGTTCTAAATTATAATAATAATCTTTTGTTAATACTAAAATTTTAGCATATCCTACACTGTCTGAAATAATTTGGCTTTCAAAATTTGTGTTTTCTTCATTTTGAATAATAGGACCATATTTTAAATCTACATTTACTCTGTATGCAGCATCTTGAATAGTATCCCAATCAACTCTAGTTTCACTGTTTGGATTATATGTTCCATACTCCAAAAGGATTCCCGTTACAGGTGATACCACAGCTTCATTACCATCATAGCCAACATACTTATCGTTATTTCCAGCACCATTAAATCTTAAGCCTATTGTCGTTCCAGATTCAAATGCTTTTCTATCTAAAGGACCATTTCTATTTGTTCCGCCTATATCTGGTACAATTCCACATCCATATATAGCAAAATTATCTCCGTTCTTTTCTCCCAATATATCAACATGTCCTTTATCTATATATGACATTATATCTCCTGGTTTTAAATCATCATATTCTGTTATTATTTCTGCTCCTAAATATTCTACGCATAATCGTGTTATATCGGATGCAAATCTCCATGCACTTGTATTTCCCATTGCTTCCATAGCTGTATCAATATCTACATCTAAATCTCTTAAAACCCAACCAACAAAAACTGCGCAACATACATTACGTAATCTTGTTGGTGAATCTATTGCTTCTTGAAATGTCTTCTCATAGCCACATCCTCTTCCATCATTAGTTATGTGATTACAATGAAATGTTGTACAACTACATGAATTCTTTGTGGAGTGTTGTCGCGCTGTTTTGCAAGCAGCGCTACAATCTTTACAATTCTCTGGTCTATTTCCAACACAATACTCAAATCTAATTCCTCCAGGTGCATTTATCATTCCATCAAATAGTTCTTTAGCTTTTTTTAAAACATCTTCATTTGATATATTTACATCTACTACTGGTTTTTTTGTAGTATCAAACAATTGTGTTGGATTTGCTCCAACTGGTGTTGTACGAGTATTTTTTACATTTATTATGGAAGTTTTGTCTTCTTCTCCATCAAATATTGGATTTTCTGGATCAATACTTTTACTTTCTTCTAATATATTTAACAATTCAGTTAATGTATATTTCTTATTTACTTCAATATCACCTTTTGAGTGAATTGCCGTTCCGTATTCATTTTCTCTTTTATCTATAGTTCTATTAGGATATCCGCTAGAAGCAATATTAGGAACTATCCATTCAAGTAATCTAGGGGTTTCATCTGTTAATTCTTCTTTTGTAAAATATCCTAACTCAACAATTAATTCTTTAAAATCTCTATAGATGTAATCAGAATCTAATGTATGTGTATTTTCCAACATACCAATTACATTTAAAGAATCTTGATTAATTATTACTTGTCCTGCAAGATTATCAGCTGTATAAGTTTTTCCATCTTCTCCTATTACAGTTTTCCTTAAGTCTTCTTCTGATAAAGGTCCATATTCTATATCGTTTTCTAACCTCATTCTTGTAATTAATTCTGCTCTTCCCTTGGTCCCATCATATCTAAAATACTTATTACTTAAAAACATTTTCTTTATTTGTGCATTAGTCTCTGATCTTTGACCTTCTCCTGTTTGAATTATTTGCACAGGAGAAGTAACTTTTGTATATATCATACTTTTTACACTATCATCAGAATCTGGATAGATTTTTTCCCAATTTGTAGTTCTTGTTCCTTCTTCTTCATACGCTGTCCATAACCCTGAATACTCATCAGTCCATCCAAAATCTTTTAGCTTATCTGTATTAGAAGTATTTAATGTTTTGGCCATTTTAGAAACATTATATCTGAATCCATTTTCGTTTTCTCCTCTTAAAACTTCTGCTTGTTCTTCTAAAGAGCCTTTAAACAAATAATATCCTGTTTCTTCTTCTTTTTCAAATTTATCTTCTGAATAATTTTCTATTTCAGATGGATTTGTTGCATATCGTCCTTCTGAATTTAATGCATATAGTTTAAATTCTCCATTCTCATAAGTTTCATATAATGTCCATCTTTCTTTCATTAGAATCTCATAATCATCATCATATCTTACAAATTCTATTTTATCTTTGCCAATATTTTCTCTATATTCAGCTGTATTCTTATCATTAATTGCAAAATATACATTTCTATACCAATGATTTTTTACACTTTCAATATATGGAACATAATATGAAAAATCATCATTATGTGGTTTTCTCAATTCATCTAATATTTTTTGAACATATTCCTCACAGTTTCCACAACACTCTTTTCTTTCTGAATCTTCACTACATTGTGGATTATTTTCACAATCATCAGGACTATGTATATTATATTCCGTCATAGCTGTTTGTGCTTCTTCTCTTGTAACATCATCATCATTTCTAAAAATCCACCATCCTGATTTCGATGCTTTTTCTTTCATATTTTCATATGTAATATATGAAGTTCCATTATAAAAAGCAGCTGATACCTTTGCTTTATCAATACTATGTAATATTAAAACTATTTCTGTATCAAAATTATTAGCCATATCATATGCTAAATCTGGCATCATTGTCGCAAAATGAACAGACATAAGGAAATCAATTGGCATACCATATCTTCCTGTCCATCCATCTAAGTCATATTCCATAGTTTGATTTTTTCTGCCTTTTCTTAGTTTTAGTTTTCGAGATGCAATATCTAGTATTATTTCATCTCCATTAAATGCACTTGTATCTGTATAAAAATCTCCTCTATCTCCTAATCCTTTTGAACCTTCGTTATATATAGCAATTAACCCTCTTGTTAATTTTTCATCAAAAGAACCTCCAAAAAAATTAACAACATGTTGCCAAAAAGCTTTCCATTTTTTATCTGTAACAAGATTATGATTTTTTATAGTATATACATAATTATCTGAAGCAAGATATGTTTTAATAAAATCACTTTTGGCATTAATAATTTCACCATTTTCTCCTCTTTCTACTCCATCATCTCTATTTCCAACATATTCTGTTAAAAATCCAAATTCTTTTAAATCATATCCCATTTTTTCTAAGTAATCTAACGCTTCATATATCTGCTCATCTTCAACATATTGTGTATCATCAGCTCCCCACCACGAATTCCATGCTTTAGCAATGGCTTTTCCAATTGCTTTAAGATTTTCCATTACCATTCCTGGCAAAGTTGAAAAAAACATAATTATTCCTATTATAATAATTATTGCTACTATAATAACAACCGTCCAAAAAAGAACTGGGCCTATGGCAGTTGCTAATTTTCCTTTTACAGCCGCACTTTTTCCTGCTCTCTTTTTTAGTTGATTTTCAATTTCTTTTTTAGCTTTATCTGAAGCTTTTTTTACAGCTTCAGATCCACTATTATTGCTCTCACTTTTATCGTTCTCATTCATATTTTTTCTTTGTCCCTTATTTTATATAGTTCTATGTTTTAATTTAATATTTAATCATTTATTATATCATTTTATTAAATTCGGATTATAATTTATATATTCTCCACATATATTATATCAATTCCACATAAAAATTCAATAAATTTTGATTTGGTTTTAGTTTTTTACTATCAATATAGTAAAAAAAGAGACTATACTCAATTTATAGTCTCTTCAAAACATCTAACTTAGTGCCTAATGGATACAAACCACTCCACCTGCACACTTCCTTTTATTGATATTATTCTTCTTTTTTGTCTTTATCTTCTTTAGCTGGTTCTTCAGCAACTGCTGGTTCAGCTGTAGCAACTTGCTCTTCAGAAGTTTCTTCTGCTTTAGCTGCTTCTTCTGCTGCTTTTGCAGCTTCTTCAGCTTTTGCAACTTCAACTGCTTCAGCTACTGCTTCTTCAGTTACTTCTTCAACAGCTTCAGATTCACCTGGAACAACTTCTTCTTTAACAACGATTTCTTTTGTTTCGATTCTTGCTCCAACTTGCTCTTTAGTTTTAGCAGCTTTACCAACTCTGTCTCTTAAGTAGTATAGTTTTGATCTTCTTGCTTTACCAACTCTTACTACTTCTACTTTTTCAACCATTGGTGAATGTACTAAGAATGTCTTTTCAACACCAACACCATAAGAGATTCTTCTTACAGTAAATGTAGCGTTTAATCCTCCACCTTGTTTTTTAATTATAATTCCTTCGAAAACTTGGATTCTCTCTTTGTTTCCTTCTTTAATTCTTACGTGAACTCTAACAGTATTACCTACACGTAATTCTGGTATTTTATTTTTTAATTGTTCATGTTCAATTGATTTTAAAATATCCATTTTCTTTCCTCCTTCTTCTATAATGGATAGCTTTCGCTTTTATTTTTTAACTCTTCTAATATTTTTCTTTCTTCATCAGTTAAATTAATATTATTTAAAAGATCTGGTCTTTTATTTAAAGTTGTTTTTAAAGATTCTTTTAATCTCCACTTTCTAATATTTTCATGATGACCTGATTGTAAAACTTCAGGTACTTCTACCCCTTCAAATTCTACTGGTCTTGTATATTGTGGGTATTCTAAAAGCCCATTTGAAAAACTTTCTTCTGAAATGGATTCTTCTGCAAGTACTCCATCAACATATCTTGAAATACTATCAATTAACACCATAGCTGGTAATTCACCACCTGTTAATACATAATCTCCTATTGATATTTCTTCTGGAGATATTTTGTCAATAACTCTTTGATCAATACCTTCATAGTGTCCACAAAGTATAATTAAATGTTCTTCTTTAGCTAACTCAACAACTTTTTCTTGGTTTAAAGTTTTTCCTTGTGGTGACATATAAATTACTTTAGAATTGTCTTTTTTTACAGATTTATAGGAATCATAAACTACATCTGGACGAATTAACATTCCTGCTCCTCCGCCATAAACTGTATCATCTACTTTTTTATGTTTATCTTTTGAAAAGTCTCTTATATTTATTAAATTAATTTCTAATATTTTTTTTTGAGTTCCTCTTCCAATAATGCTTTCCTTTATAGGTTCAAACATCTCAGGGAAAAGTGTTAATACATCAAATTTCATTTTAAAGTCCTTCAATAAGATCAACAATTATTTTGCCTTGATTTAAATCAATTTGTTTAATAACTTCTTTAATTCCAGGCAATAATTTTTGTTTTCCTAAATCATCTTTTATTACATAAATGTCATTTGCTCCAGTGTTGTAGATATCATCTACTTTTCCTAAATATTCATTTGATTCTGTATATACTTCTAATCCTATTAAGTCTGCTATATAATACTTTCCTTCTGGAAGATCACCAAGCACATTTCTATCTATCAATATAAAAGCATTTCTTAATTTTTCTGCTTCTTCAACTGAATCAACGCCTCTAAACTTAATAATAACTTGAATTTTATTGTATCCTACAGATTCAATTTCGTATTCTTTCATTTCACCTTTTCTCTTAATAAAAACAGTTTTAATTTTTTCAAATCTTTGACTATCTTCAGAAAAGGAATTTACTTTTACTTCACCTTTTAAGCCTTTAACATTTACGATTTGACCAATTTCTAAATATTTATTCATATTTTCACCTAATCAATAAATTCAACACTAACTCTTCTATGCTCTTTTGCAGCTAATGCTTTTACTATTGATCTAATAGCTTTAGCCATTTTTCCTTGTTTACCAATTACTTTTCCCATATCGTCTTTGGAAACTTTAACTTCGTAACAAACACCTTTTTCATCATTTTTTTCAGTTACTTGTACTTCTTCTGGTTTGTCTACTAAGTTTTTAATTATTACTTCAAGAATATCTTTCATAATTTTTAAAACCCCTCTTATTTAGCTGCTTTTTCAATTAAAGCTTTTACTGTGTCTGTTGGTTTAGCACCATTTTTGATCCATTTTTCAACTTTCTCTTTGTCTAGTTCAATAGTTGCAGGTTCTGTCATAGGATTATATGTTCCTATTTGTTCAACTATTTTACCATCTCTTGGAGATCTAGAATCAGCTACTACTACATGATAGAAAGGATTCTTTTTCTTTCCAACTCTTTGCAATCTTATTTTTACCATTTAAATTCACCTCCTGAATTATTTAAAAATTTTATTAAAATTTAAAAATTTAATAACAACTTAAAACTTGAAATCTTTTAAACTAGATTCATCTATATTCATATTTTTCATCATTTTCTTCATCATGCCCTTATTTGATGTCATATCTTTCATCATTTTCTGAGTCATTTCAAAAGATTTCATAAACTTGTTTATTTGTTCTACTGTTGTTCCACTTCCTTTTGCAATTCTTAATCTTCTGCTTCCATTTAGTAATTTAGGATTCCTTCTTTCTTCTGTTGTCATAGAACAAATAATTGCTTCTATTTTAACAAACTCTTTATCATCTATTTCAATATCTTTTAATTTATTAAAACCTGGTATCATTTTTAAGATTGATGAAAAAGACCCCATCTTCTTCATTTGCCTTAATTGAGCTAAATAATCTTCTAAATCAAAGTTTTGTTTCTTTAATTTCTTTTCTAATTTTTCAGCCTCTTCCATATCAAAAGCTTCTTCTGCTTTTTCTATAATAGAAAGTACATCACCCATACCTAAAATTCTTGATGCCATTCTTTCTGGATGAAATACTTCAATATCACTTAATTTTTCACCAGTTGCTGCAAACTTAATTGGTCTTCCTGTAATAGTTTTAACAGATAATGCAGCACCACCTCTTGTATCACCATCTAATTTTGTAAGTACTATACCATCTATTCCAACTTCTTTATTAAATGTATCTGCAACATTAACTGCATCTTGACCTGTCATTGAATCTACTACTAATAGTATTTCATGTGGTTTTATGCTAGCTTTTAGATCTTTTAATTCTTGCATTAATTCTTCATCAATTTGAAGACGTCCTGCTGTATCTAAAATGATTACATCATTTAATTTTGATATTGCTTGAGAATATGCTTGTTTAGCAATTAGATTTACATCTTTTGTATTTTCATTTGTATATACAGGTATATCTAATTGTTTCCCAACAACTTGTAATTGTTTGATAGCAGCTGGTCTATAAACATCACATGCTACTAACAATGGTTTCTTACCTTGCTTTCTAATTAAATTTGCTAATTTTCCTGCTGTTGTTGTTTTACCAGCACCATTTAAACCAATTAGCATAATTACTGTAGGTGGGTTTGGAGTAAAATTAATTTTTGTTTCTTCTCCACCAAGTAAGCTTACTAATTCATCTTTAACAATCTTAACAACTTGTTGTCCAGGCGTTAGTGATTTTAAAACATCTTGACCTAAGGCTTTTTCTTCTATTACTTTAACAAAATCTTTAACTATTTTATAGTTAACATCAGCTTCGAGCAAAGCAAGTTTAACTTCTCTTAAGACTTCTTTTAGATCATCTTCACTAATCCTTGCTTTTCCGCTAAGTTTTCTTGTTATTTCTTGTAATCTTGCTGATAAGCCTTCAAATGCCATTAGTCCCTCCTAACCCTAGAATAAATTTCTAAGTTTTGTTTTTATAGTTTGAAGAAGTTTCATTGCATCTTTTTCATTTACTTCTTCAATTTGTTTTAAAATTTCTTCTATACTTTTTTCTTGAGATAATGTTTTTTCCATTAAACCAAGTCTTGATTCATACTCTAAAAGATTATTCTCACCATTTTTCAAGTTATCTCTTACTGCTTGTCTTGTAATTTTTTCATTTTCAGCTATTTCTGAAAGAGATAAATCATTATTATAATAATCATCTAAGAGTTTAAATTGCTTTTCAGTTAGCAATTTTCCGTAAAAATCTAAAAGTATACTAACCTTTACATTTTTTTCCATACTGATTTCCTCTCTGTATAAAATGTAATGCTAATATACTTTACACCTTTTTAGCTCAATTGTCAAGCATTTTATCAAGTTTTTTAATTATTTATTTTAAATTACTAAAATCAAATTAAACTATTTAATAACTAGTCTAAATCTTCCTTCTTCATTTAAGTTTGAATCTCTTGTAAGTTCATTTTCAGAGCATATCAAATCATATACCCCATAAACGTTATTAGTATTAGAATATTTTTCATTATGTATAAATTCTTTTGCATCAGGTGACCCACCAGCATAATGTACATGGTCATTTGAAATCTCTATTTTATTTTGTTCAGCAAATAATAATATGGCTTCTCTTTGTGATTCTGACATTATTTTATCTTTAATATCATTATCCATTCTTTTATATGTTAGTGTTAATCCAGGTTTGATATTTATCTTATTACCATCAACATTTGCTTGAAATTTAGAGACCCAAAATCCTGTAATTTCTCCTTCTTCACTAAAAGCTTTTTGTATTTTATAATCTACTAATGCTCTTTTGCTTGTAGATAGACTTGATAAATTGTCAACAAATTCTATATCTACATCATTATTTTTATCTATTTTATAAGAATATCTTGGAATCCAAACCCAATAATTACCATCATTTGATTTGGCATTTGCAAATTTCATTTGTTCTTTAGAATAATTATACCAATTTGGAGAATATATATCATCAATATATATTTCTTTGCCCTCATTATCCCAATATATTCCTTCCATGTCATTTCCTAAGATTGGAGGATTACAAAAATTAAACTCATATTCTATTTTTTCATATTGAATATAATTCGAATCTTCTACTACAAAAAAATACTTATTAGAAGTTGAAACTGTAAAATAAACCGCTCTTTCTGATTTAATATATGTATAGTCATCTAAATAACTACAGCTTTTTAAAGTTTCATCTGTTTCTGTATAATAAAATACATCATAAATATCTGGTAAATCATTTTTATTTTCAGAATCTATATATATTTTTATTTTTTGACTTAAGCCTCTATTTTCAACAACTTCTATTTTTGCTTCTGTTTTATCATTATAAATTTTTGAAATATACAATGGATTTCCTATACTTGAATCATATTGGCGATAAATTGTTTTATTGTTTCCAATGTCATATATTCCATCTCTTTCTACTACATTACCTGTATAGAAGTTTATAATAACATAATAATTAATATTATCTAATCCAAAATATTTTTTTAAACTAGATGGTGTAAAGTAATAATAATTTGTTAAGATAGAATCAATATTAGAATTCCAATCGTTTTTTTCACCATTTTCAAGTTCTTTTAGGACATTTTCAAAATCCTTTTTATATAAATTTGAATTTGAATTAGCATTGCTAAATTTAAACTCTTGTAAATAACTATAAAAATTTCCATACTCATTTGGATTATAATCATTCCAAACTTTATATTGATCACGAACATAATTTACTTTTTGTTGAATCTGTTCTAGTTTTGCAACATATTGTTTTAATTTGTAAGACTTATTAGAAAAACTTAGAGTATAAAAAATAGCAATGATTATACAAAAAATAACCACTGTAAGTATTGCTAATTCTTTTATTGTAATCTTCTTTTTTATACTCATAATTCTCCCATATTCATAAAAAGGACTTCCTTTTGGGAGTCCCTTTTATTTTTATAATTAATTATTATACATTGAACTTAAATATTGATTTATATATGTTTCATAATCAAACATTTCATGAATTTCTGGCATTCCAAAATTAATTCCATGCGTATCAACTCTTACTTCTGTAATTGTTGGATAATTTACAAAGGTTTTGATTTCACTATCATCTTCTTCTACTTCAACTGTTTCTTCGGTAGCTGTATCTACAGTTTCTGCAGCTATCTCATCAGTTTCTTCTGTTTCTTCAACTTTTGTTTCTGCTTCATTATATATTTTTTCTAATACATCCATTCCTTCTACAACTCTACCAAAAGCTGCATAAACTCCATTTAAGTTAACAGAATCATCACTCATCATAATTCCAACTTGAGCATTTCCTGAATTATAACTTTCTTCAGTTAAAGATAATTCCGATGGATAGTTATTTCTGATTAAAGATAAAACACCTTTTTCGTGTCTTAATGTGTTTTTGCTAAATCCATTAGCTATAAATTCACCATCTATTGAATAATTATATGGTGCAACTGCTGCATATTCAATATCTTCTGTAGTAGGATTTACTACTTCACCATTTTCATCTCTTCCTAAATATAAACATATTGAATCTTTTCCATACATAACTTTATTATTATAATATCCTGATTCTGCTAGTTTAATAAAATTTGTAACAGTATTAGGTGCATATTCTGGGTATAATTCAAATTTTACTGTTCCATAATCTCCAAGTTCTATTGAAACTACAGGATGAACATTCCCATTAACATTTCTATCAAAAGTAGAATACGCATATACTCCTACTAATGCGACTAAAATAACTAATATTATTATCCAAAGTACTAATTTTTTCATTTTTTCCTCCATAATCTTTTGCACTATTTTAAACCTAAATATTTCATAGCATCTAAAATATTTTTCACGCCTATTATATCTAATTTGAATTTTTCTTTCAATAGTTTTTTATTACTTTCTGGAATAATACAGGTCTTATATCCAAGCTTTTCTGCTTCTTTCATGCGTTTTTCAATCATATTAACACTTCTTACTTCACCTGTTAAGCCAACTTCTCCTATTACTACAACATCTTCTTTTATACTAATATTTTTAAAACTAGATGCTGCAGCTAAAACAATTCCTAAATCTAATGCTGGTTCATTAATCTTTATTCCACCTACTAAATTTATATAAACATCTTGAGAACCAAAATTCATATTTGCTCTTTTTTCCAATACAGCCATCAAAAGTGTGAGTCTATTAAAATCTATACCATTTGCATTTCTTCTTGGCATTCCAAAAACAGTTGGAATTGAAAGCGCTTGAAGCTCTATTACAAGTGGTCTTGTGCCTTCTAAACTAACTACTATTATAGAGCCTGGTGGATTCGAATCTCTTTCGGAAATCAATAATTTAGATGGATTTGTAACTTCAATTAATCCTTCATTTTGCATTTCAAACATTCCTATTTCATTTGTTGATCCAAATCTATTTTTTACTCCACGCAAAATTCTATAAGAGAAATATCTTTCTCCTTCTAGATATAACACTGTATCTACCATATGTTCTAATACTCTTGGACCTGCTATATTTCCATCTTTTGTAACATGTCCAATAATTATTGTTGTTATTCCTGTCTGCTTACACATTTTCATTATTCTACCAGTAATTTCTCTTACTTGGCTAACACTTCCAGCAGCAGAAGTAATTTCATCTGAATACATTGTTTGTACAGAGTCAATTATTACAAATTTTGCTTCTGTTTTTTCAATTGCAAGTTCAACATTATCAATATCTGTCTCTGCTAAAAACAATAAATTATCTCTTTTGATACCTAACCTATCCGCTCTTGATTTTATTTGTTCAGCAGATTCTTCTCCTGAAACATATAAAATATTTCCATCTATTTTTATTTGATTGCATATTTGAAGAATTAGAGTAGATTTTCCAATTCCTGGTTCACCACCAAGTAATGTTAAAGATCCTGAAACGAACCCACCTCCAAGAACTCTATCTAATTCTCCTACTTCAGTTTTTATTCTAAATGATTCTCTTTTTACCACCTCATTTAATTTTATTACTTCACTTTGAGGCTTTACTTTATCTTTTGAAAAACTTCCATGTGAGCTTGTAGTAACAATCTTTTCTTCAACAAATGTGTTCCATTCTCCACAAGAAGGACATTTTCCAAGCCATTTACTTGAATCATATCCACAATTATTACATACAAACACTGTACTATTTTTCTTTGCCATTTTGCTCCTTTCTTATTTTAGCAACCCTTTATTTAATAATTTATCTAATAATAATAAATACATTGCATGGCTCCAGGTTAATCCAATTACCCAAGCAGGTTTCATTGTTTGATTGTTAATTTGTTCTCCTAAAAGTCCATTTGTAGCAGCACTATTAGTAACAAATGTAAAACATGACAATGCTTCTTTATTTTTTCCTGCTTCTAAATAATACCACGCCATCCATAAAGTTGCAATAGCCCATGGATTTGGATTTGGGTTTGACATATATGTGTCATTTTCGTATCTAACAAATCCGCCCGTATATGTTCTTAGAGTCATTTCCATTCTTTCTATTGTGTTCTCTATTTTTTTATCTCTTGAGCTAAACATGTGAAACGGAATTATCATTCCAAGCATACTAATATCCATTTTTTTATCGTTATTATTGCGAACATAGCATTTCTTTTCTTCATCATAAAATGTATTTTCACAATACTCTCTTATTTTAAGAACTTCGCTTGTTAACTTTTCTATTTTCTTTTCAATATTTTCTTGTTTTGATTTTGCTTTATATGATTTTTTTAATTCATTATAAATTTTTATCATAGCACTAAAAGCTGCAAATATACTAGAAAGTGAATATAAGCTATAGCCTTCATATTCTTCCCATAGATCATAGCTTAATTGCATTTGGAATTTGTTACTAAAAATATCATCAATATATTTTTCCAAAAATCCAATTGCTTTTTCACACATTTCAATTGTATTCTTTAAAAAATTAATATCTCTGCATACTTTATAATGTGCATATGTTCCGAATATAACACTTGCTGTTTCATCAACTTGATACCCCCATGATGGTGCTAATCTTCCATCTGTATAAAATCTTTGTTCCCACATACCGTTTTTACATTGTGTACTTTTACAAAAATTAAGATAAAACAATTCAGTCTTATCACTCATTCCAACTAGATCAAAAGCTTCTGTGATGAAAGCTGCATCTCTTGTCCAACAATATGAATATCTTCCGCAACGTGTCTTTCCTTCATCAACTTCAATCCCAGCAGAAATGCCTCCTGTTTTATGATTAATTAATAATGGAAATAATAAAATACTTCTATTGTAAATATCTTTAACTTTTTGTCCAACATGAGTTGAATTTATATTTTTAACATCATGTTTAACTATATATTCCCTCCAAAAACTAATTGTTTCATTTAATAATTTATTTGTATTTAATTTTTTTATTCTAGCAATTTCATCATCTATCCCTGTAATAAGGTGAAATTCTTTATTTTTACTTATATAAACAAATATATCTATCTCACGTTCTTCACCTGGTTTTAGTAATCCAACAGAATAACTTATGCCAGAATCTGATGACATTCCTACATAATCTTTTCCACCAATTTGACCTTCCATAAAGTTATTAGACACTCCGTTAATTTGAACAGAAAGTGGTCTCTCTTTAGAAAATGTGCACATAGAAAAATCATGATTATATTGTATTAAACTTTCACATTTATAATATCCTGATGTATCATTATTAATATCTGTAAGAGTTTTTGAATATACTAGTAAATTAATATTTAAATCAATTCTATTTTCATTTTTTATTTTAAATTTACGAATTAATACATTTTCTTTTATTGGTACAAAATCAATCTGAGTAATATTGACATTAAAGTAAGCATTATAAATATCTGTTTTTAACACATTAGTATCTTGAATATATTCTTGATTAAAACGATTATTAACATCTTGATGTAAGTATATTAATGCTGAATCATTTATTTTTAAGCCAATATGATTATAATCAACAAATTGTTTGAAATCAGCGGAACCATAAAATAATCTTATCAGTTCTCCTTTTTCAGAATAACTTGCTGTTACTTTTTCGTTTCCAATTACTCCATCATTAAAATATTTTGTACGCATCTTTTCTCCTTATTTCATTAAATCCGCTATTTGCTTTTGAATATCTAATACTCTGTTTTCTAGGTCTTTAATTTCTTTATCATTTGTATCCATATTTTGTTTCATAACTACATTTTCAATATCTGTGATATTTTCTCTTAATTCTTCAATCTTATCAATTAAGTCTAAACGTTTAAATTCTTTCTTATATAATTCTATCTCATCTGTTTCTTCTTGTAGAACCGGTACTCCACCTGATAAATCATATGTATCAGCAAATTCCGGAATAATTACTTTACATTCTGTATTTTCTTCTATTTTTTGTTTTAACACTTCTTGACCTTCAGGTTCACCATGTACTAAAAATATATGTGAAGGTTTATTATTAAATGAATATACAAAATTTAAAAGCCAAGTTTGATCTGCATGTCCGGAATAACCTTCAATATATTCAACTCTTGCATTTACTGCAATTTCTTCTCCAAATATTTTTACTTTTTTAGCACCATCAACAATACTTCTTCCTAAAGTTCCAGGTGCTTGATATCCAACAAATAAAATCGTACTATTAGGATTCCATAAATTATGTTTTAAATGATGTTTAATTCTTCCTACATCACACATACCACTTGCAGAAATTATAATAGAAGGTCTCGTGTCTTCGTTTAATGCTTTAGATTCATCGGCAGTTTGTGTAAATTGTAGTCCCTTAAACTCTAATGGATTGTCTCCTCTTTTAATTTTATCACGTATTTCCTCTTCAAAAAGTTCTGTATTCTTTTTAAAAACTTCTGTGGCTGAAATTGCTAGAGGACTATCAACATAAACGGGAACATTCATTATTCTCTCATATTTTCTAGCAAATTCTTCATCTTGCCCTAAATCTTCTCTCAATTTATCTAATTCATATAATATTTCTTGTGTTCTACCAACAGCAAATGATGGTATAATTACTCTTCCACCATTATCTAAAGTTTCAGAAACTATATCTAAGAATAATTTAGCTTTGTCATCATTTCTCATATGTAATCTACCACCATAAGTAGATTCCATAACAACATAATCAGCATTTCCAATCATTGTTGGAGAATCTAATAGTGGTAAATCGTTGTTTCCTATATCTCCTGTAAATACTACTTTTGTTGTTTTTCCATCTTCTAAAGCCCATACTTCTATTATTGCAGATCCAAGCATATGCCCAGCATCATTAAATCTTACACTTATATTTTCATCTATTTCTATAATCTCATCATAATTAACAGGTTCAAATACTTCCAAACATTTATAAGCATCTTCTGCTGTATAAAGTGGTGGTAATGGATCTAGTGATTCTCTTATTCTCTTCTTATTTTTCCATCCAATTTCAACTTCTTGGATGTGACCACTATCTGGTAACATTATTTCACATAAATCACATGTAGCTTTTGTAGCATATATTTTATTTCTATATCCTTCATTGTATAGTTTTGGAATTCTTCCTGAATGGTCTATATGTGCATGTGTTAGTAAAACAAAATCAATTGAATTTACATCATATATAAACGGATCTGAATTCTCCATTTCTTCTGCCATTTTGCCTTGAAACATACCACAATCTACCAAGAATTTTTTTCCTGCAGCCTCTACTAAAAAATTGGATCCTGTAACCATTCTAGCTGCACCAAAAAAAGATATTTTCATTTAAACCTCCGATTAATTAAACAATTTTATTTTCTTATTTTCCTTAATGCTAAATAATTTATTATTAAATTTTAGTTGTTTTCTTCCTTGTTTTTCAAAAACATCTTTATCAAATACTTTAATTATAATTGATTCTTTTTCACTAATAATTGCTATTTTTATTTCTTCTAGATTAATTATTTTTGTATCTATAGCATATCTAATTATTTCAAAATTTAGATTGATATCCATACTTATAATTTTAACTGCACCAAGTTTACAAAGCATTGTAATAGCTTTTTTCAAAATAGAATCAATCTTATCATTTAATTCTTCTATGTCTGTAACTGCTATATCATTTGTTAAGTGAACTCTACTATAATATCTAATTATATATAACATATCAACTACTTCGTCTCTTGTTTTCATTTTACTTAGTTTTCTTTCTAAAAAGACTAAAAACTCTTTTTGAAAAGCAATTAATAAGTTTAAATCTTTTTCCTTACACTCTAAAAATGATAAACTTTCTTCCAGAATGTGTTTTTTTTCAATATAATTAGATGGTTTTAATAAATAAGTAATTTCATCTAATTCCCTCAAAAGATTAATTCTTTGTTTTATTAGCATTTTTTTATAAGCACTTAATGATTTTATTTTTTTATTTTCATCTAATTTTGAATTTGTTCTCATAAGTTCTTTTTTTAGAATATTCTTATCATTTAAAGCAATATCTAATTTTTCTATTTTCTTCGTTAGTAATAATCTTCTACTTTGTTCTTCATTTAAAAATGTAACTTTATTTTCCATCCTCTTTAATAGTTTTACATTACTTTTTATTACTTTATCTGCATTCTCTTTTTCTTTATCATCAGCAAAGTAATACACTGTTTTTAAAAAATATTTAAAATAATTATCGTTATTTGTATGAGTTTTAATATATTTTTTAGCCTGTCCTAAAAAGTCTTTTCTAGTTGATCCATAAGTTCTCCATTCATACAAAAACTTCTCGCCTAAAATAATTAATAAATTAATATAAATTAAATTATCGACAAAATTAAAATTTGAATCATATTTGGAATCCCAAGACCAACCATTAAAGTCTTTTAAAATCTCAAGATTATTTATATTGAACCCATTTACAAGAGAATTTTGCAAAACATTTTTAATTGCAATATTATCATCAACATAAAAATATTTTGGTGAAATATCAGAAAGAGCATATAATAAATCAATTTCTGTTGGATATGTTAGTATGCTTCTTTCCTTTTCATTAGTGAGCGCACGAGTCTTGTTTTTAATAAGTATTTTAGCCTGATCGGAATCAGGCTCAACAATTTTTACATTATCACAATAAAGTCTTATTATTTCAACAAACTCATTTAAAAAATCTTCTTTACTACGAACACATCTTTTTACTGTTGAGTAATCATTATAAGAGACTTCTAGTTTATAAACCATATTTAAAAGGAGGCTTTTAATATTACTTGAGAAATATTTACTATCTAAAACTTCTTCTAGTTCTAAATTATAATCTTTTAGTTTAGAAAATAATCCCATATTAAACCTCCTTTTTAACTATTCTTCTGATTCACCTTCTGGTGGCTTAGCCATCTTAAGTTCTTCCCATCTTTCTTTTGGCATAATTACTTGTCTTGGCTTGCTACCTTCATATCCAGATATAATTCCTCTGGCTTCCATTTGATCTATAATTCTTCCGGCTCTTGCATAACCAACTTTAAATCTTCTTTGAATAAATGATGTAGATGCTTGACCAATATCAATTACAGTTTCTATTGCATCCATCAGTAATGGGTCTGTATCATCGTCATCAGCATTATCTTCTTCTTTTTGTCCTTCTGTTTTATTTGCTCTTTCAATCTCTTCTAATATATCTTCATTATATTTTGCAACGCCATTTGCTTTAACAAAATCTACAATCTTTTCAACTTCACCATCAGATACAAATGCACCTTGAACCCTCATTGGTTTAGAAGCACTTGCAGGGAAGAACAACATATCCCCTTTTCCTAAAAGTTTTTCTGCTCCTACTTGATCCAAAATAGTTCTAGAATCTATTTGTGATGAAACAGCAAATGCAATTCTTGATGGAATATTAGCCTTAATTAAACCTGTAATAACATCAACAGATGGTCTTTGTGTAGCAATTACTAAATGCATACCACAAGCTCTTGCTTTTTGAGCTAATCTACAAATAGAGTCTTCAACTTCTTTTGAAGCAACCATCATCAAATCTGCAAGCTCATCTACAATAATTACAATTTGTGGTAATTTTCCAGTACTCATTTCATCATTTTCAACAGCTGCATTGTATCCTTTTAAATCTCTTACACCTTTTTGTGCAAACAAATTATATCTATTATCCATTTCTTGCACTGCCCATGCTAATGCTCCAGCAGCTTTTCTAGGATCTGTTACAACTGGAATTAATAAGTGTGGTATTCCATTATATACAGAAAGTTCAACAACCTTTGGATCAATCATTACTAATTTCACTTCACTTGGCTTTGCATTAAAGATTATGCTTGTAATTATTGTATTTATACATACAGATTTTCCTGATCCTGTAGCACCTGCTATTAACGCATGAGGCATTTTCGCTATATCACCTAAAACAACATTTCCCGCAACGTCTTTCCCAAGAGCAATTGTTAATTTAGATTTATTATCTTCAAATTCTTCTGATTCTATTACATCTCTTAATGGAACTGATTCTTTTTCTTTATTTGGAATCTCAATACCAACTGCTTGTTTACCTGGTATAGGCGCTTCTATTCTTATACTTTCTGCTGCTAAGTTAAGTGCTATATCATCTGCAAGGTTCGCTATTTTACTTACTCTTACACCTTCTGCTGGTTTTAATTCATATCTTGTGATAGCTGGTCCTACAGAAATATTTTCAACTTTTGCAGATACTCCAAAACTATGCAATGTTCTTTGCAATTGAGTAGCCCTCTCTGTAAGTGCCTTTGCTCCCGCTTTTGATCCTTTCTTTGAACCCTTGCCTAATAAAGATACAGGAGGATATTCATATTGTTCATCTTCTATACTAATAGTGTGCTCTAATTGCAATACAGCTTTAGTTTTTTCTTCTTTTTGTTCAGCTTCTACTGTAAATAAATCTGATTGAACATTTTGATTTTGTGCTTCTGCTTCATTTGCTTTAGCCATATCTTTATAGATATTTTTCTCTATTACATCAGGATTATTTTCAGTCTCATTTTCATCTTTAGAATTTCTACCAAATAATGTTTTTTTCAATTTTTCTTCTGCTTCAATATTTTTAACAGGTTGATTATTAACATTAATATTTCCTAAATCAATGTCATCATCATCAATGCTTGCTTGCATATCCGAAATTGATCTTCTCCTTCTAGCTCTTCTAGGATCAATTTCTTCACCAGCTTCTCTTCTTGCCATTCTTTGTTCTCTTCTTGAATTCAGTTCGGCATCTCTTTCTTCTTTTCTAATATTGAATTCATCTATGATTTCAATTAATAAATTTGATGGATGTAGTCCAAATGTAAATACACTAAGAACAACCACTATTCCAACAGTAGTAACAGCGGCTCCAAACATACCTAATAATTTTATAAGTGGATATGCAATTACAGCTCCCACTGTTCCTCCACCTTTATTGTGAAGAGAACCCAAGTCATAAGCAACTTCTATAATATCACTAAATTCTAAGTCAGCATTAATTTCACCTTTAGAAATTTGATAAATTGATAAAGTAGCTGCTATACAAGCTAATAAAACTGCATATTCTATTAATTTAGATGTCAAATATTTTCTATCATCTCTTGCAATTGCAATTGCTAATAACATAAAACCAATTGGAATAAAATATTTGATTACTCCAACTATTCCTCCAAGTGCAGGACTAATAATTTCGCCTATTACTCCTTTTTCAGCATATATTAAAACAAACAGTAATATACTTAAAACAAATAATATAATTACTGCTAAATCTATATTAATTCCTGTACTATTTCTTTTTTTACTACTTGTAGTATTTCTTTTCCTTTTTCTTCCCAAAACATCCTCCTAAAAAACCGGATTTAAAAAGCAGAATCAGAATCAATTGTCATTGATTTTGATTCTGCTTAAAACAATTTATTTAAGTTCTTTTCTATTGTTTTGAATTGTTTCTAAAGCATTTTGAACTGATAATTCAACTCCACTTAGACTCTTTCCTAATTCTATCATATTGTTTTCGATATTTGCTAGTATTTCATCAACATAAGCATTTGTTCCTTGAGTAATTTCCCTATACATGTCATTTGCATCTTCTATGATTTCTTTCTTTTTATCATAAGCCTTTTTAGTAATTTCATGCTCATCTATCATAGATATTATCCTGTTTTCTGCTTCTTTCACAATATCATTTGCTTCTTTTTGAGCCTCATCTATAATTCTTTCACGTTCTTCTTTAATCCATTTAGCTTGTTTTAACTCATCTGGTAATTTTAATCTAATATCTTTTATAATATTTAATATTTGATTTTTTTCTACCAATGTTTTGTCTGTAAAAGGCACTGATCTACTTTTTTCTAAGATATCCTCTAAAGTTTCTAGTAAAGTAAATATTTCCATCTTTTTATCATCCTTTCTTAAGATACTAATCTAAAGTACCTAGCGGGTTAAAAACAAAAGATACACTCTTCCGTATTTCTTAACTTCATTAATTCTAATTAATTCTCTTTCCAAATTCTGTGTTACTTTTTCTTTGTTATCTGTTTCAAGAATTATTAAACCATTTTCTGATAACAAATCATTATCTAGAATTATTTTTGCAGCATCTTCTGCATAATCACTTAAATATGGTGGATCTAAAAAGACAAAATCAAATTTTATTTTCTCATTTGTAAATTTTTCTAATGCCTTTTTATAATCGCAATTTAATACAATTGTTTTTTCATAAGTTCGAGTTTTATCAATATTCTGTTTTATTATTTTTATTGCTTCTCGTGAAGAATCACATAAATATGCTTTTTTAGCTCCTCTACTAATAGACTCTAATGCTAATGCTCCACTTCCGGAAAATAAATCTAACACAATAGCATCTTCTAAATCGTAATGGATTTTACTAAATAAAGCTTCTTTTACTCTATCTAATGTTGGTCGCGTATTTAGCCCTTCAAGAGTAAATAATTTGTTTCCTCGTAAAGAGCCACTAATTATCCTCATAATTCTCCTATTATTCTAATTGTATTCTATAATATATTTTATTCTAAAATATGGATAAGTCAATAAAGTTAACCAAAATGTAATACATACTTAATTCTTTTGTAATGTGCAATTCAAACAAAAAAGAGGCACTTTTTTAGTACCTCTTTTTTTATTATCTTTAATTATTTTCATCATCATCTTTATCTTGTAATAATTCTAATTGTGATATCAATAATGCTTCCATTTTGGCTTTATACACACCAAATTGTCTTTTTAACTCTTCTGTCCTCTTCCTAATTTCGAATTCATCTTTAGATATTTCCTCAGTAGCGCGTCTAGCTTCACTTTGTGCATCTCTAATAATCTGTTCAGCATGGCTTTGGGCATTAGCTTTAATATCTTCTGCAGTAGTTTGCGCCATTACTAATGTGTTTTGCAATGTATGTTCAACACTTCTATAATGTTCTAAATCTTTTTTGTTTTCATCAATTTGATTTCTTAATTCTGCATTTTCTTTATACAATTTTTCATAATCTTCTGTAAGTTGATCAAGAAAGTCATCTACTTCTTCAACATTATAACCTTTTAATGTTTTAGTAAATCTCTTGTTCTCGATATCTAAAGGTGTTAGCATAATAGTTCCTCCTATATGTTATTTAATCCATGAATCTGAAAATTTTCTTTCAATTTTTTCTTTTGTTAATTCATTAATTAAATCATAATTTGATGGAGCAACAACAAATATAGAATTAGATACTTTTTCCATATTTCCATCTAAAGCTTTTACTGCTCCACAAACAACGTCCACTATTCTTCTAGCAACGTCTTTACTTACATATTCTAAATTAATAACAACTGCATTTTTGTCCTTTAATTGCATAACTATTTCGTCTGCTTGGTCAAAATTAGTTGGTTTTGATATCTTCATTGTTATTTGTTGAGTTTGAGGCATTTGAACTACCTTTTTTCTTTTGAACAAACTTATTGGTTCATTCTCAACAACTTCTTCATTATCATAATCATCAGCGTAATCTGAATAAACATTCTCTTCATAATCTTCTGGAGTATCCTCTTGTTCTCCCCATATAAAATCAAACATTTTTCTTATTGGTGATGCACCTGCCATCTTCACTGACCTCCTAAATATTTCTTTTCATTTGTAGTTTAATCACGAATATAGTATCTATCTAATTAGCCATAATGTCAAGCGTTTTTTCTTAATTTTCCCAAATGTCATAGAAAAATAACTGTTTCGTAATTTTATTGTAATTTTTTTGTAAATTAATGTAACAAAATTTCATCATATAGTTTTATCTTTAACATACTAGAAATTTCGTCTTCGCTATACCCTAATTCCTTTAATTCATCCTCATCATAATTTATTACAATTGAATAAGTATCATTTTGTCTTAGTACTTTCACTAAAATCTTATCTGTATAACCAGCTTTACGTCTCTCAACATATGTTTTATCATATTCTTCAATTAAACTAGAATTACTAACTTTTAATCCAGAATATTTCCACCAAATAATATCAAATGATATCTTTCTATATTCTAAGAGTGAATCAACATCTGAAGTAATTTCAAAAACAATAATTCTTCCATTGTCTTCTTCTATAATCTTTATTATTTCTGCATCAACTTCATCTAAATTTGATAATCTTAGTGAAACAGTATCTCCTACATTTGCTGATAATGATTTTTCCGTATTAATAGGTGCTGCTATATAACATTTAAAGTTGTCCACTATTTTTCCTTTTTCATTACTTAAAGGAACTACTGCTCCAACTTTTAAATCAAAATTAGAAAGCAATTCTGTTGTTAAATAATCAAAATCATTTACTTTTAAAATATCTTCTAATCCATCTACTCTATAAGATACCATTCCAGCAATTGGAGAATACATTTTTTCAGATTCATTTTCAAGTTCTTTTTCTAAATTTACTCTTTTTTCAGCAAGCTGTTTTAAATATGAATCTTCTGGACTTAAACTTTCTGTAATTTGTGTCTTTTTAGATATATATGTTTCAATTTTATTTTTATTCTCTTGAATTTTTTGTAAATAATTTAAATTATACATAGAATCAATTGTTGTTTCAATCTGTTTTTCAAGACTTGGAATATCACTAGATCCTAATGAAACACCAGTTGTTTCTATTATTTCATTCATTTCTTCATCTAATTCTGCAATTTGTTTTAATATATTATCTTCATTACTAGAATAATACCTAAAAACCATTTCAGATTTTGAAGCCCTCTCTCCATCTGGTACTACTTTAATCATACCATTTTGATATTCATCATTGCTAAGTACTACTTCATCTCTTATAATATACCCTTCTGCTGATTCTTCATAAGACAATGAGCCATTAGAAACAACATAAACTTCTGAAGTTGATCCCAAAAGTTTTGTACTATTAATAATTACAATTATCACAGTAATTATGACAATTGTAACTATTAAAAAACTAATATTATTACTATTCTTCTTAGTTTTCTTAGTTTTTTTGTTTTTCACTATAGCTCCTTTTCTATTTCTTGTACATTATATTCTATACTATTTTCATGTGAATCTAACCAAATAATTTCTTTATTTCTTCTAAACCATGTTAGTTGTCTTTTAGCATATCTTCTAGATTCTTGTTTAATTTTATCAATCATTTCATCTCTAGATATTTTTCCATCAAAGTATTCTATAACTTCTTTATATCCGATTCCTTGCAAAGCTGTTGGAAAATCATGATATTTTGTAATAAGTTTTTTAACCTCATCCTCAAGGCCATTTTCTATCATAATATCTACTCTACGATTAATTCTATCATACAAAATATCTCTTTCCATATTTACTCCAAAAATTTTAAAATCATATTTTGGAGCATTTTGTCTTGAAAGAATTTCTAATTCTGTTTTTGTTTTTCCTGTAGCTTTATATATTTCAAGAACCCTAATAATCCTTTTTTTATCATTTTTACTTATTTTCTTCATTGATTCAGGATCAATTTCATTTGCTTTATTCCACAACTCTTCTAATTTAATTGCATCTTGTGCCTGTTTCATTAATGAATTTCGGTATTCTTCATCAAATTCCATATTTGGATATTCAATCCCGTAAATTAATGAATCAACATATAGACCTGTTCCGCCAACAACAATTGGTGTTTTATCTTTTGCTAATATTTCTTCAATAGCATTAACACAGTCTTTTTTAAAATCAGATACGTTATACCTTTTATCGGGAGATACGAAATCGACAAGATAATGTTTTATTCCTTGCATTTCTTCTTTTGTAACTTTTGCTGTTCCAATATCCATATCTTTATAAATTTGCATTGAATCAGAAGAAATAATTTCTCCATTGATTTTTTTTGCAAGTTCTACAGATAATGCTGTTTTTCCTGATGCAGTTGGTCCAACAATAACTACAACTTTATTGTTCATACTATCTCCTATCAAATTTTTTATCTAAATCTAATTTTGTCATTTTAATTGCAGTAGGTCTTCCATGTGGGCAAGTAAATGGATTTGGTAATTCAAGAAGTTTTTGCATCAAACTATCTACTTCTTGTTCATCCAATTTCATTTTTGCTTTAACAGCAGCCTTACATGCAACAGTTGCAATAAATTTATCTTCTTTTTCTTGTCTAGCTGTAACTGCAATCGTATCTATTTCATCTAGTATATCTAAAAACAATTGCTTTGTATTCATGTCTTCACACATACCTGGTACAGACATCAGTTTTATTGTATTCTCACCAAATTCTTCAAATGAAAATCCTGCTCTTTCAAACATATCTACATTTTCTCTTGCAACAGCCATTTCTTTATGAGAAAGAGTAATAACATCTGGTAATAGTAAAAATTGTTCATTTTTTTCTGCGTCACTGTAATAATTCTCTTTTATTTTCTCATACATAATTCTTTCATGAGCTGCATGTTGATCTAAAATATACATTTCATCTTTTAATTCAATAATAATGTATGTATCAAAAGCTATACCTAAAAACTTATATGGTATTTTTTGAGTTTCTTCTGTTTTCTCAAAAACACTCTCATTCTCTGTAGCATATGAAAATTCATTAGTAGCATCAATCTTCTTTTGTTCTAAATTTTCTACTTCTCTTTCTCTTCTTACAGAAAATGGATCTACTCCAAATGTCTTTTTATACATTTGATCAAATTCAGGATTATTCTCAACTATCTCTTCTTTTTGTTTATTAATAGCACCTCTAACCATATTTGTATCGATTGGTTGTGTGTTATCGAAATTTAATTTTGCTTCCATCATCTTTTCTGCAGCAGATGCAAATTCACTATTATCAGATTCAATTTCTTGCTTAATGCCATTAATTTCCATTGTATTTTGAGGTAAAGCGCTAATTGTTTCTGAATTAATCTCAACTGTATTTTGTGTAGTATTTTCTCTTATTTCTTCTGTATTTACTACTTGTGTATTACTACTTGTTGAATTTCCTAGTCCTATTCCTTCTATTGCTTGTGTAGCTTCTTTATTGTTGAAATTAGCAGTATCCATAACAGTTGTTTCATCTTTTATTAAATTATTTACATTTACATCAAGTTCTCTTGTATTGCTTGAAATCATTGTAGAACCTAATTCCACTCTTTTATCAATTTCATTATTATTTATTATTTTAGGTTCAACATTATCTGATATACTGTTTTCTCCTATTGTACTTGCAGCTGCAGCATAAGAATTATTCTTTAATCCTTGTCTATATTTAAAAATTTCTTCTAAATGATTGTTATTAATTTCTTCTTGTGTTTCTTCAGATTCTCCTAGTATCTTATGGAATAATCCCGTTATGCCGCCCTTTTTTTCTGTTTCAGTATTTTCTGTTGTTTCGTTTGAAGAAGTTTCTATTTTTCCATATACATTAGAAGTACTTTCTTTTTGTACATCTTCAACTAATTCTGATTTTGCTAAATTTGATTTTATTGCATGATATACTGCTTTAAATACCATGTTCTCTTCTTCAAATCTTACTTCTAATTTAGCTGGATGAACATTAACATCTACTAATTTTGGATCCATTATTATATTTAATATAATAAATCCATATCTTCCAACTGGAATCATTCCTTTATATGCTTGATCAGCAGCTGCTGTTAGGTTCTTATCTTTGATATATCTTCCATTTACAAAAAATACTTGGTTACTTCTATTAGCTCTTGCAATAACTGGTTTCCCAATTACTCCGCATACCTCAATATCTTCATATTTGTAATTAACATCTATTAATTCAGCAGCTGTATCTTTTCCATATATACTATATACAATTGATGTTAAATCACCATTTCCATTTGTTTGAATAACAGTCTTTCCATTACTAATAAGTTTTATTGCAACATCTTTATTTACCATTGCAATTCTGTTTACAGTATCTTCAATATATCCTGCTTCTGTATAATCCTTTTTCAAAAACTTATATCTTACAGGTGTGTTATAGAAAAGATTTTGAACTGTTATTGTTGTTCCAACAGATCTAGCTGCTTCTGTAAATTCAAGAGTCTTTCCACCCTCAACAATAATTTTATGTCCAACATCTTCATCTTCTTTTTTAGAAACCATTTCAATTTTGGAAATAGCAGCTATACTTGCTAAAGCCTCACCTCTAAACCCCATGGAAGTTACTGTTTCTAAATCTTCTGCTTTTCTAATCTTACTTGTAGCATGACGTTCAAAAGCAATTTCCATATCATCTTCAGCAATACCACATCCATCATCTGTTATTTTTATTAGAGAAATTCCACCATTTTTAACTTCTACTGTTATATTTTTAGCTCCTGCATCTATAGAATTTTCAACCATTTCTTTTACTACTGAAGCAGGTCTCTCTATAACCTCACCAGCAGCAATTTTATTGATAGTTGAATCGTCTAATAATACTATATTTCCCATCTTTTTCTCCTTTTCTATATGCTATATTCCATTTTATTACATTTAAAATCCAATTCGTAACAAATTATATCATTAAAAAAAAATTTTGTACATATAAAAAAAATAAAATAGTATTGTAAATACTATTTTATTTTGATAATACTTTTTTCCACAAAATCTGCATTATTGTAAACACATATTGCTTTTGGCAAAACATCTATAACGAACTTTTTATCGGTTAGTTTTTCACCATCAACATTAAATGTGACCATCTCGTTTAACTCTAGTTCCACATGATCTGTTCTAAATTTATGCATATGGCGTTTACCTTCATGTTCTCCTTTTTTTAATTTAAGAAGTAATGGTATCATTGCTATTTTAGGTATTTTTTCTCCAAAATATATATCTAATAAACCATCTGTTAATTTAGATTTTGGAGCAACATTAAATCCACCGCCATAATATGCACCATTACATATACTTAAAATTGAAAATTCTTCACTTATATTTTTTATTTTAGACTTAAAATTCATTTTTTTAAATTTAAAATGTCTAAATGTATAAAATATACTAGCATTGTATAATTGACTTGTTGGTATGTTTTTCTCTCTAAATATATCTATATTATTTCCAACTTCAGCATCTATTCCCAAACAAGCAACATTTATAAAATAAACACTATTTATTTTAGCTATATCTATTAATGTATTTCCTTCAGGTAGCTTTTTTACTGATTTATATGTGTCATTTCCGGATCCTGCTGGAATAATACCTAGTCTATTTTTGGTTCCAACAATTCCTTGTATTGTTTTTGTTATTGATCCATCACCACCAACAACATATATGACATTTTCTTCAGATGCATATTCTCTAGCAATATCAGCACCACTAACTTCTTTAGTGATATATCTAAATTCATATTCCATTTTTCTAATTATACATTCTTTTTCTATATTCTCTTTTATATCAATAGATTTTCCTCTTCCAGCCATTGAGTTTAAAATAAAAATATACTTCATTATTACCACCTCAAATATATTTAAATTTTAACACATTATTCTTTTTATTACAACTGTAACACTTTTTATTAAAATTCATAGAATATAACATACAAAAGATTTGAAAACATTTTAAAGGAGGGTTTAAAAATGCCAGAAAACAGAGGTTGTGGATTATTTGGAGGAGACAATGATTGTCTTTGGATAATAATTCTACTTATTATTTTATTCTGTTGTTGTGGAAACAATAACAATAGAGGTTGCTGTAACTAAAAGGAAAAGGGCTCTTATTAAGAGCCCTTTTCTTTTTATTTTAATACATTCCACCCATGTCTGGCATTCCTTCATTACCATGATTACAATTACAATTCTTTTCTTTCTTTTCTGTTACTATACTTTCTGTTGTAATTATCATTGAAGCAACACTTTCTGCGTTTTGAATGGCTGAACGTGTAACTTTAGTTGGATCTACAATTCCTGCTTTTTTCATATCTACATATTCTTCATTTGCAGCATCAAATCCAATACCTGGTTTGCTTGACTTTACTTTATCTAATATAACAGCACCTTCAAGGCCTGCATTTGTAACTATCTGCTTTAATGGTTCTTCTAATGCTTTAAGAACTATTCTTACACCAATTCTTTCTTCATCAGAAACTTCTGATAATAGTTTTTCAACTTCTGGTATAACATTTACATATGCTGTTCCACCACCAGGAAGTATTCCCTCTTCGATAGCAGCTTTAGTTGCAGATAATGCATCTTCTATTCTTAATTTCTTTTCCTTCATTTCTATTTCTGTTGCTGCACCTACTTGAATTACCGCAACACCACCTGCTAGTTTTGCTAATCTTTCTTGAAGAGATTCTTTATCATAGCTTGATTTTGTTTCTTCAATATTTCTCTTAATTTGGTTTACTCTTTCTTGTAATGCATTTTTATCACCCATACCGTCAACTATGATTGTGTTTTCTTTAGTGCATTTTACTTGTCTTGCTCTTCCTAGTTGATTTAAATGAGTATCTTTAAGCTCTAGTCCTAAGTCTTGGGTAATTACTTCTCCGCCAGTTAAAATAGCAATATCTTGAAGCATCTCTTTTCTCTTGTCTCCGAATCCAGGTGCTTTAACACCTACAACATTTAATACACCTCTTAATTTATTTAAGATAAGTGTTGATAAAGCTTCATTTTCGAAATCGTCAGCTATGATAACCATCTTTCCACCAGCTTGAGATAATTCTTCAAGTAATGGTAATATTTCTTGAATATTAGCAATCTTCTTATCTGTAATTAAAATGTATGGATTATCCATTACTGCTTCCATTTTTTCTGTATCTGTTACCATATATGGAGAAACATATCCTTTATCAAATTGCATACCTTCAACAACATCTACTTCTGTAGATGATGTTTTTGATTCTTCAATTGTTATTACTCCATCTTTAGATACTTTTTCCATAGCATCTGCTATTAAATTTCCAATTTCTATATTATTTGCTGAAATACTTGCAACTCTTGCAATATCTTCTTTACCATTAATTGGAACACTAATTTTTTTCAATTCTTCAACTGCTTTTTCTGTTGCTTTATCCATTCCTCTTTTTATTGCAAGAACATCTCCACCTGCTGCAACATTTTTTACACCTTCTTTTAACATTACTTGTGCTAATACAGTAGCTGTTGTTGTTCCATCACCTGCAACATCATTTGTTTTGGTAGAAACTTCTTTTACAAGACTCGCTCCCATATTTTCGAATGAATCTTCAAGTTCAATTTCTTTTGCAATAGTTACACCATCATTAGTAATAAGTGGAGCACCAAAACTTTTATCTAATACAACATTTCTTCCTTTTGGGCCCAATGTAACTTTTACTGTATCTGCTAATTTGTTAACTCCATCAAGCATTTTCTTTCTAGCATCTTCACCATATAAAATTTCTTTAGACATATTTACATCTCTCCTTCCTATTCAACAGTAGCTAATATATCATTTTGTTTTACAATGATATATTCAACTCCTTCATATTTAACTTCTGTTCCAGAGTATTTACTAATTATTACTCTGTCTCCTTTTTTTACTTGCATTTCTATCTTTTTATTATTTTCATCAACTCCTCCAGGTCCTACTTCTACGACCTCAGCTATTTGTGGTTTTTCTTGTGAACCAGAAGATAAAATAATTCCACTTTTTGTTGTCTCTTCTGCTTCTACCATTTTAATTAAAACTCTGTCATTTAAAGGTTTTATCATTTTACAAATTCCTCCTTTTATTTTTATATTGTTAAATTTTATTTATATAACTATTGTAAATAAAATTAGCAGTCGAAACTTTCGACTGCTAATATTTTATACCTTATTTTAAATTTGTCAAGTGTTTTTTATATTATTTCATATTAACCTCAATCCAATTGTATTTATCGGAATTTTTAAAAACATAAAACTTATCAATATCATCCACTTCATCTTTAAAATCATGCTTATCTCCTTTAAACATATTAATTCTATCATCAAAAGTAATATTTATATCATCTATATTAAAACCTGCTTTTCCTTCAAATTCTTTTATCGAATAACCACAACGCTTTATAAACTCTCTATTTGATAGCAACTTACCTGTTTCTAAATCAAAATTATATATACAAAATTCACATAGATTGCCTTCTACTTTAGAATATTTGTCATCAGTTTTTTCTACAATTAAAGACAATTTTTTTTTGCATTCTCAAAAAAAATCCTCTAATTCTTTATTAACTTTATTTGCATCATTTGATTTTAAATTAATAATAGGTAAATGGTTTGATACTATTTTAGCATAGTCTTTTACATAGTTTTCATAACTAATATAAAAATAATAATCTTCATCAAATATATATGTAGGTTCATCACTAATACTAATAAAATATGTTATACCAGGACGTAAACGCGTTGGTATCAATAATCCATTTATTTGTATTTGACTAACATACAAACTCAAATCACATAATTCGCAGATTTTATTGTAATCTATTTCAAAAATCTCTTCATTTTTTTGAAATTTTATATCTCCTATATATTTATTAAAATCATTATTATAACCCACAGTTTTTTCGAATACATATGATTCACTTTTATCTATGATGTAGCTTGCGTGTGCTTCAATTTATCTATGTCATTTATTATTTTATAAAGATTATATTTTTATAAATATCTGTTGCGATCCATCTAAATCTGTTGGATATTTAATTCCTATTATAGTAAATGCATTATCATATTCATAATAAATATTAATTTTATCAATGTCATATTCAACCTTATCAAAAAATTCTTCCAAACTATAATTTAATTCGCTATATGAATTTTCACGTTGATAAATCTCCTCTAATTCAGTATCAATAATTTTTTTGAACTCTTCTTTTGTTAGTCCTAATACGTCAATTACTTCTTCATTTGTAAGTAATTTTCCGCTTTTTATATTAAAGTTATATATCTCTTCTGGAAGTATTGCATCACTATCAACATAATAAGTTCCAGTCCTTACATCTAACGATAATAACTCATCGTTATAAATATTATAATTATAGTCCATGTAATCAAAATGAACATAAACATAACCATCTTCTTCTACAGTAGTTAAAGATTCTTGTGCTTTATCAAAATATGATTTGAATTCTTTATTTAATTTCAGAGCATCAGTAGAATTAATATTTATACAAGGTAAAGAGATTTTCTTTTCATCTTCAATTCCTCCACTGGTATATTTATATGTATATGTTTCAACTGAATATATATATTTTTCATTTTCAACTAATTTATTATTATAATCAGGTTCTTGTTTTTCAGTTACAGTATTTTCTTCAACTGTATTCTCTTCAATCGTACTTTCAGTATATTCTGCATTTAATTTACTTTCTTTTATGATTTCTGTTTTTTGCCATCTTATCATAGCACCCACAAAAAATCCTATCGTAATTATAGCAATAGCAGCTAAACATAATAAACTTAAAAAATCTATTTTACCCTTTTTATTTTCTTCCATTTTTTACCCCCAATAATCATTTGTATATTAGACTGATATTTTACATCTTTGGTTCACAAGTTAAGTTCATTCCTAAGTTTTTGATTACATTTAATTCACTTTTATCTATGATGTAGCTTGCGTGTGCTTCACATCCTCTTAGTTTATCTAAATCATTTATTACTTTTTCAATAATTGGATTTGTCATTGAACAAATACTAAGTGCAATTAAAACTTCTGATAAATTTAAGAAATATGATGTTTTATAAGATGTTTTTTGCTTCATTTTATAAATTCCATCTAATACTGAAGGAGATAGTAAATACTCAGGATCTGGAATTCCAGCAATATTTTTTACAGCATTTAAAATTGCAGAACTTGAACAGCTAAGAAGCTTAGATTCCTTTCCAGAAACTATATTTCCATTTGGAAGTTTTATTGCTAAAACATTTGCTTTTTCTCTTTCTGCTCTTTCATTTGCAAAATTTGCAACATCTCTATCTGTTAAAGAAAGATTTAGTTTGTCCATCAATACTTTTACTGCATCTACTGTTTCTTCTCCACAGATACCTTGTTTATAATCACATAAAACACTATAATATCTCCTTATTATTTCATCAGTTGCAGCTTTATGGATAATATCTTCATTAGTTATACATTGTTTAATCATGTTAACACCCATATCTGTAGGAGATTTATATACTTCTTGACCTGTTATTTTAAATAAAATATTTTTTAAAATTGGGAATGCAGATATGTCTCTATTATAATTTACTGCACTTTCTCCATAAGCTTCTAAATGAAATGGATCTATCATGTTAAAATCTTTTAAATCCGCTGTTGCAGCTTCATAAGCAATATTTACTGGATCTAGTAATCTTAAGTTCCAAACCGGAAAAGTTTCAAACTTAGCGTATCCTGCTCTTACTCCTCTTTTATGTTCATGATATAGTTGTGATAAACATGTTCCAAGTTTTCCACTATTTGGTCCTGGTGCAGTTACTACAACTAATTTTTTAGTTGTTTCTATATATGGATTTCTTCCATACCCTTCATCACTAACTATTAAATCTACATTATCAGGATATCCAGAAGTTGGTCTGTGAATATACATTTTGATATTTCTTTCTTCTAGCATTTTTTCTAAATGTGATATATTATCACCATCATGATACATGGTAACTACAACACTATTTATAGAAATTTCTAATTCCTGAAGTTTCTCAATTAATCGTATAAGATCTAGTTCATAGCTAATCCCATAGTCCGCTCTGATTTTACTTTTTTGTATTGCTGATGCATTTATACAAAATATGACTTCTAAATCATCTTTAAATTCTTTTAATAAATTAATTTTATTATCGGCTTTAAATCCTGGTAGTACTCTTGCTGCATGTAAATCATCAAATATTTTTCCACCAAATTCCAAATATAATTTATTATCAAACATTTTAATTCTTTCTGCTATTTTCTCACTTTGTACTTTTAAATACTTTTCACTATCGAATCCAACTTCCACGTATATTCTCCCTTTTACAATTTTTTAACATAAATATTTTAATATTAGAATTTAATTATTTCAATATTTTTGTAAAATTATGTAGAAAAAAATATAATTCCTTGTAAAAAAAATATTTATATTATATAATATTGATATTAATGGAGGGTACAAATGATAGTTCCAAATTATGTAATTAATCAAAGCATTGTGGAAAAAGAAATTAATGAATTAAATAATGTTTTAATTCAACAAAGACAACTAAAGAAAACTTTATTATTATATCTTGAAAAAATTTCAGAAGGAATTTACAACTCATCAAATCCTCAGGATACAGATCAAATTCATTCTTTCTTAGAAAATGTTCAAAAATGTTTTGATAAATTAAAAGAAAATATTAATAGATTAATTGAATTAAAATTATTTTTAGAAAGTGTTATTACTAACAATACTTATGAGTCATTTGATTATATAAATTATAATGATAAATGTAAAAATCTATTAGATAAAATAAATTCAGACAATTCAATATATTATTCTTTTATGGATTCATTATTTGACTATATTAGTGTTACTTTCCCAGAAATTTCAGTTGAAGATAAACCTATTCAACAAGAAATATCAGATTTGTATACTTCTCAAATAACAATAGATGATATAGAAACTCAAATGAATGAAACTTTAGAAAACATTCAAATACAAGATAATTCTACTAATAATGTTGTTTCAAAAGAAACACTTGAAAATACCATAGAAAAAGATGAAAGCTCTCTAATTGAAGACGCTTTACTTGAAGAAGCATTAGCAGAAAATTCATTAGAAGAAAGTACAAGTGAACCCTCATCTCCATTACCTGAAAAAGTATTATTTATTTCACACAAAAAAGGATATGCTATTTTACCTTATTCTACATCTGATTTAGAAAAAACTTTTTCAGATAGTCCAGAAAAATATTCTTCTTTGCAAAACATTATCGATAAAGAATATACTATATCTTTAAAAGATTATAAGTTTGATTCTTCATCTGTATATGATGAATGTTATAACTTAGCTAAAAGAGAAAATTATAGTTCTATTAAAGCAATGAAATTTGCAAATAATGCAAAAAAACTTTCAAATGTAAATCCTCTTATCATTAGAGCTTGCAAAAATGTGGAAGAAGCCGAATTTTACTTAAAATGTATAGAGAATAATACTCCAGAATATTTTACTTTATTCAAAATTGTAGAAGAATAAAAAATAACCTCCTTTTTATAGGAGGTTTTTTTTTACATTCTTTGTTTTAACGCTTCATAAATTACAATTCCTGCTGAAACAGAAGCATTTAATGACGTAATTTGTCCTTTCATTGGAATTTTTATTAAACAATCTGAATTTTCTTTTACAAGATTACTCATTCCAAATCCTTCGCTACCAATAATAATTGCTAAAGGTCCTTTTAAATCTTGATTATAGTATAATGTATCTGCTGTTCCATCTGTACCTATTACCCATAATCCATTTTCTTTTAAAAATCTTATTGTTTCATTTATATTTGTAACTCTCGCAATTTTCACATATGAAGTAGCACCTGTTGATACTTTTACAACAGTACTATTTACTGCAACACTTCTTCTTTTAGGAATAATCACTCCATGTACTCCTGCAGTTTCAGCTGTTCTAATAATTGATCCTAAATTATGTGGATCCTCTATTCCATCTAATATTAAAATAAATGGATCTTCGTTTTTACTTTTTGCTACTTCTAAAATATCTTCTACTTCACAATAATTAAATGGTGGAATAACTGCAACAACACCTTGATTATTTTCTGCCATTAAGTCAAGTTTGCTTTTTTCACTTTCTACTAAAATAATTTTTCTCTCTTTAGCTCTAGCAATTATTTCATTTATTGATCCATGTCTTTCTCCACGTTCGATATATATCTTATTAACATCTTTATCAGATTTTAGTAATTCTAAAACAGCATTTCTTCCTGCAACAACATCATCATATACTTTTTCTTCTTTTTCTCTTCTATCTTCACCAGATCTTCTCTCTATAAATCTTCTATCAGAGCCTCTTCTCTCACCAATTCTTCTATCAAATTCACCTGGTCTAGTTTCTCTTCTAACCCATTGTCTACGGTCGCCTTGTCTACGGTCATCTGTTCTTCTGTCTCCTTGTCTTCTATCTCCTTCTCCTGATCTTCTTTCTTTCATACTAATCTCCTTTTACTCTTCATCATCTAATTTTAGAACTGCTAAAAACGCTTCTTGTGGAACTTCAACATTTCCTATTTGTCTCATTTTTTTCTTACCACGTTTTTGTTTTTCTAATAATTTTTTCTTTCTTGTAATATCTCCACCATAACACTTTGCAAGTACATCTTTTCTCATCGCAGATAATGTTTCTCTTGCTATAATTTTTCCACCAACAACAGCTTGAATTGGTATTTCGAATAATTGTCTTGGTATTACTTTTTTTAACTTCTCAGCCATTTTTCTTCCTCTTTCATAGGCTGAATCTTTATGAACTATAAATGACAATGCATCAACCGATTCATTATTTATATGAAGATCTAATTTAACAAGTTCTGCCCTTCTATATTCTTTAAACTCATAATCTACTGAAGCGTAACCTTTTGTTTTTGATTTAATTGTATCAAAAAAATCATATATAATTTCATTCAATGGTAAATCATATTCAAGAGTAACTCTATTCTCATCTAGATATTTCATATCTAAGTAAGTTCCTCTTCTTTCTTGACATACTTTCATTACATTTCCAACAAACTCTTTTGGAATCATTATTTGAACTTTCATTATAGGTTCTTCCATATAACTTATTTCAGTTTGTGGTGGTAAGTCCATTGGATTATATAATTCAATTATTTCTCCATTTGTTCTATGAATTTGATAAATAACTGATGGTGCAGTTGTAATTAATCCTATATCAAATTCTCTTTCTAATCTTTCAATTACTATCTCTAAATGTAATAATCCTAAAAATCCACATCTAAATCCAAATCCCAAAGCAGCTGAGGTTTCTGGTTCATAATTTAGTGCAGCATCATTTAATTTTAGTTTTTCTAATGCTTCTTTTAATGGTTCATATTCACTTCCATCTAATGGGTACATACCACAATAAACCATTGAATTTGCTTTTTTGTATCCTGGTAAAGCTTCTTTTGCAGGATTACTATTTTGAGTAATTGTATCACCAACATGTAAATCAGAAACAGTTTTTACACTTGCTGCGACATAACCGACTTCTCCTGCTTCTAAGTGGTCACATGGTATATAGCTTCCTGCTCCAAAATACCCTACTTCTGTTACTGTAAATACTTTTCCTGTTGCCATAAATAATATTTCATCATTTGCTTTAACTTGGCCATTTTTTATTCTTACATAACTTAAAGCACCTTTATAATTATCATAAACAGAATCAAATATTAATGCTTGTAATTCCGAATCTGGATCTCCATTTGGAGCTGGAATGTCAGTTACTATTCTTTCTAAAACTTCATCTACATTTAATCCTGTTTTAGCAGAAATGCAAGGTGCATCCATCGCCGGAATACCAATAATATCTTCAATTTCTTTTTTTACTTCTTCTGGTCTAGCATTTGGCAAATCTACTTTATTAATTACTGGTACTATTTCTAGATTGTCATCTATTGCTAAATATACATTTGCAAGAGTTTGTGCTTCCACTCCCTGTGTGCTATCTACAACAAGTATTGCTCCTTCACAAGCAGCTAAGCTTCTTGAAACTTCATAATTAAAATCAACATGTCCTGGTGTATCAATTAGATTAAACTCATATGTTTCTCCATTTTTTGCAGTATAATTCATTTTTACTGCTTGAGATTTAATTGTAATTCCTCTTTCTTGTTCTATATCCATATTATCTAGAACTTGTGATGTCATTTCTCTTTCAGAAAGTACACCCGTCATTTCAATTATTCTATCTGCCAATGTAGATTTTCCATGATCAATATGTGCAATTATACTAAAATTTCTAATGTTTTTTTGTTTATTTTGCATTATGTCTATACTCCATATTTCTAATTAATTTTTAATAAATCAAATTTTAAATAATCAGAACTTACTAATTTAAAATCTATTCCGTTTACTATTCCTTCTATTGCTTCTTTATGTGCCTCTGCATGTAAATGTGCATAATAACACTTTTTGATATTGTATTTTTCAAGGATTTTAATAAAATCAATTTCTTCTGGCACTATTGGTTCTTTATAAAAAGGAGGATAGTGAATAAAAGCAATTATTTCTTTTTCAGTTCCATATTTTTTTATTCCATCTTCTATTGATAAAACTAGTCTATCATTTTCTCTTTTTAAAATTTTTCTATTGTCATCTGATTTCCAGTTATTAACCCATCCTCTTGTTCCAACAATTATCTTATCTTCAACTAAATATGAATTATTATATAAAAAGTCAATATTTTCAAAGTTATTCTCTTTTAAATATTTTCTCATACTTGTTACAGTTGTCCACCAATAATCATGATTTCCCTTGCTCATAATTTTTTTACCTGGCAAACTATTTAAAAATTCAAAATCTTTATATGTATCTTCTAAATATGTTGCCCAAGAAAAATCACCTGGCAAAATAACTGTATCTTCTGGTGCTACTTTCTTTATCCAATTTTCCTTTATTTTTTCCACATGATTTTCCCAATTGTTTCCAAAAATATCCATTGGTTTATCTACTGAAAACGATAGGTGTAAATCACCTATTATATATATTGACATTTATCTCCCTTTCTATCTATAAATCTTTTATTGGATCATCATCATCTTCGTTATCATTAAGTGGTTTATAATTATCATCACGATTATTTATAGGATCAAATTCTTTTTCATTTGTAATATAATCATCTGCATTATTAATACTTAAACCATCTCTTTTTATATACTCATTTGTATTTCTTGTCTTTTTATATCCTTTTGACTCAAGCATTCTTTTCTCATTTAAAACATCAAAAACTTTTGCATCTTCTTTCTGTGTTGATTCTTTTTGAGAATTTCTTTTTACATTATCTGGAACCATAACTTTTAACGGTCTATTTTTATTAATAACATTATTAACATTTTTTTTATCAATAGTTTCATCAGTATAAGTATTATTTCCTCTAAATTTTTTATACTCTTCTATTATTATAAATATTACAAAAACAATAAATACAATACGTATAACTAAAATTCCTATAAAAAAAAGAAAAGAAATTATACCATTTATAAACATTTCTACCATCTATTATTCTCCAATCTTTAAATTAGGAACAGCATTTAATTTCAAGTCTGCTCTTTCTCCATTAGTATAATTATAATATCCTGCAGCGCCTATCATAGCAGCATTGTCAGTACAAAGTATAGGTTCTGGATAATATACTTCAATTTTTAATTCATCTGATAACTTATCAAATGAATCTCTAATATAAGAATTTCTGGATACTCCACCTGCTAAAACAATTTTGTCAGCGTGAAATTCTTTTACTGCTTTCCTTACATTAGTTGTTAACATTTCAGTTGCAGCTTTTTCAAAGCTTGCACATAGATCTGCTTTATTTAAGTTTGGATTTTTATGATTTAAATTTATTACTGCCGTTTTAATTCCACTAAAACTAAAATCATAATTATCAAAATGGCTTACTGGTAAATCAATATTTGCTTTTCCTTCTTTAGCTAGATTATCTACTTTAGGCCCTCCTGGATATCCTAATCCAACTACCCTTGCTACTTTATCAAAAGCCTCGCCTATTGCATCATCTTTTGTTCTACCTAATATTTCGAACTCATTATAACTTTTTACATTTACTAAATGAGTATGTCCACCAGAAATAATTAAACACAGAAATGGTGGCTCAAGTTCACTATATGTTAAGTAATTTCCTGCAATATGCCCCTCTATATGATTTACTGCGATCAATGGTTTGTTACTAACATAGCTTAATCCTTTTGCATAGGATACACCAACTAATAATGCTCCAACTAAACCTGGTCCTTGTGTTACTGCAATAGCATCTATATCATCTATAGTAACATTTGCTTCTTTTAGAGCCTCTTTCATAATTTGATTAATTACTTCTGTATGACATCTTGAAGCAATTTCTGGAACAACTCCTCCATATTCTTCATGTATTTTAATTTGAGAATTAATAACATTTGATAAGACTTCTCTTCCATTTTTTACAATAGCAATAGAAGTCTCATCACAGCTTGATTCAATTCCCATTATTAATATATCTTTCAATTTAAACTCCTATTAAATAAACAATTGTACAATCCATTCCACAACAGTAAAAAGTCCATTAGATAAAAATGCAATTACTGGTGCTACAATGATTTCTAAGAAACCAAAAAACCATAAAATCATAAAAATCATATAAAGTGTAGCATAATTTCTATCTAACCATTGTTGTATTTTATATGGTAACAAATTTCTAAAAATTTTTTCTCCATCAAGTGGTGGAAGTGGAATTAAATTAAATACACCTAATCCTATGTCCACGTAAATTAATAATATTAAAAATGCTTCTAATAATAATCCTGCATCTGTATTTATAAAACCTGGTTTTATTGCTTCAAATAAAACAACATAAGCAATGCAAGAAACAATTGCGATAAAAAAATTCATTAATGGGCCTGCTAATGCAACCATTGACTCGCAAAAGCTTCTTGATTTATTACTATTAAAATTATTGGGATTAATTTGAACTGGTTTACCCCAGCCTATATGAGCAAATATCATTAATATAGTTCCAAAAAAATCCAGATGAACTAAAGGATTTAATGTTAGTCTTCCTTGATTTCTTGGAGTTGTATCTCCCAATTTATCTGCAGCATTCGCATGTGCAAATTCATGGAAACTTACAGCAATTAATACTGCAGGAAGTGTTAATAATAATGTTAACCATTCACTTGCTTCCATGCTTGCTAGTGAAATTACTGCTAAAACAATTAGCAATGCATATATAACCCTCTTGTCAACGCCATAACCAAATAACATTTTTTATCTCCTTTATTTTTCAAGTTATTTAAAAATTCCTTCTATTTTTGTTTGTAATAAGTTAGCTAGTTTTCTATGACTATTTTTGTCTAAATGAACGCCATCTATTCCAGGTTTTAGGCCTTCATTACTCAAAAAATAACAATTGTATTTTTCAGCAATATTTTTATAAATATTGTTTAGTTCTTTAGATTTTTGAGCAGTTCCCTCAAATGCATTATCTTTTTTTGCATACTCTCCATTTTCATCTACCACTGGTGGAACTACAATTAATAATTTAGGATAATTATCACTAATTTGTGATTTTCTATTTAATACTATTTTTACAAAATACTCTTCAAACATTTCTCCTATTTCTTCAGCAGTTTTATTATACATAGATTTTAACTCATTACTTCCTAACATAACTACTACTAAATCAATAGGATCATGTGAATCTAAACAAGGAATTAGATATTCATACCCACTTCTTCCCTCTCTTCCAGGTCTTGGATCATTTGATATAATAGTTCTACTGTTTAATCCTTCTTCTATTACTTCAAAATCATTTCCAAGATTAGATTCTAATATTTTTGTCCATCTCTCATCGTTTCCGTATCTTTGATGATCACTACCTGAAATATATCCCCATGTATTTGAATCACCATAGCATAATATCCTTATTTTATTCATAGTATTTCTCCAATTTTAATTAGTTTAAAGGTTTCATAGTTGGGAATAATAGAACATCTCTAATAGAGCTACTGTCTGTAAATAGCATAACCATTCTATCAATTCCAATACCTTCTCCACCTGTTGGAGGTAATCCATATTCTAGTGCTTGAACATAATCTTCATCCATCATTCCAGCTTCATCGTCACCATTTGCTTTAGCTTCAACTTCAGCTTTAAATCTTTCATATTGATCCATTGGATCATTTAATTCTGAAAATGCATTTCCGTATTCTCTTCCACCAATAAACACTTCAAATCTTTGAGTTAATCTTGGATCATGTGTACACTTTTTAGCAAGTGGTGAAATCTCTATCGGATAATCATAAATAAATGTTGGTTGAATTAATGTTTTTTCTACATATTCATCAAAGAACAATGCAATAACATTTCCTCTTGTTTCTTTGCCATTTGGAATTTCTATGTTTCTTTCTTGTGCTATTTTTACTGCTTCTTCATCTGTTTGAATTTTATCAAAATCAACACCACATGCTTCTTTAATACTCTCTATCATTGTCATTTTCTTCCATCCTGGTGTTAAATCAATTTCAGTTCCTTGATAATTAATTTTATATGTTCCTTTTAATTTCATTGCAATTCTTGTAAATATCTCTTCAGTAATACTCATCATGTCATTATAGTTTTCATATGCAGAATAAAATTCTATAGAAGTGAATTCCGGATTATGTCTGATGTCCATTCCTTCATTTCTAAAGATTCTGCCAATTTCATAAACTTTATCAAATCCACCAACTATTAATCTTTTTAAATTTAACTCTGTTGCTATTCTTAGATACATATCAATATCTAATGTATTATGATGTGTTATAAATGGTCTTGCAGTTGCACCACCAGAAATTGTATTTAATACTGGTGTTTCAACCTCTAAGTAACCTTTTTCATCTAATATATTTCTAATTTCTTTTATAATTTGTGTTCTTGTAACAAAAGTTTCTTTTACTTCTGGATTAACAATTAAATCAACATATCTTTGTCTATATCTTAAATCCATATCTTTTAAACCATGGAATTTTTCAGGTAAATCTCTTAGAGATTTTGAAAGTAATACAACTTCTTTAGCATGAATAGAAATCTCTTCTGTTCTAGTTTTAAAAACAAAACCTTTTAAGCCAATGATATCACCTATATCAAAAGTTTTAAATGCTTTATAAGATTCTTCACCTAAATCATTTATACTAACATAACTTTGAATTGTACCTTTGCTATCTTGAATAGTACAGAAAGATGCTTTACCCATTATTCTTTTTGCCATTATTCTTCCTGCAACAGATACATCTTTTCCTTCAAAATTATCATAATTATCTTTTATATTTTTAGAATAATCTGTTCTATCATATTTTGTTATTTCAAATGGATCTTTTCCAGCTTCTCTAAGCTCTTTTAATTTATCCATTCTTACTTGCATTAGCTTATTAATGTCTACCTCTTCATTTACTTCATTGTTTTGATTTTCATCCATAATTTTTCGCCCCTTTTAAATAATTTTTGACTAGGATATTATATACTATTTTTAAATTATTGTAAACCTAAAATTCATATAATTTATAAGATTTTTCTGCATTTTAAAACTAAAAAAAGACTTCTCTTTTGAAGTCTTTTTATTTAACTTTTTCATAAACACAAAAGCAATTATCTCTATAAATCATCTTCCATTCATCATCTTCACAAATTAGATTTGCTATACTTTCATTTGTATACAAAATAGCATGAGTTATATCGTATTTATCAAAAATTTTTTTGTAACCATTTAGTGTAGTAGCATCACTCCAATCCTTTAATATATTTTTATTATTAAAAGAATCTAAATAGATTTCCGCCCTTGAATCAATAAAAACTGGAATACCTTTATATTCAAGATAGCTTCCAAAATTAAAATGATTAAATAATCTAATATTATTAATATCCAAATTTTCTAATATAAAATCTGCAGCATCTATTGGATACATACTTGTATCTACATACTCATGCACTATTCTTGTAGCAAAATTTTTGGCACTAATAATCAAAATAAGAATTGCACAAATTGTTAGTAATATATTTTTATTTTTTTGTGTTAAATATATTTTAAAATCATAAGATTCAATAAACTCTGTAATCATTTTTGCTAGTGGAAATATGCATATTAAATAAATAAAATATTCACTTCTTATTGTTGATAAAGAAAGAATTCCAAATCCAAATATATATAACAAATCTCTTAAATGCACTTTTATTTTTGTAAAGCCAACAACCGCAACTACTACGGAAATATAAAAAGCAAAGTGATAATCAACTGCAGGAACTAATGATCTCATTTCTGAAATAATATCTGAAGATATTTCATTTACAGTTTTGAACATATTGACAAATGGTGCTAGCCCTATAGGTGTAATTAGTCCTCCAAGCGCAGATATTATCATTGAAATAAATAAAATTAAAATATTATTATTTGTCTCACATATAATTTTATTATCTTCTGCATTATTTCTTATAACTTTATACAAAATAAATTCTGCAAAATAAGGCATAAAAAACACGAAAAATAATGGATATACAGATGCATGTGTATTTGCTAATAATATTGATAAAACAAACAGTATAATAATATTCTTTTTATCACCAGTTTCATATAACTTATAAATAAAATAATATTCTAAAATAAATATATAAAAAGATAATATTTGCGCCCTAGCAGCCAATACTCCTTTTGATAAATATATAGCACATAGAGTTAAAAGGAAAGAAATCAAATACGAATTTCTTTGCTTAATTAATATATAAAAAACTGTTAATCCAATTAAAGATGCAATTAATAATACTAATGCATATATACCTGCAAATCCAAATATATTATATGTTTTAGCAACTAAAACATCAAAAATCCATCTAACATTTTGATATTTTAATCCTTCATGCCATGAAAAATCCTCATCTGTATATATACCTTCATTTAATATTTTTTCTCCAACAACTATAGTGAAATATGTGTCATTTTGAAATGTTTTCTCAACAACAGATATAGAGAAAAATATAATTAAAATTATGAATATTATTAAATTTACTTTTTTATTATTTTTCATATTTATTAATTACTCTTCCCCCATCTTTTTATATAAAACTACTCTAAAAGTAGTTAATGAATCTTTAAAGTTTTCTGTTATTGAAAATCTTGTTTCATTACTATCTAACATGTCATCATATTTATCATATGCAGTATCTAAATATACTCCTCTTACAATATCTGTATCATAATTTTTTTCTAAAGTTAATTCTAGAATATTGTCACATATATCATAAATACCATTATATTGGTTTCCTCTTCCTGAAATCAATTCATCTTCTTTTATAAAATTACTTATTTCTATTTTATTTGTTTTATAAATCCATTCTAAAGCTGTATCATATGCATATCCATTAAGAAGTTCTGATATATAGTTAGGATTATCGTTCATTGTATTAGCTAAATCATTAGCTTCTTTTTGAGAAATATTATTCCAAATTAAAACAGATTTTTTTGAAACAGGATTATTATCTTCTTTTCCAATCTCATATCTTGAAATATAAAATCCACCATTTTGTAATGCACTATTCAAAAAATCTTTATAATTTAAATCATAGCAATGGTCTTTACTAATAAGTGGAAAATTTGTAAAATATCTTTTCTCTAATTTAGAAACTTCTTGATTGTCTTGATTTGTACAAGGAATCCACACATACTCATTTTTTTTATTATCGCTTATTACAAATCCTGTATTCCACTCTCCACCAACATATTCAAAGCCTTCTGGAATATATGGCTTCTTGTAATTCTGGGCAGAATAATTCAAATTTATAATTGATTTATAATAATTATTTTCTTCCAAAACTTTACTTTCATGTTCTTTAAATATCTCTTGATTTTCTTTATTAGTCTCATATAAATCAAACTTATCCAATATAAATTTGATAGTAAAAAAAGAAAATAATATTAATAAAATAAATATAAGACCATATATAATTTTTGCATATTTTGAATTAAAAATTCTTTCAACATATGGAATTATTTTCTTATTATTTTTTACAAAATAAATGGCTATAGAAATTAAAACAATTGCTATAGCTATTTTAATTGCTCCACTTCTCAATACTTTTCTCCTTATTTATTTATTTCGTATAAATAAAAATAATCATCATTATAAACTAAGTTCCAGTCTAAATCATTGTTTATTTTATTAAAAATTATATCATTATAAGCTATTAAAAAATATTTAATATTCTGTTTTTGACAAAATTCTGTATATTTTCTTTTTCCATCTTTTATTTCATATAATGCTCTTAATTTTAGATATTCAGGTGCACCACTTAATAATAATTCTTTTTTAGAATCATTAAATACTGGTATATTTTTGAACTCAAGATAATCACCAATATTAGAATCGTGTACTATTGTAAAATTGTTTAAACCAATTTTTTCCACTATATATTCTGAAACCAAAACTGGATTTTGTTTTGGGTCAACAAATTCTTTGTTTATATTTAATAATATAAATGCAACTCCTATGCAAATAATAGCTATTGAAATAATAACTATAATTGTAGCAGAATCTTTAATATACTTATTAACTATATAAGAAATTGGTAATATTGCCACTAGAAAAATATAATAGTAATCTGATAACAAAACTACTTTATTATACATTCTCCAAATATTTATTATATTTAAATATGGTGTCCATTTTAATGGATTAACTGAACCAGCTATAAATATAACAATAAATGCTATACTAATTAAATAATAATCTCCATTATCTTCCATTTTTTTGCTTTTTTTATATATCATTTCTATTAAAAATGGAATTAACAATAATAGTGTTATAGGATATACTGATGCATTTATATTTGTTAATATAGCTACAACTATAAAAGTGAACAACAAATATCTTTTTTGCATTGTGTTAATCCACTTAGAAATAAAATGTACTTCCAAAATTAATATAAATAATGACATTGAACATATAATGTTATTAAAAACTTTCTTTGATAAAATCAATAATAAACTAACAAATAGAAATGCTAGTAATTGATTGTTATATTTTTTAACTAATAAATAATATATAGTCATTCCAAAAACACTTGTTAGAACTATATAAAAAATATAAACACCTAAAAAGCCAAATTGCATATATGTTTTTGCTAATACTAAATCCAAAAACCAATTAGGATTTTCAAATTCATCTTCCACTATAAATGAGTAATTATTATATATGTTCTTTCCTTCTTCAAGCATCCCTCTTCCATATGTAATTGAAGCAAAATTAACACTATTTAAATTTTTATTAATTACTATAAATGCTAAAAATATTAATGCTATAATTATTAATATTTTTTGTTTTTTTTCTTTCATTTTTTCCTCTTAATGTACACTAAAAATTAATTCTTTTTTCTTCTATAACTAATGGCCTATGTTTTACTCTTTCATTTATTGCCATTATATATTCTCCTAAAAATCCTATAAATACTAATTGTATAGCGCCAAGGAAAAATGTTCCAACTAATATTGGAGCTGCACCAGCACTAAAACTATTCCAATACATCAATTTTAAAATTAAATATATAAATCCGATTATAAAACTAAAAAAAGCAATTACCATACCTGAAAAAGTTGCTAGTCTTAGTCCAAATTTTGTATATGATGTAAAACCAAGCATAGCAGTATCATAGAGAATAAAGAAATTTGTGCTTGTCTTTCCTTCTTTTCTCTTTTTTTGTTCATAATATAAAGATTTTCTCTTAAATCCAAATTCTGCTACTGCACCTTTTAAATATGGAGTTGAATCATCTATTTTCTTCAAAAAGTCTAAAAATTCTCTATCGTATAGTCCAAATCCTGTAAAATGATCTATCTGTTCAACTTTTGAAAATTTTCTAATTAATTTATAATATAAATTTCTGAAGCCTTTAATAATTAAATTTTCATGTGTTTTATTCTTTATTCCTATTACTACTTTCCATCCACTTTCCCATTCTTCAACAAATTTATGTATCATTTCAGGTGGTTCTTGAAAATCAGCAGCTATTTGAATTGCACAATCTCCAGTAACTTGCATTAGACCATAATATGGAGAATTAACAAATCCAAAATTTCTAGCATTAAATATTGCTTTTATCCTTTTATCATTTTTAGTAAGTTCTTCAATAATTTTTCTTGTACTATCTGTAGAACAATTATCAATAAAAACAATTTCATATTCATAGTTGATTAAATAATCTTTAAACTCTTTGGCTATAATTGCAGCCATTTCTGCAATATTTTTTTCTTCATTATAACATGGTACTAAAACACTTATTTTTTTCATTTTAACTCCTTATCAAAGCTTTCTACTGTCCTTCTAAATCCTTCTTCAATAGATATTGTTGGACTCCAATTTAAAGCTTGTAACTTATTTATAGAATATATTATTTTATTGTCATATTTATTTTCTTCATATCCTCTATCTTTTTTTTCGTATTGAATAGCTATATTTCTTTCCGAAAATTCTTTAACTAATCTTTCAGCTAATTCTTTTATAGAAATATTTTGTTCAGGATTTGAAACATTGTATGCTTCTCCATCTTTTCCATCAATTAATATCTTGAAAAATGCGATTGTTGCATCTCTTACATATAAAAAACTTCTAACTGCATTTCCACTACTTTTCATTATAATATCTTTATTATTAATAATATTTTTTATAAATTCTGCAAATACTCTATTATCACTTTCTAAATCAAGAGTAGGCCCGATATGTGTGTGAAATTCTTGCTATTTTAGTCTTTACATCCTTTTGTAAAAAATATGCTTTACACATAGTTTCACCAAGTCTTTTACTTTCACTATAACAACTATTAATATCTAATGGATCTAATATTCCATACGTATTTTCATCTATATGATTATTATTTAATATTTTTCCATAAATACTACATGTACTAAAATATAAAAAACTTTCAATTTTTTTCTTGGCTGCCAAATCTAATAAATATTTCGTCCCTATAGTGTTTGGGTTTATAACATCAATTGGTTTTTGAGAAAAAAATTGTGTTTGCGCAATACTTGCCGCATGAATTATATAATTTATACTATCTTCTATTTCAATTTCTGTATCTAAATTACTTATATAAATTTTTATATAATCTTTTTCTAAATAATTTCCATATTTTTCTCTTAATTTATCTGTACTCCTTGCCACCAATATAATATTGCATTTAAAATTCTCTATATTCTCATTTAAATAAATTAATACATATACTATATAACTTGCTAGCATACCCGATGAACCGGTAACAAGAAATGTTTTATTATTAAATTTTGAATAATCTATTAATTTACTAATTATATTCATGTCATCTTGAATAATGCAATTTTCAAAATTATTCATAGTTTACTCCTTATATAGTAATTTTTCTATTATATCAGCATGTTTTTGTCTATTTAGAAAGAAATAATTTGTTTCAACTGTTTCTTCAGTAACCTCATTTATTTCTTTTAATTTGTCATTATATATAACATAACAATTATATCCTATATCTTTCATGAATTTAATTATATCATTTGGATGATATCCAAATTTTGCAGACCATTTTCTTAGCATCTCTGAAAATATAATTGGCTTATATTTTTCAATGGTATCTTTTCCGCCTTGATAAACAAAAAGCTCTGCACCTTCAACATCACATTTAATGAAATCAATTTCTTTAATATTCTTCTCTTTACACCAATTATCTAGTTTTTTTACTGGAACAGATATTTTTTCAACTGTATTTCTTTCTCTAATATTTTTCATAGAAGAAGCCCCAGATCCAGCTTTATCATAATAAAAATCTATACTTCCATCTTCATTATATAAACCAACATTTTGTAATTTATCAGTTAATAAATTATTTAAACTAAAATTATTTTTTAGCCTTTCAAAAGTTTCTTTTGAAGGTTCAAAAGAATACACTTCTGATTTAGTAAATTTCTTTAAAATATTTAAAGAATACCATCCCAAATTTGCACCAATATCTAGAACTACCTTATTATCTTTTTTTATCATTTCTAGAACCTTTAGCACAATATTTGTTTCTTCTAATTCATAATGCCCAAAACACAATAATGATATGGGTACTTCTTCAAAATCTGTTTCATCTACATTCATTCGAATATTACTAAAAGAATCATTTAGCAATATTTGTACACCATCATTTTTAAATATTAATTCTTCTATATCAGAGTCTTTGATATATTCTATAATATCTTTAAAATTCATTATATTTTCATGTACTTGCTTAAAATACGTTACTTTATCGTTTTTAATATCAAATTCTTTTTTCAATTCTTTAAACATTATAACCTCTTCTATTATTTAATAATTTAATTTCAATCATACCTGGAGCACCTATTATTATAACTTTTTTCATAAGCTACTCCAATATTAAATATTTAAAACATCTATTATTTTCTCTACACAAATCGTATTCTCATATTTTTCTTTTCCAATATATATAGAATCACAATTGGCTTTTATTGCCATTTGTATATCTGTTTCATAATTATCGCCTATAATAAGAATGTCTTTTATATCAACTTTATTTTTTTCTGCAACCATATTAATCATTAAAGGATTTGGCTTTCCAACAAAATAATCATATTTTCTATTAGAGCAAAATAAAACTGGTGCAACCATTGCACCACATCCAGGCATTAGTCTTCCATCTTTTCCAGGAAATATTTTATCTTCATTACAAACAATTATTTTATCTGCTTTTAAAGCAACATTTACTGCATTTGTTAATTTCTCATAATTAAAATCTGGATTGTATCCAATTATTAAGTTCTTGGCATCATCAATATTTTCACTGATACTAACATTATTATTTTTTAATTCTTCTTTTAAATTATCTGATCCAAACACATATATATCTTTAATTCCAAATTTATTAATAATAAAAGAAGATATTAATCCTGAATTTAGTACTTCTTCTACATTGCAGCTAATTCCCATATCAACTAATTTTTTATATATCTGCTCTCTTTTTTTAAATGAATTATTTGATACAAAGTAAACCTTAATTTGTTTTTCCCTAAAATATCTTATTACATCATTTGCCCCATCTATTATCTTATCTCCATAATAAATAGTACCATCTAGGTCAAAAACAACTATTTTATATTTTAAAACATCTAACATATTATTCTCCAATCAAAGGAATAATCATATTTTTTTCTAATTCATCTTTTGGAAGAAATGGAGCTAAATCTTCTAATGGTGGTGAAATAATTGCTCCATTTTCTAAACGTTTTGATGAGGATTTAGGCTCAAATTTTTGTTCAGTGTCCACGAAAACTTCACACATAACCGGACCATTTTGTTTTAAAACATTTATTATGTTTTTAGTAATATCTTTATTTGTATTAATTGAAAAATATCTTATTCCATATGCTTCTGCTATTTTTTCCATTTTTGGGAAACTAATATCTCCACTATCTGATCCAATTCCTATTAATGGTTTTTTAAAGAAATTATTTTGTGTTTGCCTTATTGAATGATAACCATCATTATTTATAACAAATAATTTAATTGGATATTGATGATGTACCATTGTTTGCAATTCTTGTAAATTCATTTGTATACTTCCATCACCTTCTATGCAAACAATGTCTTTTTCTTTTTCAGCTTCACAAACTCCTATAGCTGCTGGCAATCCATATCCCATAGATGCTATTGCAGAGTTTATAATAAATCTTTGATTTGGTTTTATTGTATATGCATGACTTCCAACAACACAAGCGGCTCCATTACTTACTACAGTAATTTGTCCTTCTTTCAAAGAATTACTTAGTTCTTTAATAAAGCAATATACATTAGCAAAATTTTCATTTACTTCATAATGTTTCTCTTGCACTACAGGATATTCTTTTTTCCATAATCTACATCTGTCTAACCATTCTACATTATTAAACAACTTATCTTTAATTTTTAAATTCATTGCTTCTATAAAATCTTTAGCATCTGCATGTACTGGAATATCCACATGTAATGTTGGTTTTTGTAATTCTGCTTTATCAATATCTACATCTATTACAAATGCTTCTCTAGCCCAAGTTTTCCAATTATATCCTACTTGTCTAATGCTTAATCTACATCCAACAGATAAAATTAAATCACTATTTTGAACAGCAAAATTTCCTGGCCTATCTCCCATATTTCCACCACGTCCAACATATAGTGGGTGCTCATCATGAATTAAATCTATACTATTCCAAGCTGTTACAATTGGAATATTTAATTTTTTAATTAATTCTAAAAAGCCATTATATGCACCAGACCATCTTATTGCACTTCCAGCATATAATACAGGTCTTTTAGAATTTTTTATTTTTTCTATTATTGTATCTAATAGACTTTCATCTAATATTGGTAGTTCTTTATCATATTCATTAAAATCATATTCCTCTAAATCCTCAGTCTCAATATACGCTCCTTGAACATTCATTGGAATATCTAACCAACAAGGTCCTTGTCTTCCAGATTTAGCTATATGAATAGCTTTTTGAAGGCAATATTTAATTTTATTTGGTTCTATTACCATTTCACAATATTTAGTCATAGAATTTACAGCTTTGCAAATATCAAACTCTTGATCTCCCATTGCTCTTAAATCTAGTCCTGTGCTTCTTGCTGTAGTATCATATCTAACTTGTCCAGAAATTACTAACATTGGAATTGAATCTAAATAAGCTCCAACTACTCCTGTTATTGCATTTGTTCCACCAGGCCCTGTTGTTACACACACTGCAGCTATTTTATTATTTACTCTAGCATAGCTTTCAGCAGCTATGCTACAAGCTTGTTCATGATGGTTAAATATACAATGTAAATCAGGATGATGTCCAAAGCTATCATCTAAATGCATTGCACCTCCACCTACTACCATAAAAACATCTGTTATTCCGCTCTCTACTAAAAAATTAGCAATATAATCCGAAACTTTAATTTTCATAAACTTAACTTTCCTCTATATAATTTTTTATCCTATAAATAAAATTATTTATTTATTTATTTTTTTTATTAAATTATTTTTTTTCTAAATAATCTTACCGTGTTAATTATTTCTTCATAATTATCACCATTAAATCCTTTTAGTAATTCTCCACCTATTCCTAATGCAATAGCACCATTATCAATCCACTCATTCATATTATCTAGATTAATTCCACCAGTTGGCATCAATTTGATCTCTGGGAAAGGTCCTTTTAGAGTTTTTATTATATTAGGTTTAAATATGTTACTTGGAAATAATTTTAATATTTCTGCACCACTTTTCATTGCTTCATAAGCTTCTGTTGGTGTTGCTATTCCTGGTATTGTAACTATATTTAATTCATTGCATACTTTTATTATTTCTTTATTTAAAATTGGACTTACAACAAATTGTGCTCCTACATCTATTGCTTCTTTAGCTATTTGAAAATCTACAACAGTTCCTGCACCAATAATAACATTAGAATCTTTATACTTATTTGCAAGTTTTTTTATTATTTCAATAGCATTTGGTATAGTCATTGTTATTTCTATTAAATTAATTCCACCTTCTATAATGCTCTCTACTATCTTTTCAATTTTTTCTTGATCTTTATATCTTACTACAGAAATTATTTTTTCTTGCTTTATTTTTTCTATTATTTCAATTTTATTCATACTATTACTTATTACTCCTAAAACTTTATTTTAATATATAGTTTTTTATTCTATCAATCATGTAATCAATTTGTTTTTCAGTCATTCCTGGATATACGCCAATCCAAAAACTATTATTCATAACATTATCTGTATTATTTAATTCTCCAACAACTCTATAGCCCTCATTTTTTTCTCGCATTCCATTAAAACATGGATGTTTAATAATGTTTCCAGCAAATAAGTTTCTTGTCTGTATTCCATTTTCTTCTAAATATCTAACCAATTCATTTCTATTAATTCCATCTTTGCATGTAATTAGAAATCCAAACCAACTAGGAATAGAATCTTTTTCTGGCTCTGGAAGAATTATTTTATCTGATAAATCTTTTAGTCCTTCTTTTAACCTATTAAAGTTTTCTCTTCTTCTTTGTGTAAAATCATTAATTTTTTTTAGCTGTGCACAACCAATTGCGGCTTGCATATCAGTTGCTTTTAGATTATATCCAAAATGAGAATATACATATTTATGATCATATCCTTTAGGTAAATCTCCGAATTGTCCATCAAATCTATGTCCACATAAATTATCAACTCCAGATGGACAACTACACTCTCTTCCCCAATCTCTAAATGATCTAATTATCTTATGTAATAATGGATTATTAGTATATACAGCTCCACCTTCACCCATCGTCATATGATGTGGTGGGTAAAAACTTGAAGTTCCAATATCTCCAACTGTTCCTGTATATTTTTCTTCTCCATCAATTATATATTTACTTCCTAATGCATCACAATTATCTTCTACAAGCCATAAATTATTCTTATAACAAAACTCTTTAACTTTTTTCAAATTAAAAGGATTTCCTAATGTATGTGCTATCATTACAGCTTTTGTCTTTTTTGATAAAGCTTTTTCAAGCATATCACAATCAATATTATATTGTGGAATTGTTATATCTACAAAAACTGGAATTGCACCATATTGCACTATTGGTGAAATTGTAGTAGGAAATCCAGCTGCAACTGTAATTATTTCATCTCCTCTTTTTATAGCTCTCGCTTCAAGCAAAGGTGATGTTAAACACATAAAAGCAAGTAAATTTGCAGAAGACCCAGAATTTACTAAACTACAATATTTAACATTTATTTTTTTTGCAAATTCTTCTTCGAATTCTCTAGTATATCTACCAGATGTTAGCCAAAATTCTAAAGAACTATCTACTAAATTCATCATTTCATTTTCATCATAAACTCTAGAAGCATAATTAATCTTATCGCCTTCTTTAAACTCGTCATTTTTCTTATGAAATTTATTATAATACTCTTTTACATAAGAAAGAATTTCTTCTCTGGCTTCTTTTTCATTTTTGTTTTCAAACATCTAATAATATCTCCTATAATTATTTACAAAACTCTTTAATTTGTTTTTCCATACATTCTTCGTATTTATCCTCGTTATATTGTTCAAATTCAACAACTTTTTCAATAGTTTGCGAAATATTCCATAAAGGATTCCAATTAAACTTTTCTTTCATCTTATCACAGTTCAATCTTAAAAACTGATTTTCATATGGTCCATCTGACAAGCTCTTCTTCCAAGTAACACCATTTCCCCATTTTTCACAAAATAGATTAACTAGTTTTTTAGTAGTGATTATATCATCTTCTACTGGTCCTATATTATATGCACCACTATAATCTGGATTTTCATATTGTTTTTCTATTATTAACAAATAAGCAAAAATAGCATCTAAAACATGTTGATATGGTCTTATTGAATATGGATTTCTAACAATTATTTCGCTCTCGAATTTTGCAGCTCTAACACAATCAGGAATTATTCTGTTATCTGCATAATCTCCTCCACCTAAAACATTTCCCGCTCTAGCAGTTGAAATTCCGATTTCTCTATCTTTGAAAAATGATAATCTATACGTATTTGTAATTAATTCTGAACATGATTTACTATTAGAATATGGATCATGTCCATTTAATTTATCATCTTCTTTAAATGCTTCATCTAAATCATTGTTTTCATATACTTTATCAGTAGTAATATTTAAAAAGCTTTTTACAGATTCGCATTCTCTAACACATTCAAGCACATTAACAACTCCCATTACGTTCGTTTCATATGTATATCTTGGTTCTTTATATGATCTAATAACTATTGGTTGTGCTGCCATATGAATTACAATTTCTGGAGAAAACTCTTTCATTGTTTCTTTTAGTTTTTCGATATCTCTTATATCTCCAATTACTGACATCATCTTTGATGATAAATCAATTTTCCTAAATAAACTATTTTTTTCTGGTTCCAAAGCATATCCAGATACTATAGCACCACAATCTATTAACACTTTTGAAAGCCAAGTTCCTTTAAATCCAGTATGTCCTGTAACAAATACTTTTTTACCATTAAAAAAACTTAAATCTACCATATTAATCATCCCATCTTTTCCATTTTGCATTTCCAGATCTCCACATATCTTCTAATTGCTTTTTATCTCTTTGTGTATCCATACCAAACCAAAAACCAGTATGTGTATATGTATTTAGTTTTCTCTCTTTTGCTAACGTTTCTAGTAGTTCTTCTAACATTAAATCGTCACTTTCTTCAGGAAAGAAATTAAACACTTCTGGCTCCATTACCATGTATCCTGCATTTATTAAACTACCATCTGTAGTTTTTTTCTCTCTAAACTCTGTAACTACTCCATTTGAATCAACATCAACTACACCAAATCTTTGTCCAAAATTATAAGTAGTAATTGTGACAATTTCGTTATGAGAATTGTGAAATTCTAGTAACTTATTAATATCTATGTCACTTACTCCATCGCCATATGTAATCATAAATGGTTCTTCATTAAGATACTTTCTTACTCTTTTTAATCTTCCTGCAGTTAAAGTATTAAGCCCAGTATCTACTAATGTGACTTTCCATTTCTCTGAATTACTATTATTAACCTCTATACTATTATTACTAAAATCAAAAGTAACATCTGATGTATATAAATTATAGTCATTAAAGAATTCCTTTATTTTATATCCTTTATATCCTAAACAAATAACAAAATCATCAAAACCCTGGCTATAATATTCTTTCATTATATGCCATAAAATTGGCATTTCTCCTATTTCAATCATTGGTTTTGGTTTTAAGTGTGATTCTTCGGAAATTCTTGTTCCTAATCCACCTGCTAAAATAACAACTTTCATATAAATACTTCCTTATATTAATTTAGGTTTAATAGATACCTATAAACTTTTATTTTGCTAAATATTTATAAAATGATGAGCTTTTTTGGGGATTTTTCACCACAAAATTCGTTATTGTATCTTCTGGTTTTCCTTCTAGTGTAACGATTGGATCTGCAGATTCATTTATATCATAATGATTAACTGCATAATTAATACCTCTGTAAAACTCAAATAATGGCGTAAATGTTCCTATCCAAAAAACAATTAGTAATAATATTGCTGTTAAAGTATTATTCTTAAAACTCTCTTTCTTTGTTAATTCAATTAATAGTTCAACAACCCAAACATCAATTACTACCAAACAAGGTATTGATGCTCTCATTGAAAAATCAAACTCGTATCCTATTCCAAAGAAAGGAATTATTAATAATGATATAAAAACTAAATAATATAAAATATCTTTTTTATGTTTTTTGTATAAGAATATTCCATAAATTCCAACCTCTACAAACCAAAAAAGCAATTCAATAATTATTCGAGTTGGAGTAAATAAGCCATCTATTACATAAATAATTGATCCCTCAGCACCCCCCTGTACTGATGAGTTTGCTGTATAATACAAAAAATACACTGGCAAAATAGTAAAAAATGTTAAAATATTTTGCAAAGAAAATACATTTTTTATAAATTGCTTTATTTCTTTATTTTTTATTGAATTTATTAATAATTCAATTCCTTTAAATGCAAGTATTAAAGCTAACCCAACACATGGAATTGGTCCATATGGAACCGCAAAAAGTATTAGTACAATATAATTATTAACTTTCTTTTCTTCTAAAACCATTAATGTAACAATCCACGGAACAATACATTGATTAAATACCCAAAATAGTTGAGTAATCATTGAACTAAATTGAAAAAATATTCCCCACCATTCTATGTGTTGTCTCACTATACATACTGGATATGTTTGTATAATGAGCATTCCAATTAAATCTAAACCACTAAAAAATAGAAAAGCAAAAACGCATAAAAACCAGTCTCCTTTGGTATTTGGTTTTATTATTTTTATTAACCACAACAAACAAATTGTAACTCCTAATGCATTCCATAATAATAATGATAAGTTTGCTTTCATAAACGCAGTTTCTGGATTTAAAAACAAAAATATTTTTCCTATACAAGCAGGTACAATCCATTGTCCAATATAATATGTAAGTGCCATACTATTATTTGAATAATAAACCGGCCAATTTTTAGTAACTAAATCTCTAAATACTGCATTTCTAATAATATAGTCATCACTTTGATAAAAGAACTTTCCATGTCCTGCAAATATGCATAATATCACTGTTATAGAAAAAATAATTGCTATATTTTTATAATCAATAACAAATTCATCATCATTTATACTGACACTAAATACTTTGTACAAGATTATGAATATAATTACTGTTATTGGAATTGATATATATAACTTTAAAAAGCCTATTACAAACAGTATTATAGGTAATGCAATATATAAATATGATAAATATTTTAACTCTTTATTTCTCATTAGTTCTCCATTAATTTTTATTTCGACAAGCCTATTATATATCATTAATTTTAGGTTGTAAACTAGTTTTTCTATTAAAAAAAATAAAAGAAGCAATGTAAAAAATTGCCTCTTTCTATTTTAATATGTGTACCATAATCCATCTTTTTTTAATTTATTTATTATTTTCTGATGTTCATTATAATTTGGTGTGAAATATGCTTTTCCGTTTTTATCTGCTACAAAATATAAATTATCAGTTTCCGTATAGTTTATTGTTGCTTCAATTGCTGTTTTACTTGGATTATCTATTGGTCCAACAGGAATTTTTCCGTTCATGTTAGGTCCTCTTGTATTATATGGATTTTCTGTATTTATTTCTTTGTATGTTAAATCTCTTTCTCCCATATCTACTTTAAAAGCATAATATGTAGTAACATCACTACCTAAACTCATACCTATATTTAATCTATGAAAAAATACTCCTATTATTTCTTTCCTATCTTCCAATGATTTTCCTTCTAATTCAGCCATAGAAGCTAGTGTTAATATTTGATGAACTGTAAGATTTGAATTGTCAATATCAGTTTTTATTGAATTCAAATATTTTTCCATAAAACTTAACTGCACTGAAAAAATCTCTTCTACAGATACATCTTCATTTTCGAAGTTATATGTATCTGGAAGTAGATATCCCTCTAATGGATAATATACTCTTGAATCTTTTATTTCATCAGTAAGGAACCAATACTTTTCAATTAATGAATCTATGTATTTTTCATCTTTTAAAAGTTCATATACATCTTGCTCTGTATTATTTGTTTTTTCTGCTATTAATTTTGCAATCCATCTCATATTTTTGCCTTCTATAAATGTAATTTTTACATCATCATTAGCAACATCACCATTTTCTATATGAGAAATGATTGTTTTCATATCTTCACTATTATTTAAATCATATTTGCCTGCTTTAAGAGCTTTAACCTCATTGAATCTAGAATAGATAATCATTACTAAATCACTTTTTATTACATTATTCTCCTTTAGAATTTTTGCAATTTGTTTCAATGTTGAGCCTTCTGGAATCTCTACTCTAATTGATTCTGTATTATTCTTATTATTAACTGGACTCATACCTGATTTATAAAAAAGAATTATAAATAGCGGTATTACCAAAATAATTATTATTAGTGTTACTAAAATTTTTCTTTTCATCTTTATTCCTCTATCATACAATCTACTATATTTTCAATTTTTTCTCTTTCAATATTATTACTATTTATAGTTACAATAACTTTTAAATTAGCATTTCTAAATCTTGGTACTAATTCAATAATAAATCTATAAAAACTGTTATAATCATCTATTGTTTTGAAATCTATATTTAATCCAAAAAAACCATACTCAAGAATTTTATCTCTAATATAATTAATAACTTTTGTTCTTTGATCATACGTTATTAAAGAATCCGAAATATTTGTATCATTAGTAAGTGTTGGCAACATTTCTAAATTATTTGTTTCAGTCCACTTCTGATAAATTGAATATGTTGCTGTATTGATGTTTGTTTTATCTAAAACTTTGTCATCATTTTCTATTGTAAAAAATATAGGTAACACAACATTTCTCTTTGTTTTATCAACTTCAATATTATCATAAATTCCTGATGAATTTGAATAATTAAAATAAGGAGTTAATTCAATTTTTTCATATGATACTGTATCTCTTAATTTTTCAATATTAGATACTTTATTTGCCTTTACATATCCTATATTTCCAATTGGACTTCTTACCTTTTTATAATTACCACTCTCTTCTAAAACCATTAACTTGTCTCCAATAATTAATGATTCTACCTTTTTCCCAAATATACCTTTCCCATTTTTTAATTTAGTTCTTTGTTTTACAATTACTTGATTTTTTTCTTTATTTAATGAATCTATCACGATTTTATTACTTTTGGGAGCATAAAATATTTCTATATCATATACATTAGCTAAATCAGAAATAGGTAAATATACTGTTCCGTTTTCTATTTTTAATGTTCCATTTAAAACTATTTCTTCATCATTAACTATTGCTATCTCATCTCCCACTTTTAATAACGCAATATGCTTATTATAAGTTGTAATTAGTTCTTTGCTAATATCATTATAAAATAAATTTTTATCAAATAAGTTTTTTATATCTTTTTCTGAAAAGAAAATATTATTATTTTCATCGATTTTAGGTGATATCAAAAGCTGAATTGCTTCATTATTAAGTAACACTTCAAGTTCGTTATTTTTTTCTACACGAAAAAATAAACTTATTATTATGAAAAGCAAGACAACGCAAACAAAAACAATAATACACTTTTCTTTATTTATTTTTCTTAAATTTATTCTCATTATCATTTACTCCACATTTTAATGTCTATTGAATTATATAATAATCATTTAAAAAAATCTACCATTTTTCGACTTTATTTCTTAAGGTTTTCTTTATTTAATTTTAATATTAAAAAATAGTTACAAAACACAAATATTTTGGTAAAAGTATTTATTTTTTATACTTTTTATTGTATAATTGTATTGTATTATTAAATGAAGGAGAAATATGCTATGTTATGGAAATTTTGGTTAATTCTCTCTGGTGTTTTTTTAGTAATAGAAATAATTAGTGTAGGATTTTTAATGTTTTGGTTTGCAGTAGGTGCATTAGTTACAACATTTGTTAGTTTATTTACAGATAACATTGCTATACAATCTGGCGTATTTATTGTGGTTTCTACAGGATTATTATTTGCAACAAAACCATTTGTTAATAAAATTTTGCCAAAAGAACCAAAAATCAAAACTAATTCATTTTCAAATGAGGGAAAAACAGGTATTGTAACAATAGACATAAACCCTACCGAAGGAAGCGGTCAAGTTAAAATAGATGGTGAAGCTTGGTCTGCAAAATCTTCGGATAACACATATATTTCCAAAGACACTGAAGTTATAGTAGAAAAAATTGAAGGTGTTAAGGCTATTGTAAAACCATTAAAATAGAAATAGGAGGAAATTAAAATGGTATTTTTATTAATTTTATTAATCATCATTTGTATTATCGCTTACAATTCAATCAAAGTTGTTAGACAATCAGAAGTATACATTATAGAAAGATTAGGTAGATTTCATAAAGTAGCTGACGCTGGACTTACAATTATTGTTCCTTTTCTAGATAGAGTTCGTTCAGTAGTTAGTTTAAAACAACAAACTATGGATATTCCACCACAAAATGTTATCACATCAGATAACGTTACTATCACAATTGATAACGTTGTATTCTATAAAATCACAGACCCTGTAAAGGCTGTATATGAGATTCAAAGTTTGAAAAAAGGTATTGAATATTTAGCAATTACAACTATTCGTGATATTGTTGGTAAAATGGAACTTGATGAAACATTCTCTTCTAGAGATCAAATTAATGACAAATTAAGAGTTATCCTTGATGAAGCAACTGATGTTTGGGGTTGCAAAATAGATAGAGTTGAAATTAAAGATATTACTCCACCAGCTGATATTAGAGATGCAATGGAGAAACAAATGAACGCAGAAAGAAATAAAAGAGCTTTAATTTTGGAAGCTGAAGGAGAAAGACAATCTGCAATCACTCTTGCTGAAGGTAGAAAACAAGCTGCTATATTAGATGCTGAAGCTGATAGAGAATCTAAAATTAGAAGAGCTACTGGTGAGGCTGAAGCTATTAAACAAGTTGCTGAAGCTAAAGCAAAAGAAATTCAAATGGTTTATGATGCAATTAAGAGTTCAGATCCTGATGAAAAACTTGTTCAAATTAAATCATTAGAAACATTAAAAGAAGTTGCTAAAGGTGATGCAAATAAAATATTCATTCCATTTGAAGCAACATCTGCTCTTGGTAGTTTAGGTGCTTTATCAGATGTTATGAAAGAAAAGAAAAGCAAAAAAACTGAATAATTAAATTTTTAAAATCCGATGAGAAATCATCGGATTTTTTTTATTATATTTATTAAATTATCAATTAAAAAATCAACCTCTTCCTTTGTATTATCTTTTCCTAAAGTAATTCTTAAGCTCCCTCTTTCAAATACAGGTGGAACTTTTATTGCAGTTAAAACATGGGATGACTTCAACCTACCAGCGCTGCAGGCTGATCCGCTTGAAGCACACACTCCTATACTATCTAGTTCCTGTAATAATCTATTTCTTTCTACACCTTTAAATGAAATATTAGCATTACCTGGTAATCTATTTTTTCTATCTCCATTTAAAATTATATCTGGTATTGTATTTTCTATATTGTTAATAAAATAATCTCTCAAAAATTTTATTTTTTTATTATTATTTTCCATATTTAGCTGACTTAGTTCAATGGCTTTTCCCATCCCAACAATTCCAGCAACATTTTCAGTTCCTGCTCTTTTGTCCTGTTCTTGATGTCCACCATCAATTATTGGCATAAAAGGTATTCCTTGCCTTACGAAAACCGCTCCCATTCCTTTTGGTCCATAAAATTTATGTGCGGACATGGATAAACTGTCTATTCCCATTTTCTTAACATCTATTTTTACATTTCCTATTGCTTGAACACTATCTGTATGAAAATATACTCCATATTTTTTTGCTATTTTAGCAATTTGTTCAATAGGCTCTATCGTTCCTATTTCATTATTTGCAAACATTATCGTAATTAAAATTGTTCTTCTGTTAATTGCTCTTTCAAGTTGATTTAAATCTATTATTCCATTTTTACCCACATCAAGATAAGTTACTTCAAAGCCAAACTTCTCAAGTGTTTTGCAAGTATTTAGTACAGCCGAATGTTCAATTTTGCTTGTAATAATATGATTTCCTTTATTTCTATTTGCAAAAGCAATTCCTTTAATTGCAAGATTATCGCTTTCACTTCCTCCATTTGTAAAATATATTTCATTAAAATTAGCATTAATACTAGAAGCCACTTTCATTCTTGATAAACTTATAGCTTCTTTATTCTTTTTTCCAATACTATAAATAGAAGATGGATTTCCAAAGCTTTCACTAAAAAATGGTAACATTTCTTTAAGGACGTCTTTATCTACTGGAGTTGTTGCAGCATGATCAAAATATTTTATATTATTCATTTTTTCACCTTCTTTTATTTGCTCTTTATATAATATGATTCAAATAGTTTTAGGGTGAAAAAAAGGGTCGCCGTGGACAGCGCCCCCTACAGTATTTATAAATATTTTTTATTTATTTTTGGTCGGTCAAGACCGACCCCTACAGGTTTTAAAATATTAATGGATTTCTGTTCCGCCCCATTCAACAGCTACAAATCCTTTTCTTTCTGGTGTTTCTAATTTTTGTTCTTTTACTTCTATCTTTTTATTTAAACCTTTCCATTCCATCATTACTCTTATTATTGTATCTGGTTTTGGTTCTATATTTAGTGGCATTGCTTTTTCTATTTCTTCCATTGTTTGGAATCTTATATAATTGTATTTATTTTTCTCTAATTGTGGTAACCAATAAACAATAAACTCTTCTGCTTCTCTTTCATTTAATCCAAGCATTTCAAGCTTTTCTTCTAAGAAACTAGCTGTATCTTCTCCTGAAATTACAAATCCTTCTTCAAATTTTCCTGTATATGCTTTCGAATTTTTTCCTTCCCAATACAAACTATACAAATTTCTTCCCGTTTTTAAATCTACTAAATCTCCATTTGGTTTTGCTAAAACCTTCCAGCCATTTGATTCGTATTTTGGATATGTACATGTAAGCAAATCTTCTCTACCTAATTTAGCTGAAACCTCTATCTCTTGTTCTGGGTATAGGTAAATTATTGGTTTATCTATAGTTGCTCTAGAAGCTGTATACATATATAGTCCTGCAACTAAAACAAAGCATTCTATTATCCCTCCTAATATTATTATAAGAGTTATTCGAATTTTTTCTTTTTTTATCTTTTCTTTTAATATCTCTATTTCATTCATAACTATTTTCCTTCATTTCAAATTCTTGATATTGCTTAATAATATTATTATTTCATATTAACTAGTAATTCTAATTTTTCATCTAATTCAGTGTTTCCAATTGTTTCATAATAAAATGCTATACCATGAATTAAAGCTGTTTTTTGATCATAGAAAATTTTCGCTGTATAAGTGTGGTTAGAATTAATCAATTTATATGCACTATTTAAATTCTCAAAATATGAATCATCTTTAATATTGCATTCAATGTTAATTTCGCCTGTTTTCTTTGATTCTCCCATCAGTATAATTTGTTTTTGGGGCTCTTCCTCATATGTTTTAGAATTTGCTATTATTTTATTAATTAATACTTTTATTTGCGTTCCTGTTAATGTTCCATTATATTGAATCCAATTTGAATTAAAAGCATCTATTTCTTGGGAAGACATTGGCGATATTCCTGTTCCACCCTCACTACACTTTTGGCTATTGATAAGTAAAAATATTATTATTGGAAATAAAATCATTATTAATATTATTATTATCTTTGTTTTTTCCAGTTTTTTGTACTCTTGTTTTAATTTATTATATTCTGAGTCACATTCACCACATGTATCAGCATCTTTAAAATTAATTTCTTTTCCGCATATTTTACAGTTCATTTGTTCTCCTTCATGGAGCACACTATGCTCCGCTACGATTTTTTTGTAATTCTCACCTTTTTGTGGGTCGCCGTGGACAGCGACCCCTACATTTTTTTAAATTTTAAAAGGTCGATGTTAAATTATGCATCGACCTGCTACTTTTTTATTTACTGCTTTCTTCCCATCTTGAAAGCTTTATATTTTTATATTTATCTAATACCTTCATGTATTTATTGTATTCTTCTTCCCAAAGTGTGTCTGGAACTTTATCAAATGCATTAAAAATTTTTTCTGCTTCTGTTAAAAATAGTATCTGTTGTTGTGGACTTAATTTTTCGTACTTTAATGAAAACGCATACAATTTGTCTAATGTATCGTTTGCTTTAATAAAAGTCCAAAAATCTTTTACTTGCATTCCTGCCATTTTTATTTGCATTACTGCAATGCAAGTTAATAGTAAAATTATAAAAACTAATACTACTATTATAGCTAAAAATTCCAATTTTTCACCATCTTTCTAAAATACTGTAATTCTATTATATTATAACTATTTTATTTTTCAATATATGTTACTTAATTATAATTCTAATGTAATTAAAATGTTATTTTCGAACTTTTGTTTGACTTTTAATTTAATCTGTGCTATAATCTTTTTGAGGTTAAGAACGAAAGTTTAGTGTTTAAAATACTAAACCTTTTGTTCTTTTTCTTTTTTACAAATGATTTAAAAGGAGTATTTACTTATGAATGAAGATGTTTTTTTAAAAAACCTAAATAGTTTTCTAAAAGAAAATAAAGAATCGTATATACAAATGCTAACAAATGAAAATTCAGAATATAAAAAAGTTTATAAATTGTTTTTCTCTCAAATAAAAATAGTTGAAGAAAAGCTTCCTAAAAATGATAACTCTTTAGAAAAACTAATTTCAACATTTTTTAGATTATCAAATATAGAAAATTTATTTTTATATAAGCAAGGATTTAAAGATTATAAAAAATTGAGGAAAATATTTTAGGGTCGCCGTGGACGGCGACCCATACAGTTTTAATTATTATTTATATATAATCGTAGTGGTCGCTTCTTATGGCGACTCGTAATATT
>JAEEGL016173347.1_pt1 | contig 127034 bp, 88 predicted proteins | sample 9134231 | NCBI WGS metagenome assembly JAEEGL01 (sample SAMN16246548, study PRJNA631951) | gut metagenome | biome: gut microbiome; feature: rumen; material: fiber-attached | host: Bos | place: Iran: Karaj | collected 2018-10 | reverse complement strand
GTCGATATTGTCGAAGTCGTTCTCGCAGGCATCGATGATGTAGCCGAGTTGTTCGGCAGTGCCGGTGGCGAGGAAGTCGATGGGGTTGCCCACGGAGGAGCCGCCGAAGAGCTTGCTGAGCAGTTCGTCGGCCTTCGGGCCTTCGATGTGGGGCACGTCCATGCCGTTGTCAGACAGCACGTCGGTGAGCATCACGGCGGGGCCGCCGGCGTGGGTGATGACGGCCATGTTCTTGCCTTTCACCTCGGGGTGCATGAAGATGGCGCACACGGTGGTGAGTTCCTGGCGGTTGTGGCAGCGCACGATACCGGCCTTGCGGAAGAGGGCATCGACGGCGGCGTCGTTGGTGGCGAGGGCGCCGGTATGGGACGAGGCGGCGCGGCTGCCGGCGGCGGAACCGCCCGACTTGATGGCCGCAATCTTGCATCCCTTGTTGATGAGCGAGCGGGAGTGCTTCAGCAGCTTCTGCGGGTCACCGATTTTTTCCATATAAAGCATGATGACGCGGGAGGATTTCTCGGGATCGAAGGTGGTGTCGAGGTGTTCGAGCACGTCCTCGATACCCATCTGGGCGGAGTTGCCGACGGCCCACACGCTGTTGAAGGTGAGGCCGTTGGAGATGCCGTACTCCTTGATGAAGACGGCAGTGGCGCCCGAGCCGGTCACGAAATCCACGCCGTGCGGGTCGAGGGTCGGGATGGGGGTGTCGAAAGCACCGCAGTAGTTGGTGTTGAGGAAGCCGGTGCAGTTGGGGCCGATGAGCGAACCGCCCACGCTGTTGATGGTGTCGGTGATGTGCTGCTCGTACTCCGCGCCCTGCTTGCTCTCTTCGCCGAAGCCGGCGGAAACGATGATGAAGCCGCGGGTGTTCTTCTCCTTGGCCAGGGTATCGACGGTGGCGGGGCAGTACTTGGCGGCGATGGCGAGGATGGCGCAATCCACCTCGGGCAGATCCTCCACCTTGGCATAGCAGTGGATGCCCTGTACTTCCGACTCTTTCGGATTCACGGCGTAGATCTTGTCTTTGAAAGGACTTGACAGCAAGTTCTTTACGAGTTTGCCACCAGGTTTGTGGACATCATTCGACGCACCGACGATGACGATGCTTTTCGGGTCTAACAATTTCGGATTAATCATATTATCAAGTATTTGTAAATTTTCAAACAGGCGGCAAATTTACGATTAAAATTGGAATTGAGGAAGGGTTTTGTTGGGGGAATTTTAAAAGAGGGAGAAAAAGGAATGGGAATTTTCCCCTTCTTTTGAAGAATTGACGAAAGAGCGAGTGCAGAGGAAAGCTTGCTTTCACTCTGCCGAGCGATGAGGAAAAAGCAGGCGCAGCCTGCAACGGGTGCGCGAAGCGCGGGGTAGTAGAAAATATGAAGTTGGTGCTGCTGCGGTATTAGTCTGCTCCAAAGAAAACTGTTGCAATATATTTAAGCAATGAACGTTATGATATGCGGGTGTTGAATCTGCAAATTATTGAGGATAGTAAAACTTGATTTGGCCAGTGGTTTCTGTAATCTTGCCATCTTTAGTATTTGCACAGATGATGCCGCCACTCCATCCCTCCATTTCTTACATTAGGATCCCGCACCATTCCGCGGACCGTCAGGTCCGCGGAATCTCCTGCTGCTCCGCCATAGGTTCATTGTCAACAAATTCGCGCCATTCGCGTAATTCGCGGCTGTTTCTTTTCCGCGGCATCACCCACCCCGTCCTTCCGTACCTGCCGCCCGTGCCGCGGTCGGGCGCGAGGCCTCGCTCACCCCAGATTGCGGCCTGGCGGCCTTATCTGGGGTTATTAAGCTGTCGTCCCTCCGGGACGAGGGCTGAAAATCAACATTCTCGAAAATACGGCGCGGTGCTGAAGTCGCACGCCGCCTTGCGATTTTTGCAAATCGCACCTATCTCAACAACCCACTATCCTACAACAAAAAAACTGAAAACCAGAAGTTTCCTCCCGGTTTTCAGTTTTCAATTTTCAATTTTCAATTTTCCGTTTCCTAGTATCCGAAAATTTCTTCCAGCGTGAGCGTGGTCACCTTGCCGTATTTCTCCATGGCTTTCAGGTCAACCTCGTCCTTGTTGCCGAGGACCACCACCACGCGCTTCTGTCCCTTGATGTAGGTCTTGTTGAAGTTTACCACATCGTTGATCGTCATCTTTTGGATGGCGTTGTAGTCTTCCTTGTCCGTTGAGGCTTTCAAACCCTTTTCTTCGCAAGTAAGGAAAGCGTTGATAATGGACATCTTGCGGGTTCTGTTCGTGCGGTACTCGGAGATGAGCGACGTTTTGGCCAGGTCGAAGTTGAGTTCGGAAACCGGCATGTTTTCCAGCAGGTCGTTGAAGGCCTCCATGGCGTCGATCAGCTTGTCGTTCTGGGTGCTGATGTGCGTCATGTTGTAGTTGTAACGGCCTTGCTCTTGCGGCTCCACGTAGTAGGCAGCGGCAGAGTAGGCGAGGGAGCGCTTCTCACGGATTTCCTGGAAGACGATGGAGTTCATGCTTCCGCCGAAGTATTCGTTGTACATGTCAATTTTCGGACTGAGCGACCAGTTGGCCGTGACGGAGGTGCTCAGCTGGCGGCACAGTGACTGCTTGGCATCGTAGTGGGCGAAATAGACCTTGCCCTCCTTGGTGGGCAGACGGTCGTATTCGGGATTCTGCTTCATGGGTTTCTTGGCCGGATGCACGGCGTGCTTGTCGGTGATGACCTTCTGCAAGTCGCTGAGGCTCAAGTCACCGTAGTAGAGGATGCGCTGGGGCTGCGAGGTCATGGTCTTGATCTGGTTGATGATGTCGGCGGGTTTGATCTTCTGCACCTCTTCGTTGTTGACGAAGTATTTGCGCACGTTGTCCTTTCCGTAGGAGACGTAGGCGAGCATCTTCTGGAAGATGGTGTTCTGGCGCGATTTGGCGTCCGCACGCGATTTCAGCACGTCGCTGATGGAGTTCTGCACCGACTCTTCCGAAATCTTGGGGTTGTTCAGAATGTCCTCCACGATGGCGATGGCCTTGTCCATGTTCTCGCTGAGACCGCTGATGGAAACGCGGGCGTACTTGTCGCCGAAGCTGATGCTGTAGGTGCAGGCGAGGTCGAACATCTCGCGGTTGATCTGGCTGAGGGTGCGGTTCTCACTCTCCAGCTGGTCAAGGAAGGAGTTGGTGATGCCGGCTTTTTTGTCGTACAAAGAACCGTAGTTGTAGCGGTAGATCAGCTGGAAGCGGGTGTTGTCGGTGTTTTGCACGTACAGGATCTCGTTGCCGTTGGCTTTGCCGCGTTTCATATCCTTATTGAAATCAACGAAGACGGGCTCGGTCGGGGTGACATTCATCTTCTTGATGTCCTTCAGGAAGTCGCTTTCCACATCGCGGTTGATGACCACGGGGGTGATGGCAGGCTTGTCAACCTTCTGCACATCGCGTTTCTCGCCCTGGCGTTTGTACACTACTACATAGTTGTTTTTCTTGAAGATGCGGTTGGCGAAGTCGATGATGTCCTCTTTGGTCACCTGGCTCATGTTCTCGGTCTCGTTGAGCACGTCCTGCCAACTCTGGTGGGCGAGGTAGGCCATTGCCATCTTCATGGCGCGGTTGCTGTTGCTCTCGAGGGAGGTCATATCGCGGAGCTTGCGGTTGTTGATGGCGGCGGTGAGCAGCTCTTCGTCCCAGTTGCCCGATTTCAGAATCTCAATCTGCTGTAAAAGAAGGTCTTTCAGCTGTTCGAGGGTTTGTCCCTGCTTGGGCATACCCACCAACTGGAAGTAGGCGTAGTCGTTCAGGTCGCCCACGCCGGAGGCGGCGTACTGGGCCAGTTGTTTCTGGTTGATGTTCTCGTCGATGATGCCACAGGAGCCGTTCATCAGCACGGCGTCGGTCATTTCGGCGAGGAGCACGTCGCGGGAGCCGGTGCCGGCGTCGATGCGGTAGGCGATGCGGAGGTTTTCCGCCTCCAAACCGACAACCTCCACCTCTTTCACCTCACGGATGGGTTTCTCCTTCACATAGGTGAAATCGGGGATGTACTTGGGCTGGATTTTTCCGAAATATTTGTCAATCAAACGGATGGCCTGATCGGGATCGAAGTCGCCCGCCATGGCGATGCAGTAGTTGTTGGGAACGTAGTAGGTCTGGAAATGCTTGATGATGTTGGTGAGCGACGGGTTCTTCAAGTGCTCGACAGTGCCGAGGGTGGTCTGCAAACCGTACGGGTGGTGCGGGAAGAGGGCTTCGTTCATCTTCTCGTAAACGGTGCGGCCGTCGTTGGCCAAACTCATGTTCTTTTCTTCGTAAACGGCTTCCAGCTCGGTGTGGAAGAGGCGGAAAACCGCATTGGTGAAACGCTCGCTCTCGATCATCAGCCAGCGTTCGAGCTCGTTGCTGGGGATGTCCTCCTGATAGACGGTCATGTCGTTGGATGTGAAGGCGTTGGTGCCTTGTGCGCCGATGGCGGACATCAACTTGTCGTACTCGTTGGGGATGGCGTACTTGGAAGCCTCGTACGAAACGGAGTCGATTTCGTGGTAGATGGCTTTGCGCTTGGCGGGGTCGGTGGTGTGGTTATAGACCTCGTAAAGTGCCTCGATTTTCTTCAGCTGTTCGCTCTCCTTTGCCCAGTCGAGGGTGCCGAAGTGGCTGGTTCCCTTGAACATGAGGTGTTCCAGATAGTGCGAAAGGCCGGTGCTTTCGGAGGGGTCGTTCTTGCTGCCCACACGCACGGCGATGTAGGTCTGGATGCGGGGCACGTCCTTGTTGACGGAAAGGAAAACCTGCAGACCGTTGTCGAGCGTGTAGTGGACCACGTTCATCGGGTCGTTCTCATAGGTCTCCTTCTTGTAATTCTGGGCGCTGGCACTGGCGGCAAGGAAGCAGAAAACCGCAATGAGCAGGCCGGAAAATAATCTCTGTTTCATACAATTATTATTAAATGATGATTTAATTTTTGAAGCGGCAAAGGTACGTAAAAATCCCGTTGCCTTATTTTTTACTTGTTTTTACTTTCCCACTCCTGCTTTGCCTTGTCGAGCAGTTCACGGAAGACAGGGTCGTTGTGCATGCGGCAGAGCACGCAGGCGGCCAGCACGCGCCCCGCCTGCACGTCGGAGGCGAAGTGGTAGCCCGCGATGACACGGCTGTAGCCATACTCATAGCCGTATTTCAGTATCTGCTCCGAGTGGTCGGGGGCTATCTCCACCAGCACCAGGGCAAGGCCCCAGCCGAGGGTGGCGGAAGCGGAAGGGTAGGAGGACGAGTTCCCGTTGTCGGCCTCCTCTTCGGGAATCAGCGACGGCTCGCCGAACCGCACATACGGCCGTTCGCGGAAGGCGCTTTTTTTCAGTTTCCCCGCCTCCGTCAGCAGGGTATTTCTTGTCCACGCAACCAGTGTGGCGGTCTGCGGGGTAGCCGAAGCCGACAGTTTTACACCGGAGGCTTCGGAAAAACCTTGCAGCAGCGCTTCCACGGAGTCGTCGGCATCCTTGACGGCCTGTTGCCCGCGCTCGGTGCCGCGCTCGGCCTTGGCCTGCCAGTATGCCGCTACGTCCCCGTAGTAGAGCGGACTTTCAATGGTCACGGGCTGGTCCAGAATGTGGGTGGCGTCAGGGTAGCTTGCGGCTTTGTTCGCAACCGTGGGGTTGAGTTTGAGGTATTCGGCACGGGCTGCCGCCAGCTCACGGGCGTAGTCGGGGTGCCGGTGCATGCGTGCCACCGCCACCGACGAGGCCAGACGGCCTGCGTCCACGTCGCTCTGCCAGTGCGCTCCCACAATCACGCGGCTTTCCCCGTACTCGAAGCCGCGGCGCAGGATGGTGTCCTGCAGTTCCGGCAGCATCTCGGCCAAAGCGAGGGCCGTCGCCCAGCCCAGCGCCGTGTGCCCCGAAGGATAGGACCCGTTTTTACGGAGCCCCGCCTCATCGTCGAACTCGCTCGCCACATGCTCGTTCAGGCGGGCGAACGGGCGCACGCGCATATAGTGCTCCTTTGCCGACTTAACCGCGTTGTTGCCGGTGCGTCCGGCGCGGCGCATCAGGTTCCAGATGGCCGGCGTGCCCTCTTTGGTGATGGTAATGCCCATCGCCTCGCCGAAAACCGTCGCCATCCGCTCCGTCCCGTACAGCGACTCCCAGCTCGCCTGCGTGCCTCGCGGCGTGGGGCGCAGCGACTTGCCCCAGATCCACCGGTTGAAGTCGGCGGCGAACAGCATGTCCGCCGTGTCGGGCGGGGCGGGGAGGTACAGGACCGCATCGGGCAGTTCCGCACGCTTGTAGTATTCTCGTTCTTGCGCAGTTGCAAACTGGATGCAAACGGCCAGAAAAAGCAGCAGGAGGGTGAAAATTTTTGTTCGTTTCATGGTTTTTCTTTTTATGAAAAGCGTGGTTAGAACCCTTGTTGGTCAAGGCAGTCGCGGAGCACTTTCGAGAAGTACTCGTTGTCCTCTTTCTTGTAGCGGCGGAGGACGTAATCTTGTGCGAGGTTTTCAAAACCGTTGTCCTTCACCATGTTGATGTTGTTGGGAACGGCCTCCATCGCTGCGTACGCGCGGTTGATTTCCTCGTCGGAATAGGTCCGGTAGGTCTCCTCGTGAACCAGCGTCTCGTAAGGGAGCTTGGTGGTGAGGGGCGTGTCGGAGTGTGCCGGATAGCCCATCGGGATGCAGGCGACGGGGATGACATGCTCCGGGAGATTCAGTGCCTCAATGAATTGCGGAACGTTGTAGGTGATGGTCCCCAGCCAGCAGAAACCCAATCCGAAGGATTCCGCTGCCACGCAGGCGTTTTGTGCGGCAATGAGGGCGTCGGTCACCGCCCACTGGTAGGCTTGGAGGTTGTGGTAGGCGTCGGTGGCGGTACCGCGGCACTCGCAGTAGCGGTCGAAACGGTGGAAGTCGGCGCAGAAGGTCAGGATGACCGGCGCATTGGTGGCGATGGGCTGGTTGAAGTGGAACGGCGCCATCTTTTCCATCATCGCCTTGTCCTTGGTCACGATGATGCTGAACAGCTGCATGCCGCCCATCGTGGAGCCGTTGCACGCGGCTTTCAATATCTGTTGGAGGACATTCTCCTCAATCGGTTGGTCTTTGTACTCGCGGATGCTGCGGTGCGCGAGAAGGGTGTCGATTACTTGGTTCATATTCGGTTATTTGGTTATTCGGTTATTCAATTATGCACATCTTCGGATCCCCGCATATTCTCATAACTTTTCAATTCTCAGTTTTCAATTTCCAATTCTCAATTCTCAATTTCCACTTACCCCAAAAGGTGTTCCAGCAGAATCTTGACCCCGATGCCGATGAGGATGAGGCCGCCGACGATTTCCGCCTTGTTCTTGAAGATGTTGCCGAACCGTTTTCCGATGTACGCGCCGCCGTACGAGAAAAGGTAGGTGGTGACACCGATGAGGATTACCGAAGAGAGGACGGGTGTGAAGGTTTCGTATTCAAAGGCGAAGGCGATTCCAACGGCCAGTGCGTCGATGCTTGTGGCCACGGCAAGGATGAGCAATTCTTTGAATGATAGTGCTTTGCTGGATATGTCTTCGTCTTTTTTTGTAAATGCTTCCACAATCATTTTCCCGCCGATGAAAAGAAGAAGCCCGAAGGCGATCCAGTGGTCGAATTCCATCACATACTTGGCAAAACGGACGCACACGCCCCAACCGATGAGTGGCATAAGCGCCTGAAAGCCCCCGAAGAAAAGGCCCATCAGGTGGGCTTCGCGCCGGTTGAAGGAAGGCATCGCCAATCCCTTGCACACGGATACGGCAAAGGCATCCATAGAAAGGCCGACAGCGATGAGTAAAGTGGCGAGAATGTCCATTGCGTTTCTATATTTTGTCTTCGGGATAGCCTATTTTTTCCAGGAATAGTGCGTGCGCCGGGACGGAATCGCCCGCGGCACACCGGTCCTTGCGGTCGATGATGGCCTTGAACTCCTCCACGGTGATTTTCCCCTTGCCCACTTGCAAAAGCGTGCCGACCACCGCCCGCACCATGTTGCGCAGGAACCGGTCGGCAGTGACGGTGAACACCAACACCCCGTCCACCATCTCCCAGCGGGCTTCGGTCACACGGCACAGGTTGTTGTTGACCTGCGTGTGCAGCTTGGAAAAGCTGGTGAAATCGGAGGTCTCCAGCAGGATTGCCGCCGCCTCGTTCATCTTGGCGACATCCAACTTCTGGAAAATGCGGTAGGAAAAGTGGAAGCCGAACGGATTTTTCGCGATGGCCACATAGTATTTGTACGTCCGTGAAACGGCGCTGAAGCGGGCGTGCAGCCCTTCTTCCACGGGAAAGATGCGGTAAATGGCAATCTCTTTGGGCAGGAAACTGTTGAGTTTGTCGGCAAGTCTGTTTGTATCAATGGCTTGTTCGGTCTCAAAGTGGGCGAAGAACTGGCGGGCATTCACCCCTGTGTCGGTGCGGCCACAGCCCGTAACGGAAACTTCCTCACGAAGCAGCAGCGACAGCGCGTTCTCGATGCAACCTTGCACCGTCTCCTTGCCCGGCTGCACCTGCCAGCCGAAAAACGGCGCTCCGTTGTACCCCAGTTCCATAAAGTAGCGCATACGTCGTGTTTATTTGGTGATGACCGTCCGTGTCAGGTCGGCATAATATTTCCTCATCTGGTCCAGCTCGGAGAGCCGTTTGGCGATGCTCTGTTGGATTTCCACCGACTGGTCATCGGACAATAGTTTGATAAGCAGCTTTTTCCGTTCCTCAATTAATCTGATTTTGAAGAAATTGATGACGTTTTCCACCTCCGCGTTCAGTTTCTCGATGTTGTTGTCGGTAGAGAAAGTGAAGACATCATAGCGTGATTTCCAAATCTTGCTGTATTCCGGATTCTCGTCCATGAGAATGGGGATGGCAAGGTTCTGGATGGATTTGTCGGGGTGGTTTACGAAGTTCTGGATCAGCTCCTCCTGACTTTTGGATTGTTCAGCGATGCGGGCGTATTCTTCGTAAAATGTCTGATAAAGAGGATTCTGGAAGTGGATTTCCTCGCTGGCGAACTCGTTGAAGATATACTGGTCGATGCGCATCGGCTGGTAGGTGCTGCCGCCGTCCGCTGCCGTATGTTCCACCGTGATTTCGTAAAGCCCGTATTGGAGGATGAGCTTCACGACGATGAATTCAATGCTTTCGATGGTGTTGGGTTCCGGCTTGGTACGCTGGACAGGGGATTGCTTGTTGGGGGAGGGAAGTTCCTGTTTCTGCGCGGGTTCCGAAGTCGTCGGGGTGCTTGGTTGTCCGCTTTTGGCTGTGTTGAGTTTCTTCCAAACCACCTTGCGCAGTTTGGTCATCAAGAGTTCCTCATCCACCTGGAAGATTTCGGCGCACTCTCGCACATAGAAAGTCTGCGTCACTTCGTCCTTCACCAGGGCGATGGTGGCGATGATCTCATCGATGACCGACGCTTTCTTGATGGGGTCGTTGGCGCCCTGAAGCAGGATGTGCGTTTTGAAACGAATGAAGTCGGTGGCGTTTTGTTCCAGATATTCCACAAGTTCGGAATCGCGGTGCGACTTGGCGAACGAATCGGGGTCTTCGCCATCGGGCAGCAGCACTGTCTTCACGTTGAGGCCCGCCTCCAGCAGCAGGTTGATACCGCGCAGCGAAGCCTTGATGCCGGCGTTGTCGCCGTCGTACAGCACGGTGATGTTCTTGGTCTGGCTCGAAATCAGCCGTATCTGCCCGTCCGTCAGCGCGGTGCCGGAAGAGGCCACCACGTTCTCCACACCCGACTCCACCATTGAAATTACGTCGGTGTAGCCTTCCACCAGATAGACGTTGTCCTTCGTCCGTATCGACTTGCGGGCGAAGAAGAATCCGTACAGGATGTCGCTTTTGTGGTAGATGGGGTTCTCGGGCGAATTGAAGTACTTGGCCACCTTGTCGCTTTTCCCCTTTGCGAGGATGCGGCCGCCGAACCCCACCGTCTTGCCCGATGCGTTGTGGATGGGGAAGATGACGCGCCCGCGGTAGAAGTCGTAGGTTTTGCCGTTCTCCGACTGCTTGGTGAGCCCTGTGGTGAGCAGGTACTCAAGCTTGTAGCCGTTGGAGAGGGCGGCTTTGGTGAAGGTGTCCCATCCTTCGGGGCAGTAGCCCAGGCGGAATTTCTTGATGGTGTTTTCCTGGAAACCGCGCTCCTTGAAGTAGGAAAGACCGATAGCGCGTCCATTTTCCGTTTCGTTCATCTGCTCGATGAAGAATTTCTCGGCGAAGCTGTTCACCGCAAGAAGCGCCTCGCGTTCGGTCTGGGCAGCCTCCTCTTCGGGGGTCAGCTCCTTTTTGTCTTCCTCAATCTCGATGTGGTATTTTTCGGCGAGGTAGCGGAGGGCGTCGGGATAGGAGATCTTCTCGTGTTCCATCAGGAACTTCACGGAGTCGCCGGCGCTGTCGCACACGAAGCACTTGTAGATGCCGAGGCGGGGACTGACGTGCAGCGACGGGTCCTTGTCGTCGTGGAAAGGGCACAGCCCGACCCAGTCCTTGCCCGCCCGCTTCAGCGGGATGAAATCACCGACCACCTCCTCGATCTTGGCGGCCAGTTTAATTTCATCGATGGTCTTTTGGGAAATCATTTAGTGTGCAATCTTGAAACGGCGGAACAGTTTGTTGTCGTTGATAGCCTTGCACGCCTGTTTGTAGGTGTTGTCCTCTTCAAGGATGATGCGGTAGGCGTCGCTGTAGGTGTAGAGGTTGCGGGCCAACTCGAACAGCATGTAGTTCTTGATGAGCTTGGGCGCTTTTTCGGCGTTGCGGTCTTCCACGTCTTTCTTGTATTCGGCATTGACGTAATCGCGCATCATCTTCTCGAACTTGTCGAGTTTCTTGAGATCGTCCAATGAGGTGTAGAGGGAGTCAAGTTCTTTTCGTTTTTCCTTGGCAAAGCGTTCCACTTTGTAGGAGAAGTTGAGCTTTGCGGAATCGACGACCCCCTCTTTTTTGGCGTAATCCACCAATTCATTGTATAGTTTGTCGCTGATTTTGAAATTCTTGCGGAAGTCGTCAAAGGTCGGGTATTTCTGTTTGAGGGCTTCGCGGTTGGAGCCGAGATAGTTCATGGTGAAGCTGCTGATGATGCCGCGGCGCACGAGGTCGTTGTAGAAGGTGGAGTAGTTGGTGGTGTCGATGGGGATGAAGATGTCGGGCATGATGCCGCCGCCGCCATAGACGGTCTTGCCGGCGGGGGTGGTGTAGCGGAGCGAGTCGGGGAAGTCGATGCTGTCGGGCGTGAGGTATTCGCCGTGTTTGTACCGGTTGGCGAGGTCCTTGGAGTAGGCGTCCTTGTCATCGTAGGGTTTCTGGATGCACCTTCCGGTGGGGGTGTAGTAGTGGGAGATGGTGACGCGCACTTCCGCGCCGTCGGGCAGGTCCACGGGCTTCTGCACCAGTCCCTTGCCGAAGGTACGGCGGCCCATGATGATTCCGCGGTCCCAGTCCTGCACCGCACCCGAGGTGATCTCGCTGGCCGATGCGGAGCCTTCGTCCACCAGCACGATCAGCTTGCCCTCGCGGAACAGCCCGTGCTTGGTGGCGTAGTAGGTCTCGCCGGTGCCGCGGAAGTTCTTGGTATAGACGATCAGCGAGTCGGCGTGGACGAACTGGCTGGCCATGTAGAAGGCCACGTTGAGGTAGCCGCCGCCGTTGCCGCGGAGGTCGAAGATGAGGTTCTCCATCCCGGCGTCTTTCAGCTTGCGGAAGGCCTTCTCAAACTCCTGCGGGGAGGTCTGCGCGAAACGGTCCAGCTTGATGTAGCCGGTTTTCTTGTCCACCATGAAGGAGACGTTGATGCTGTACATCGGGATCTTGTCGCGGGTGACGACAAACTGGAGCAGCTCGTTGCTGCGGCCGCGCTTGACCCAGAGGGTCACCTTGCTGCCCTTCTTGCCGCGCAGGTGGTCGCGCACCCAGTTGTTGGAGATGTGCTTGCCGCAGGCCAGCATCGTATCCACCTTCACGATCTTGTCGCCAGGAAGGATGCCCACCTTTTCCGACGGGCCGTCGATGATGACCTCGATGACGTTGATGGTGTCCTTGATGATCTGGAAGGTGACACCGATGCCGTCGAACGAGCCCTTGAGGGGTTCGCGGGAAGCAGCTACGTCTTTGGCGGTGGTATAGGAGGAATGGGGGTCCAGGTCCTCAATCATCTCCTTTACGCCTTTTTCCACTAACTTGTTGAAATCGAGCGTGTCAACATAGAAGCGGTCAAGGACGTTGAGGAAATAGTCCATCTTTTCCTTGTTCTTCTTATAGGAAGGGTTGGTTTGTGCAGTGGTGAAATTGCAAAGGAAAATCCCGAGCAAAATAAGTGCGAATGTCCTTATCTTTTGCATTGTGTCTTAAATTGTATGGTTTCAAAAAACGGGGCGCAAAGATACGATTTTCGTTTGGAAAACGAAGGGCAAAGATGAATCGGAATTAATAAATTTTGTTAATCTGCCTTGTATTCAAAATGCGGTATCGGCTTCAGTTTGAAGAGGTTTTTCGCGTGTTTGTCGTCGATGAGGGCTTTCGCTTTGGGGTCGTCGCACACGCCGGTGCGGATGTAATGGTCAAGGGTGGCGTAGGTGAAGCCGAGGTTGTCCTCGTCGCTCTTGCCGCAGAGCCCGTCGGAGGGCGTTTTGAGCACCAGGTTCCGGGGCAGTCCCAGCTCCAGCCCGATGGCCACCACCTCCTGAACGGTGAGGCCGCCCAGCGGGGCGAAGTCGCCGGCCGCATCGCCGTAGCGGGTGCTGTATCCCACCCAGTCCTCGGACAGGTTGCATGTGTTGGCCACGCGTCCGTTCATCGACTGCGACACGGCGTAGAGGGTGGTCATGCGGAGGCGGGGAGGCATGTTGACGACGGTCTGGTTGCTGACGGGGGCCTCCAAGGTGCCAAGCTGCTCCGTCACGGCAGCCATCAGCGTTTGGTAGGTGTCGCCGATGTTCACGTTGCAGTGGCGGATGCCAAGATGGCGAATGAGCTGCATGCTGTCGGAAATGTCCTTTTGCACGCCGTTGGGCATGGTCACGCCGATGACATGCTCCTTGCCCAGCGCTTCCGCACAAAGGGCCGCCACGACACTGCTGTCCTTGCCGCCCGATACACCGAGCACGGCATTGCAGCCTTTTCCATTTTCTTCAAACCAGTCGCGGATCCACTGTACCACCTGGTCTTTCACTTGTTTTGCGTTGAATTGTTCCATTATGAAATCGTTTTTTATATCTGTTTTGGGTGAATGTATTTTTTTCGTGAAAGGACAATTGTGAAATTGTATAACTATAATTCTGCGGATTTATTGTTTTTAATGCTGCGCTGGAATTCCTCTCTCATTTTAAAAGTTTCATTTCTTTTTGCAAAAACTTTTTTTCGGTGAACGTTCCAACGAAAAGTCGTATTTTTGCACCTCGTTTTGGAAATCAAAAATCAAGTAAATATTATGTCATACCTGAACAAACCCGTTGCCGACAATATCTACTATGTCGGTGTGAATGACCGCCAGAAACAGCTTTTTGAAAATTATCTTCCCCTCCCGAATGGAGTGAGCTACAACTCCTATCTTATTGTGGATGAGAAAGTCGCCCTCGTCGATACCGTGGATGTGGCTTTTGCAGACCTCTTCTTCCGTCAGATTGACGAGGTCCTGAACGGCCGCCCCATCGACTACCTCATTGTGGATCACATGGAACCCGACCACGCCGGCTCTATCGGTCTTTTGGTGAATAGATATCCTGATATTCAGATTGTTGGAAATAAAAAGACCTTCGACTTCCTGAAAGGCTATTTCCAGTTGGATTCTGCCTTGGTGGAAGTGGCGGAAGGCGGCGAACTGTGCCTCGGCAAGACGAAACTCAACTTCTACATGGCTCCGATGGTGCACTGGCCGGAGGTGATGGTGACCTATGACCCTGACCGCCAGCTCCTTTTCTCCGCCGATGCGTTCGGCACGTTCGGCGCACTCAACGGCAGCTTCCGCGACGACGAACTCGACCTCACCCCTTTCTGGGACGACATGCGCCGTTACTATGCCTGCATCGTCGGCAAGTACGGAATGCAGGTGCAGGCCGCGTTGAAGAAACTCGGCGGCCTTCCGATCAAAACCATCTGCGCCACGCACGGTCCTGTCTGGCAGTCGCAGATTGCGAAGGTGGTCGGTCTGTACGACCAGTGGAGCAAGTACGAAACCGAGCCGGGATGCGTCATCGCTTACGGCTCCATGTACGGCAACACGCAGCAGCTGGCCGAAGCCGTCGCCCAAGGGCTTGTCGACGGCGGTGTCCGCAACGTCGTGATGCACAACGTCTCCAAATCCGATGCCTCCTTCATCTTGGCCGACATCTTCAAGTACAAAGGCCTCATCATCGGCTCCCCGACCTACATGAACGGACTCTACCCGTTGATCGACAGTCTTTTGCACAAGATAGAGGAACGCGGCATCAAGAACCACGTCTATGGCTGCTTCGGCTCGCACACATGGGCCGGCACCGCCTGCAAACGCCTCACCGAGTTCGCCGAAACGATGAAATGGCCGCTCGTCGGCACCCCCGTCGACAACAAGCAGGGCGCCGATGCCGACACTCTCAAACTGTGCTACGACCTCGGCAAGGAGATGGCCGGACAATTGTAATGTAAAGACGGAGCACGCTCCGTTTCCAAATCCGAAACTGTATGGAAATCAAATCACTATACCAAACCTACCTGCGTCATCCGCAGATCTGCACCGACACCCGCAAAATCACGGAAGGGTGTCTTTTCTTTTGTCTGAAAGGCGAGAACTTCGACGGCAACGCCTTTGCCCGCCAGGCCGCCGAGGCAGGCGCCGCCTGCGTGGTGACCAACGACACGTCGCTGTCCGGCGACTCCCGCTTTTTTGTGGTGGACGACACGTTGGCCGCCCTTCAGGAGCTGGCACTCTATCATCGCCAGCAGCTATCGATTCCGGTGATCGGCATTACCGGCACCAACGGGAAAACCACCACCAAGGAACTGGTTTCCACGGTATTGCAGACGAAGTACCGCATCACCTTCACCCAAGGGAATCTGAACAACCATATCGGGGTCCCGCTCACGCTGCTCTCCATTCCCGCCGATACGGAAATCGCCATCGTGGAGACGGGCGCGAACCATCCGGGCGAGATTGCCGACCTGTGCCGCATGGTGCTGCCCACCTACGGCATCATCACCAACATCGGCACGGCCCACATCGAAGGCTTCGGCTCGCGGGAGAACATCGTCAAGACCAAGAAGGCGATGTACGACGCGGTGATGGAGCGGGGCGGCACGCTGTTTGTGAACGGCGCGGACGAGACGTTGTGTGCGTGCGCCGGCGACTACGACTACCAGATTCTGTACGGCAACGGCGACGAGAGCTGCTGCACGGGCCGCATCTCCGCCATGGATCCGTACCTTTCGGTGACCTGCGCCGCACCCGACGAGGAGGGGAACGCGCCCGAGGTGACGTTCCGCACCCACCTCACCGGCGACTACAACCTGCCGAACATCCTTTGTGCCGTCGCCGTGGGGCTCACCTTCGGCATCTCGCTGGAGGATGCGGCCGCCGCCATCCGCGACTATGTGCCCAGCAACCACCGCTCGCAAGTCGTCACCTCCGGCACCAACACCGTCATCGCCGACTACTACAACGCCAACCCCACCAGCATGGCGGCGGCCATCCGCAACCTCGCCAATCTGGACGCGCCTGCAAAAGCGGCCATCCTGGGCGACATGCTGGAATTGGGCGCGGTGAGCCACGAGGAACATCTCCGCATCTACAACCTTTGCAAGGAAAACGGCATCAACGCCCTCTTTGTGGGAAATTGCTTCAAAGAATTGGGAATCAATGATATGAAAGTGTTTTCCAATGTGGATGAGGTGAATGCCTACCTACAGGAACATCCGTTCCGCGACACGATGGTGTTAATCAAGGGATCGCGGGGAATCCATTTGGAAAAGGTGATGCTGTAGAACGCTCACTGCTGTTTTCCACAAAACAGCACGGGCGTCCACATTTTATAGATTAGTGCTTTGCGGGAAAAGAAAGCCCAGAGCCTACATTCCGCAGCTCTCCTTGCGGCAGCATGCCGGCAGTTTGGCGCGTGCGGCGGGATTGGCCTTCACTTTGTCGGCATCGTAGCCGAGGTCGCTGATCTGCTTGCGGATCTGGTCGGCGGTGGTCTTCTTGGTGTCGTAAGTGACCGTTAACTTGACCGTTGCGGGATCAAATGTGTACTCTTTCACGCCTTTGAAGAACGGCACGTTCTCCTTGAACCGGTTGATGCAGCTCTTGCAGTTCTTGGAGGCGTTGGTTTGGATGGTGATGGTGGCGTAAGTGCTGCTTTTGCTCTGCGCTGTCGTGGCCGTTGCGGGCTTTGCGGTCGCGGTAGTAGTGGCTTTCCCAGACTGTTGCGTCGAGGTCGTTGTGGTTGTTTTTGCCGTGGCGGTCGTGGTGGCCTTTCCGGACTGTTGTGTGCTGGTGGTTTTGCTTTGTGCCGCTGCGCCGAGTACCAGCATGACAGCGATCAAGGTAACGAGTAATTTTTTCATGATATTTGGATTTTTTTTAGTTCGTAAATCGGCGGCAAAGGTACGTTTTCTTTTTAATAGTTTAACCGGTTACTGCTCCGCCTTGATGAATTTTGCATGGTACTGTCTTCCATTCTGATTTATGGCGTGAAGGATGTAAGGCCCCTGCTTTAGCTGCGAAACATCGATGCGCGAAGGGGAAGAGACTTTCTGTTGCAGTGCAAGTTTCCCGTTGGCATCAAAAATCAGGATGTGGAAAGTGCCGGCGTCGTCTCCTTCTACCATAAGATAATCCATCACGGGATTGGGATAAACTGCAAACTCTTGATCCAGCGTATTGTCGGGTACGGATGATGACTGGGTAGTGTCCAGCACAAACACGGTAACCGAACCGCGGGGACTGACACACAACAGGGTGTCCTCTTCGTAACGTTCTTCAAAATAATAAGTTACCGTATCGAAAAGGACGGGAGTGGTAAAATAGTTTCCAATAGCAAACGGCTCCGTCGCTGTGTCGGAGGCGTACCAGAAAACCTCGTTCTGTGACAGGGCGACCACGGTGGTTTGCATTCCTTCGCGAATGTACTGGTCGTAAGCAACGGGCACCGTGACTAACGGCTGGAGTTCGACATTATGCATAATGCCAACCCCCGGACGGGTGGTGACGGTGAAGGTTTCGGTCTGGTAGCAGGGTGCTGAAACCTCAACGGTATAGGTTCCCGCCATAATGGGCCGGTGATAGGCTCCGAGAGGCAGGTGCGAATAAACCTCGGAGTGGAAGCGGTCGTGGCCGACCACCGTGATTTTGGCCTCCACGGGCTCGTGCGTGACCGCGTCGGTCACGGTGCCTCCAAAGCCGTAGCTGGCTTCCACGGCGTAACGCAGCAAGGCATCCTTGCTGTTGTCCCAGTACGATTGCAGCTCGTCGGGGTCGGTGACCACGTGCGTGCGGCTGATTTCCATCGTGACCTCCCGGCAATGCTGGTAATAGGTCATATAGTCCTGACGGCTTCCTGACACAACACTCCAGTCGCCGCCGTCGATGACTGCGTACCCCGCACCGTTGCCGTACATGTAGGAGGTGTCGTGCGCGTGGCACGAGGTGGCGTAGTTCTGGCCCGTGTAGCGGAACCAGTCGGCATCGGCGTGGGCCCGCTGGCTCGTCGTCCACGAATCCCACGGATAGTTGATCAGTTCCGCCCCGCAATGGAAGTTCACCGACATGACAAAATGGATCGGTGTCACCCAGTCGATGATGGCCTGGGTTTCGGGCTGGATATTGGCCTCGGTGCCCAGCCCTGGCAGGTGCGGGTAGTTGCGGTTCAGCTGCACGTCATTGTAATTGTGGTAGGTGGAATAGCCGTCGCCCTGCCAAATTATATCGTTGGTCAAGTGGTAGGCACCGTCGGGGTTCTCGAGCGGGCAGATGTACAGGTCCACATTGTCCAGCAGTTTCATCACCGCCGAGTCGGTGGTGGCGTTGTTGAGGATATAGTCCGCAAGGTGCAGCATGAGGTAGTAGCACACCACTTCGGTGCCGTGCATGCTGGAGGAGTACAGGAAAGCGGGCTTGGTCGTAGCCTGTCCCAGCGTGTTGCTGATATGGATGCCGAAGAGGGAGTGGGGCAGGTCGGGGTGCGGCGTGACCGCCAGTATCGTGTCAATCTGGCATAAATTCGGGAAGTTGTCCTTGAAATATTGCAGCAATTCCGTGTAAACGCCGTATGTCGGATACTTGTTCCACTCGAACATCTCCTCCAGAGTACGGGCCATGTGGGCGGTGCTCACCTCCCTGCTCATGCACGAGAGATCTGGCATGCTTTCTCTTTCATTCACAACATTTTCATCATCAGAAATGAAAACATTTCCCCTCTCCATCGTGATGCAAGTTTCCGGAGAAAAGTCCGATTCCCGGTTTCCGCTGCAATTATAGGTGATGGCATAGCAGTGCTCGCCTTGTGCGGCATTGTGGTCAATATACAAGGAATCAGCAACTTGTGAGGCAATCAGAATGCCGTCGCGATAGATATTGCAGGTGTGTCCGCTGGTTGTTGCGCCGCGGATGGTGAGGTCATCCAAACAGAAGATGTACTGGTCGTGCGAGATGCAATGCACAGCGACATACCGGGCTTGCGCCGGCACCAGGAAGGTATATTCCCTCCATTCGGCAACGGTGGTGATGGCGTTGCTGTGCAACGGGATGAAGCTGCCGGCCTGGTCGTCGGTGATGGAATAGGCGGCAACAAACTGTTCGTCAGGATATTGCGTGGAGAAACTGCGGGCAAAAAACGAGAAGGTGAAGGGTTCTGAAAAGTTCAGTTCCGGACTCACAATCCAGTCGTCGTTGTTCCTGTTGGAGTGAAAGGGACTGCCCAAGAACCGATGACCTGAATGGGCTGTCATGGGATTGGGGGAGCCGCTAATGAGTTCGTCGTCCAGCACGATGAAGGCCATTTCGGCACCTTCGTTCAGGAAGTTCAGCGAGCTGAATGCGTTCGTCGGAGCACCGTCCCCGTCGATATAGTGCCACCCGCTGGCTCCGGGCGAGTTGATGGCTCCGTATTCGTGTCCTTCTATATCATCAAAGTAAAGTGTCTCGGCGGATTGGTAGGCGCCGTCCCACGACAGACGGACCTCATTGCCGTTCACCTCGGCTCTCGGTGCGGCGGGTGCGGCGCAGGGCTCATCCGAGGTTTCCAGCATAATGCCACGCGGAAGATGGATGTCGTCAATCCACACACAGTCGGAGCCTTTGCTTGCGCCAGAATTTCTTGTATAACAAAATCTTAGAGTATGGAAACCCGAAGAAATTGGGCACTGGAATTCGTTCCATTCTCCGTATCCCGAAAGGGAGTCTTGTAGCTGGCCATCCAAGTAAAAGCGGAAGAAGCCGCTGGTCGGGGAGGAGAAAATCTTACGGAAATAGGAGAGGTCTCCGTCTTCGGTAAGATAAACCGGCAGCTGCAGGACGGATTCGGTGTTTTTGGTGTAGTAGTTTCCGCTCCGCACGCAATAGCGGCCGCTGTGTGCCCCTTCGCTGGTGATTTCCCATTGATACCGCGAGCCGGGGCGTTCCCAGTGAAGGGCGGAGAAATCTCCGGACTCCCAACTTTCTGCGATCTGCGGGTTCTCTATCTGTGCGGACAAAGTGTAACTCAATAGGCAAAGAGTGAGGATGAGGTACTTTTTCATAGTTGTGTTTGGTTTACACGTTTTGTACTATAACAATGCCAGACAGTAGTTCCCTATTTGATGAAGCCCTTCCATAATGCGTTCACGTTGTTCGGGACGCGGCTGTGAAACTGCATTGGCATAGTGCGAAAGCTGTGCGTGCCGTATTCCCGTCACCCGGCTGATTGCCGCCAGCGTGGTGTATTCCTGAGCTTCATGAAGAATTGCACTGATCCGTTTCTCATATACAAGTTCATAGTCACCATTACGGATGGCTTCGGGGATGGGGTCGCCGTCGGCGATGCAACCTTCCAAATGAAATTTCAGCCCTTCTTCGGTTTCCTGTTTGAGTTTCTCAAAAGTTTTGCCTGTGGAAAGCACAACTCCGTATATGCGGGGGTCACGGATATAGGATGCATAGTTTTTCCCGCACCAGTCCACGATTACTTTTATTTGTTCCATATTTATTTTTATTATGACAAAATTTTTATTTCAACCCTGCTTGTTTTAAAATGTTGTCCAAGAGATCTCCGTCCAAATCGTCTGACAGCTTTTTGTTGACCGTCACTTTTCCTTTTTTTGTGGGATGCTTGAATTGCCGATGGTCCCCTTTTGTATAAGCGAGATACCAGCCGTCCTCTTTCAGCATTTTTATTACATCTCTAACTTTTTTGTTTTTCATCCCTATTGTCGACTCAACTTGGCGGTGCAAAAATAGTATTATTTTTAATACTATTTTATATTCTAACAGAAAAAGACTATAATTGTAACGGGAAAAATTTTAATCAGCTCCTGTTTTTCTCCTGAAAACCCTGTATCTGGAGGGATTATATGGATTAATGACTGCACTTTTTGAACGAATCTTCCAAATAGGCTTTGTGCACTCAATGGCATTTTCAGGCTTGTAATAATTAAACAGGAAAATAGTGATGTCATATCCCGCATATTTTGAGGGAATGACAAAACTGTCTTCGAAAGACATACAGAGAATGCTGTCAAATTTTCCTTTTATTGTATCAATTCCAGACAACACAACTTCCCCAATATGGTTTTCTCCTTGTTCGGGGAAGACACGAATGAGTACGGGCAAACTGTCTTTACTCCACTTGTCATAAAAATGCAACACGGTAAAATCTCTGTCATGGTTTGGCTTGACATACTGATTTTCATTCTTGAAATCCAATCGCAACTGGTTGCCGACAATCGTGTATTCTCCTGTTCTCCTGCTTTCTCCCAGCATTCCCAATCCAGAATCATAAATGGTAAAAGTCCTGTCTCTATTAAGCGTTAAAATGTGGTGCCAGACGCCATGGTACGGGTCACCTGTAATATCCATACAATACTCGCCACTCATTTGTTCGTATGCGAATTGTTGGTATCGTTTCGGTCTCATTTCCTGCGCGGTCAAGGCAAAAAAAACGAACAGGAACAATAAGATAGACAGGAGGTTTTTCATGAAAGGAATTTTCGGCAAAGATAGAAATTATTATTAATCATCCTTTTCCCAAAAAGGTATTTTTAATGTTTAAGGTGTATTAGAAAAAAGTTCTCTTTTCCGCGGCATCACCTGCGGAGTTTTTCCGTACCTGCCGCCCGTGCCGCGGGTGGGCGCACAAGCCGTCGCCTACCCCAGATTGCGGCCTGACGGCCTTATCTGGGGTTAATAAAATATCACCTCTCCGAGGTGAGTGCAACTAAATCAATATTCACGGAAATACGGAGCGTTTCCGAAGTCGCACGCCGCCTTGCGATTTTTGCCGTTAAGAAATTGTGTCGTTTCGAGCGTTAAGAAACGCGAGTTGCCCACCCTTTATTTTCTATACAACTACCCCGCCCATCGGGCAACTCCTACCTCCATTCCGCAAAGCAGAAAAAGCCGTATCGGGTTTCCATGCCCTCCTGCGGAAAGAAAAAGTGGAGGAATTGCAGATTTTTCGGATTGTCGTAGTCTGCAAGGAAAAAGGGGGCGTCGGGGTCCCATTCACGGATTTTCATGCACACCAGAATATATTCCGCCACGCGGTCGGTGCGCCATTGGCAGTAGGCACGGGCTTGCTCTGGCGACACGCCCAAGACGATAGAGTTGTTGTGCATCGGGTGGTGAAGATAGTACCAGACGAGACTGTCGGGCATCTGCTGCTGAAGCACCTCCTCGTCTGGCAGGGCAGCACGGTATTGTTCAGAACTTTTTCCGTAGGTCTGTTCCAACCAAAACAGGTACTCACGCCAATCAAGGTTTGTGATGGGATCTTTGTCGCAGTATGGGTGGTTGGCAATATGAATCAAACTTAAACGGTGAGTGATTTTTGTCTGATAGTTTTTCATGGTAAGGTGCTGTCCGGACACAGAACCAGCCACAGCCCAAAGGAGGCAAAGGATGAAGAGACGAAGTTTCATGTTTGGGTTTTTATTATAAGAACGGAATTTGGGGTGGAAATCTTGGGAAAAATTCCCCTTCTATTTTAGAATTGACGAAAGAACGAGAGCAGAGGAAAGTGCGCTTTCTCTCTGCCGAGTGATGAGGAAAAGGCAGGCAAAGCCTGCAACGGGTGGCCGTAGGCCGGGGTAGTAATATGAAATATAGAAAAAGTCCTTATGGAATAATATTCAATCTTCGTGTTCGTATTTTTCAATAATAAAGTTGGATAAATCATTCAACACCAAAGAAACATGATGAAGGACATCGAAGTCCGTGGTGTGGAATACTTTCAGTCCGAGGTTTTCAAAATATTGATCTCTCTGGGAATCGTATCCCGTTTTTTCGTTGTGCGAACCTCCGTCAATTTCAACGACAAGTCCGAGCCTTTTTACATAAAAATCAACAAGCCTAAAGTAGATAATTCCGTAAAATAATGTACTTTTGCCGCACTAATAAGATACAAGACAAAAAGTGAGATAATTAAAACAGTTCCTGTCGTTGAGATCATGGATGAAATAATAGGTGAATAACTATGCCCGGAATATATCTTTTTCTAATTGCAAGTATTGTTGTTCTTTTACTTTTTTTTGTCCGACGATGGAATAGTGCAGAAGGGAAAGGCAAACGAGGGGAAAAAGCTGTTTCCCTAATATTGGAAACGCTTCCGGACTGTTATCTCACTTTTAATGATTATTATTTTTCTGTTGACGGACATTCTGTACAAATTGACCACATTGTCCTATCTCCTTTTGGCATTTTTGTGATTGAAACAAAGAATTTCAAAGGATGGATTATAGGAGCTGAAACTTCTGAATACTGGATAAAGAACTATTATGGCAACAAATATAAATTCCGAAACCCCATCAAACAGAACCTATCTCATGTGCTGGCATTGAAAAAGATTCTTGGCGTCCCTCAAGAAAAAATCATTCCTATAGTGGTTTTTACGAGTAAAGCAGATTTAAAATGCTCTGTGCATACGCCAGTCCTATATACATATCAACTAAAGAATTATATTTTAAGGACAACAAATCAATTATTTACAGAAAATGAGGTAAATCAATTTGCCCAAAAATTACAATGTGCCAATATCACTGATGACAAACGGCACCAAATACATATGATAGAAACTCAAAACTATGTTTTGAAAAATGAGACACTTATTCAAAACAGAATATGTCCTAAATGCAAAGGCCAACTAGTAGAGCGGAATGGAAAATATGGCAGCTTTTTAGGATGCAGCAATTACCCTCGATGCCGCTTCACAGTACCTTTGTAAGAAGTCTCGTTGGGCATCAATAAAATACAAAATGTTTAATGGATTAAACACTTTAGCTGGAAATCTGTTTTAGGTAATGTTGCCAAAAATAGTTGGTGACGGACAAAAAAAGGATAGGGTGCAGGGCCCTCAATAGCCCCAAGCACCCTATCCTTTTGGTAGTTTCAGTCTTGATTATACGTTGTTTTTTGTCACAAAAACAACTTTGATGAAAACGTTTTCATCAAAGTTACTATATTTTACTGATGTATAGTGGCTTACACCCTATTTTACCAACTACTTTTGTCTATTATACCCTGTTTTATAGACAGAACATTTTTCTATGACCTCTGGCAACCGTTGCAGGCCGGTAATAGTTCCCCTTCTATTATAGAAGGGGTGGCCGTAGGCCGGGGTAGTAATATAAAATATAGAAAAAGTCCTTATGGAATGATCTCAATCTTCGTGCTCGTAATTACCTATGATAAAACTACTTAAATCATTCAAAACCAAAGAAACATGGTGAAGCACATCAAAGTCCGTGGTGTGGAACACTTTCAGTCCGAGGCTTTCCAAATATTGATCTCTCTGGGAATCGTATTCCATTTTTTCGTTGTGCGAACCACCATCAATTTCAACGACAAGTCCGAGCCTTTTTACATAAAAATCAACGATATAGTTTCCAATGATTTTCTGTCTGTCGAAATCTAGCCCATAGAACATTTTTTGATGTACTTGCATCCAGAAAATTACTTCAGCAAGATTTCTGGCCTTTCGGTTTTTGCAGGCAAAAGAGGACAACTCCTCGTTTCCCGGAAGGTTGTAAACGTAGTGGTCCTTTATTTTGATGCCGTTAATAATGGTCATTTTTAACAAGGTATTTTATTTCTCTATACAACTACCCCGCCCTTCGGGCACCCCTTCTTCAAAAAGAAGGGGAACTATTCACCCCGTTTTTTTTCAAAGTTTGGGAATCTCGTTTGAAGATACCGGGAGTTGTTTCCCAAATTGCTGCATTTGACGTGTTTTTGAATAATGTCAATGATTCGGAATGGATAGTAGAAATACCCAATGGGAAACTTGAGACATTCTCCGTCGGTCATATCAAGGAACAAGAATGCCGGGGTTAATCCAAAAGTACTGAAACCGATGTTTTGGATTTTGCCCCATGGGATTTTTTGTTCGGAATCCATATCTATCCATGTGTCGTTGTTTCTTTTTTTCGCCCCCAATAGTGTAATTCCGTCGGGGGAAATGGTAATGTATTCTTTGCAGTGTTCTTTGCCCAATAGCAGAAACGTGACACCACACCCTATCCAAGCAATGGGTATAGGCAGAGCAATATAGGCATGGATAAGGATTAGGAAGATGCCCGCTATGACAGCACAAACACAAGCCATGACACAGCCTATGATAGCTAATGCCAATCTTGTCCTTAAATGGAACGAGTAGGTCGTGTTTTTATCAATGGACAATATCATCTCTCCTCAATTGAGGTGGCAAAAGTACGTTTTTTTACAAAGTATTTTATTTTTTTTATACAACTACCCCGCCCTTCGGGCACCTCCGCCATTCCGTTGCGAACGAAGTGAGCAACGGAACATCCTTGTTTAAACACCCCCCGTTACTTCAGCACCACCCGCACGCCCACGTACCCCATGATGCCGGTGATGGGGGCGTACACGACGGTGGCGTCAAAATTATCGCCGAAGGGATTGGCGGCGTCCACAATCGGGTTCTTCTGCTTGTAGTTGAGCATGTTCTCGGCACCGGCATAGATCTCCCAACGCCGGAACTTCTTGGTGATCTGCCCGTTCAGGATGCAGTAGGTGGGGGCGTACTCGGGCAGTGCCCTGGCGGGGTTGCCGCTCATGTCGGGCAGCCGCTGCGGGCCGTTGACCTGCAAGGTGAGGTTGAACTTCCACTTGTCGTAGCGGGTGCTGTAGTTCAGGTTCACCAACGCCTTGTGCGGACTCATCAGCGCCTTTTCGCGCCACTGCCCCTGCGACTGGTAGCGTACATCGTTGTACCGGTAGGCGAGGAGGATCTCGAAGCGGGCGACGGGCCACAGGCTGACCTCCGCCTGTACCGAGTGCGACCGCGACCGGTTCCCCGTCCCGTTGAAAGTTCCGTTCAGGTTGTAAACGTAAACGCGGTGTACGTCGCGGTCAAGGTCGATGAGGGTTTGGTTGACGAAGTGGGTGTAAAAGTAATCCACCGACACAGAGGCGGTTCCGCCGGGCATCCGGAACGTCTGCACCAGGCTGACCCCGGCGTTGTAGGCTTCCTCGGGTCTCTTTGTCTCCCCCGGATAAAGTTCGAAACTGCGGTTGGAGGTGAGCAGCGACAGGTTCTCCACCTCGGGGAACGCACTGCGGTACCCCTTGCCCGCCGAGGCACGGATGGCCAAGCCTTCGGTCGCCTGCCACTTGATGTGGAAGCGGGGCGTCCAGAAAAGCTGGCGGTAGTAAAAATTGTAGTCGAGGCGCATGCCCGTCATCACCACCAGTTTTTTGTCGATGATGTAGCTGTATTCGCCGTAAATGCCCGGGACGGCTTCGTGAACTTTCCCGCTCGTGTAGCGCTCCGTTCCATTCATTGCCCAACCGCCGAACAGGCAGGTGTAATAGTCGTACTGCGCGCTTCCGCCCGCCGTGAGCTTGTGCCGTTTTTGTTTGCCGAATTTGTTGGAATACAAAATGTTGAGATAGGTACTGTGCTGTTGCGCTTCCACCGTCCGTAGGCCGAAAACGCCCTTGAGCCAGGTGCCCGTGTAGGAGGCGATGGTTCCGATGCTTTCGTCCGCGCCCTTCAGCAAAATCCCGTTCTTGGTGATGATGTCCAACCGCTTGTTGTCCAAGTGGACACCGTAGATTTCGTTGGACAGGAAATCGTTTTTCCAGTTGTACTTTTTCTGTCCGCCCACGCGGTTGTCCCACACGAACCCCACCATCGTGCGGCCGTTCAGCTTCTCCGGCACCATATAGTCCCAGCGGTTCATCACGTTCACCTGCTGGTTGCGGGGGACATCGAGGAATCCGTCCTTGTTCATGTCCATCTTGGCGAACTGGTCGGCGGCGCTGAGCAGCAGCATCGTGCTGGCCTGCTGTTTTTTACCAACGTTGAAGCGGGTGTTGAGGCTCATCTCGCCCCGCCCCATCGTATTCCCGTACAGGTTGAGGAAAAGACGCTCTTGACTCGTCTCCGGCTTTTTGAAGTCCACGTTGATCTGGCCGGTGATGGCCTCGTAGCCGTTGGTGACGGAGGAGACCCCTTTGGAGATACTGATGGACTCCATCCACGAGCCGGGCACAAAACCCAGCCCGAACTGCTGGGTGAGGATGCGGATGTACGGCACGTTTTCTAGAAGAATCTGGCTGTAAATGCCTGACAATCCGAGCATGGCGATCTGTTTGGCACCCGTCACCGCATCGGAGTACTCCATATCGACCGCCACCGTGCTTTCGAAACTTTCAGCGAGGTTGCAGCAGGCGGCACGCCGCAGTCCCTGTGTGGTGATGACCGTCGTAAGTATCGGCTGCACCGAGATGTAGGATCCGTCTTGGGACACCACCCGCACTTCCGCCAGGGTGTGGGATTTCGACAGGAAGACGGTGATGTCGTTCTGCGAGCTGGCGATGGTCAGCGTGTCGGTCTCGTACGTGGGAAATGAAATGAGCAGGGTGTCGGTGCGGGTGCGGGGAAGGGTGAACGCGCCGTCGGTGCCGCTCAGGGTGCCCACCGCTGTGTGCAGCCACTGGATAGAGGCGGAAACGACGGGCATAGTGTCGTTGCTTTCGTTGATTTCCAGTACTTTTCCCCGTAAATCTTGGGCAAAAACACCGATTGTGGCGAGCAGGAATAGCAGGGTGAGCGCAAGTTTTTTCATAGTGGAAAAAACGAGGGGTTAGTCTTCGGTCATCGTCACCGCGTTGCCGGCCTGGTAGGGGGTGATGCGGCCGTCCAGCACCTTCGGGAGCAGTTCGTCGATTTTGGTCTGCACGTCCGGATTGTTGAAGAAGTTGTTCTTGATGGTGAAATCAATCCAGTCGTAGAAAATCTTGACGTTCTGTTCGTTGCGGTTTTTCTCGAAAAAGCCGTTGGCTTTGGTGTGCTGTTCGAAGTCGCACATGATCTGCCACACTTTGTCGATGGAGGTGTGTTCGATGGCGGAGCAGGTGGCGACGGGCACGACCCAGCCGTTCTCGTTCATCGGGAAGAGGTGCAGTGCCGACTGGTAGCGGGTGCGGGCCACTTCGGCGGCATGGACGTTGTCGCCGTCGGCTTTGTTGATGACGAGGGCGTCGGCCATCTCCATGATGCCGCGCTTGATGCCCTGCAGTTCGTCACCGGCGCCAGCGAGCATCAGCAGCAGGAAGAAATCCACCATCGACTTGACGACGGTTTCGGACTGTCCCACGCCGACGGTCTCGACGATGATGATGTCGAAGCCGGCGGCCTCGCACAGCACGATGGTCTCGCGGGTTTTGCGGGCCACGCCGCCGAGCGTAAGGCCGGAGGGGGAGGGACGGATGAAGGCGTTGGGGTCGGTGGAGAGCAGCTCCATGCGGGTCTTGTCGCCGAGGATGCTACCTTTGGACCGCTCGCTGCTCGGGTCGATGGCGAGGACGGCGATCTTCTTGCCGATGCTGGTCAGGTGCTTGCCGAAGGCTTCGATGAAGGTGCTTTTGCCCACGCCCGGCACGCCGGTGATGCCGATGCGCAGCGAGTGTCCGGAGTGGGGCAGGCACCGCTCGATGACCTCCTGCGCCATCCGCTGGTGGTCGGGATTCAGGCTCTCCGCCAGGGTGATGGCACGGCTCAGGATGACGCGGTCGCCGTTCAGGATGCCGTTCACGTAGTCGTCGGTAGTCAGTTCCCGCCGTTTGCGTTTCTGCAAAAACGGGTTCACCTGCGACGGCTGTTCGATGCCTTCGCGTTCGTGAAGGGCTGTTTCAAAATCCTCGGTTACCATTCGTTAGAGCAGCTGACGGAGGAGGCGACAACGGTCTGGTCTTCCACTTCCACGGTTGTGTTATTTTCCATAGCCTGGCATTGGGCACCCGACACTTGGTCCCCGTCCCAGTTCTCGGTGGTAATGTAGGTGTTGTTTTGGTCGTAGTAGCGGCATACGCAGTCTCTGTTTTCGCAGGAAACAGCCATCATCATTGCGGCGGCGATACCTGATAAAAGGAGCAGTTTTTTCATTGTTGTTCTTATTTTAATTATTTTAAAATCAATAAATTGAGTATTTTATCGTTCGCATTCCACGCTGTAGTCCACCAACTCTACGTCGTTATCGCCGAGGGGGAGGCTCATCGTGTAGGAGTCGTTCATGCCGTTGCAGTCCTCCTCGGTCACGTTTTTGTCTTTCCATGTTTTTATGTCATAGAGCTTGCCCTTGCGGTAGTATTTGCACACGCAGTCCTTGTGGCAGGCGGTGAGGCCGATGGCGGCAGTCAGTGCGATGATGAGCAGCAGTGTTTTTTTCATAACGGATTATTTTCTTCCAATGGTTTTTTTCTCTATATATTTTTGAAGTTCTTCCTTGTAGGTGGCGCTCACGGGAAGTATGGTGCCGTCGTTGAGCTCCAGTTCATTGCGGCGGAACGACTTGATGCTGCCCAGTGAGATGATGTGGGACCGGTGTATGCGCATGAAACGGTCGGCAGGCAGTATCTCCATCATCAGCTTGATGCTCATGAAGGTCATCAGCGGCTTCGCATTCTTGAAGTGGATGCGGATGTACTCGCTCATGGCTTCTATATAGAGGATGGACTGGAGAAATATCTTGACGCTTTGGTTGTCGGCACGCACGAAGAAGTACTCGTCGGTGGATTCCTCGCTGGCACGCTCGGCTGCTGCCGATTTCCATTCGTGGTACTGTTTCACCTTGAGTGCCGCTTTCAGAAAATCCTGATAGCTGTAAGGCTTCAGAAGGTAGTCTATGGCGTCCAGGCGGAAGCTCTCCACGGCGTACTCCTCGTAGGCGGTGGAGAAGACAATGAGCGGCGGGTTGTCCAGCTCCTTCACGAACTGCATCCCGCTGCAGTCGGGCATGTTGATGTCGGTGAAGATCACGTCCACGCTGTTCTCCGAAAGGAAGGCCCTCGCTTCCGCTGCGGAATATAAGGCAGCCTCCAGCCGCAGAAAGGGCGTCTTCTTGATATAGCTTTCCAACTGTTTCAGCGCAAGGGGCTCGTCGTCAATGGCAAGGCATTTGATCATATAATGGGAATTGTTAAATTGACAGTATAGGTATCTTCGGTGTCTTCAATATCGTATGTATAGTTGTTGGCATATAGGAGGTCGAGTCGTTTACGCAGGCTTTCAATCCCTATTCCGTACGACTCCTGGATGTCGGTCTTGTTCTTGATTTTGCTGTTGACTGAATGGCAGATGATTTTGTCGTTTTCCACTTTCAATTCAAAACGCAGGAAAGAGTTGGAATTGTAGCTGATGCCGTGCTTGAAGGCGTTTTCAGCTAAATTGATGAAAATGGCGGGAGGAATGTTGATGTTCGGAATCTCTTCAGGCATAATTAGTTCGATGGATACGGTGTCGATGTAGCGTTTGCGCATCATTTCGAAGTAGTTGGAGAGAAAATCCACCTCCTTGACGAGCGGAACGAGGTCGTGTTTGGTCTCGTAGGTCATGTATCGCATCAATTTTGACAATAACCGTACGCTTTCTTGGGCATCCTCGCTGTTAAGTTCGATTTGTGCATGGATGTTGTTCAGCGTGTTCATCAGGAAGTGCGGGTTCAACTGGTATCTCAGCATTTTATTCTCTGCTTCGATTTTCAATTTTTCCGCCTCCCGCCGTTTGGAGTCGGACTCGACGATTTGGAAGGCGAAGCGGACGGTGGTCACGGTGGCGAATACGGCAAGGTTGGAAACGATGAAGTAAAGGATGCGCCAGTTGAAGTCCATCGTTTTCCGCTTTTCTCTCATTATGGCCCGGCGTTCGGCGTTGTAGGCCTTGCAGGAGTCGATCAACTGGGCGGAGGGAATATGCTCTTCGTCCACCCAATAGGCGATTTTCTTTGTGGTGTTCTCACTGAAAATGATTTGATTTTGCTTGAACTGCTCGTACTGTTCTTCACTTTGGGTGACGGGAAGTCGGTCATAGAAGAACATCGGCCAGATAATCCCCAATGCCACGCAGAAGGCAAGCGAATATGGAATGTAGCAGAATAGAATTTTGTTCCGTTTCTTGAAATAGCAGTATATAAGTATCAGGACAACATAGGTGACATAGAGGGGAATGTAGTGGAGGACGTAAAGCCAGTCAAAATAAAATCCGTTCCCCAGATAATCCCTTTTCAAAATTGCGAGAAGAGTGATCAGCAGGAGAATCATTGCATCAAGCAGATAGGAGCCCAGATGCGGATGTAACTTGCTTTGCTTTTGCATCAATGCTTAAAATTATAGGCGATGCAAAAGTAGTAAATATTTTCGGGATTTTTGACTTGGATTTCGTTGTCGCTGCGAAAAGAAAAAGTGAGTGAGCTTCCCTGCGTCAGCTTGTAGGTGCAGCCGACAATCGTGCGGAAGTTGTCCACGATATAGTTGTCCTTTTTATAAAGCCGGAGGAAAAACTCGGTGGAGGCGAACAGCTTGACGGGCTTGCTGAAGAAATCGTACTCGAACTGGAGCCGTCCGCGGAAATAGGTCTTGGGGTTGAACTTGTGTTCGCCGCGCCGTTCGTCGTAGAAGGTGCTCTGCGCCCGCGCACGCACCCCGATCTTGAATTGCTGGATACGCTCGGTGTAGGCGACGGTGGCCTGCACGCGCCCGCGGTGCTCGTAGTAGCTCCCTTTGTCGCCCAAAAGGTAGAAACCCGCCGCTCCGACCTTCAGCCGCTTCTTCCAGAAGGTGTAGTCAAGGCCCGCACCTACCCGCAGCCGGTCGAAGTTCGTGAAATTCTGGTTGAACCGCAACTGCCCGTCCACGCTGAAATGCAGCCCCTTCGCCACCTTCTTCTCGTACTCCGCCTCCACGATGGCACCGACCTCGTGCGTCTGCCCCTTCGTTACAAAGGGAAGGCACAAGATGAAGAGGACCAGTATGTTGCGGATGAGCTTCAATGTTGTTTCAGGCTATTTCATGAAATCTTTGTGCTTCACCATCGTGTCGATGGTGTTGGGTTCGTCGCTGATGGGCTCGTAGTAAACCTTCAGGTAGGCAACGTCCCTCAGGAAGTCGATGTGCCCGACTTCTATCTTGTTGATGGTTAGCCCCGTGCGTTCCTCCAAATCGGCTTTCAGTTCGTCCTCGCGGCCGTGTTTCACCAAGTCGATCTTGTCGTAAAGGATGATTTTGGCCGGCATCTGTTTCGAGGCGAAAATGCCGTCGATGATGCCCACGATGACAAGAACCAATAGGTTGATTAAAAGAAGGTTGACAAGCCCGTGCGACATGGCCAGACCGTTCACGACGGATACGCCGATGGTGACGAACAGATAGGTCATCTCCCGTATCGGCACCATTTCGGTGCGGTAGCGGATCATGCCGAAAATGGCGAACAAACCGAGGGCGAAGCCCATGCCGAGGTTCACGTTGTTGAGCAGGAACATCAGCACGAACACCGTCACACTGAAGAGCATAAAGGTATAGTAGTAGTCTTTCCGCTTGGCTTTTCTATAATAGAAAAAGTGGACCATTATCCAGCAGGTGAGAATGTTGAGCAGGAAAAGTACGGCAAAGGTGATCAGGCTCTCCTTCTGGAAGATGGGCATCCCCATCAGGTCGTTGGGAGAGGCGATTTCTTGTAACTCTTCGGCAAATTCGCGTGCGATTTCGGGGTCGAATTCTTGTTGTAACATCGGCTAAATATTTTGTGATAACTTGTTGATATATCGTATTTTTATTTTGAAACGGTTGGCTTTCACGTTCGGGTTGGTCAGCGCGGTGCCGAGGCAGTACTTGCTGATGCGCTTGGGCTTGATGCGGAGGTCGAGCAGCACCTGTTTGAAAAAGGAGGGGATGTTGCCGTCCTGTTTGAGCTCGATGATGACGAGGTCGGGGACTTCGGCGCTCTGCCCGGTATGGCGGTTCACGAAGCGGATGTTGCTGTCGATGGTGAGCCGCTCCGTCCGCCCCTTGTTGACCAGGGTGATGCGGTCGAACTCGTTCTCCACCTGCGGGATCAGGCTGCTGACTTCGTAGTGGAGTTTTTCGGTGACGAAGGTGCGGGCTTCGGTGTAGTCCAGCATGTTGCCGAACTGCCCGATTTTGATGGGAATCCGCTTCTTTTTCGTCCGTTTCTTGTTGTTCTTGTTCTTGATTTCGCAGAAGGCGGCGCCGGTGTCGCAGTAGATCCGTGCCCGCAGCTTCTGGCGGGTGAGTTTGCGGTCGTGGTGGGCGACGTACATCTGCGCGTCGGGTGTGTCGTAGTAGAGGGTGTTGTAGTGTGCGATGCGCTTTCCCACATTCTCCTGCACGAAGTAGTTCTCCTGCAGGTGCCCTAGAATCTCCGGCAGGCGGGTGCGGCACGCAAGATACTTGGTGTCAATGCGGTTCATCAGCTTCACAGCACTCATCTCCTCCAACGTGATGGGAGAGAATTTCGCCAAGATATCGGTTACGGACTCCATTTAGTTACGCCTATTTGTCAAAGATGTACTCAAACTCCTTGGTGGTTTCCAACTTTCCCGAAGGACTGTAGTTGTACTGCTTTTTCTTGCTGCCGTCGGGATAGTACTCGAACTTGCGGATACGCACCGGCTTGTTGCGGCTGTCGTACTCTGTCTGTTTGATGCACTTTCCGGCCTCGTTGTACTCAAATGTGGTTCTTGTTTTCTGCCCGTAGTTGGCATACTCAATCTCTTCGATCTTGAAGCCGTTGGCATCGAATTTGGTGACGTGGTCCAGATAGCGGGTCTTGGTCGCCGCGCTGGTGTTCCACTCCTTGACCGTCAGGTTTTTCTTCTTCTCTCGCTTGTCGGTCGTTGTCTGCCCCGCGAGGAACGACGTGGAAACGAGGATGATGGATAATATCAGAAATATTCGTCTTTTCATAGGGGTTCGGGTATAGTGATTAGGGGATAGGGTATAGTAATTAGGGGTTAGTGAATAGTTTCTTGGTTTCTTAACTTCTTAACTCTTAGTTCTCAGTTCTCAGTTTTCAATTTTCAATTTTCAATTTTCAAACGTTTATGGTTACTGTGAAGAGCTCAAGGTCATAGACTTGTCCCGCTTCGGTGACGGTGATGGTTTTGGTGACGGGGGAGGGGACTTCGTTGGTGTTTTCGGTGAAGGTGAAAACTTCGTAGGTGCCCGGCTGGAGCTGCTGGAAGTAGTAGTAGCCGTCGAGGCCGACGCGCACGTCGTCGAAGTGGTAGGGTTCGCCCACGCGCCGTATATAGACGCGGTGTTCGTAAGCCCATCCGCTGCCGCGGTCGCTGCCGTTGTGGATGTAGTTGGCCCAGACCTGCCCGCGCACCATCGACGTGCCGTAGGCCTTGCCCTCGTGGGTGTATATCGTGGGCACGGTGACGGTTTCGCCGCCCGCCAGCTTCACCGTTTCCGATACGGCAATCCGCTCGCCGGAAGCGAGGGTGGAGTAGGCGTACAGGGTATATGTCCCTTTTTTCAGGTATTGGAACCGGTAGGTGCCGTCCTCGCCCGTCTCGGCATCGTCGCCGTAAAAGGTGTCGTCGCCGTAAACGATGAACACATCCACCTTGGAGCCAACAACGGTGTCGGTGGTGAGGTTGTAGTTGTCGTTGTCATGCAGCACCCGCATGATCTTGCCTTCGATGGTGCCGGTGCCTCCTTCGCCCTCGCCCTTGCTGCAGGCAGTGAGGAACATGACGGCGGCGCAAAGGACCGCAAGGATGGAAATCGTTCTCTTCATATTTGATTTATTGTAAAAAAGCCCCTCCCATAAAAGGAGGGGAAGTGTCGTTTATTGTGCAGTGACGGAAGTGCCGCTGCCGGAAGTGGTGGCTGTTGCTCCGATGTACAGCCCGTGCCAGTTGGCGGTGCCGTTGATGGTGGGGTTGGTGTAAAGGGTATAGGTGCCTGAGGTCACTTCGGGACTGGTGAAGATGAAGGATCCGCTGGCACGGGTGCCCAATCCTGTCGTTGAACTTTGGAATCCGCTGCCGCTGACGGACTGGTGCTGGTAGATCATCACGGGATTGCTGCTGCTGTTCTTGATGCAGTACTTGCTTCCTGCGGATATGGTGGTGCTGGGAGAGAGGGATTTCTGGCCGTTCATATAGGTCGGGTTGTCGAGCAGTGCCATCCCGCCACCGCCTCCGGGACCGCCGCCACCACTGGTGGATCGGTAGGCAACGATGGTGGCACCGTTGATCTGGAGGTGTCCGGTTACGCCGCCCATGCCGTCGGTGTTGGCGTCAATGGCCTCTTCCTTGCCCGCTGCAATGACGATGCCGCCATTGTACTGGGAGTAGGCGCCGTTGCAGTCGATGGCGTCGTTGCCGCGGGAGTAGGCCCACACATAGCCGCCGTTGACCTCGATGTGGTTGGCGCAGTTGATGGCGTCGTCGTAGGCGTTGGCTTCCACAAAGCCGCCGTTGATGTAAATGCCGTCCTTGCTCTCGATGGCCTCGCCGGTCGGGTCTCCGGAAGTCTGGGCGCAGTAGGACTGCACATGGCCGCTGTTGATATAGATATTGCCCTCCACCTTGATGCCTTTGGGCAGGCCTTTCCAGTAGTCGGAACTGCTGCCGCCGCCGCCGGGGAATCCGCCGCCGCCGCTCGATGCGTTGACCGGTGCGCCGGAAGTCATGATGTAGAGGTTGATGAGGTCATTGCTTGCATTGGCTGTGCCGATGGTCAGCGTGCCGTTACAAGCGATGCCGCGGCCGCCCTTGCCTGTGCTCTGGCAGTTGAAGTCACCGCCGTTGATGACGATGCTGCCGTCGCTCTTGATGCAGCAGGGTGCATAGCCGTCGGTGCAGCTGGTGCCGCTGCCGACCAACGTGGCACCCGTGCCCGCCGTCGAGAGGGTGAGCGTGCCGCCGTTGAAGGTCATGTTGCCGTCGGAAGAGAGGCACTTTGCACCGCCCGATGCGGAGGTGCAGGTGGCATTGATGGTGCCGCCGTTGACCGTCAGTGTGCCGTCCGACTTGATGGCGATGCTGTTGGAGGCCGTCTGGTTGGCGACGGCGGTGGCACCGCTTACATTGGCCGTGATGTCGCCGCCTTCAATGATGACGGAAATGTCGGACTTGATGCCCTTGCTGGCCTGTCCCGAAACCGTCATGCCGATGGTGCCGCCGTTGACGGTGACGGCCATGTCGGCAGCCAGACACTTGCTGTCTTTGCCGGCGGCGGTGAGGGTGAGGTTGCCGCCGTTGACGGTAATACTGCCGTTGGTCTTGACGCAGTGGGAGGAATAGGTGTTGGCGCTGTTGGTGGTGTCGGTGTAGTTGCCGCCCGCGCCCGCCACGCTCAGCACCACGGTGCCGTCGTTGATGATCACGTCGCCGTCGGCGTTGATGGCTTTGCCGCCTGCCGCGCCGCTCGCCATCGTGATGTGGACGTCGGTGCTGCCGGTGAGGTTGCTGATAGTGGTGTTGCCGTTGCTCTTGAGGCCCGCGCAGTGCGACGGGTCGCCGGCGGTCACCACGGTGGCGCCGCTGCCGTTGATGGTGATGCTGCCGCCCTGGATGTCGATGTCCGTGCCCGCCTTGATTCCCTTGCTGTAGTCGCCGCTCATGGTCAGGTTGATGGTGCCGCCGGTGATGGTGACGACACTGTCGCTCTTGAGGCCCTTGCCGTCGGCGACGGAGCTGTTCACAGTGATGCTTCCGCCCGAGATGTGGAGGTAGCGGCTGCCACCGTCAATACCCGATTTGGCGTTGCTGACGTTGATGGTGCCGCCGAAAATCTCGACGTAGTCGTTGGAATGGAGTCCGTCGTTGGCCGCGCCCGTCACGTTGACGGTGCCGCTGATCATGCGGATGTAGTCGGCGCTGAAGAGACCGTGCTTCACGATGCCGTTGAGGTTCAGCGTGCCGTTGCCCGAGATGATGACTTGGCCCCTGCTGTCAAAAGGTGCCTTGTCGGTGCTGGTCGCGCCGTCGGTCAGACTGCTGGTGTTCTTCAGAGTGAGGGTGATCTTCTCGTCCAGCAGCGACTTGATGGCGGCACCGGTCGGGTTGGTGATGCTCACGCCGTCCAATATCATGTTGAAGCGGTGGTCGCTGCTGATGGTGAGGGAACCGTCGGTGGTGGTGCCGGACAGGTAGTAGATGATGTCCTGCGTGCCGGAAATCGCGTTCACGGTCACGTCCGCGCCGTTGGTGGTCACGGTCACGCCGCGGTTCGCCCACGGGTTGATGACCGAAACGGTGCTGCCCGCGTAGGTGATGTAGATGATCTCGCCCGTGTCAACCGGTGTCTCTTCCGAAGAGAAGACAATGCTGTCGATGCCGGTCACGGGGAACTGGAAGTCGGTCTCCCCGATGTTGTTGTGGACGATGGAAATGCCGTTGACAAAATTCACGCTGTCAACGTTTTCGATATACTGGGTGTGGACGGGAACGCTCCCGCTGTAGAAAATGACACGTTCTTGTGCAAATGCGCTTGCCGTGGCCAATAATGCGGCAAAAAGAAGGATGATGATTTTTTTCATAGCGCTTAGAGTTTACTGAATTTGTAGGAAGTTTCATTAATCTTAATGATGTAAATTCCTTTTGCCAAAGAACTTACGTCAATGCTCTCGGAGGTGCTCATCCGTTGCTGCATCAGCTTCTGCCCGCTCAGGGAGAAGATGCTGACCAAAACCTGCTGCTCGGTTTCGGAAGCCATGTTCAGTTTGTCGCTGGTCGGGTTGGGGTAGATGAAGATGCGGGCGTTTTCATCGTAGGTTTCGATGGATGACGTCGCCACATCTTCCAGCGTGAGTTTGCGGATGATGGAGCGGGAAATCGGTGTCACCGTCCCGTTCTGGCTGATGAGAAGGTTGTCTCCGGAAAAAGAGAACTGGGTCACATTCTCAAAAAAACTGTCTGGCTGGTTGTTGGAGTAAACCACCGTGACATTGGTGGTGTGGATGGTTTGCGCGACAGCGACATTCACCCACCACAGGCTGAAGAAAAGCAGCCCGAGTGCAAAGATGATTTTTTTCATATTGGAAGATTGTTTAAAAGTACGTCAATTTTAAAGCGGGCAAAAATACAATATATTGTGGCAAGGCTATACTATCAGTAAGTATGGAATATTTGTCAAAAAGTCTTTTTTTTTGTTTAGAGCTGAAATATTTTTTATTTTTGCATTTTCAAAATCTTTGATAATCTTATGGGAGAAACAGGTAGGAATCTTTTATTGGATGATGAAAAAATTGTCGAAATGGGTGTGTCTATTTTTGATGTGACAGATACGCCGGTGCAAAAGATACCGTATACTTCCTCTCACTATGTCATTTCGATGTGCCACAGTGGCTGCCTTGAGGCGGAATACGACTCTGTCAATGTTCAGTTCCATCCGCACGACCTTGCCATCGTCTATCCGATGCACACGCTTGTCGTTCATCGGGTATCCTCCGATTACCATGCCACACTGATTGCTGTGTCGTCAGAATTATATACTAAGTTCGGAAAACTTTTTTTTAGTGATAAGCGATCCGTGTATGAGCGTATTCCCCATTTTCACCTTGTTGATAATCAATACGATGATATGATGGCGTTTTCAGAAGCCATCCGTCGTGTCATTCGTCTCGGCATCAAGGGGAGGGAGGACATCTTGAGAGGATGTCTGTATCTTTTGTCGCAGCTCATTGATTTCTTCCATGATACCACCCTCGCCACCACGGGCGATGCCACGAAGAGCTTGAGCAACCGCTTTTACAACGCCATCATCGAGAACTGCCACCTGCACCGAGATGTGTGCTATTATGCCCGCCTCTTTCATCTCTCGTCGAAACATTTCAGCAAGGTCATTCAGCAGCAGACGGGGTATAATGCCGGTCATTGGATCCGGCATTTCGTCGTCCTCCGTGCCAAGCAGATGCTTACATACGAGTACGATGCCCCCATTCAGGACATAGCCGACCGTCTCGGTTTCCCCGACCAGGCCACATTCTGCCGCTACTTCAAACGCGGCACGGGAATGTCACCGACACAGTTCCGGAATATGATATAAATGTAGAGACGCAAAATTTTGCGTCTCTACAATGGTTTCTATAATGAAAACTTGACCCCGGCAAAAAGGCTGCGGGGCAGCACGGGCCCGTAGATGTAGCCGGCATCGCGCAACTCGCCTTTGTCAAAGTCCTTCTGATAGCTGTTGAAGATGTTTTTCATTCCCAAGCTGACCTCCAGAATCATGTTGTCTTTCAGCTTGATCCCGTACGCGATTTTGAAATTCAGGTCGAAGAACGGCTTCGAAACCTCCTCGCGGTCGTTCTCGATATATCCGGCGAAATGCTGGATGAGCATCCGTCCCGTGTAGGTTCCCGTGAGCGACAGGTCGAGGCGTTTCACCGGTGAATAGTAGAGCATCAGGAATCCGTAGGTGTCGGGCGAACGGAACATCTTGGTCTGCGCCTCCACCGTCTCGCTCCACTTTTCCGGCTTGCGGTAGCGGCTCTGCTGGTAGGTGAACCCGGCCTGGAACTCAAGGTTGCGGATGGGGATGTATTTCACCTCCACATTCAATCCGGCCACCCGTGCGCCGGAACCGTTCTGCCGGACCAAAAGGAGGTTGCCGTCCTCGTCGTGTCCCGCATCGGTCAGTACGAACACATCGTTGAGCGCGGTGAAGAATCCCTCCAAGAGCACATCCACGGCGGCATTGTGCCACTGCTTGGCGAAGTCCGCCGACAGGTTCACGGAGTGCGAATGTTCCGGCTTCAGGTCCGGCGAGATGCGGATGATGGAGACCTCTCCGCCCACTGCGGTGATGTGCAGGTCCTCGTCGAACGCCTGCGGCGCACGGAACCCTTTCGCGTACCCCGCCCGGAAGGTGAGCCACTCCAACGGGGCATAGCGGACGTTGGCGCGGGGACTGAAAATGGGCGGCTTGATCATGTTGTGCTTGTCGAGGCGGGCGCCCACCAGCAGCGACAGCTTCTCGTTTTTCCACTCGTTCTGGAGGAAGACGCTGTAGATGTGTACCTTTTGGTCAATGACGCGGTGATACCCCAACGCCTCGTCGTAGAGTGAGTTGTAGTTGTACTCCACACCTGTTGTGAGCGTGGCGGGCATGAAAAGGAACTTTTTCATGTAATAGACATATTGGGCGCCCGCCACCACGGCCAAATCCTTGGTGTTTCCGTAAGCGTTGGGATCCTGGCCCGCCCCGTAGTAGCTGCTGCGGTGGATGGACTGCAGCGACGAGTACACCTGCAGCCAGTGCTTCGAGTCCTTCGTGAAGAAGTCGTACTTCAGTCCGGCGCAGTGGATGTGGTGCTCGGTCTGCTCGGTGATGTCGGCTTCGTGCGCGGGCTGCGAGAGCTTGTTGCCGCCGCGCCGGAACTCGTTGAGCGTGTGGTATTCAAGGGAAAGCTTGGAATGTACGCCCAGTTTGACAAAACCCCGGAAGCCGATGTTCTTGGTGTTCAACTTGCCGATTTCCGTGAAACCGTCTCCGTCGCTGTCGTAGGGTGAACGCTGGCGGGCGCTGGCAAACAGGGTGATGCCGGCCGTGTTGTTGCGGGTGACAAGGGAGGCGTTCATCACCGTGTTGGCATCAAGTCGCCGCATGCCTGTCAGCGTGAGGTTGGTGCCGATGGAAACGCTGTTCACCTTCGGCTCTTTGGTGAGGATGTTGATGGTTCCCGCCACCGCATTGGAACCGAAAATGGCCGAACCGCCTCCGCGGATAACCTCCACTTTCTCGATCATGTTGACGGGAATCTGCTCCAGCCCGTAAACCTGCGACAGGGCACTGCTGACGGCGCGACCGTCGATAAGGATCTGCGAGTAGGCGCCTTCCAAGCCGTTGATCCGTACCTGCTGGAAGCCGCAGTTCTGGCAGTTGCTCTCCAAGCGGAGGCCCGGCTGGAAGTTGAGCCCTTCCGCCAGACAGACGGAATTGGTGTTGTTGAACGTTTTCGGCGAAATCACCCCGACCATCACGGGCGCCTCCTTCCGGCTCGTCTCGTTCTTGTTGGCGGAAATCACCACATCGTTCAGCATGATGGCATCCTCCTCCACCTCGAAATTCAGCTCGATGCTTTTGCCCTTTTCCACCGTGATTTCTTTTTCCTGAGAAAGATACCCTACCATGTAAACGGCTACCGTATAGGTTCCCGCCGGAAGGTCGTTCAGAAAATAGTGGCCGCTGGCATCGGTGACCGTGGCCACGTTTGTCCCTTTTACCACCACATTCATGTAGGCGATATGCTCCTCCGTCTGTTTGTTGATTACATGCCCGAATATGTGGGCGTCTGAATGGTTGTGATTATGCGGATGCGGGTGGTCGTGCTCCTGTGCGCATACGTACAAAGACAAAGCCAGCAGCAATGCTGACAATACGAATCGTTTCATGTTTCGTGCTTAAAATGATTGAGAGAAATTTGTTGATTTTTAATTAGTTGAAATCAACAAAGGGGGGAGCACGAAGTGAAAAGTGAAAAATGGGTGTAACAAGTGCAACCGTCAGTTTCTTTACAACGGGAAGAACAAGTTCCTGTACTTCCGGGTCGTCCGGCGTAAGTGCCGTGGGTGCGGTGAATATCGCGTGGGAGATGCAGTGCAAAATGACCATCTCCTCTTCCGAATGTTGGTGTTTGTGTTTCTCAAGGAAATTGTAAGGATGGGAATGGGCAACCACTACCCCTCTCATGATGTGCGTGTGCGGGAATAGACTACTGCCCAAAAACTGTCCTAAAAAAACGGACAGAAGGAGAATTCCCACGAAATTTCTGCACTTTCTAAACATCAATATTCTCTGTATCAGTACAAATGCACTTTTCTGATTGAATGGCAAAAATACAAAAAAAAACAGCCAATCGGGAGGAATTGTCGCTGACAAAGGAAAAGTGTTGGCACAGTGGTCGTTCAGTCAGCAGAGATATACTCTTTTTATGATTCGGCAGAGGCAATCTTTCAGACTTCTTTTTAGTTTTCAAATTTCCATTTTCAATTCCCAATTTATTTGTATTTTTGCCGCCGATTTTAAAAGAAGTATTCACGAAATAGTTTGCCTATGGAATAAAACCGCATAAATATTTTATGCACATCATAGAATAGGAAAAAGCGAAGTAGCTATACACTGGAATCATTGAAACTTCGACACTTTCAAGATTGACATTCTCAGAGTAAAGCAACGGCGCTCCCGCCAAAAGGCGTGGGCTTTACTCGTTGTAGTTGAGAATGTCAGGTAGTCGAAGACCTCAATGATTCCAATGAAGGCGAAAAGTGCCACGCTTTTTTTGTGTGCATTTGTCATCTGGCCTGAAACAAATTTTAATTTCTAAAACCTAAACCGATGGGCCGATGGTATAGAACAGGCGAAAGAAAAATGAAGAAAGCAATTATTATATTGTTTGTATTATTCGTTACCTTAACTGCTTTTACAGGTTATTATACATGCAAGACTTGCAATGGTAAAGGATATTGGTTGACAAAGACATGTTCTAGATGCAGTGGACACGGGACAATTATGAATATTGTTAATTGTCCAACATGTAGTGGTCGAGGTTATATTAGAGATAGTTATGGCGATGAAAAAACTTGCCCGAATTGCCAAGGCTACAAAAAAATTAACGATGAAAAACGGTGCCCCCAGTGCAATGGTAAGGGAGAAGAACCAGTACCTTGTAAAAATTGTAATGGAACAGGAAAAGTCTATATTGCGGACTGATAATACGAACAAAAGGCTGTGATATTTTGATTCAGAGTGGAATTTATAATTAAAACCGACGGGCCGATGGTATAGAACAGGCGAAATAGAAAAATGAAGAAATTATTATTGGGGCTACTCTTAATGGCAGGTATTGCAATGAACACTAATGCACAAGAACTATGTCCTTGCGAAATGGAAAATAAAGCTGATGCACTTTGGGCTGTTGCAATGACTCACACTACGGATAATAATATTTTTAGTGTCCCAAATTTGACAGAGAGTAATGTGGGTGATCCATGGTCTGCTGTTGCAGCAATCGTTGGTTCTTTGCTTTCAAGTCTTCCGGAGACCAGTTATGCATTGAAAATAACATCATCTGATGGCGAAATAAAGTATGCAGAGGTGAAATCATGCCAATATTGCTTGGAATATACGTATGATATTTTACAAGTATATGGTGTGAGTTCCGTTAGAATTATTTCTGCTACATGGTTAGGCAATGTCAATCCAAGTTGCAGCAATAAAACCTATTATCCTTCAGATTTGAGTGATGTTAAGCGTAGAAGAGACGAGAATTTCAATTATTAATTGAGGTTTGTGTCTTGTCTAGTCCTTAAAAGGAGGGTGACCCAGAGGCACGAAATTTTAGTTACAAATTATTGATTATATTCCCTTTTGGAAAAAGTCCAAAAGGGAATTTTCTTATCTCGTTGTTGGATGGTGGATTTGGTAGGAGGTAGTCGATCTCCTCGCTGTAGTCCACATTATTTTTTTTCGGTAATTTTTTTTCGGTAATCTGAAATAAAGTTGTATTTTTGCCACAAAATTTAGATGGTTATGGTAAAGATTGTCAATCCGTTTATTGTATCGGGAAAAATCCCGCCCGAATATTTCTGCGACCGTGTTGAAGAGGCGGCACAGTTGGAAAAAGCACTTAACAATCAGATGAATGTGGTTCTGACCTCCTCACGTCGTATGGGGAAAACTTCCCTCGTGGATTTTGTTTTCGACGTCCCCAGCATCAAAGAGGAATACGTAACCATCACGGTGGATATTTTGCACACTGGCACATTTCGCGAGTTTATCCTCGCCCTTGGTACCGCAGTATTTGACAGCGTGGCAAGTCGGAGTGAGAAATTACGTAAAATGTTTGTCACTTTTCTGAAATCTCTCAGCGCCAGTTTCGGATACGACACTTTGCAGAACATGCCGACCTTTGATGTGAAATTGGGCGATATACAACGACCTGAATATACACTGAACGAAATTTTTGACTATTTGGAGGCAGTTGACAGACGTTGTCTGGTGGTCATTGATGAGTTTCAGCAAATCACTCGCTATCCAGAAAAGAATGTTGAGGCGTTGCTCAGAACTTACATCCAGAAAATGTCGAATGCCAATTTCGTGTTCTCCGGAAGTCGTCGCAGACTGATGGAAGAGATGTTCTTCTCCTCAAAACGTCCATTTTACCAGAGTGCCAAATCTTTACGACTTGATCCAATCAAAGTATCTGTTTATCAAGAATTTGCAATCCATCATTTTCAACAGGCAGAGAAAAATATAACCGCAGAGGCTTTCCAATATGTTTATGACACATTCTGGGGTGTCACTTTCTATATTCAAAGAATTATGAAAGACGCATTTGCGGAAACCCTTATGGGAGACACTTGCGATCTTGAAGCTGTTAAAGAGCTGATACAAGATTATTTGGATGAGAACGATTCCCGTTTGCGTGAGCAACTTGCCTTTATCACCGAGTCTCAAAAAGAATTGCTGTACGCTATTCATGCCGAAAAACAGGCACAAGGAATCACCGCTATGGCTTTCAACAAAAAATATCGTCTGCGCTCACCTAGTTCAACCCAGTCGGCGGCATTAAAACTGCTTGAGTATGAACTTATTACAAGAGCTGAAAACACCTATTCCATCTCTGATCCATTGCTGAGTCTTTGGTTGGACAGACGCAAAGTATGAGGGAATTTCATTTTCAATTCTCAACTTATTTGTATTTTTGCACCTCGTTTTACATCATCTTTTTTCATAGTTTAATAACTATAATAATTTAATAATGAAGAAATTACTTACCATTGTTTTGTCCCTGCTCACCTGCAGCCTTTTTGCGCAGGTGGATTTGGATTATGAAATCTGCAATATGGAGTGTACCTCCGTGACCGTGGGGAAAAAGGCCTCGAAGGACGGCAGCGTGATGACCTCCCACACCGACGACAGCGGCCGCAGCCGCACCAACATCAAGGTGGAACCCGCCGCCGACCACGCCCCGGGCGAGATGATGCCCCTCTACAAGCGCGTCGCATGCAGCCCCGACACCAACCCGATGCCGAGCTACTGCTACGAATACACTGGCTCCATCCCGCAGGTGGCGCACACCTACCAGTTCCTCAACACCGCCTACCCCTGCATGAACGAGCACCAGCTCGCCATCGGTGAGTCAACCTTCGGCGGCCGCGGCGAACTGCGCTCCTCCGAGGGGCTGATCGACTGCCAGACGCTCTGCATGCTGATGCTCCAGCGCTGCACCACCGCCCGCGACGCTATCCGCACCGCCGGCGAACTGCTGAAAGAGTACGGCTGGTGCGACGGCGGCGAATGCCTCACCATCGCCGACAAGAACGAGGTGTGGCACCTCGAAATCGTCGGTCCCGGCAAGGGCAAGAAAGGCGCCGTGTGGGCCGCCCAGCGCGTCCCCGACGACCACGTGGCCGTCAACGCCAACGCCTCCACCATCCGCGAGATCAACCTCAAGGACAAGGACTACTTCATGGCTTCCGACAACGTCTTCAGCGTGGCGGAGGAGAACGGCTGGTACGACAAAAAGAAAGAAACCTTCCGCTTCGCTTACGCCTACGCGCCGGAATCGCGCACGATGCTGGCCTGCCGCCGCCGCGAGTGGCGCGTTTTCGACCTGCTCGCCCCGTCGCTCAAGCTCGACGCCAACATGGAGAACTACCCCTTCTCGGTCAAGCCCGACAGCCTCGTCACCCTCAACGATATGGTCCGCGTGTTCCAGGATTATTATGAAGGTACCGAGTACGATATGCGTAAAACGCTGACTGTTACGGACAAGGAAGGTAAAACGGTCATTTCGCCGATGGCACCGCCCTTCATGAAAGGGGATGAACAGAAACTGTTCAAAATCAACGGTGGCTGGCACTCCCACGGCGAGCGCAACATCGCCGTCTTTTTCACCGTCTATGCCACCATCCTCCAGTGCCGCGACTGGCTGCCGGACGAGGTCGGCGCCCTCTGCTGGTTCGCCCTCGACAATGTGGCCTCCTCCATCTATGTGCCTATCTATGCGAATGTTACCGACCTGCCCGCTCCGTACAAAACCTGCGGGCGCGAAACCGGCTTCAGCCGCGATGCCGCGTGGTGGGGCTTCAACCGCCTCGGCACCATCGCCAACAAGCGGTGGGGCGATATGCGCCGCTACGTCGATAAGGCATGGAAACCGATGCAGCAGGAATTCTTTGACAATCAGAACAAGGTGGAAGAAGAAGCGCTGAGACACCTCAAAGTGGACCGCACCGCCGCCCTCCGCTACCTCACCCGCTACACCAACGACCAGTGCAACCGTGCCCTTAACAAGGCGTGGGAGACGGGTGACCTCATCTGGACCAAGTTCGACGGTGCTTGGTAACCGTCGTTTTCCACTTTTGTCTGTTGAAAAAGTGGGTCGTGTTATGAAAAAGTGTTGGAAATGTAAAAATAATGTGTAACTTTGCGGCTCATTGTTCGTATAATACCAAGCAAATGATTCTGAATTTTAAAAAATTGACAATGAGAAAGTTATTAGCGTATTTTCTGATACTGATTTTCTTTGTTCCCCTTTGTTTATGTGAAACTTCATGCCAAGCGTCCTATCGGAACGTGCGTAAAGTGACCCATAAGAAAAAATCCAGAAACCATGCTTCGCGCCATGCGTATCGTGGCCAGCGGATGGTGAAGGCAAAAGCCTCCCGCCCGATCAACACCCCGTACATGATGAAGACGAAACGGCGCAACACCTACCATTATTAATATGTATCGCCGTCTGCTTTTTGCAGTCATCGCTTTCTTTTCTACTGCCGCTTTTGCGCAATCATACCACGATTTCGGATTTTCCCGCTCCCAACATATCGCTGTCCGTTCCCAGAACGAACAGCTTTTTTCTTTTCCGTGGGCGGGCGGCATCAACTCGGTGAAGGCCGCCCCCTTCGACCTTGACTTTGACGGCATCGACGACCTCCTCTTGTTCGAAAAGCATGGCAACCGGCTGCTGCCCTTCCTCAACCGGGGCCTGGCCGACAGTGCAGCCTTCGTTTTCGCCCCGCAATATTGCCGCGATTTCCCGGAACTCCATAACTGGGTGGTTTTCAAGGATTACAATGGCGACGGGAAACCGGATATTTTCACTTACGGTCTCGCCGGTATTACTGTCTATAAAAATGTTTCATCCGAGAATGATATTCTGTTTCAGTTGGTTACGGAACAGATTCAGTCGTTTTATTACAACGGCTACACCAATCTCTATACCTCGCCCGATGACTATCTCGCGATTGAGGATATTGACGGCGACGGCGACTTGGACATTCTGAATTTCTGGATATTGGGGAAATACGTCCACTATCACCGCAACTATTCGATGGAAACATACGGGGATGCCGACCATTTCGACTTCCATCTGGAGGACGAATGTTGGGGGCATTTTGAAGAGGGAGGGGAGAGCAATGCCATCCTGTTGAACAGTGCCTGTGGGCAGAAGGACGAACCCACGCGGCACGTCGGCTCCACGCTCTTTGTCCATGATTTCGATAACAACGGACTGAAAGACTTGCTGTTGGGGGATATCGACTACCCCAATCTGGTGCTGTTGCGTAATGGAGGCACGCCGCAGGAGGCGTGGATGACATCCGTCGATACGCTGTTCCCGACACCGTCGGAGCCGGTATGGCTCTATTCAATGCCGGTGGTCAGTTGCATGGATGTGGATAACGACGGCCGTGACGAGCTGCTGGTTTCCCCCTCCGATCCGTCGCTCACCAAGTCGCGGGACCATCACTCCCTGTGGCTGTATTGCTACGACGAAGGAGCGGAGCAATATCGGAAACGGTCTGAAGCTTTCCTTCAGAACCAGATGATTGACGTGGGAAGCGGCGCAATGCCGGTGCTTTACGACTGGAACGGCGACGGGCTGACCGATCTCTTTGTGGCTAATTACGGCTCGTACGACTCCTCATGGGTGATCAACGGTTTCCTCACCTCGTACTATTCCTCTTCCATCAGCTACTTCCGGAATGATGGCACTTTGACGAACCCCGTTTTCCGGCAGGTGACGGACGATTTCGGGAATTTGAAACGTTACGGCTACACGGCGCTGTGTCCCGCCTTCGGTGACGTGGACGGTGACGGCCGTGTGGACCTGCTTTGCGGCAGCAGTGACGGCACGCTCCTCTACTTCCGCAATCTCGGTGACACGCTCCCCGATTTTGCGCCGCCCGCTCCGAACTATGCCGGCATCGATGTCGGCGACTACGCCACGCCGCAGCTTTTCGACCTCGATCGTGACGGCCGCCCCGACCTGCTGGTAGGCAACCGCCGCGGACGAATCAGCTACTACCGGAATACGGCTCCTTCGGGAAGTTTCGCCTTCCAGTTCGTTACCGACACTTTGGGCGGGGTGGACGTGCGCGATGCCGATGTCTCCTTCTTCGGTTACTGCGTGCCCCGTTTCTTCCGCAATGCTCAGGATGAGACGGCGCTTTTCTGCGGCGCCGAACAAGGTGACATTGTCTATTACGACTTGATTGACAATAATTTGTCAGGAACATTCCGCCAGAAAGAGGCGGCTTTGAACGAGACAGTAGGGGATGTTTTGTCCCCTATTGCGGAGGGCGTCCGTTCCGCCCCCGCCGTGGCCGACCTGGACAGCGACGGTTATCCGGACTTGTTGGTCGGGAACTATGCGGGAGGTATGTCCCTATACATGGGCACGGTGCCGCCGCCGCTGGCCATTGTCTCTCCGTGTCTGCCCGCCTCGTCGCTCACCGTCTTCCCCAATCCGACGGCTGGGATTTTTACGCTAGGGTTCGAAGAGCCGGCGCGGGGCGAAGTCGTGGTTTGCGATGTGTCAGGACGGATCGTTTTGGTCAAGGAGGTTGACGGCAGTTCCGCCTTGCAACTTGACCTTTCGGGCTTTCCCGCCGGCGTTTACGTCGGCAGGTGCGGATTTGCGGCGGGCGTGAGGCATTTCAAGGTGGTGAAAAGGTAGTTTCGGGTCTCTGTAAATGCCAATGGGAAGAGACAGAAGAATTTGTGACTTGATGAACGATCCAATGAAAAGTCGTATTTTTGCAGCCTTGTTGAACCTATTGTTCTTTTTATTGCAACCATCCATAGACTAATGAAAAAAAGTTCCGTTTCCTTTGCAGCGATTGTCTGCCTTTTCTTCATGTGGGGCTTCATCACCTGCATGAACGACATTTTAATTCCCGAACTGAAAGAGATGTTCCAGTTGAGCCGCGCCGCTTCGATGTTCGTGCAGTTCTGCTTCTTCGGCGCCTACTTCGTGGGCTCGCTCATCTATTTCATCATCTCCGTCACTGTCGGAGACCCCATCAACAAGATCGGTTACAAGAAGGGGATTCTGGCGGGACTGATCGTGTCAGCCATCGGGTGCGCCCTTTTCTACCCCGCCTCCACGATGAACCTGTACGGACTTTTCCTCACAGGGCTGTTCGTTATCGGGTTGGGTGTCACCATCTTGCAGATTGCCGCAAATCCGTATGTCACCCTCCTCGGTGAGCCGGAAGGCGCGTCAGGCCGACTGAACCTGTCGCAGGCGTTCAACTCGCTCGGCACCACGCTCGCCCCGATGCTCGGAGGCATCCTGATTGCCAAGCTCAGCGACGCCGCCCACATCCACATCCCATACCTGCTGTTCAGCGGACTGTTCCTGCTCATCGCTGTCCTTATCGCCATCGTGCCGCTTCCCTCTTTTCAAAACGACGAGAAGTTAGGCTCGGGCGCTGCTGCGCTGAAGGACAAGACCCTGCTGCTCGGCATCATCGCCATCTTCTGCTATGTAGGCGCGGAGGTGTGCATCGGCAGCAGCTTCATCAACTGCGCGCTGGAGCTGATTCCTGAGCTGCCCAAGCAGAGTGCGGCCAACTACCTTGCTTTCTACTGGGGCGGTCTGATGATCGGCCGATTCCTCGGAGCACTCACCTTGGTTCCGTTCAAGAACGACGTCCTGAAATACGGGGTGATGACACTTGTCGCCCTCGCCACTTTCGGGGTGCTGATCGGCATCAACTACCTGCTGCATCCCGACACGTTCAGTCCTGTGGCGATGCTGCCGTACCTCATCTTCATCGTTATCAACATCTTCGCCTTCATGGTGGGCCGTTCCGAATCCACGCGGCTGATTGCGGTTTTCGCGGGCGTGAACATCATCTTCCTCGCCGCGGCGATGTACCTCGGCGGCTACTCCACCCTCTGGTTCCTGATTGCAACGGGATTGTTCAACTCCGTGATGTGGGCGAACATCTTCTCCGCCGCCATCGCCAACCTCGGGCAATACAAGGCGCAGGGCTCGTCACTGCTGGTGATGGCCATCTTGGGCGGGGCACTGCTGCCGCCGCTGCAGGGCCTTGTCGCCGACAGTCTCGGCGGCTATCACCTATCGTTCTTCATCCCGGCGTTGGCGTATGCCTACCTCATTTTCTTCGGGGTGAAGGCGGGGAAATTGGCTCGCTGACGCATTGGGCTCGCTGGCGCTCGCATTCTTTGAGCTTTAAGATTCACCGCCATTTGGCATATCAGACTAAAAAAGAGAAGTTTGATAGCTTTCACCTCATCGTGTCTTGGAAAAAATAGGCATTTGCATAATTGATGTAAAGAACAAAAAAACGCCCGGCTTTCGTCGGGCGTTTGTGTTTGGATGATTCAGGTGGTTAGGCCTCTGCGGCTTCCGTTTCAATTGGAAGGACGGAGACGATGGAACGACCTTTTCTCGTACGGAAGTTGACGGTGCCGTCAACCAAGGAGTAGAGGGTGTGGTCTTTGCCCATGCCGACGTTGTTGCCGGGATTGTGGACGGTTCCTCTCTGGCGGATGATGATGTTGCCGGCTTTGGCAAACTGGCCGCCGAAAATTTTGACACCTAATCTTTTGCTTGCGGATTCACGACCGTTCTGTGAACTACCGACACCTTTTTTATGAGCCATAATGCAATGTTTTTTTTGTTACTGAATTGGGTTTATAAAATTTAGAAGGCGATGCCGTTGATTTGGAGGGAGGTCAGATACTGACGATGGCCGTTCAACGTCTGATAGCCTTTTCTTCTCTTTTTCTTGAAAACAAGTACTTTGTCCCCTTTGAGGTGGGAGAGTACGGTGGCGGATACTTGTGCGCCGGCAACGGTGGGGGTGCCCACTTTTACAGAACCGTTGTCGTCAACTAACATCACGCGGTCGAATTTCACTTCGGAACCTTCTTCAGCTTTGAGGCGGTGAACAAAGATCTTCTGATCCTTTTCAACCTTAAATTGTTGCCCTGCTATTTCTACGATTGCGTACATTTTTGATTGATTTTGGTTATACTTGAATTTTGGGGTGCAAAAGTACAATTTTTTTCAATCAAATATTCAAAAATAAAATAATTTTTTCCGAACAATTCCGTTTGTTATTTGTCTTTTTGAAAAACAAACCTAAAAACAGGAGGTCGTATGAAACGTTTTCATTTCTTTAAAGTGTTGATTTTCACAGGACTTATATCTGTTTCAATGGCTGTCTTCGCCCAAAACGGCAGTCGCCAATATGTGGATTTGACGGATGCCGCCGAGCAGTCGGTGCATGCCGTTGTACATATCAAAACACAGTTTTTATACCAGACTTCCGTATGGGAAGACTTCTTCGGTGACAGCTTCTGGAATGACTTTTTCGGAAATTCTTTCCCCGGAACTACGCAACACGAGGTGCTCGGAGCGGGTTCCGGTGTCATTATTTCGCCCGACGGTTACATCGTCACCAACAACCATGTGGTGGAGGACGCCAAGGAGGTGACCGTCACCCTGAACGATCGCCGCGAGTTCAAGGCCACGGTGGTCGGCACCGACCCGCAGACCGACCTCGCCCTCATCAAGATCGAAAGCTCCGGGCTGCCCGTGCTGGAGTTCGGCAATTCCGACGACGTGCGGATAGGGGAGTGGGTGCTGGCCGTCGGCAACCCTTTCAACCTCACCTCCACCGTCACTGCCGGCATTGTGAGTGCCAAGGCACGCAACCTCAACATCTTGGGCGAAAACACCTCCATTGAGTCGTTTATCCAGACCGATGCGGCTGTGAACCAAGGGAATAGCGGCGGTGCCCTCGTCAATGTCGATGGGAAGCTCATCGGCATCAATTCCGCCATCGCCTCCGGCAACGGCTACTATACGGGCTACTCCTTCGCCATCCCGTCGAACATCGCCCGCAAGGTGGTGGGCGACCTCAAGCAGTATGGCTCCGTGCAGCGTGCCTATATCGGTGTGGCTGTGGTGGAGATTGACAACGCCCTCGCCGACGAACTGAATCTTTCCGAAGTGAAGGGCCTTCTGGTGCGCCAACTTACTGCCGATGGCGCCGCCGAACGCGCCGGACTTCGTATAGATGACATCATCCTCGCCCTCGACGGACGCGAAATCAATTCCGTTTCCGAACTGAAAGAGATTGTGGCTCAGCACTCTCCGGGCGACAATATGACCATTACTGTCCTCCGTAACGGACAACGGCAAAAAATAAATCTCACTTTATTGAACAATGTGGGCAACACAAACGTTCTATATGGTAATGACTAATCACGTTCATTAATATATTAACCATTGATACTTGCCAACGCCAGTAAAAAAAAGAAAAACCTTTAGCCTATGATGCGACAAATTAAAATCTCGAACTCCATCACGAACCGCGACTCTGCCTCCATGGAGCGCTATCTGGCGGAAATCGCCCGACAGCCGCTGCTTACCCCCGACGAGGAGGTCGATCTTGCCCGCAGGATTCGTGAAGGGGACATGAAGGCGCTGGAGCGGCTCACGATTTGCAACTTGCGGTTCGTCGTCTCCATCGCCAAGAAATACCAGAATCAGGGAATCAGTCTGCCCGACCTTGTGAACGAGGGCAATATGGGACTTCTCAAGGCCGCCCAGCGCTTTGACGAAACCCGCGGTTTCAAGTTCATCTCGTATGCCGTGTGGTGGATCCGTCAGTCCATCCTCACCGCCATCGCCGACCAGGCCCGCGTGGTGCGCCTCCCGCTCAACCAGGTGGGCACCATCAGCCGGATCAAGAAGGAACTGGCCCGCCTCGAACAGCAGTACCAGCGTTTCCCCACGGTCGATGAGATTGCCGAGGCCGTGGACCTCCCCGCCTACAAAGTGGCGGAACTGATGCGGATGAACGGTTTCACGCAGTCGCTGGACGCTCCCATCAGCACCGACGACGACACCAAGATGGTGGACACCTACATCCCCGAGAACGCCTCCGGCACCGACGACTCGCTGATGAAGGAGTCGCTGGCCACCGACGTGGACGACATGCTGTCCGATCTTCCGGAGAAGGAGCAGGAGGTCATCCGCCTCTTCTTCGGACTGAACAACACCCACGAGCACACCCTCGACGAGATCAGCGTGCAGTGCCAGATCTCCCGTGAGCGTGTCCGCCAGATCAAGGAGAAAGCCATCAAGCGCCTCCGCACCGAACGCAACCACGACCGTTTCAAACCCTATCTGTAACGATGAAGCTGTTTGTCGTCCCGACCCCGATCGGAAATTTGGAAGACATCACCTTCCGCGCGCTGAAGGTGCTGCGCGAGGCGGATTTCATCCTTTGCGAAGATACCCGCACCACCGGCAATCTGCTGCGCCACTTTGAGATAACGAAGCCGTGCATCCCGTACCATATCCGTAATGAGCACCAGCAGTTGGAGAGCATCATCGGGCGTATCCGACAGTCCGGAAGCGTGGCCCTCACCTCCGACGCGGGCACGCCGGCCATCTCTGACCCGGGCTTTCTGCTTGTGCGGGAGTGCCTGCGCAACGGCATTGAGGTGGAGTGCCTCCCTGGCGCCACCGCCCTCATTCCCGCCCTCGTCAACTCGGGACTGCCCGCCAGCAGTTTCAAGTTCTACGGTTTCATTCCCCACAAAAAAGGGAAGGAAACGTGTCTGAAAACGATGGCGGCGGCGGAAGAAACCGCGATTTTCTATGAGTCGCCGTACCGCCTTCAGAAAACGCTGGAGATGATGGTGCCGATTTTTGGCGAAAACCGTCCGGTCTGCGTGTCGCGGGAACTGACGAAAATCCATGAGGAAAACTTCCGCGGCACCCTCGCCGAGGCGGTGGCGCACTTTGCGGCCAAGCCGGTGAAGGGGGAAATTGTGGTGGTGGTCGGCACAGCCGATGCCGCCGAAAAACAGGAGGAACCTATCTTTGAATAATCTTTTGGAAAACGGTACTGCCGGCTTTGTCTGGCACAGCGGCACGGTGTCGCACGGCCTCCAGAACGGCCGCAGTTTCGGTTATCCCACGGCCAACGTCACCGGTGTCACCCCGCCGTTGTCCGTCGGGACGGGCGTGTATGCCGCGAAAGTCAGGGTCGGCGACTGCGAGTACGGGGCGATGCTCTACGCCGGCACTCGCCCCACCCTCGGGCTCGAAGAACCGACGGTGGAGATTTTTCTTTTTGATTTTGAAGGCAATTTATACGATAAATCCCTTCAATTCACTGTTTTGGGAAAAGTCCGTGAAGAACAACACTTTCCTTCGGTGGAGGAACTTGTCGCGCAGCTCCGTCGTGACGAACAGGAGATTCGCCGGCGGCTGGGCTCCGAAGCGGGTTTATAGTTTGACGAACCGTTTCGTCGCTACCTGATTCCCGATATACAGATTTACGAAGTAGATACCGCTCTGCAAATCACTGATTTCCAATGAAGCGTGATTGGCGGTCTGCGGGTATGTCCTGACCAACTGTCCGGTGCAGTCGAAAATGCGCACTTCTTGAATGGCGCTTTCGGCGGTGATGTCCAGACGGTCGGTTGCGGGATTGGGGAAAATGGAGATTCCCGTCAGTTCGATCTCACCCACCGGGGTCTCAGGGGCGTCCTCGTAGAGGACTTGGAAGGTGTGGTCGGACTGGATGTTGTTGAAGGTATAGGTTTTCCCGACATTTATCAGGGTATGGATGTTGGCGGTGACATCCGCTCCGTCGGCGAGGGCTTGGGCAATACGTTTCCCTTCCGGCGGGGTGATGACAAAGCGTTGGGAAGAGCCGGGGTAGGCGTCCACCACGCAGCAGGGGGTGATGGTGCTGTCCTCGTTGAGGACGGTGATGTGATAGATGGTCTCGTAGGCTCCGAAAGTGACGGAAATGCAGCCGCGGTTGTTGGTCGGGTCGGTGTCGTTCCAGCCGGCGGTGGACTGGACTTCATAGCAGAAAGTGCGTGTGGTTCCGCAATAGCCGGCGTTGAAAATGCTGCTGGCATTCATTTCCGTGGCCGTGAGCCACACGCCGCGGCCCAATGCCAGGGTGTCGTTTGCCAGGATACGGGAGGAAATAGGGTCGTCATCCATATAGCCCCTGATGAAAATGGTGTCGGTGTAGTCTGACGTGGCTTGCGACGAGCGTTCGTTGCGGATGACGAAGACGGTCTTGAACGGCTGTCCCGCCGGCACTTCCATCGAGGTGATGGCGTCCTGGTCGGTGCCGTTGTTGATGAAATGCACGCTGAGGTCGATGTTCGCCTCTTCGTTGCCGTCGGTCACCAGGCCGGCAACGTTCCAGTTGTGGACATCGGCGCCGGTGAGGAAGTCGTCGGGAAGTCCCCAGCTGCCGTTGTAGCCCATCAGGTTTCCTTTGCCCGATACAGGGGTGGCGTCGTCGTGCGACATGGCATAGCCGGCGTAGGCCGTGACTTTGACCCCGATCCACAGCTCCTGCGATGCGTTGATGGTCACCGGTGTGTTGAGCGTGACGGTTTTCCACTGCCCGTAGGTGATGTCGGTCACCGTTTGTATGCAGGCGAGGGTCCCGGGGCTGTTGGTGGCGTAGCTTCCCGTGTAGCTTCCGCCGGTATAGACCACGATGGAGTAGGCTGCTGAGGTCGGATCCTCGGCCACATTGGAGGGCAGGAAGCGCACCTTGGTCAGCCGCTGCCCGTTGTAGGGAGTGAGATCGGAGGCGGCAAAACGCTGCATGGCATAGTACTCCGTGGTCTCGTTGAAACCGATCATGTGGTAGATGTTCGTATTGCTCGCCCAGGAAAGCCAGTTGGAAGAACGATCCGGCAGGGGAGCTTGGAAATCAACGTTTCTTGTCACTTGTGCGGAAAGGCTTCCCATGCAAAGTGCTATCACGAACAAAAGAAGGCGGTGTGTTTTTTTCATAATGATTTGGGTTTTATGGCGGCAAAAATACAATAAATTCATTTTTTCCGGCATATTTTTTTTCTTTAATAAAATTGTAGATGAATAAAATCGTATTTTTGCCCGTTTTTGCAGAAAGATAATTAATTTAAATAATTTCCAATGAAACAGACATTTACGATTTTGACAATCCTGTGCCTCACTTTTGGAATGGCGATGGCGCAGAGCAATTACCGTGTCGTGGAGAACGGTTTTGACAAAGTGGTGGTCCACTATACGGCAGGAACGGTCAGCGCGACGGATGTGACGACCGACGCCGGCGCGTTCAGCCGCGTGACGATGGACGAGTACTATCTATCCACCGAAGTGGGCAAGCCGCAGCTTCCCGTGATGGTGAACCTGTTGGAAATCCCGCTTTGTGAGGGGGTCTCCTATAGCGTCCGTTCTTCCCGCTACAGCGACTTCACCGCGGCGGAACTGGGCATTCATCACCCTCTTTTCCCGGCGCAACCCTCCTACACCAAGTCGCACACGGGACCCGTGGAATTCGTGAAGGATGCGGAGGCCTACCGCACCAACGCCTTCTATCACCGCGACCTCGTCACCGTGGAGAAGTCGGGCATCCTGCGCAACATCAATGTCGCCACCGTCTATTTCTCGCCGGTGCAGTACAACCCCGTGACCAATACCTACCGTATCTATGAGGATGTCACGGTGGAATTCACCTTCGAGAATGCCGACATTCCGGGCACCTACCAGATGAAGAACCTCCATGGCAACGCCGTTTTCAACGGGCTCCAGTCGCGTGTCATCAATCCCATCCACACCGACAGCCGCGAAAGCACCTTCAGCCGTCCCATCAAATATTTGATTGTGGCACACAGCATGTTCCGCGACCAGCTGAACGAATTCATCGCGTGGAAGAAGCGGCAGGGACTGGATGTGGAGATCGCCTACACCGATGAGAGCGAGGTGGGCACGACGACCACTACCATCGCCAACTTCATCAAGGCGAAATACACCAACGCCACGGAAGACGACCCCGCCCCGACCTACGTCCTGTTGGTCGGCGACATCGCCCAGATCCCCGTCTTCAACACGCGTGTTTCGGGCGAGGACCACAAGACCGACCTCTACTACTTCACGTGGACGCCCGGAGACAACTTCCCGGACTGTTACTACGGCCGTTTCTCCGCCCAAAATGTCGGACAGTTGAATAACATTTTGGACAAAGTGTTGCAGTACGAGCAATACACGATGCCGGATCCCACCTATTTGGATGACGCCGTCCTTGTGGCGGGCAGCGACCCGACTTACGGCCCGACACACGCCAACGGTCAGATAAGTTATCTCTCAAACAATTATGTTAACGATGCATACGGCTATTCCAACGTGCATCTTTACTTGTACAACAGCAGCAGCCAGGCGGCGCAGATACGCTCCGACATAGGGGCCGGCGTCGGTTATGCCAACTACACGGCGCACTGCGATGAAACGGGGTGGTCGGATCCCGAGTTCAACACGTCGCAAATCGCATCCATGCATAATGAGGACCGCTACTGTTTTATGATTGGCAACTGCTGCTTGTCCAACAAGTTTGATGAAAACGAGTGTTTCGGTGAGGCGCAGTTGCGCACGTCCAAGAAAGGCGCCGTGTCATACATTGGCGGCACCAACTACACGTATTGGGATGAAGACTTCTACTGGGCGGTGGGGGTGCGCTCCAGCATCAACACCAGCGCCACCTATGATGCCGCGCATCTTGGCGCCTACGACCGTCTTTTCCATACGAACGGCGAAACATTTTCCGACTGGTATGTGACGGGCGGTTCCATGATTCAGGGCGGTAACCTTTCCGTTGAGTCCTCCTCCTCCAGTCTCAAACTGTACTACTGGGAAATCTACCACCTGATGGGCGATCCGTCCATCCTGCCGTGGCTTACGCAGGCGGAAGTGATGGCACCCAGCGTGCCCGATGCGATGGTGAGCGGGGCCACCACCCTGCAGGTCACCGCAGTGCCCTTTGCCTATGTGGCGTTGACCGAGAACGGCGAGGTGATTGCCGCCGCCACCGCTGATGAAAATGGTGCCGCCAACCTCACTTTCAACCCTGTGCTGGCCGGAAATGACTATGAAGTGGCCATTACCGCGCAGAACTACCAGCCTTATTTCATGACTGTGATCATCATCGTGCCGGAAGGCCCCTATGTAGTCACCACCGACATCCACCCGACGGAAGGACAGCTGGCCGACTACGGCGTCGACCTCACCCTTGACGCGACCCTCCGCAACCTCGGCGTGGAAGGGGCGAACAATGTCACGTCCACCATCGCCACGGAATCCGACCAGGTGACCCTCACCAACAACACCATCTCCACCTCGGCGTTGGCCAGTGACGCGGAGCAGGTGTTTACCAGTGGCTTTGCCTTCCACATTGCAGATGATATCGTTGACCGCACGGTCGTTCCTTTCACCATCACGACCACCTACAACGGGAACCAGACGACCACGACCAACTACAGCCTGCGGCTCAATGCGCCTGTTTTGGCAAATGTCAATGTGTACTCCACAGAGGCGGAGGGCGACAACAACGGCGCCATCAATCCGGGTGAAACGGCCACGCTGCGCATCACGACCCGCAACAGCGGCCATGCCACTGCAACTGGCATCACCTCCCACCTCAGTACTGCCTGCACCGGTGTCACCATCGTTGAGGCAGACCTCAATCTGGGCAATATCCCTGCTGGTGAAAATGTCGTTTCCGAATTCACCCTCCAGATCAGCGAGAATACGGAGGACCCGCTCATCATCCCCTTCATCCACAATATCAGTGCCGGGGCTTATTCTTTTACGGATACTGTCTATGTTTTTGTGGGACAATGTGTTGAGGATTTTGAAACGGGCAACTTCACCAAATTCCCCTGGAGTACGACCGGCAGCTATGCTTGGCAGGTATCCACTTCCAATGTTTTCGAAGGAAATTATTGCGCCGTTTCCAAGAGCGGTATGAGCAACTATGGCAGCAGCTCCGTGCTGACTATCCCCATTCATACAATTCAGGACGACACCGTCTCCTTCTACCGTCGTTTTTCGGAAGGAAGTATCTATTATGGCAGCAACGAATTCCGTTTCTACATCGATGATAATGTCGTGGAAAGCATCAGCAGCAATACATCATGGGGCCGTGCCGCGTTCCCCATCAGTGCCGGAGAACACACGTTGAAGTTCGAGTACTATTGCGGAGCTTATTTCGGAACTTCCGGTGTCGCTGCCATCGATTATGTCAAATTCCCGATGAATGACCGAATAGGGCTCTCCATAGAGGAGAACGGCATCGGTAAACTGGTCGTTTACCCGAACCCCGCCTCCGAAAAGGTGACGGTTGCCCTGCCCGACAGCAAGAGCGGCTACACACTCGCCCTGTTCGACCTCAACGGCAACCGCGTGCTCTCCCGCAACATCACGGGCGGTGAGGCCGAGTACACGCTGGATGTGAAGGCACTGGCCTCCGGAGCCTACATTCTTACCCTCTTCAACGACAGTCAGGTCTATACCGGAAAAGTCGTCAAACGGTAATTTTCCGCATAAACCCTCTTTTCAGCCCGTTTTGGACGGGGATGAAATTTTCACGACAGGGTGACGGCAAAAATATTTTTCAAAAAAAATGGGCGTTTTTTGATAAAGATGCCCATTTTTTTTGTAATTTCGCAATCTAATATAAAAGATTATATGTTATTGATAATCAAATAATTAAATTTAAAACAATTAAAAAAAGAAAGAATAGAAATGGCAGAAGGCGAAAGAATCATCCAAGTCAATATTGAAAACCAGATGAAGACGGCCTACATCGACTATTCCATGTCGGTGATTGTGGCCCGCGCACTACCCGACGCACGCGACGGCATGAAGCCGGTGCAGCGCCGTATCCTTTACGCGATGTGGGAACAGGGCATCACGGCCGGCAAGCCCCACAAGAAGTCGGCCCGTATCGTGGGTGAGGTGCTCGGTAAGTACCACCCGCACGGCGACACCGCCGTTTACGACGCCATGGTCCGCATGGCCCAGCCGTGGTCGCTGCGCTGTCCCTTCATCGACGGGCAGGGTAACTTCGGCTCCGTTGACGGCGACTCACCCGCCGCCATGCGTTACACCGAGGCGCGCCTCCGCAAGTGTGCCGAAGAGATGCTCGACAGCATTGAAAAGGACACCGTCGATATGCGTCCCAACTTCAGTGAGGAGTTCGAGGAGCCGACCGTGCTCCCCGCCAAGATCCCCGCACTGCTGGTCAACGGCTCCGCCGGTATCGCCGTGGGTATGGCCACCAACATGGCCCCCCACAACCTTAGTGAAGTGTGCGACGGCATCATCGCCTATATCGACAACAACGACATCACCGTCAGCGAGCTGATGCAGTACATCAAGGCCCCCGACTTTCCGTCGGGCTGCACGATTTACGGTTACGAGGGTGTCCGCAACGCTTTCGAGACGGGCCGCGGCCGCATCATCATGCGCGCCGACGCTACCATCGAGGAGGAGCACGGCAAGAACCGCATCATCGTCACCTCCCTCCCGTACATGGTCGGTCCCTCCGAACTGATCCACCGCACCGCCGAGCTGGTGAAGGAAGGCAAGATCGACGGCATCTCCAACATTGAAGACCTCTGCAACAAAGCCAACGGCACCCGCATCGTTTACGACCTGAAGAAGGACGCGATGCCGAAAGTGGTGCTCAACAAGCTCTACCAGTACACCGCACTCCAAACCTCCTTCAGCATCAACAACGTGGCACTGGTCAACGGCCGCCCGCAGACGCTGAACCTCAAGGAACTCATCGAGTGCTACGTCAAGCACCGCCACGAGATCATCGTGCGCCGCACGCAGTTCGAACTGAAGAAAGCCCAGGAACGCGCCCATATCCTCGAAGGCTTGCTGAAAGCCCTCGACATCATCGACGAGATCATCGCCGTCATCCGCGCATCCAAGAGCGTGGACGACGCCCGCGCCACCCTGATGGAACGCTGGGGCTTCTCCGACGTGCAGGCCCGCGCCATCGTCGAGATGCGCCTCCGCCAGTTGGTCGGCTTGGAACGCGAACGCCTCCAGAACGAGTACGACGAGCTGATGAAGCTCATCCACCACTTGGAAGACATCCTCGGCAGCTTCGAACTCCAGATGCAGGTCATCAAGGACGAACTGACCGAGCTCAAGCAGAAATACGGCGACGAGCGCCGCTCCCACATCGAGTACGCCGCCTCCGAGTTCCGCATCGAGGACACCATCGCCGACACCGACATGGCCATCACCATCTCGCACCTCGGCTACGTGAAGCGCACCCCGCTGAGCGAGTACCGCGCACAGAACCGCGGCGGCCGCGGCTCCAAGGGCAGCAGCTCCCGCGACAACGACTTCATCGAACAGCTCTATATCGCCACCAACCACAACTACCTTCTTTTCTTCACGGAAAAAGGACGCTGCTTCTGGCTCCGCGTGTTCGAGATTCCCGAAGGTCCCAAAACCTTCAAGGGCCGTGCCGTCCAGAACCTGCTCAACCTCGAGCCCGACGACAAGATCAAGGCGGTCATCAACGTCAAAGATCTCACCGACAAAGAGTTCTGCGACAACCATTACGTCATTCTCTGCACCGAGAAGGGCATCGTGAAGAAGACCACCCTCGAGGCCTACTCCCGTCCGAGAACCAACGGTATCAACGCCATCATCATCCGTGAGGACGACCATCTGCTGGAGGCCACCCTCACCAACGGCAACAGCGAGATCATGCTGGCTCTGCACTCCGGCAAGTGCGTCCGCTTCAACGAGCAGAATGTCCGCGCCGTGGGCCGCAGCGCCTCCGGTGTCCGCGGCATCACCCTCGCCGACGACAACGACTACGTGGTCGGCATGGTCTGCATGGACGAGGACGGCGGCAACGTGCTGGTGGTTTCCGAAAAGGGCTTCGGAAAACGCTCGCTCATCGACGACTACCGCGTCACCAACCGTGGCGGCAAGGGTGTGAAGACCCTCAACATCACCGACAAGACCGGCGGCCTCGTCGCCTTGAAGAAGGTGACCGACGAGGACGACCTGATGATCATCAACCGCTCCGGCCTCGCCATCCGTCTGCACGTCAACCAGCTGCGTATCCTCGGCCGCGCCACGCAGGGAGTCAAACTCATCAACATCAATGAGAAAGACCAGATTGCAGCCGTGGCCCGCGTCCCCTACCAGGAGGATGAACCGGACGAAGGCGAGATGGTGGAGGGTACACCCGCACCCGAAGCTACCGGCGAACCCGCAGCGGAAACGACGGAAACGGTTGAACAAGAATAATCTCCGATATTAACCCCTAAATCATAAAATCATGAAGAAAATTCTTGCACTTATCACATTGGTAATGACCCTGTTCCTTGCCAATGGGCAAAACCTCCCGATGGAGGCGAACCAGTTTGTCGGCACGTTCTTCCCTGACTACAACATTCAGGGGGTCGCGGAATATGCCGCATCTTCTCCCATTGCTTTCACGGTGGAGCTGGACAACAACGTCCATATCGACTTTGACGCGAACGGGGCGTGGCTGGGCGTCTATGCGCCGGAAGCCGGTGTCCCGAAAGCCCTTTTCTCTTCCGATATGATCCGTATCTTTTCGGAACGGGGCTACAAGGACTTAGGTTCCTTCGCCTCCATGGAGAAGGCAAACGGTGTCATTACCGTCATCAATCAGGACGGCTCGGGATATGTGTTCGACTTGAACGGACGGTACTTGAGAGATACTGACCACTAAGATTATCTTGCTTGCAATGAAAACGGTTGTCCGCATACTGACTTTTGTGTTGGCAACCGTTTTTTTGTTTGCCGCGCACGCCCAGAACGATTCGCTCTACTATGGCACGCTCGATGAGGTGACGGTGAAGCCGAAGGAGAACCCTGCCCACCGGATCATCAATGCTGCCATTGCCCGCAGGGACAGCAACAGCGCCTTTCATTGCGCCTCGTTCAAGTACGTCACCTACCACAAAATGACGGTTCTGCCGACCAAAGTCAGCGACAGCCTGGCCCGCTTCCGCGACCAGAACCTGTTTATGTCGGAAAGTGTGAGCGAAGTCTATTTCAAGCAGCCCAATTCCAAGTACGAAAAATTGGTCGCGTCGAAGACATCCGGCTTGGACAAACCCATCTTCAATATGGTGTTCAGTCGCTTCCAATTCCAGAATTTTTATGAAAGCGACTATCTTGAAATCTTCCAGGTGAAGTATGTTTCGCCGATTTCGAAAGGGGCGACCAAGCGGTATGCGTTCCAGATAGAGGACACGTTGCTGGACGGAACCGACACCACGTTTGTCATTTCGTACCGGCCGCGCCCGAATGTCACGTTCAAGTCGTTGAAGGGCGTGCTGTATATCCACGCCGATGATTTTGCCGTTGAGCACATTGAAGCCGAACCTGTGGACAAAAACGTCCTCCTGCACGTTCCTGTAGTCCACGACTATAGGAAAATGGAGAACGGCACGTGGTTCCCGTTGCAGCTGACCGCCACGTTCAAGCTGCCGCGCATTGCCCAGAAGGGCGACACGCTGGAGTCGAAGGGCATCTCCACCGTCACCGTCAAGGAGATTGAGATCGACCCGCCGCTCCGCAACCGCGACTTCGGCATCTTTGATGTGGAGGAGCAGGTGGAATCGAAAAAGACGAGTGACGCACTTCTCCGTACCTACCGTAACGACACGCTGACGTACAGAGAGTTGCGAGCGTACGAAGTGTTGGACAGCATCGGTGAAAAACTGAAAATCAACAAACGTCTGGACTTAGTGTCCTCGATTCTGCGAGGGTACGTCCCCATCGGGCCGATTGACTTGGACATTGCCAGTATCGTCAACTACACCTACTACGAGGGATGGCGCTTCGGGCTGGGGCTCTACACCAACCGCAAGCTGACCAACCGCGGTCGTTTCGGCGGCTACTTCGCCTACGGCTTGAAGGACAAGGACTGGAAATGGGGCGCGATGACTGAGTGGGAGCTGTACCGCAAGCGCAGTCTGCTCCTGAAGTTGCGGTTTTACGACGACATTGTGGAGAGCGGATGCACGCAGCTTATCGGTCGTGACGAACTCGGCCTGTTGAACGGCGAGTACTACCGCCACTGGATCATCACCAAGTTTGACAAGAGCCGCACGCTGTGGGGCAAGTTGCAGATGCGGGCCGACAAGAACTTCACGGTGAGCGTGTCGGCGGCGTACAGCCAGAACCGCACGCTGTTCAACTACGGCTTCGCGCCGGCGGGCGGCGACGGCGGTGCGGAGTACCGTTATACCAATGCGTATGTGCGGGCGGGGCTGCGGTTCTCCTACCACGAGACCACGTACAAGACCACCAATGTCACCATGTTCGAGAGCTCTCGGTTTCCTATGGCGCAAATACAGTACGAGCGCGGCATCAAGGGCGTGTTCGGCAGCGATTTCAACTACAACAAGGTGAATGGCCGCATTCATCATCTTCAAAGATACAAACGGTTGGGATACAGTGAAATCGCTGTCACTGGCGGCTTCGTTGACCGCACGCTCCCGTACTCATTGCTTTATGTGATGCCGGCAGGTTACGAACAAATCGGTTTCTACGGGAAAGAGCAGTTCGCGGCGATGCGGCCCAATGAATTTGTGGGCGACAGCTATGTGTCCATCTTCCTGCGGCATAATTTCGGCAAGATGTGGGAGGGTAAGTTCTCGCCCCGCATCGTTCTGTGCCAGAACATTGGCTTTGCTTGGATGCGCCACCCGAACGACCACCGCGGCATCACTGCCAAAGGTATGGAGAAGGGCTACTTTGAAACCGGTCTGATGATCGACAACCTGATATCAGCCCGGGACTTGTTGGCGCTGGGCATCGGCGTTTTCTACCGCTATGGCGCGTACGGATATGAAAAACAGAAGGACAATTTCGCCATCAAGGTGTCGCTCACGGTGCCGATGTACGAATAAGTGACGATGTGGTGACGTTCTATGGCAAAAAATTTATATATTTGCGGCTGTTTTTAAAGTAAATTCTATGAAGTGTATCAAATTTGCAATTGTGCTGATTTTGAGCATGATTGCCTTCTCTCCCGTCTATTCCCAAGAGGCTGGGTTGACTCCTGATGTGTTGAAAAAAATACAGGATTCCTATAAAAGTTCTCCTGAAAACAAGGCACTTCAGAATGCCATCGTCAATAACGACATCAACAAGATCGCGGTCAACCACGACAATGCCGGCGCATTCGACACCTACTTTTCCAACCGTGTGCCGTCGCAGGCCGTCACCGACCAGAAGTCATCGGGGCGCTGCTGGATGTTCACCGGAATGAACGTCCTCCGCGCCAAGGCCATCGCCAAGTACGATCTTCCCGCCGACTTCCAGTTTTCACAGATTTATACCTTCTTCTGGGATCAGCTGGAAAAATCCAACCTTTTCCTGCAGGCCATCATCGACACCAAGGACAAGCCGATGGATGACAAAACGGTGGAGTGGCTTTTCAAGAACCCGATTGGCGACGGCGGCCAGTTCACCGGCGTGGCGAATCTTGTGGACAAGTACGGCATCGTGCCGGCCGAGGCGATGCGCGAAACCAACAGCAGCAACAAAACTTCCACGATGGCCAGCATCCTGAGTCTCAAGCTCCGCGAGTACGGCCTTGAACTGCGCGAGATGGCCGCCAAGAAAGCCACCGCCGCCCAACTCCAGAACCGCAAGGTGGAAATGCTGCAGGTGGTCTATCGTATCCTGGCCCTCAACTTCGGCGAGCCTCCGACCGAATTCACATGGACCCGCCACGACAAGAACGGGAAACCCGTCGAAACCGCCAAGTACACCCCGCAGTCCTTCCGTGAGAAATATGCCAACGAGGATTTTTCCAAGTACTATATGATTATGAACGACCCGACTCGTCCATATTATCAAGTATTTGAAATCGAATATGATAGACATGTTTACGATGGCGACAACTGGAAGTATCTGAATCTTCCGATGGATGAAATCGCGCCCTTGGCCATCGCCTCCATCAAGGACAGCACCATGATGTACTTCTCCTGCGATGTCGGCAAGTTCCTTGACCGAGAGAGAGGCTATCTTGACATCAACAACTATGACTACGGTTCCCTTTTTGGTATTGATTTCAAAATGGATAAAAAGCAGAGAGTGAGCACGTTTGCCAGCGGTTCGTCGCACGCGATGACCCTTTGTGCCGTTGATCTCGACGAGAATGATCATCCCAAGAAATGGATGGTGGAGAACAGCTGGGGCAGCTCGTACGGCTATAAGGGTTTCCTGATCATGACCGACGAATGGTTTAACGAGTACATGTTCCGCGTGGTGGTGGAAGAGAAGTATATCCCGGAGAAATACCTCAAGATGTTTGCCAAGAAGGCGACGATGCTTCCGCCCTGGGATCCGATGTTCTCTCCTGAAGATTAATAAATTATAGAAAAATGACAAACGTTAGAAATATGGTCAATGTGTTCATCCCTTGTTGTATGGACTTGTTCGTTCCGACAGCGGCCAAGGCAACCATATCCATTTTGGAGAAGTTGGGGGATGAATGTTACTATAACGAGGGACAGACATGCTGCGGACGCCAGTTTTTTCTGCGCGGCGACCGCGACACGGCCAGCCGTTTGGCCTATCAGCTCACCACTTTTTTTGACAACGAAAGCAATATTGTCGTTCCATCAGCGGCCTGCGCCGGTTTTATCCGGAATTATTATGCAAAGTTGATCGACACTCAGGCCTTCCCTAAATCTGTCAAGCATGTTACGCAGAAAACATTTGAGTTGTGCGACTATATCGTGAATGAGAAGCAGGTGACGGAATTGGGAAATTCGTTCCCGGAAAAGGTTTTCTACTACCAGTCATGCGCGGTCAGGAACCTATACCGTTCCGGTGACGAGGTCGAAACCCTTTTGCGCAATACCAAGGGTTTGGAGTTGTTCACCGATCCGACAATGAACCTGTGCTGTTCCGCAAACGGCGATTTTGCGATGCACAACCATGAAATGTCGGAATTTCTCCTGAAAAAGATTGTGGACCGGATTTTGGAAACGGGTGCGGAATTTGTCACCTGTGCCGACTTGCACTGCCTGCAGTATATTGATGCCTATATTCAGTCGCAAGATATTGATTTGGAGGTAATTCCACTTCCTGTTATATTAGATGCATCGGAAAGTAAAAACGAAGAAGAAAAATAATTGGATATGAAAGTCTTGATGTTCGGCTGGGAGTTTCCTCCCCATATTTCAGGCGGCTTGGGTACAGCCTGTTATGGTTTGACCAGAGGTCTTGCCTATAATGAAGTAGAGGTGGCACTCGTTGTGCCGAAAGCATACGGGGATGAGGATCAGAGCAAGATCCGCATTGTGAATGCCTCCGACTTCGCTTTCGACCCCCGCCGTTCCCGTTTCTTCCAGTTTGCCAATGAGGTTTCGTATATTGAGGTGAATTCCCGGTTGGTTCCGTATATCGGTATGGATGATTACTATAACATTGTGAACCAGTTGGAAAGTGGTGTGTTTGAAGAGTATGCCGATGGCGACAAACGTCGGTATCAGTTTCAGGGGGGCTATGGCGCCAATCTGATGCAGGAGGTGGAGAAGTATGCAATGGTGGCTGAGGAAATCGCAAAGTCAGAGACATTTGATGTCATCCATGCCCACGATTGGCTGACCTACCGTGCGGGCATCGCTGCCCGTGAGGTATCCGGAAAGCCGCTGGTGGTCCATATCCACGCCACGGAGTACGACCGTTCCGGGGAAAAGAACCGCAACGACATCGTCTATAACTTGGAGCGAGAGGGCATGATGGCTGCCGATGCGGTTTGTGCGGTCAGCAACCTCACCCGCGCCATCGTGATTGAGAAATACGGTATCCCCGCCGACAAGGTGTTCACCCTGCACAACGCCGTGGAGCCGGCGCAGCGCCATCCCGGCGGCGACCGTCCCCTGGGTGAGAAAATAGTCACCTTTTTGGGCCGCGTCACCTTCCAGAAGGGTCCGGAATACTTCGTGGAGGTCGCCAAGCGGGTGCTGGAGAAGGATGAAAACGTCCGTTTCGTGCTTGCCGGCGACGGCGATATGATGCCCCGTGTCATCGACCGTGTGGCGGAACTCGGCATCGCCGACCGCTTCCATTTCACCGGCTTCTTGCGGGGCAAGGATATCGACAAGATGTTCGGGATGAGCGACGTGTATGTAATGCCTTCCATATCAGAGCCTTTCGGTATTTCTCCATTGGAGGCCATGCAGTCGGGCGTGCCTGTGATCATCTCCAAGCAGTCGGGCGTGTCGGAAGTGCTGCAATACGCCATCAAAGTTGACTTTTGGGACATCGATGCGATGGCTGACGCCATCTATGGCATCCTGCACTATCCTGCTTTGGCAAAGGTCTTCTCTGAGAAGGGCTTGGAGGAGGCCAACAACCTTAAGTGGGAGGATGTCGCCGCCCGCCTCAAAAAGATTTACGAAAAAGTGGTTTCCCGCTGATTCCAACCTTAAATCGACACAAGATGAAAGCAGTTTTTCCCGGCTCTTTCGACCCCGTCACCAAAGGCCATGTCGCCCTGGTGAAGTCGGCCCTGCCGTTGTTCGACACGATCTATGTGGCTATCGGAGTGAATGCCGACAAAACAGGTTTTTTCCCGCTTGAAGACCGCAAGGAGTGGATCCGTCAGTGCTTCAAGGATGAGCCGAAAGTGCAGGTGCTCGACTACCAATGCCTGACGGTGGACTTGTGCCGGCAGTTGGGCGCTTTCTATATCCTGCGAGGCGTCCGCAACCCGATGGATTTCCAGTACGAGAACGACATAGCCCAAGCCAACCGCACGCTCTGTCCGGAGGTGGAGACCATGTTTTTCACCACGCCTCCCGAGTATGCGCATATCTCTTCGTCCATCGTGCGTGATGTGTTCCGTCACCACGGTGACTGGCAGCAGTTCGTGCCGGAGGAGGTGAGACTGTAGTCAGAATAAAATGAGAATTGAAAACTGAAAACTGAAAACTGAAAGTTAAGGAGTTAAGAAGTTAAGGAACTAAGCGTGCGACTTCGGCATCGCGCCGTATTTTAGAAAATGATGGTTGGCATGCCTCACCTCGGAGAGGTGATATTTCAATAACCCCACTTGAGGCGGAATGAAATAAACGCCGTAGTATGGAGTGCGGCTAACACCCGACAGAAAACCGTGCCAGTAGCACGCTTTTTCTGTTGAAATATTATTTGAAAAATTGAGTAAAATATATAAAATCAGCACTTTATGGCAATTTTCCGAAAATATCGCGATAGATATTCAATTTATTGCCCATACCTTTGAAAAAAATCGCTACTTTTGCCCCGCCAATTTGGAAAGTGCAACTATACTGACAAGAGGCTTACATTTATTGGAAATATAGAGCTTGACGCTCTTGTTCTCGCAGAGTAAAGTCTGGAAAACATTACGAATGTGTGAGAATAAGATGCCGAAAAGTTCGCGTTTTAGGCGTGAATTTATTCGACCCTTATTTACACATTAGGTATTTCCAGACACCGACTCTGCAAAATAAGTGGTACAAACGAAAGGATTCATGCCTTTCTTTATGTACTTGTTTGAACGAAGACTTTTGCTCGTATTGCGGGGAAGCCGAAAACCGCATTTTAGAGTAGGCGGGTTAAAACAATAGAAAGAGTATGGATTTTCAGGACTATGTTAAACAAATTTCAGAAAACATTCCAAAGATCAAAGATCAGATTCTAACAGAAGAAGCAACAAAAAACGCTTTCATTATGCCGTTTATTCAAGCACTCGGTTACAATGTCTTCAATCCATTGGAAGTTGTGCCGGAGTTCACTTGCGATATTGGTACAAAAAAGGGGGAGAAGGTGGATTATGCTATAATGAAAGATGGTCAGCCCATTATTTTGATTGAATGTAAGCATTGGCAACAGAATCTTGATTTGCACGATAACCAACTGCTTCGATATTTTGCTGTATCTAATGCAAAATTCGGTGTGCTGACCAATGGTATCACATATCGCTTTTATACAGATTTGATTGAGAAAAATAAGATGGATGATACACCCTTTTTGGAAGTAGATATGACCAATCTTAAAGATTCTCAAATTACTGAACTCAAAAAGTTCCATAAGTCCTATTTTGATGCTGACACTATTGCAACGACAGCCTCAACGCTCAAATACACTAAAGAAATAAAGGAAATCATAAAGAAAGAGATTGCCAATCCATCAGAAGCTCTGGTAAGAATTCTCGCAAAGCCCGTTTATAATGGTATTTTGACTTCAAAAATGATTGACTATTTCACTGAACTGGTTAAGAAATCCTTCGCGACTCATATTAACGACATTTTGAACGACAGGTTGCAAGCCGCCATTAGCAAGGAAGAAACAGAAAGTAGGGGCAAAGATGAAGAGGAACTTCAGGAAATTTCTAAAGAAGAGCCACAAATAATTACAACAGAAGAGGAAATGGAAGGATTTTATACTATCAGAGCCCTCGTTTCTGGAATTGTGGACCCACAGAGGGTACAATACAAAGATACTTTAAACTATTTCGCCATCAACCTTGATAAGACAACACAGCCAATTTGTCGGCTATATTACAACCGCAGCAAGAAGTACATTTCATTCTTTGATGAAAACAAAAAAGAAACCAAACAGCCAATGGATGGGAATCTGGACCTTTATCGGTTTAAAGATGCCCTCGTAGATCGCATCAAATACTTGATCGAAAAGAACGAAAAATAGGAATCGCCGATCTATTTGCACATAATATGGGCGAAATCAGCACACAGATTAGAGCACTGTAATTCAATTTATCAATGGAAAACTAAATGTGGGCTTGAATGGCACTGATTGATTTCGCTATTGAGTAAATAGATGTCGGTCAAAAAATGACTAATTTTGAGAACTAAACTAAAGTGGATATGAAAAAAATGTTATTTGTTGTTTTTGTTATTTTTGTTGGTATTACTTATGGTCAAAATACAGATACTATTAAGGGGTATCAAAAAGGTCTCGAATTTAATTATTCTGGTTTAGCTGACTATTCAGGCGGTGACCATATAAAAGACCACAATACTTCAACTAATTATTTTAATTATGATATGAGATTTACAATTATAGATAAAGCTCATTCATTCAATTTTAATTTTGTAAATGGATATAGATTTAATTCGTATTTATTTCTTGGTGGCGGTGTCGGTTTAAGATTAATTTCATTTAATGTGAGTATTCTAGAATCTAATACTTCAATCCATTGGTCTTCGAGTTTTGAGCTTAAAGAAATTTCTCTTCAAATCCCGCTATTTGTACGTTTTCATGCTAATTTTACCCCAAAAAAAGTTTCTCCATTTGCATCTCTTGATTTTGGAGGTAATATATGTGTTTATAACGACTACGATGAAATTAACCGTAATTTTTTTGGGCACAATATATTTTTTATGCCAGCTTTGGGGGTGAATATTAGTTTCAAACAAATGCAAAATCTTTATGTTGCGTTTATCTATGATTTGTCATTTACTCCTAAAAATGATAACTATATTGCGCATATTAACCATTCAGTAGGTGCAAGAGTTGGATTCAATTTTTAGGCAATCAGACTTCTCTTTCTGTTGAATTTTACACTGATTATTAGGAAATACTTAGACAATGGAGTTGTTCGCGTAATCTGCACAATTCGCAGCGCCTTTAACAAGCTAAGGAACTGATTAGCATTCGTTTGTAGGGGTATAACTGAGGTCGTTCCATTCTCTCTTCCGCGGCATCACCTGCGGAGCTTTCCCGTATCTGCCGCCCGTGCCGCGGGCTGACACACGATGCTTTCCTACACCCCACGTTACGGCGTCACTTCGTTTCGCCTCACGTGGGGCTAATAGCTTACACCCCTACGGGGTGAGGCACTAAAACCATCATTTTCTGAAATACGCTACAGTGCCGAAGTCGCATGCCGCCTTGCGATTTTTGCCGTTAAGAAATTGAGCTGTTTCGAGTGTGAAGAAACGCGAACTGTTCGAAGCAACACGAAATGGAATGTAGTGTTGCAAGTTTTCGCGTTTTAACGAGAAACGGCCAATTTTAGGCAAAAATCGTGCAGCGGCAAAGCGCATTTCTTTTGGTTCGTTTTCTTTTTGCAATCGAAAAGAAAATGAACAAACATAACCGAAAATTAAATGCACGATTTAGGGGCTGACAAAACCAATAATCTTGTCACCAACTGTTTTGGCAATATTACTGTATTTTAAATGTTTGCATAGGCGTTTTATCAAGTATTTGTTTCATAGCTTACTAATCTTAGTTGCTGTTCTACGGCGACACCGCCGCTATCCGCACATAAACGGGCAGATGGTCGGCATAGCCGCCGATATAGCGTGGTCCCGAGTAGGTGCGGAAAACTTTGTAACCGTCGTATTTTTCGTCGGGTTCCACCATGAAATCCGCTTTGAAGATGTGGGCCTCGCGTCCGACGATGTGGAGCGGATTTGCCGTGTCCAACAGGGCAGGGGAGACGATGATCTGGTCGAGGCAGCCCCAAAAATCCTCGTGCTTGTGCGTGCCCACGTTCTGCATCCGCAAAAAACGGTACATCAGGTCGAACAAGGTATAGTTGTGGTGTTGCGGGTTGTCGATGTCGCCCGCACGCAGCACCTCACGGATGCTCTCGTCGGTGAGGTAGTCGTTAAAGTCGCCGGTAATCAGGATGTTGGCTTCCGGTTCCACCCGCAGGATGGAGTCTGCGCGCTCCCGCACCACAGAGGCGTAGTAGTTGCGTTTGGGGATGGTGGGGGCATAGCCACCGTACCGCGAGGTCCAGTGGTTGACGAACAGGTGCAGCGAGTCGCCGTTGGGAAAGCGTGCCACCGCATAGAGGATGTCGCGGTTGCGGGCCGCCGTATCGAACGGGAAGACGACGGGTACGACCTCGCTCCGCAGAATCTGTACCCGCTTGGCACGGTACAGCAGGGCCACATCCACACCGCGCCGGTCGGGCGATTCATAGTGGACAAAACGGTACCTATACCCTTTCAGCGGCGAATCGTAGCAGAGCTTCCGAAGAACCGCGTCATCCTCGATTTCTGCGAGCCCGATGATGTCCGGCGGTTGCCACGTGCCCATCGCCAGCAGCACCTTGGCAATGTTGTTGACCTTTCGGACATACTTTTTGTAGGTCCAATGGTACAATCCTTTCGGCGTGAAGGCATCATCGTTCTTCAAACTGTCGTCCTGCGGATTGAAAAGATTCTCCACATTGTAAAAAGCAACGGTGTAACCCGCCGAATCCTGTGAAAATATATTATTTGTTAATATTAGTAAAACAATGATGTACAATACAATCTGTCTCTTTTTCATGGCAAAAATAATTTTGTTGAATTATGGCGCAAATATACAACAATAAAAAGCCGTTGTCAAGGGGCTTTGAAATAAATAGTGTTAAAATTAAAATTTGCTATAGGAAGAAAAAAAAGTGATGGTTGTACATCACTTTTTCCGGGTGGGAACAACAAGATTCGAACTTGTGACCCCTTGCTTGTAAGGCAAGTGCTCTAAACCGACTGAGCTATGCTCCCGTTCTCAAACGAGGTTGCAAAAGTACAACATTTTCAGTTGCAGCCGCAGTTTTGGAGAAACTTTTTTATTTGTGTTGTAATTTGTTTATTTCTAATTATTTATGATGCTATCTGGGCAGTAGCTTGATGAAGGGAATCATCATTTCCTCCATCGAGATGCCGCCGTGTTGGAAGGTGTTCTTGTAATAATTGACATAATGCGCGTAGTTGTTCGGGTAGGCGAAGAAGGAATTTCCCGTGGCAAAAACGAACGAGGAGGTGAGGTTCTCCTTGGGCAAAAAGATGGTTTCCGGTCGTTTTGCTTCGTAAATGTCTTTTGAGGAGCAGTCAAGATTGCGGCCCACCTTGTAACGGAGGTTGCTGTTGGTCTGTTTGTCACCAATGATTTTCACCGGCTTCTCAATTTTGATGGTGCCGTGGTCAGTGGTGATGTAAACGGGTATCTTCTTTTCCGACAGGTATTTGATCATGTCCAACATCACCGAGTTGGCAAACCATGTGGCGGTGACATGCCGGTACGATTTTTCGTCGTTGGCCAGTTCGCGGATGAGGTCGACGTCGGTGCGGGCGTGCGAGAGCATGTCCACAAAGTTGACCACCACCACGTTGAGCAGGTTGCCCATCATGTTGTTGAAGCTGTCGAGCACCTTCTTTCCGAAGTCCATGTTCAGGATTTTGGAGAAGGAGATTTTGCCGCTTTTGCCGAAACGTTTCAGGTACTCTTCCAACAGTGGTTTCTCGAACTGGTTCTTGCCACCCTCGTCGTTTTCGTTGAGCCAGTATTCCGGATATTTCTTGGCGATTTCCGACGGCATCAGGCCGGCGAACATGGCGTTGCGGGCGTAGTGCGTGGCGGTCGGCAGAATGCTGTAAAACAGTGTCTCCTCGTCCACACGGTAGTAGGGGTGGATCAGCGACTGCAGCACTTTCCACTGGTCGTAGCGGAGATTGTCCACCACGAAAAGGAATGCAGTCTGCCCTTCGGCAAGGTCGGGAAACAGCTTCTCTTTCAGCACGGTGTGGGAGAAAATCGGGCGCTTTTCGGTCCTCATGTTGATCCAGTCCTCGTAGTTGCGGATAACAAACTTCGAGAACTGCGTGTTGGCTTCTTCCTTTTGGTTGGCCAGAATTTCGCCGACCCCGCTGTCTTCAATCTTGTCTAATTCCAACTCCCAGTAAACCAATTCTTTGTAAAGCATTTCCCACTCCGCCACCGACATGCTGTCGGAAATCTTCATGGAGATGTCGCGGAACGCCTGCTGGTAGGCCATCGTGCTCTTCTCGTTGACAATCTTGCTGTTTTCAACGTTCTTTTTCAGGCACAGCAGAATCTGGTTCGGATTGACGGGCTTGATGAGGTAGTCGGCGATATTGCTGCCGATGGCGTCCTCCATGATGTGCTCCTCCTCGCTCTTGGTGATCATCACCACGGGCGTGTGCGGATGGGTCGTCTTGATGTGTTTCAGCGTCTCGATGCCGCTCAGGCCGGGCATGTTTTCGTCCAGGAAGATGATATCGACGTTCTGCCCCGAGCTGAGAATCTCGATGGCTTCGTTGCCGCTCACCGCGGGAATCACTTCGTAACCTTTGTTTTTTAAGAAAAGGATGTGCGGTTTTAACAGATCGATTTCGTCATCCGCCCATAGTATGTTCGTGCTCATAATCGTTCAATTTTTGTAATAGACAAATCAAACGAAGAAAAAGTCCGGATAGTATTTTACGGGTCTCTTCTTCTTTGAAAACGATTATAAATTGTTGTCTAAAAGACCGTTGTTGAACTTTTGGATGACGGCTTTCATCAGTTTTTCACGGCTTTCGAAGTTGTTTACTGCCGGTATGGCATCATTGAGGGCAGCGTTCCATCTGTTCTCCAAATCCCAAATCCGGTCAATTTCTTTTCCATCAAACTCAAAGAGATATTGATCGCTGTAAAACTGGTAGTTTCCTGAAAGATAGTTGATTGCGAAATGGGGGGCTATGTCGTCGAATGCGCTGTGCCCGAAAGTGGTGAAATCTCCGTCGATCTTGCAGTAGTCGAAAATGGTGGGCATGATGTCCACTTGTTGCACAATGCGGTCGCTGCGGTAGGCTTCCGTCGCTTTCGGCCAGTAGAAAATCATAGGGACGGAATAGCGATGGGCTGGGTAGTCCACGTTCTCTGCACCAACAAAGTTGGTGTGGTCTGCGGTGATGACAAACAGGGTGTTTTCGTACCAGTACGACTGTTTCGCCCGCCCGAAGAACTGTCGCAGCGCCTCGTCGGTGTAGGACACGCATCGCTGCATGGGAGTCGATTCTTCGGGGAGGAAACCGCCATATTCGTTGGCAACGGTAAACGGGTGGTGCGATGAAAGGGTGAAGATGGTGGCAAAGAACGGGTCGGGATAGGAACCTAATTTTTTTGCAACATATTGTAGATAAGGAATATCCTTGATCCCCCAAGTGCCGTCGTAGTCCTCATCCCAAGGATATTCATTCATCCCGAAATATTCGTTGATACCTACAAGGCTACAGTAGCGGTCGAAGCCCATGGTGCCGTTTTTGCCGCCATGGAAGAAGAGTGTCTGTTTGCCGTATTGCGACAGCAGCGAAACCGCCGACGGGATATTGTAAACGGCATACCGCGACTGCGAGAAGGGCTTTTCCATCAGCGAAGGGATGCCCCCAAGTATGGACGACAGCGCCTCGATGGACTGTTGCCCGTTGGCAAAGCCTCGGAAAACGATGGCGTTTTGTGCCAAACTGTCGAGGAAGGGCGTGTATCCTCCAAGAGGCATGGGATAGTCCGCCAAGTATGCGGAGTATTCGGAGGAAATCCCTTCCAGAATGATAAGGACGATATTGATGGGGTGGTCGTAGTCAATGGCTTTCCCGTATTTGGGAAAGTTTGTGACATCTTCATTCGTATATAGCCCGCTGATATGTCTGTGTGTGTCAAATAGTTCTGTACACTGTTCGTCATTGAAATAGTGGACGCGTTTCAAACCTTTCGAATCGAGTGTCGTGATGAGCGAGTAGGGAGAATTGAGAACGAGTGCTGCATTTTCCATCCCCGCCACGCTTCCTGCCATCGAGATGTTGAGCGGACGCATCTGCAGACCGCCTCTGGCTCCGACAAAAATCAGGAACAGAAGGAACGCACGGAAAACCAGATGCTTGAGCCAGCCCGATGGCTTCTCTGCGTAGGTCTTTCCGCCCTCTGGATCAATCGCATCAAAGGAACTATGGTCTGCTCCAAAAAGACTCCTGCATTCAATCATGATTTCAATAAAAGCCCACCACCCGTATCCGATTTTCCATGAATGATATTTGATTTTGCTTATAAAACGATGATAATTTGTTTTTTCTGTAAGATAGGTTGTGAGAAACAGAATGCCAATCACTCCGAGCCATATTAGCCCGATGTACCAATAGTCTTTGAGAAAGGCGGGGACCAGTTCCCCGAAGTTGTTGGTTTCACCGATGAAGGAGAAGATGTCGCCGGTCATCCGTCGCATGGAGAACGGGTAGTAGCAGGTGTCGATCAGGTTGGTCAGCAGGGCGATGGCGTTGACTGTGAGGAAGTAAACGTTTCCGATGGTTCGGAACGTGCGGCTTTCAATGAAAGAGAAGGGGAGAAGGAGCAGCAGGAAATAGGGGGCGTTGAGGATGCAGATGGCTGCGGCATCGAATCGTAGCCCTTGCCAGAAAATGGGGCTGGTGAAGGAGGAAAATGATTCTTGGTTGAACCAGAAGAAAATGAGGCGGCAGAGAAAGAACAAGGCCATCAGCGCAAGAAATCGGCCGATCAGCACAATCAGCGGGGAACTTGGCGGGTAGCGTTTCATTTCTGTTTCTTTCCTTTTTTGGACAATCCGTCGTAAACGAGCTGCACACGCCCGTCCCTCGGAAAACAGCCGCACGCCTCCATGTCGATGGCGGTCTTCAGTTTCTTCCGTGCCGATGCCTTGTCGCCGAGGTAGCAGTCGTACAGCGCGTCGGTAAGCAGCTTCTGGTACCGGGCGTGCTGGTCGGCGTCATAGGCGACTGGAATGGGCGAGGCGGTTTCGGGTTCGGCCGGACTTTCGGTTCCTGTGTCGGATGCCTCTGCGTCTGATTCGGGGCGAGAGACCGTTGTTTCCTCTCCTTCAGGAGCTTGCTGCTTCTGTCTCGTTTTCTCCAGCACCTCCTTGAATTTTACATATTCCGGACTCGGCTCGATGGGCTCCTCGCTGGTGTCAAGGTACTCTTGCGCGTAGTCAAAGAAAGTATAGGCTTTTTCGTAGTTCTTTTGTTCCCAGGCCGCTTGCGCGATCCATAAAAACGACTCATATACAATGGTCTTTGCCCGGATGATCCCCCTGTAATAGTCATCATTGCAATAGGTGGAAGGCATGTCGTGGCAGAAGTTTTCCAGAACCCGGAAGATGGGCATCGCGTCGGCTGCATGCTCGATCCGTATCAGGGAATCGCCGGTGGTGAACAGCTTGTCGTAAAACACTGCGGTAAAGTCCGCCAACTCGTGCTCGTGGTCATCAGTCAGGGGGGCTTCATTATACAACAGGTGTATGCGATCAATACACTCGTCGTATTCGCCGGAAGCGAAAAGAAGCTTGGCCTTGGCAATAAGCGCGTCTGTGTTCAGCCGGTTGAATTCCAAAGCGCGGTCAAGGTAGTAGCCGGCCAGGACGGTGTCGTCGTGGTGCAGCTCGTCGATGGCCTGCAGGTAGAAGATGGTGTCCACGCGGTGCCGCTGAATCTCCAGTGTGTCTTTGAGTTGCAAAAGCTGTTTTTGGGCGCGACGGAAGCGGTGTTTGGTTTCGTAAAAGTCGATTTGGTCGCAGTAGTGGAGGTTGGGCATATATTCGGCTTCATACTGTGAAAGTTGCTCCAGCAGGTCGATGACAAAAAGGTAGTGCAGGGAGATCAGTTCCGGGTCGGTGGTGGTGATGTTGTCGGCCTTTTTTTGGATGGCCGGCAAAATGGAAGCGGCCTTCTCGCAGTTGATGCTGACTTGAGCGTCGGCGTTAAGGAGCGGGAAGGCTGCAAGGAACAGGATGGATATTTTGTAAAAGACTTTTTTACAAAACATTATTTCAATAAGGACTCTTCAATAACTTGTTTCAGTTCGTCTTTGCTCAATGCGCCGACGGTGGCGGTCGGCTTTGTGTTAGGTTTCATGTAAAGGAGTGTGGGGATGCTCCTGATTTCAAAGGCTTGCGACACCTCGGGGCACTTGTCGATGTTCACCTTGTAGATGATGATCTGGCCGGCGTACTCCTTGGCCAGCTCCACGAGGTAAGGGGCGATGCTGCGGCACGGTCCGCACCAGTCGGCATAGAAGTCAACAACGGCGGGCAAAGTCCCCTTGTATTGGAAGCCTTTGGGGTTGTTGAGTTCACAGACTTTCTCCTCGAACTGCTTGGTGTTCAGTACCTGTACGGTGGAGATGACCTTTTGCTCTGTCTCTTCCACAGCGGTTACGCTCGGGGCGCTTCCGTTGCTGTTGAGAAGAGTAGCGGGGACTTCGGTGGTCTCGGCTACACCCGCCTCTTCGTCGGAAGTGTCGGCGGGACGGTTGCAGGCAGTGATTCCGAAAAGAATCCCGAATAGCAAGGGTATGATCAGCTTTTTCATTGGATTCGGTTTAGCAGGTTACTTTTTTGCGGCGCGGGCACGGATCATGGCACCTGTTTTGGCTTTGCCCACACGCACGAAGTCGAGGATCGGGCGGTTGGAGGGGCAGGTGAACTGGCAGCTTCCGCACTCGATGCAGTTCATGATGCCGTACTTCTCGCAGTCTTCAAGACGATTGAGTTCGGAGAAGGCTTGGAGACGGTAGGGTTCGAGGCCCATCGGGCAGGCTTCGACGCACTTGCCGCAACGGAGGCAGTTGGAAACCTCGCCGCGGGCGGCCTCTTTTTCGCTCAGGAACAATAGGCTTGACATGCCTTTGCCGGCGTAGGCATCCAAGTTGGCGACAGCTTTGCCCATCATCGGACCGCCGGCAATGATCTTGCCGGTGTCTTCCGGAATGCCGACCGCGTCCATGATGGCCTTGATAGGAGTGCCGAGGCGGATGCGGAAGTTCTTGCATCGTTCGGCAGGCACAGATTTCCCGGATACAGTGGTGTAGGCCTGTACGATGGGCTTGTTCTTCTGCACAGCTTGATATAGGACGTACATGGTGGTGATATTGTTGACGATACAGCCAACGGAAATCGGGAGTGCGCCGTTGGGAACGCTGCGCCCCGTGATGGCCTTGATCAACTGTTTCTCAGCCCCCTGCGGGTATTTGATGCGCAACGGCTGGACTTCAATTTTGGGATGCCCTTTGACCGCTTCCACCAGTTTGGCGATGGCACGCGGTTTGTTGTCCTCGATGCCGATGATGGCTTTGTCGGCGCCGGAGGCGATGAGGGCGATTTCAATGCCAATGATGCATTGTTCGGTGCGTTCAAGCACTACACGGTTGTCGGTGGAGATGTATGGCTCGCACTCGGCAGCGTTGATGATGAGGAACTCGCACTTCTGCTCGGGTTTGAGCATGTATTTGATATGGGTGGGGAAGCAGGCGCCGCCGAGGCCGACGATGCCGCGGTCCTTCATGCGCGCGATGATTTCGTCCTTCCCGAGTTTGATCTCGCGGATGATTTCATCGCTGGTGTCGATGTCCTCCATCCAGTCGTCGCCTTCGCGGTCGATGACGACGGCGGGCTTCTTGTAGCCGCTGATGTCGGCGATCATGTCCACACGGTTGACAGTTCCTGAGATGGGTGCGTGGATATTGGCGCTCACGAAACCGTTGGCCTCACCGATAAGCTGGCCCACTTTTACCTTGTCACCCTTCTGGACGACGGGGTTGGCGGGGGCGCCGAGGTGTTGGGTCATATAGACAACGGCCTGGTCGGGGAGGGGGAAGGTCTCCACGGACATGCCGTGGGCGAACTTGTTGGCTTCGGGGTGGACGCCGCCCATGTGGAAAGTTTTCTTGCCAAGTTTGCGGATGTCGTTTTTGATTTCTTTGGATATCTCACCGGCCAGTTCACCGGCTAATTCTTTGATTCGTTCTTTGCCCATTTTTGTGAATTTATCAGGGGGAAATATGCTTTCGGATTAATTGGCTTCTGTTTTGGATACTTCGGGTGCCGCCGTGTCTTTGGCTTCGGGGGCGGGTTTGGGAGCGGGGAAGTTGACGGCCACGATAGCGTGCTTCGGGCACTCGGCGACGCATTTGCGGCACATCTTGCACTTGGCCGGGTCGATGTAGGCGAGGTTGTTCTCCAGGGTGATGGCTTCGAACGGGCATGCCTTGGCGCACTTGCCGCAGCCGATGCAGGCCACCTTGCAGTTCTTCATCGCCACGGCGCCTTTCTCCTTGTTGTTGCAGGAAACATACACGCGGCGGCCTTTCGGACCTTTCGGGCGCACCTCGATGACGTTGCGGGGGCAGTTCTTGGCGCAGACACCGCAGCCCACGCACTTCTCCTCGTCCACCACCGGCAGTTTGGTCTCGGGATCAATGTGGATGGCGCCGAAGTTGCAAGCCTTCACGCAGTCGCCACAGCCGAGGCAGCCGTTGGGACAGCCGTTCTCACCGGCGAACAGGTTGTTGGCGAAGGCGCAGGTGAAAGCGGAGTCGTACTGAACTTTGGCCGGCGCGTTCTCGCACGTGCCCTGACAGCGCACCACCGCTACTTTCGGGGTGGTCTCGCCCGCCTCGATGCCGAGGATGGCAGCGATCTTCGCGTTGTTCTCCGCCGAGTTGCCGGGACATTTGCAGCCGTCCATCGTGCAGCGGGCCACCATCGTCTCCGCAAGGTTGCGGCAGCCGGCAAACCCGCAACCGCCGCAGTTCGCGCCAGGCAGGAATTCCACAATCATGTCAATGCGGGGATCCTCCTCCACATGGAACTTTTTTGAAATGAAATACAATACGACAGCAGCCAAAATGCCGATGGCCGCAATGACTCCGATGGCCTTCCAGATGACGACCACACTCAATAAAGTTATCATCATTTTGCTTTAAAATTTTGGAACGCAAAAATACTATTTTTTTGTGAGATGGTACTTTCTCTCCCCATGATTTTATTAAAAAAGTTGGTTTGATAAATTCCTGCGAAAACCGCCTCCGTTTCTGTGAAAATGATGTACCTTTGCAACTTCTTTATGTATAGTGCTATGGATGACGGTAAAAATCAGAATCTTGAAAGTGAAAATGAGGAAATGAGCGGTGAAATCTCCCCCGCGTCCGAAGGGCTGAAAGGCGACGCGCATCTGCAAAATGTGGTTTATGTGCAGTCGATGTTCGAGAACTGGTATTTGGATTATGCCTCCTACACCATCCTCGACCGCGCCCTCCCCGATATCTTGGACGGACTGAAACCCGTGCAGCGGCGCATCCTCCACTCCATGTCGGAACTGGAGGACGGACGCTACAACAAGGTGGCCAACATTGTGGGTAACACCATGAAGTACCATCCGCACGGCGACGCCTCCATCGCGGACGCCATCGTGCAGCTCGGGCAGAAAGAGATCACCATCGACCCGCAGGGTAACTGGGGTAACATCTTCACCGGCGACCCCGCAGCCGCCTCCCGTTACATCGAGGCACGCCTCACCAAGTTCGCCCTCGAAGTCGTCTTCGCCCCGAAAATCACCCAATGGAAACTGTCGTACGACGGCCGCAACAAGGAACCCGTCGTCCTGCCCATCCGCTTTCCGCTGCTGCTGGCGCAGGGTGTGAAAGGTATCGCCGCCGGTATGGCCACCAACATCCTGCCCCACAACTTCAACGAACTGCTGGACGCCTCCGTTTCCGTCCTCGAAAACAAGCCCTTCCAGCTGTTCCCCGACTTCCCGACCGGCGGCTCCATCGACGTGAGCAAGTACAACGACGGATTGCTGGGCGGCAAGATCATCAACCGTGCCAAAATTTCCATCGTTGATAATAAAACATTGGTTATCACTGAGATACCTTTCGGTGAAAACACCATCGACCTGATCCAGAACTCCATCGCCCCCGCCATCGAACGAGGCAAGCTGAAAATCCGCAAAATCGACGACAACACGGCCAAGACCGTCGAAATCGTGCTGCACCTCCAGCCCGGCACCTCTCCCGACCAGACCATCGACGCCCTGTACGCTTTCACCGACTGCCAGAAGTCCATCAGCCCCAACCCGTGGGTCATCTACAACGGCAAGCCCGTGATGCTGTCCGTCAGCGAAATCCTCCGCATAAGCACCTACAACACGCTTGAATTGTTGAAACAGGAGTTGCAGATTTTCCTCCAAGAGCTTGAAGCACAATGGCATTGGTCTTCTTTGGAGAAAATCTTCTTTGAAAAGAGAATCTACAAGGAACTGGAAAAAGATACGGACACGTGGGAAACGCAGATTGCGAACATCCAGACCGCCTTCATCCCGTACCAGCCGCTGTTCAAGCGCGAAATCACCCACGAGGAAATCCTGAAACTGTGCGAGAAACCGGTGCGCAAGATCTCCAAATTCGACATCAAGAAGGCGGAGGAATACATCGACAATCTGGAAGCCCAGATTGAGGAAACCAAGAACCACCTCGAGCATATCGTGGAGTTCACCATCAACTATTTCAGACAGTTGAAGAAAAAGTACGGCAAGGGACGCGAGCGCAAGACTGAAATCAAGAACTTTGACTCCATCGACGCCGTCCACATTGCCGTGGCCAACCAGAAGCTGTACGTCAACAAAGCGGAGGGCTTTATCGGCACTGCCTTGAAGCGCGACGAGAACGTGGAATTGGCTTGCGAGTGTTCCGACATTGACGACCTCGTGGTCTTCTTCCGCAACGGCAAGTTCCTCGTAACCAAGGTGGTGAACAAGCAGTTCGTCGGCAAGAACATCCTGCACGTGGAGGTGTTCAAGCGCAACGACGATCGCACCGTTTACAACATGATTTACTCCAAGGGCAAGAACGGAGCGGCCATGGTGAAGCGCTTCTCCATAGGCGGCGTCACCCGCAACAAGGAGTACGACCTCACCACCGGTGAGACGGGCACCGAAGTGCTCTACTTCACCTCCAACGCAAACGGCGAGGCCGAAAAGGTGAAGGTGACGCTCAAACTCAAGAAGGGACTGAAAAAGAAGAACTTCGAGTTTGATTTCGGCACCCTCGCCATCAAGGGACGCAGCGCCAAGGGCAACATTTTGTCACGAAATCCCGTGGCTCGCGTCGAGATGAGCGAGAAGGGCGTTTCTACGCTGTCGGCCATCGGTGTCTGGTTTGATCCCACCGTCATGCGCCTCAACAACGACGAGCGTGGCGAATCCCTCGGACAATTCAAAAAAGACGACAAGATAATTTCTATCTATAAATCAGGGAATTACAGGATTACGGGGTACGACCTCTCTGTCCATTTTGAAGACGACCTTGCCATTATCAAGAAATTCTCTTCCCATAAAGTCATCACGGCGGTTTACTATAGCAAGTCGGAGGACAAGTACTTCGTGAAGCGTTTCAACCCACAGCTCACCGACAAGAAGGTTGACTTCATCCCGATGGAAAAGGGCACGAAGTTGGTGCTGGTTTCCATTGACTACCTGCCGGTGATGGAGGTGAAGTACTGCAAGAAGGATCCGAAAGCGACCTTCACTGACACGATTCAGGTAGCCGATTTCGTGGATGTGCAGGGCTACAAGGCGAAGGGAAAGCGTATCAGTCTGGGCACGGTCAAGAGCGTGAAGTGGCTCGATCCGCTGCCATACGAAGAGCCGGAAGAGCCTGAGATTGAAGAGGATGACGACACCGAAACCATCCAGGCCGGCAGCTTGGAGGAAATTGAGCAGGCCGAGGCTCAGGAGGCTTTCGACAACATTGATGCGGAAACCGGCAGCAGCGACGACGATGATCCCGGCTTAGGCGGGGTAGGGGAGCAGCTGGAGCTGTTCTGATGTTTCTACAATCATAGGCGGAGAAACGGCAAATAGTTGTAATTTTGCCGCCGTTTTTTTATTGCTGAAAAATGAAACTGACCCAGAGAACGCCCTTGATGGAACGCCCCTTTCCCGATTACACCCCGTTGGAGGAGAAACTGAACTCGTGGAGCCACCTTTTCGGTGTCTTGTGCGCCGTTGTGATGCTGGCGCTTTCGATCAGGGTTTCAATAGGAAAGCCTTCCATCTATATGGTTTGCAGTGTGGTGTATGTCTCTTCCGTGCTGCTCACGATGCTGGGTTCGGGCATCTACCACGGCTTGCCGAAAGGGAAGGCCAAGCAGGTGATGCGGGTGGTGGACCACTGTGACATCTTTGTCACCATTGCCGGCACCTACACCCCGATCACGCTTCTCGGCATCTGTTCCGTGAATCCTGTGATGGGGAAGGTGATTTTTGCGATTGAATGGGGACTGGCCCTCATCGGAGTTGTCCTCAACGCCATCGACCTCAAACGGTACTCCGTCTTTTCCATGGCCTGCTACCTCGGAATGGGGTGGTGCGTCATCATCAGCCTGTGGCCCGCCATCCAGGCCATGACGCTTGCCGGGTTCCTGTGGATTATCGGTGGCGGCGTGGCGTTCACCATCGGCGCCGTCCTCTATTTGATAGGGAAGAAAAAACGGTACCGCCATTTCCTGTTCCACGTGTTCGTCTTGCTGGGTTTGATCCTGCAGTTTGTGGGCGTTTACGGCTATCTGCTTTATTGATGTAAAAGGCTGGAAAGGGGAGAAATCCCCGTCGTTTTTAGGCATAAAAAAAGGTGACCCCGTTTGGAGGTCACCTTTTCTTTGTAAACGGAAACGCTTACTTGGCGATAATCGTCACTTTCTTTACCACGTTGTCGCCGACTTTCACCAGATAGACGCCGGGGGCGAGAATGGTGTATTCGCGTACGGACTCCGTGATGCGGCTTTCTCTGACAATCAAGCGGCCGCTCATGTCGAAGATTTGAACCGGGAATCCTTCGGCGTTGGTGACAACGATATGGTTGTCACTGCTATAGATGCTTATAGCCGGCATGTCAGGATCGTTGATTCCATCGATGAGCTGGAAATAGGCAGTGAAGGTGCTGTCTTGTTCCACGGTGATGGTACGCGGGTTGTCGGTGTTGCCGTCGTTCCATTCCACAAACTCATATCCAGGCAGAGCATCCGCAGAGATGGAAATCTCTGTGCCATAGTCGAATGTGCCGCCGATGGACACGGTACCCATATTTTCGTCGGCACTCAGCACGGTGATGGTGTGCTGGTCGATGGCGAAGATGGCGGTCAGGTTAAGGGCTTCCATCAGGGTTACCATTCTCGGGTTCTCGGTGTTGCCGTCGCTCCAGCTTACAAAATGGTAGTGCGGCTCAGGGGTGGCGGTGATTTCAACCATTGTGTTGACAGACATATTTTCGCTGCTGCTACCTCCGAAATTGAGTTCAACAGAACCCATCACAGTGTCATTGACTTGGACTTCAATTTCTTCGGTTTCCTCAGGGATGAAGTAGGCGGTGAGGTTGCTGTCGCGGGTAACCGTTATTACACGCGTGTCCGCTGTTTCGGTGTCACTCCAACCGATGAAGGTGTAGTTTTCGTAGGCCGTGGCGGTCACGGTGTCCGTACTGCCGTAATCGAAAGTACCGCCTCCGGTCACCGTACCCATATTGTCGTCATTGCTGACAACGGTGACGGTGTAGCTGTTGATCTGCCACTGGGCGAAAACGGTAAGGTTCTCAGCGGGCATGACGTTGGGCAGTTCCGGATCCCAGCCGATGAAGGTGTAACCCTCTCTCTCCGGGGCGGCGATCGGCGTGATGCTCTGTCCGAAGTCATAGGTCTGGACATCCAGTACATCGTTGTCATCCATATAGGTGACGGTGTAGCTGTTGACCTGCCACTGGGCGAAGACGGTCAGATCTTCGGCAGGCATGAATTCGGGCAGTTCCGGATCCCAGCCGGTGAAGGTGTAACCCACTTTTGTCGGGGTGGCGATCGGTGTGATTCTCTGTCCGAAGTCGAAGGTCTGGACATTTAGTACATCGTTGCCGTCCATGTAGGTGACGGTGTAGCTGTTGATGGTGAAGTTGGCGATGTAGTCACCGGCGGTCTCGACCGTGAAGGTGTAGGTGGCATCGGTGGAAACCTCAACGCCATTCAGAGTCCAGTTGGTGAAGGTAAAGCCGGTGTTGGCCGTGGCGGTCAGCGTGGCGGTGGCACCGTGGGTGTAGGTGCCGGCACCGGTTACTGTACCTGCTTCGGCCGGTTCAGCAGCGACGGTGATGACGTAGCTGTTGACCTGCCACTGGGCGAAAACGGTCAGATCTTCTGCAGGCATGAATTCGGGCAGTTCGGGATTCCAGCCGGTGAAAGTGTGACCCACTTTCGCCGGGTCGTCGATCGGTGTGATGCTCTGTCCGAAGTCGTAGGTCTGGACATCCAGTACATCGTTGTCGTCCATGTAGGTGACGGTGTAGCTGTTGATGGTGAAGTTGGCGACGTAGTCACCGGCGGCCTCGACCGTGAAGGTGTAGGCGGCATCGGTGGAAACCTCAACTCCGTTCAGCGTCCAGTTGGTGAAGGTGTAGCCGGTGTTGGCCGTGGCGGTCAGCGTGGCGGTGGCACCGTGGTTGTAGGTGCCGGCACCGCTAACGGTGCCTCCGTTGGTCGGATTTGCTGTGGCGGTGATGTTGTAGCTGTTGATCTGCCATTGTGCAAAGACGGTCAGGTCTTCCGCAGGCATCGTGGCGGGCAACTCGGGATCCCATCCGGTGAAGGTGTAACCCACTTTCGTCGGGTCGGCGATCGGAGTGATGCTTTGTCCGAAGTCGAAGGTGTCAACATCCAGAACATCGTTGCCGTCCATGTAGGTGACGGTGTACTCGTTGACGGTGAATGTAGCAGTGACGGTCACATTGCTGGCGGGCATGAAGAAGCCGTTGTTCGGGGTTTCGATGACCGTGTTGTTGGCGTCAGTGACTACATAGTTGCCGAAGGTGTACCCGTTAAGGGTTTCCTCAGAGAGTTGCACCCAAGCGTTGTAGTTGGCAGTGGTGGAAGCTGTTGTACCAGCCGGGGCACCTTCCACGGTTACGGTGATGGTTCCTCCTGTCACTTGGTTAAGGGTGATGCTGTAGCTGTTGACCTGCCACTGTGCGAAGACGGTCAGGTCTTCCGCAGGCATCGTGGCGGGCACCGCAGGATTCCAGCCAGTGAAGGTGTAACCCACTTTCGTCGGGTCGGCGATCGGAGTGATGCTCTGTCCGAAGTCGAAGGTGGCAACATCCAGAACATCGTTGCCGTCCATGTAGGTGAGGGTGTAGGTGTTGAGCGAGAAGTTGGCGACATAGTCACCGGCGGCCTCGACCGTGAAGGTGTAGGCGGCATTGGTGGAAACCTCTACTCCGTTCAAGGTCCAGTTGGTGAAGGTGTAGCCGGTGTTGGCCGTGGCGGTCAACGTGGCAGTCGCGCCCTGGACGTAGGTGCCTGCGCCGGTCACCGTACCGCCGTTGGTCGGGATGGCTGTGGCAGTGATCTCATACGTAGCGGGTTGGAGGGAAGCAGTGTCGTTCACATAGACGTAGTACGGCTCGCTGACAGCGGCACATCCAGTAGCCTCATTTGAGATTCTGACGGTGAAGATGTACGGATTCTCATTGCTGTCATAATACTTGTCCAAAGTGCTGTTTGTTTCACCGGCAATGTCCTCACCACCAAGCATCCACTGATAGGTATAAGTGGCTGTGCCCATCACATTGCTTACGTTAGCCGTCAAGACAACATTGGTGTTGTTGTAAATGATGGATTCGCCTGTGATGGTGACGGTGGGGCTCGGGTAGGCCGTGACAACGGTGGAAGCCGTTTGCTGACATCCCGGAATAATAGAACTAAAGGTTACATTGTAGTTGTAAGTGGTGACATCGTTGTCAATAGTGAACACGGAATCCGTGATGGTATTCAAGGTGGCATCGGGGATCAGCTGGCCATTTCTGAACCAGGAGTAGATACCCTCTCCCATGTTATCGGCGGTGAGGGTGATGCTGCTACCGTCACACACAACATCGCTTGGTGTAGTGAGGTTAAGCGGTTCAAGAGTGATGACCGTGATGGTGATCTCATCCGATGCTATTCTTTCGGAATTAAGGAGCACGTAAACCTTATAGGTTGTGCTTGCACTCGGAACAACCGCCAACATCTGTCCGGTAGCGCCGATGATCTGGGTTTCGGTCGTGCCGTTTGTGGTGTACCACTCGTAGCTGATGTTCGTCAAGTGTAGATTGTTGATATTAGCTGACAGGGTGACTTCTCCGCCTTCGCAAATAGTCGCGTCAGAAGCGCTAAGCACTACAGAAACGGCAATATCGAAGTTGGCGACATAGTCACCGTCGGCTTCGACCATGAAGGTGTAGGTGGCATCCGTGGAAACCTCAACTCCGTTCAATGTCCAGTTGACGAAGGTGTAGCCCTCGTTGGCCGTGGCGGTCAACGTGGCAGTCTCGCCCTGGACGTATGTGCCTGCGCCGGTCACCGTACCGCCGTTGGTCGGGATGGCTGTGGCAGTGATCTCATACATAGTGGGTTGGAGGGAAGCTGTGTCGTTCACATAGACGGAGTAAGGTTCGCTGACAGCGGCACATCCAGTAGCCTCATTTGAGATTTTGACGGTGAAGATGTACGGATTCTCATTGCTGTCATAATACTTGTCCAAAGTGCTGTTTGTTTCAGAGGCAATGTCTTCATTTCCAAGCATCCACTGATAGGTATAAGTGGCAGTGCCAATCATATCGCTTACGTTAGCCGTCAACACAACATTGGTGTTGTTGTAAATGACAGATTCACCTGTGATGGTAACGATGGGGCTCGGGTAAACCGTGACAACTGTAGAAGCAGTTTGTAGGCATCCAGGTATTTCAGAACGATAGATTAAATTATAGTTGTAAGTGGTGATGTCGTCATCAAGGGTAAACACGGAATCTGTGATTGTATTCAAGGTGACATCGGGGAGCAGTTGGGCATTTCTGTACCATGAGTAGATACCCTGTCCAATGATATCGGCTGTGAGAGTGATTCTACCGCCGTCACATACAACATCGCCTGGAGTAAGTGTGATATTGATCGGCTCGAGGGTGATGACCGTGATGGTAATTTCATCCGAAGCTACTCTTTCAGAGGCATTCAGCAATACATAAACCTTATAGTTGGTGCTTGTACTCGGGGTGACCATCAATATCGATTCGGTAGCACCGATGATCGGGGTCTCGACCGTACCGTCTGTGGTGTACCACTCATAGGTGATGTTCGTCAAGTTTGGATTGTCGATATTAGCTGACAGTAAGATTTCTCCGCCCTCGCAAATGGCGTTGTCAGAAGCGCTAAGCACTACAGAAACGGCAATATCGAAGTTGGCGACATATTCACCGTCGGCCACGACCATAAACTCGTAGGTGGCATCGGTGGAGACTTCTTCGCCGTTCAATGTCCAGTTGACGAAGGTGTAGCCCTCGTTGGCTGTGGCGGTCAGTGTAGTGGTTTCGCCATAGGTGTATTCTCCGCCACCTCTGACGGTACCTCCATTGGTCGGGTTGGCGGAGACGGTGATGTTGTGTAACGTCAACAGGATGTAGGTTGCGGAAGCCATGGAACTGTTGGTCATACCTTCCTTCACAGCAATGGCCTTGATGACCGTTGTATCGCCGGGTGTGAGAGCGATGGGCGTGCTGTACACTGCTGACTCCACAGTGGGCGTTGTGCCGTCGGTGGTGTAGTGGATGACGGCACCTTCAGTAGCGCAAACGATGGTTACATCTTGAGACTCGACGTACGTTCCTGCAGCAGGCTCGAAGGTCGGTGTGGCGACAACACCCATGGCAGTGAAGTTGGCGACATACTCGGCGTTCTCCTCGACGGTGAAGGTGTAGGTCGCGTTGGGAGAGACAGCCGCGCCGTCCTTGGTCCAGTTGGTAAAGAGGTATCCTTCAGCCGGTGTCGCAGTCAGGGTGATTTCTGTGCCGTAGTCGTAGGCAGTGCCGCTCACAAAGACGTCGTTGTCAGCGGTTCCTTCCACTGTGCCGCCTTCCGTCGGGTTGGCGGCGGCGGTGACAGTGTAGCTGTTGATCTGCCACTGGGCATAGACGGTCACGTCGTGATCAGGCATGGTGGCGGGCACTTCCGGATCCCAGCCGATGAAGGTGTAACCCATCTTTTCCACGTTGGTAAAGGGTGTGATTGCCTCGCCAAAGGCGTAGGTCTGCTCGTTCACCAGATTGTTTCCATCCATGTAGGTGAGTCTGAAACTGTTTCGCGAGAAGTTGGCGACAAAGATGCTGTCTTGTGTCACTGTGACGGTGCGCGGGTTTTCGGTGATACCGTCGCTCCAATCCACGAAAGCGTAGCCGTTGTTGGCTGTGGCGGTCAGTGTGATGGTGGTGCCGTAGTCGTAGGTGCCCATGCCGGCGCCGTCCACAAAACCTCCTTCCGTCGGGTTGGCGGTAGTGGTGACGGTGTAGCGGTTGATCTGCCACTGGGCATAGACGGTCAGGTTTCCAGCGGGCATGGTGGCGGGAACATCAGGACTCCAACCGGTGAAGGTGTAACCCACTTTCGTCGGCTCAGTGATAGGTGTGACTTCTGCACCGTAAACGTATTCTTGTGTGCCCAGCACATTGTCTCCGTCCCTGTAAGTGAGGGTGTAGATGTTGGCAGCGAAGTTTGCGACATAGTTAGCGTCTTCATAGACCGTGAACTCGTAAGTGGCATCCCAGGAGACTTCTTCATCGTCCAATGTCCAGTTGATGAAGCGATAGCCGGTGGCGGCGGTGGCGGTCAGGGTGATGTCAGTATCGTAGTCGTATGTGCCTGCACCTGTCACAGAACCGCCGTTGGTCGGGTTGGCCGTGGCGGTGATGGTGTACTCGTTGGGAACAAAGGTGGCATTCACGGTCACATTGCCGGCAGGCATCGTGAAGCTGTTGTTATTGACAGCAATCACTTCGTTACCAGAGGTCACATGCCAAGTGCCGAAGTGATAGCCGTTGTCGGGAGTGGCGGTCAGTGTGACCGTGACACCGGCGGCGGCTCTGTTCGTATCGGCGGTGACTGTACCGTTGGTGATGCCCTCAGCGATGGAAACAGTATAGGTCGGCAGGAGGATGTAGGTGGCGGTGGCGATTTCGCTATTCATCATACCTTCCTTCATAGCGATGGCCTTGATGACAGTCGTGTCACCGACGGTGAGATCAATACGTGTCTGATAAACGGTGGATGCATTGGTGGGTACCGTACCATCGGTGGTGTAGTAGATGGTGGCACCACTGGTAGCACATGCCAAAGTCACGAATTGTGCATCGTAATAGATGCCAGCTGCGGGGCTGAAGGTCGGGGTGGCGACCGTACCCATCTGTGTGAAGTTGGCGATATATTCACCGTGGTTATAGACAGTAAAGGAGTATTCAGCATCGGTAGAGACTTCAACTCCGTCCTTCGTCCAGTTAGTGAAGGTGTAGCCCGTGGCGGGAGTGGCCGTCAGTGTGGCAGTTGTGCCGTAGTCGTATGTGCCGGCACCTTCCACCGAACCGCCGTTAGCCGGGTTGGCCGTGGCGGTGATTTCGTAGGTGTTGATATCCCATTTTGCATACAAATCCCAGTCTCCAGGAAGTATGTTCGCGATGGCGACAATAGGATTGCCAACGAAGTTGGTGTCCTCATACCAGCCACCAAAAGTATAGCCCTCCCGTACGATGTCGGTAGCGGTCGGCAACCACAAGACTTCTCCATATACGTGAACAGTATCGGTGGTGAAGCCGTTCAGCAGCGTACCTCCTCTGGGATGGAACGTCACCTGATATACTATCGGGAGGTAATCCACTCTCACCGTGATGTCTTCCGTACCCATGACACCTTTAACAGTATCTATGGTGGGGTTAAAGCCTTGCAGTGTGGGCGACACTACGCTGTAGTTCTCACCGTAATACAATGTGTCAATGTAGCTGGGGGCAGCTTCAGCTGTTCCATTTTCATAATAGAAGTAATTGATGGTCAGCTGGTGCTTCTCCAACTCGAAGTTGGCGACAAGGTTCCTATCACCAGTCACCATGAAGGTGTACGGGTTGGTGGCATTCACCACGGTGCCGTTCTCGATCCAGTTGGTGAAATGGTAGCCCGTGGCGGGAGTGGCCGTCAGCGTGGCAGTTGTGCCGTAGTTGTATGTGCCAGCACCTTCCACCGTACCGCCCTCCGCCGGGTTTGCGGTGGCGGTGACGGTGTAGCTGTTGACCTGCCACTGGGCATAGACGGTCACGTTTTCAGCAGGCATGGTGGCGGGCACCGCCGGATTCCAGCCGGTGAAGGTGTAGCCGTCCTTTGTCGGTTCGGCGATGGGCGTGACGGTCGCGCCGAAGGCGTAAGTCTGCTCGCCCAGCACATCGTTGCCGTCCATGTAGGTGAGGGTGTAGGTGTTGGTGGCGAAGTTGGCGACGAAGTTGCTGTCGCGGGACACTGTGACGTTGCGCGGGTTTTCGGTAATGCCGTCGTTCCATTCCACGAAGGTGTAGCCGGTGTTGGCGGTGGCAGTCAGGGTGATTTCCGTACCGTAGTCGTAAGAACCGGCGCCTTCCACGGAACCGCCCTCCGCCGGGTTTGCGGTGGCGGTGACGGTGTAGCTGTTGACCTGCCACTGGGCATAGACGGTCACGTTTTCAGCAGGCATGGTGGCGGGCACCGCCGGATTCCAGCCGGTGAAAGTGTAACCTTCTTTTGTCGGTTCGGCGATGGGCGTGACGGTCGCGCCGAAGGCGTAAGTCTGCTCGCCCAGCACATCGTTGCCGTCCATGTAGGTGAGGGTGTAGGTGTTGGTGGCGAAGTTGGCGACATAGTCACCGTCGGCCTCGACCGTGAAGGTGTAGGTGGCATCGGAGGAAACCACAACACCGTCCTTCGTCCAGTTGGTGAAGACATATCCCGTGGCGGGCGTGGCGATGAGGGTGATTTCCGTACCGTAGTCGTAAGAACCGGCGCCTTCCACGGAACCGCCCTCCGCCGGGTTTGCGGTGGCGGTGACGGTGTAGCTGTAGAGTTCAAAGTTGGCGACAAGATCAACGTCCTCCGTAACAGTGAACTCGAGAACGGGACTCGTTGAAACGACCGAGTCGTTTATGGTCCAGCTTGCAAAATGATAGCCTGTATTGGTTTGGGCTATCAGGGTGATTGTGGTGCCGTAGTCGTAGGCAGTGCCGCTCACAAAGGCGTCGTTGTCAGCCGTTCCTTCCACGCTACCGCCTTCGGCCGGGTTGACGGTGGCGGTGATGGTGGCCGTGCTGTTTACATGGAGGGTCATTGTCACTATGGAGTCGCAGCCGTTGGCGGCGATCAGGAGTGTGTCTTTTGTTCCAGCGGCGTCAAATACCACGCCGTCCCATGTATAGGGCAGTTCGGAAACAAGGATGGTTCTTTCAAGCGTAGTGGTGGGAATGTTACATTCTTGAACCACAAAGTTGTCCATATAGGTCGGTGCATTGAACTGGCTTTCGCCGCGCAGGATGATAAGGGTGACGCCGGTTTGTCCGACAGGCAGTTTGTAGGTGTACCAGCCCACTGTGTCTTCGGCGGGAATGATTTCATTGCCCACTTGGTGATGACGCGGTATGAAGGCCAGTTCGGTGGCACCTTCGATTTCGCCGTCGGTGCTTGCATAGACCCGGATTCCTTCCTCCTGGTAGAGGTCGTTTTGGCTCCAGATATAATCGCTACGATAGACATCAAGGAAGAAGTAGTAGTCACTGTTCGGAATATCCATTGTCGGAAGTACGAGCAGGGTCATTGTACCTACTCTCATATCAGGTAATTGCAGTAACTGGGTGTTGTTGTCGCCAGCGCCGACAGAGGAAATCACTTCGAACAAGCGGGTGCCTTCACCTGTAATATGTTCGTTTGTCCAGCAGGGATCGCTGAATGCAATACCTGTTGCACTGGACGGGAAAGACTCAAAGTCTTCGCTCCACGGGAAGGTGGTGATGGTGCCGCACAGGGTCGTAAATTCGTAAGGAAGAGAAGGCTCGCTTGCTTCAGTAGCAGAACAGTTGGCTATGACATAATAATTGTATGTGGTATTGGCATCCAATCCTGTCAGTGTGTAGGGGATGGTCGTGATGCCGGTCACTTCGTTATAGTCCGTTTCTCTGCTCTTCTTCCAGTAGATGGACCACTCGCCTTCCCCGCTTTGGGCCGTCCAACTCAAGTCAGCAGAATTGGAGGCGGGAACGGCATGGAGGGTGGTGGGTATGGCGCAGGAAGGTTTCTCTTTCACGGTCACATCGTCTAAATAGATGAAGGCATTCCCGTTGCCATCATTGGAGGTTCCCTTGAAGACGATGACCACTTCCTGTTCTGCGTATGCACTGAGGTCGATGGGATCGTGTTTGACCCAGCTGGGTACTTCCGTAAGTCCTGTGACGAGCGCTGTTTCGTGGGTAGAGCCCCCATCGGTGGAGATATAGACGGAGAAGTCGCCGCCTGTGGGATTCTTGTACCAGAAGGTTAGTTCCATAGGAGTGGTGGGCAGACTGAGCGGAACTGTCTTCAGGAAGTTGACATTGCCGTCGTCATTGAGGCTAGAGTTGAAACGCACGCAATTCGAACCGTCGTGGCTGGTGCCGCTGGAGGCGCCGTAGCCACCAGCATTGCTAGAAGTAGTATAGCACCACTTGTATTGTGGGATTGAGGTTGTGCCTTCGTCATTGTTCCAACATCCGGGAATGGAGTTGGCCACGGTGAGTTCGTCGAAGTTCTCCGTCCACGGGAAGGAAGTGATGGTACCGCACAGGGTCGTAAATTCGTATGGAAATGAAGGCTCGCTTGCATCAGTAGCAGAACAGTTGGCTATCACATAATAATTATATGCGGTATAGGACTCCAGTCCAGTCAGTGTGTAGAGGTTGGCAGTGATGCCGGTCACTTCGTTGTAGTCCGTTTCGCTGCTCTTCTTCCAGTAGAGGGACCACTCGTTTTCCCCGCTTTGGGCTGTCCAGCTCAACTCGGCTGAATTGACGTCGGGAACGGCATTGAGGGCGGTGGGTATGGCGCAGGAAGGTTTCTCTTTCACGGTCACATCGTCTAAATAGATAAAGGCGGTCGCGTTGCCATAATTGGAGGTTCCCTTGAAGACGATGACCACTTCCTGTTCTGCGTATGCACTGAGGTCGATGGGATCATGTTTAATCCAGTTGGCCGCTCCCGTAAGTCCTGTGGCGAGTTCCGTCTCATGGGTGATTCCTCTGTCGGTGGAGATATAGACGGATAAATCGCCGCCTGTGGGATTCTTGTACCAGAAGGTCAGTTCCATAGGAGTGGTGGGCAGACTGAGCGGAATTGTCTTCAGGAAGTTGACATTGCCGTCGTCATTGAGGCTAGAGTTGAAACGCACGCAATTCGAACCATCGTGGCTGGTGCCGCTGGAGGCGCCGTAGCCACCAACATTGCTAGAAGTAGTATAGCACCACCTTTCATCTGGGGATATGGTCGTGCCTTCGTCATTGTTCCAACATCCGGGAATGGAGTTGTTCACGGAAAGGTCATTAAAGTCCTCCGCCCACGGGAAGGAGGTGACGGCGTCGCACTGGGTCGTGAAGGTCACTTCATCGCTCCACTGGCTCTGGTCGCTGTCGTCACAGTATGCGCGAACCTTGGTTCTATACGCAGTGTTTGGTGCGAGGCCGTCGATGGTGAAGGGGTTCGTGTTGGCGTTGATAAGGTTTTCTTCGTCACCGTTGAGGCAGATTTGCCAGGCGGTGGCAGAACCGTTCTCCGTCCAGCCCAGTTCCACACTGTGGGTGGTGAAACTGCCGGCGGTGAGGTCGGTCGGGACCGGGCAGGTCGGTGCTGTCGTGAACTCCCTGATGTCGCTCCATTCGCTTTCGCCAAGGCCGTTGCAGATGCCCTGCACCCGCACTTCGTATTCGGTTTCGGGCTCAAGGCCTTCGAGGGTGACGTGTGAAGTATTGACCTCAACGGATTGCCATTGTCCGGTAGGAACGGGAACGCCAATGACCACGTTGTCGATGTGCAGGTCGTTATCAGCATTAGTTTCAGTTGATTCGCCATAGAAAGCAATATAGACGCTCTGACCGGCATAGCTGCCGAGGTCAAAGTCGACATTCTCACCAGTAGCAGTATTGGCAATGTTATTGTAAACGTAGGGGGAACCGCTGTTGTTCCACTCGCGCAAGGTCGTCCATGTGGTCATATTATCGTTCGAAATCAGCACTATGAACTTGTCGTCGGTTCCTATTGTTTGTGGAGCCTCAAGCGTACCGTTGTATGCCGTCAAAGCCAAATCGAAACTTAAACTGGCATTGTCAGGCAGTATGACAGAGGGAGATATAAACCATCTTTGACGAACACCATAGATATTGATAGCTAAGTGATTGTCGAATACACCGTTACGCTGACCAAAATAGAGACCGCTTTCATTCCAAGTCAAATCGGCAGTCCCGCCATCCAACATGCCAGCATAAGCGGACCAACCTTCAGGAAGGTTGGTGCCAAAGTATGTGGCGAGGCCATCAACATAGGCTTTTGTCCTGTAGTTGACCACGTAGCTGTCGTTTTCTGTGTATCCGCTCCAAGCCACATCGGTGGTGTGGGCGGTGATATTGGTGATTCCCGGGGGCACCAGAATCGGGGACGGACAGGTTGCGAGCCGGAAGTTGGCGACATAGTCACCGTCGGCCTCGGCCGTGAAGGAGAAGGTCGGATCGGAGGTGACTTCCACGCCGTCCTTGGTCCAGTTGACGAATTCGTACAGGTTGGCGGGAGTGGCGGTGAGGGTGACGGTTTCGCCGTGGTTGTAGGCGCCTGCGCCGCTGATTGTACCACCTACTATCGGGTTGGCGGTAGCGGTGATGGTGTATCTGTTCAAGCTGAAGTAGGCGAAAAGGGCAATTGGTTCCGTGACCGTGAACTCGTATGTGGCATTGGTGGAAATCGGGCCATGGATGTTGCTCCAGTTTGCGAAGAAGTAGCCGGTGGCGGGAGTGGCGGTCAGAGTGGCGGTCTGTCCGTACACGTAAGTGCCTGTGCCATCCACGGTGCCGCCGTTGGCCGGGTTGACAGTGACGGTGACGGGATAGCTGCGGAGTTCAAAGTTGGCGACAAGGTTCATGTCCTCTGCAACGTTGAATTCGAGAACGGGACTCGTTGAGACCACCGAGTCGTTGATGGTCCAGCTCACGAATTGATAGCCTGTATTGGTTTGGGCTATCAGGATGATTCTGGTGCCGTAGTCGTAGGCAGTGCCGCTCACAAAGGCGTCGTTGTCAGCCGTTCCTTCCACGTTACCGCCTTCCGTCGGGTTGGCGGTGGCGGTGATGGTGTAGGTGTTGATCTGCCACTGGGCATAGACGGTGAGGTCTTCAGCGGGCATGGTTGCGGGAACTTCCGGATTCCAGCCGGTGAAGGTGTAGCCAACCTTTGTCGGTTCGGCGATGGGCGTGACGGTTGCGCCGAAGGCGTAGGTCTGCTCGTCCAGCACATTGTTGCCGTCCATGTAGGTGAGGGTGTAGGCGTTGGCTGTGAACTTGGCGACGAAGTTGCTGTCGCGGGACACTGTGATGTTGCGCGGGTTTTCGGTAATGCCGTCGTTCCATTCCACGAAGGTGTAGCCTGCGTTGGGCGTGGCGGTCAGCGTTGCTGTGGCACCGTAGTTGTATGTGTCGCCGCCAGTCACTATGCCGCCTTCCGCCGGGTTTGCGGTGGCGGTGACGGTGTAGCTGTTGATCTGCCACTGGGCATAGACGGTGAGGTCTTCAGCGGGCATGGTTGCGGGAACTTCCGGATCCCAGCCGGTGAAGGTGTAGCCAACCTTTGTCGGTTCGGCGATGGGCGTGACGGTTGCGCCGAAGGCGTAGGTCTGCTCGCCCAGCACATCGTTGCCGTCCATGTAGGTGAGGGTGTAGGCGTTGGTGGCGAAGTTGGCGACGAAGTTGCTGTCGCGGGACACCGTGACGTTGCGCGGGTTTTCGGTAATACCGTCGTTCCACTCCACGAAGGTGTAGCCGGTGTTGGCGGTGGCGGTCAGGGTGATTTCCGTACCGTAGTCGTAAGTTCCAGCGCCTTCCACGGAACCTCCCTCCGCCGGGTTTGCGGTGGCGGTGACGGTGTAGCTGTTGACCTGCCACTGGGCATAGACGGTCACGTTTTCAGCAGGCATGGTAGCGGGCACCGCCGGATCCCAGCCGGTGAAAGTGTAACCTTCCTTTGTCGGTTCGGCGATGGGCGTGACGGTCGCGCCGAAGGCGTAAGTCTGCTCGCCCAGCACATCGTTGCCGTCCATGTAGGTGATGGTGTAGCTGTTAGGTGTGGCCTGAGTCACTTTCACATCGTCAAGGTAGATGGCGCCATAGTTCACACAGGTGGTTTTGATGGCAATATAATGTCCATTTCCTGTATAGCTGCCGAGGTTCACCGAATACTGGGTGTAGTCAGTGGTTGTCGTGATGTCATCCCCCAGCTGCACAAAAGTGGAGGCATCATTCGGGTTGGTCATGATACCCACGTGCAATGTGCCGACATAGTCCGGGTGAGACCGATACATTTTCGCATAGAAGGATACTTCATAGTTTTTCAAATCGTAATTGTCCTGCACTTCAGGCAGAATGACAATCTGGTCGCCGTATGAAGATCCTCTCCATAAGTTCAAGCGACGGAGTCCAGCGTGAGCGTCATGGTTTGTGGTAACGACCTCATTGTATGTTGAACTGTTGAGAACACACCAACAATACTGGAACTCATTGTCGGCCTCAAATCCATATTCGTAGGGCAGTCCCATGGCTTCGCACTTGGTCATTGCGGTTGCAGGGGAACTCCATTCGCTTCTTTCCGTCTCGCTGCAAATGGCGCGTACATATATATAATAAGTAGTGGCTGGAGATAGATTCTCCGCAGTATAAGGATTGTAATCCGTGTATTCCTCTGTGGGATCGGTGTCTGCATCGGGAACAACATTCGCATTGTCCGTGATGTAGATGTCCCATGCCGACTCTTCGCCGCCGGCATTCCAGGAGAAGGTGGCGCTGTTTTTGGTAGTTTGGGTGACTTCGATTCTGGTCGCCATCGGGCAGTTGGGTATAGTGGTGAACGTGACGGGCTCGGACCAGGCACTTGTGCCTTCTCCGTCACAATCGCCTTGGATGCGGACTTCGTACCGTGTGCCGGGAGTCAGGTTGGAGAGGGTGGTTGCATTGCTGGTGGTATTGCCGGCGGATTGCCATTCTCCCGCAGCGGTGGTGATGCTGAATGTCACATTGTCGATGTGCAGGTCGTTGTCGCCGTTCCCGTTCTCGGTCGATTCTCCGTAAAATGCAATCTTCACCTCTTTATTGCCGTAGGCCGTAAGGTCGATGAACACATTCTCGCCTGTGGTGGCGATATTGTTGTATATGTAAGAGGAACCGCTGTTGTTCCACTCGCGCAGTTTGTTCCACTGCCCGTCGGCATAGACCAAGACCACGAAACGGTCATCCTCGCAGGTGCCGCTGGCGGGGTTTGAATTGTCATAACTGGTGAGGGCAAGGTCGAAAGTCAGGGCCGCATCCGTAGGAAGTTGAAGTTCCGGGGTCACAAGCCAGTTTTTGTTGCTATAATCATCATCTCCATAAATACCTCCATAAATGTTGAGTTTGGCGCTGTAATACCCGAAGACATTCGAGGAGGTGGTCCAACCGTAATTCTGTTCAAGTTCAGAAGTGCCGGCAAGTATATTGTCCACCAAACCGGAATATTGTTCCCAAGAAAGATACTGGCTGTCAAACGTCTCTTCAAAGAACGAGTTGCTTATGCTGGCACCTTCCCGGTATTCGATGTTGTAGCTGGAAATATCGTTGTCGCTGCTCCATGACAATGAAGCGGAGTTGTTGGTGACATTGGATGCAACAAGTCCAGTGGGGATGGGACAGGAGGAAGAAGGAACGACCGAACTCACGCAGGAGATGTCGTCGATGTAAATGATCTGGGTTACGTAGTCGCTTGTGGCTGGCTCCATCATGAAGGCAATGTGTTTCCCTTCCCCGGTGTAATTGCTGAAGTCCACCGTGTATTGATTGTAACCATGATACCAGTAGATATGGGTGTCTTCATCGTACCATACGCTGTTGTTTTTGCCCGTAATGCTGATGGTATCGAAAGGCTCAAACGTGAAGATGTCTTCAGGGTCTTCCATCACACCGACATAAAGCGGGACATCGCGGCTATCATTTCCGTGGCAGGCATAGAAACTGAGGGTTAATGTGTTCACCGGAACCGTGCCCATAGCCGGCAGGACGGCATACAGATTCGTATTAGTTACATTGGAAGCATAATGGGAATTCATACAGAGGTGCTGCGAACCTGAATAAGATTCCCCATTGAAGTTGTATCCGGTTGTCTGGACGGTCGGATAACCATAGTAAAAGTCGTAATCGGTTTCGTTATAGCTGTTCCAGCATTCAGGAAGAGCTCTGTATGGGCTGTTTTGCGTGTTGTTTGCTCCGCAATTTTCGAAGTCCTCAAAGTAGGGGAGAGCAACACCGCAGTTAGTTCTGAAAACCAGCGTGTCCGATATTAGAGTCTCTAATACTCTCGTAGAAGGCCCCTTGTGCACATTGTCGTCGTCACAAGTGGTTTCCACCCACACATTGTAGGTGGTGTTAGGGGAAAGCCCAGAGAGAGAGAAGGAACTGTTGTCATTTATAGAAAATTCACGAACCTCCGTAAAATACTCGTCAGCAAGGTAAAGATTGAAATGGTCGTATCCATAGCCCGCCCAACTGATGTCGGCGGTGGCCCCGGTCATATTCGTGGCAGTCAGATGGTTAGGCTTCTGGCACCTTACGGCTGTGGTAAAAATCACGGGATCGCTCTCCCCTGTTTCATACCCTGAACATACGCCTTTAACAAAAACCCGATAAGTTTCGCCCCCGTATATCCCCAAAAGGCTGTTGATAGTTCCGCTGTTGCTATAACAGTGAACGGGATCATAGTTATGATTCTCATTATCTACGTCAACTACCATATATTTATAGACGATGATGTCGTCTAAGAAGAGAGCGTTGTCATATTCCCAATCGTTGTCGCTCTTCGCAAATTTCCATTCAAGAGTGTGATCGTAATATGGAGACAATTCGAAGGAGTATTGGGTCCAATCTTTTGTCTGGAATTCGCTGCTGGTTATCTCCAGCACCTTTATGCCATCAATCCAGAAGCTGGCCTCGTTGTTTCCTCCGGCCGCTAGCATCGCCTGAAAACTGATGATTGTCGGGTAGCTCTTCGAGGTCATATAGAGTTCCAGTTCGCCAGTGGTGCCATAAGTTTGAATGCAACCAATGGGATGCAAATAGGTGATTACTCCTTCATTACCATTCCAATCAAAACCACGATTAGCGAAGTAACCCAAGTAATCACCATTAAAATATAAAGTACTTGGTATATTATCTTCATCGAAGTTGGCTGTGAGGATGCGTCCATACTGATCGTCATCACTCACCATATCGTTATCCATCCCAGTCAACAATTCAAAATTCAGCCAATATTCATTCGTGTAGCCCGTCCATGTGAAACTGCCACCGTGGGGGGTGATACTGCCTTCGGTCAGGGCGAGGTGGTCGGGCGCCGGACAGTCGGCACCTGCCTGAACAACAGTGACGAGGTTGGAAGAATCGACCACATGGCTGTAGTTGTTGCCATCGCGGAGCATCACCTTGAAGTAGGCTGTGCGGGCAATTCCAGGGTTATAACCGAAGCTACAATTGAACTCACCCTGATAAAAATAAGCGCCCAGCCAGCTGTACACGCCAGATCCCACAGGGGTTACGGCATCGGCACCATAGAATTGCACGCTGGTATAGTAACCAGAAACATCATAGCCGCCGAAATCTACCGACAATATGTTGTCGTAACCTCCAGCATCGGCTTCAATCAATGCGGGAGATACAGTGATGGATTGTGCAAGAGCGCTTGCCGACCCCAGGGCTAGGACCAATGCAAGCATCAGAAAAGAATAAATTTTCTTCATAGTTGTATTATTTTAATTAATGATTTGTTTCAATTATTTTATAGACAAAACGATACGTTTAATTATCAATAGGTGCAAAAGTAACAAAAATGTGTTTATAACTTTGCGATTTTTTATGAATTGTTTTCAACATGGGTGCAAAACGAAAAACCCCCAGTTTGTGGGGGAATATGTTTACCTGATATGGCTGTAAAAGGTAGGAGTTAGGAGTTAGGAGGTATGAAGTATGAAGTAAAAGGTAGGAGGTAGGAGGTGGAAAGTATGAGGTGTGAGATAAAGGGTGGATTGAAGAGGGGCTTGCGCGCGAGCAACTTTCTACTATCCACTATCCACTATTCACTATTCACTATTCACTATTCCCTATCCCCTATTCCCTATTCCCTATTCTCCCCCCCGCAGCCGTTTCATCGCTTTTCCGATGTTTTTGGCGATATCGCTGGCGATGAGGCTTTCGGGAGATTCCGTTTCAAGGGCGCAGTCGCCGGCAAGTCCGTGCAGGTAGGTGCCGAGAAGGGCGGCCAGCTGCGGGGCGTATCCTTTGGCAAGGAGGGCGAGCAGGATGCCCGTCAGCACGTCGCCGCTGCCCGCCGTCGCCATTCCCGGATTTCCCGTCGGGTTGACGAACCGTTTGCCGTCGGGCAGGGCAATGACGCTGTTCGCCCCTTTCAGTATCACGATGACGTTGTGCTTCTTGGCGAAATCGCTCACGCGCTCGATGCGGTCGAAATCATTCTCGCTGGTGCCGGCCAGCCGTTCAAACTCTTTGAAATGCGGTGTGAGGATGGAGTTCGCGGGAAGGTAGGCCAGCAGGGTCTTGTTCTTGGCCAGCAGGTTGAGTGCGTCGGCGTCGAAGACCACGGGCGAGTGGATGTCGTCGAGGAGGTCCCGCAGCAGGGCTGCGCTCTGGGACGATTGGCCGATGCCGGGTCCGATGGCGACGGCATTGAGTCCGGGGATTTCCTCCCAGTGGCAGCTGGAAACACTGTTCTCGTTGATGTCGATGTCGAGGATGGCTTCCGGCAGTGCGATGGGCAGTGCGGCGGCGACATTCGCGGTTGTGTGTACCGTCACTTTGCCGATGCCGCTGCGGAGGGCGGCGGTGGCGCTCAGGATGGCCGCGCCGGGCATCGTCCGTGAGCCAGCGACCAGCAGCCCGTGCCCGTTGCTGCCCTTGTGGGCGTATTTCTTCGGTGGAATCAGCAGCCGCGCCATGTCTTCTTTTGCCAAGTACTCGCCACAGCGTCCGAATTGGTCGTCCACACGGCGCAGCCCGATGTCAAGGATGTCAACGGTGCCGACGGTTTCGGCGTTCTCGGGAAGCAGGAACGCCCACTTCTGCCATTGGAACGAGTAGGTGCGGTGCGCTTTGATGCGGTGCGCCTCCTTCGGCGTATGGCAGTCGATGAACAGTCCCGACGGCACGTCCACCGCCACGACGTAATGCTGTTGTGCATTGATGAAATCCACCACTTCGGCGTATTCACCCGAAAGGGGACGGGAGAGCCCGATGCCGAAAAGGGCATCGACGGCCACGACCATTGTGGCGCAGGTGGGATTGTCGCGGTATTCCTCGAAGGTGACACACTGCAGGTTCGGGAAATCCGGCTTCATCTGCTGGATCCGCTGGTAGTTGATGTCGAAGTCGGGCGTAGTGACGCCGGAAAAACAAGCGGTTACCACGGTGACGGGGCGGTGGCAGTAGGCCAGCAGCCGCGCGATGACAAGACCGTCGCCGCCGTTGTTGCCCGGTCCGCAGAAGACCAAAATCTGCTCCACATCACCGATGCGCACGTCTTTTATCAGCTGGTCGGTGAGAGTGGCGGCCGCGCGTTCCATCAAATCGGTGGATGAAATCGGCTCGGATTCCATCGTGACCCGTTCACTTTCGCGGATGTAATTGTGGGTGACTATCATACTGTTTTTTATTTGGGCTCACTGCGTTCGCATTCCTTGATTTGGGCTCACTTCGTTCGCATTCTTTGATTTGGGCTCACTTTGTTCGCATTTGGGTTCGCTGCGCGAACATTTTGGACGCGATGAATCGCGTCTCTACTATCCCCTATGACCTAATCCCTATTCCCTAGATCAACCCCATGTTTTGGAAAATGGCGCGCAGTTCCTCGTTGCTGCGGACCTTCACCTCGCGGACTTTGCTGCCCATGCTGGGACCGACGATCTTGAATTCTTCCAGCTGGTCCATGATGCGGCCGGCGCGGGCGTAGCCGAGGCGCATCCTCCGCTGGATGAGGGAGGTGGAACCTTGCTGCGTCTCCACCACGAGGGTGGCGGCGTCCATGAAACAGGGGTCGATGCTGTCGGAGTTGACGGGTTCGCCGTCGCCGCCGGCTCCCTCGGCTTCGCTGTCGTACTCAGGCAGGAAGAACGGCATCGGGTAGGCTTGTTGGTCGGCGATGTGGCGGGTGAGGGCCTCCACCTCCGGCGTGTCGATGAAGGCGCACTGCAGGCGCACGAGGTCGCTGCCGGTGGAGATCAACATGTCGCCCTTGCCGATGAGCTGGTTGGCGCCGCTGCAGTCGAGGATGGTGCGGGAGTCCACCACGGAAATCACGCGGAAGGCGATACGGCTCGGGAAGTTGGCCTTGATCATACCCGTGATGACGTTGACGGACGGACGCTGCGTGGCGATGATGAGGTGGATACCGATGGCACGGGCCAGCTGGGCCAGACGGGCGATCGGGGTCTCCACTTCGCGACCCGCGGTGATGATCAGGTCACCAAACTCGTCGATGACCAGCACGATGTAGGGGAGGTAGCGGTGCCCATTGGCGGGCGACAGCTGCCGCTTGCAGAACTTGGCGTTGTACTCCTTGATGTTGCGGACACCGGCGATCTTCAACAGGTCGTAGCGGGCATCCATTTCGCAACAAAGTGAATTCAAGGTGTTTACAACTTTCTTCGTGTCGGTGATGATGGGGTCTTCGGCATTGGGCAGCATGGCGAGGTAGTGGTTCTCGATGATGCCGTAAAGGGTGAACTCCACCTTCTTGGGGTCAATGAGGACGAACTTCAGCTCGGCGGGGTGCTTCTTGTAGAGCAGGGAGGCGATGATGGCGTTGAGGCCCACGGACTTGCCCTGTCCGGTGGCACCGGCGATGAGCAGGTGCGGCATCTTGGCGAGGTCGGCCACGAAGGGCTCGTTGCTGATGGTCTTGCCGAGGCCGATGGGCAGTTCGTACTTGTTGTTCTGGAACTTGTCGGAAAGGATGATGTCCTTCATCGGCACGATCTGCGGCTTGGCGTTGGGCACTTCGATGCCGATGGTGCCGCGGCCGGGAATCGGGGCGATGATACGGATGCCGAGGGCGGCGAGGTTCAGGGCGATGTCGTCCTCGAGGTTCTTGATCTTGCTGATGCGCACGCCCTCGGCAGGCACGATTTCGTATAGGGTGACGGTCGGGCCGACGGTGGCGGTGATTTTCTGGATGGCGATGCCAAAACTGTTGAGGGTCTTCTGGATGCGTTCCTTCTTTTCGACGAGGTCGCGGCGCATCTCCTCCTGGTCCATCTCCTCATTGGTGAAGTCGGCGAGCAGGTCGGTGGTGGGGAACTCGTAGTGGGAGAGGTCGGCGCGGGGGTCGTAGTCGGGAAGTTGCGCCACCTCTTCGGGCGTGGCGGCGGGCTGTCGCCACGGCAGTTCCTCGTCAGCGACAACTTCATTTTCAGTTGTTTCCTCGTTTTCTTCTCCTTCCGATGTTTTGATGTCGAAATCGAAGGGTACGTCGTCGTTGGCGGGCTTCTCCACGGTCTTGGGCGATTTCGCACCGCTTTTTTTCAGATTGTTGTCGGTGTCGAACTCGATGACATTGTTGTTGTATTCATCGGCCAGTTCGTTCTGGCTGCTGATGTAGAGGGAATCAAGATCCTGAATTTCGGCAGGTGCGGTCTTCTCGTCGTCATCTTCTTCATATCCAGTATCTTTTCTCGCTTTGTCTTCTTTTTGTGGATTGCGTTGCAAGCGGTCTTTCAGCTTGCCCCCGACGGAGAGGATGCTGTCGGTGGAGAGGTTGTAGCAGAGGATGAGGATGATGAGCAGGACGGCCAGCAGGATGAAGAAGGTGGCGATTTTGCCTGTTGCATCAATGGTGACAGTGGCGATGCCGGAGCCGAAAATGCCGGCAAAATAGTCGTGTTCACCGCTCCTTACGAAACAGCCGAGGGCGACTGACAGCCATGCCATGGACAGAAAGGTAGTGTAAGTGGTGCGCCACAGGGGCAGGGGTGATTTGCCGAAGGTGATCTTGCAGCCCGCAAGAAACAGCAGGAACGGGAAACCGATGGAGAACACGCCGAACAGGTAGTTGACGAAAAAGACGGCGATGTGTGCCCCGAAGCGGCCGCACCAGTTGCCGGCGATGTCCTCTCCGCCGAAGTTTGCGTACTGCCAGTCGGTTTCAAACGTGAAGTAGAAGGAAAGGATCGACAGGAACGCGACAATGGCGAAAGCCATGATTAAAATCCCGTAAATCTTGACGGCAGTAGGGGAGGCGAGTGTCTTGAAAAAGTCGCCGCCGCCTTGCTTTTTTGGCTTGGAACTGTTTTTTCCGGATGCCCCTTTCTCCTTGCCGGAAGACTCTTTTTTCTTTTTGCCGTTCGATTTGTAATTGACCGTAGTACGCATACTCACAATCTTTTATATGAAAATATATTATTCTTGAAAAAAACGTGCAAAGGTATGCAATTTGAGAGCGGGTACTTTCGTTTAGGAAAAAGAATTTCAACAAAATCATGTTGGAAAAAATGAAAAATCCAAGAGGCTGACTCGGTCATACTTATGTAATTTTGTACGCTTTTTTAATAATTTTCAAGAAATATGAACACTCCATTTTTGTTACAGGCAGAAGCTCCTGTTGAAGTCGAAAAGTTAAGCATTTTCAAACTTGTTTTCGATCCCGCCAGCCTCTGGATCATGATTCCCCTGATGCTGATGCTGATCTGGGTTATATACGTTTTTGTGGAACGCTGGCTGGCCATCAGCAATGCTTCCAAAGAGGAACGGAACTTCATGAACAACATCCGTGACTTCATCCACGACGGCAAACTCGACTCTGCCGTGGCACTCTGCAAGGGCACGGACTCCCCGCTCGCCCGCATGATTGAGAAAGGCCTCACCCGTATCGGCAAGCCCCTCAACGACATCTCCACTGCCATCGAAAACACCGGCCAGCTGGAAGTCCAGCGTCTGGAAAAGAAACTCTCCACCCTTGCCACCATCTCTGGCATCGCCCCGATGATCGGCTTCCTCGGTACGGTTACCGGTATGGTGTCCGCCTTCCACGCCATGGCCTCCAACCCCAACAACCTTGACATCTCCATGCTCGCCAGCGGCATCTACACCGCCATGATCACCACCGTCGGCGGTCTGATCGTCGGCATCATCGCCTTTGTGCTTTACAATATCCTCGTTTCCAAAATCTCCCAACTGGTCAACATGCTCGAGGCCAAATCCACCGAGTTCATGGACCTGCTGCACGAACCGGTTTAATAGAACTAAGAACCAAAAACCAAAAACCAAGAACTAAGAACTAAGAACCGAGAACTCTTGACTTTTTACTCTTAACTCTTGACTCTTGACTCTTAACTCTTAACTTGATAAACCTGTAACTTGATAAACTTGCAACCGTTATTATGGCCATTAAGCTTCATAATTCCAAGAAAATAGAGCCCAACATGTCGTCGATGTCCGACTTGGTGTTCCTGTTGTTGATTTTCTTCATGATCACCTCGACGCTGGTGTCGCCGAATGTGATCAGCCTGAGTCTGCCCGCCAGCAACTCCGGCAAACAGAACACCCCGCAGAACATTGAGGTGTATGTGGACTCCCTGAAGAACTATTATGTGAATCCCGAGGGGCGCGGTGCCGACTTCCACACACAGGCCGCCGACAGCCTCATGCCGTACCTGATGGAGGCCGTCGCGCAGGACCAGTCCGAACAGCACGCCATCATCCTCCGTGCCGACAAGTCGGTGCCGATTGAGAATGTGGTGGAACTGATGGATGTGTTGAGTGCGGTCAATGATTCGGTGGAGGCTCAGGGGCAAGAACGTTATAAAATTGCCCTCGCTACCGAAGGGAAATAACGCCAAGATTTGTCATCATGAGTAAGGAAAATAAGAACAAACTGATTTCAGCTTCCGTCACCGCAGGGGTGATGGCGTTGCTGTTTGTTTTCATGCTGGTGTGCGGCTTTACGCACCAGGTGCCGCCTCCTCCAGCCAAGAAGGTGATCCTCATCGAGCTGGACGAGGAGGTCGGCGGCGGTGGCGGCGGCGGCGGAACTCCGCAGCAGGCCCCGACTCCACAACCCACGCCCGCTTCAACCTCCGCCGTGACGACCAACGACGCCACCGCGCCCGCCACCAACTACACCAAAACACCGACCCCGCAGCAAACCACCACCGCCCCGAAGGTGAACCAGAACGCACTGTTCAGCGGCGTGGGTGGCGGTACGGGCAGCGGCAACGGTACAGGTACCGGCTCCGGCAGCGGCTCCGGACGCGGCACGGGCATCGGTACCGGCGACGGTGCAGGCAATGGCGGCGGCATTGGCTACGGAACCGGCAACCGCGGCTATCGCCGTGCTCCCGACATCTCCCTCAATGTCTCCGAATCGGGTACTGTGTACGTTGAAGTGGAGGTCGATGAACAAGGTAATGTGATCAACGCCAAGGTCATCACCAACAATAAATACCCCACCAGTATTACATCCCAAACCATCCGCGAAGAGTGCATCCGCCGCGCCAAATCCGTTAAATACATCAGCGGCAAGCACGAATACCGCGTCATTATGTTCACTAATAAGTAGCAAGTAAAAAGTATGAAGTAGGAAGTTTCCATCACACAACCCATCTTCATACCTTCTACCTCATACCTCTACCTCATACCATTAAACCTTTCAATTTTCAATTCTCAATTCTCAATTTATTATGTATTGGATAATTTTCATCGTCTGTATGGGAGCGAGCCTTTTGGTTCAATATATGTTGAAGTCTCGCTTTGCCAAGTATTCAAAGGAATTCCTGCCGTCAGGGATGACGGGGAAGGAAGTGGCGGAAAAGATGCTCCGAGACAACGGCATCTACGATGTGACCGTCGGGTGCATCGAGGGGCAGTTGACCGACCATTACAACCCCACGAACAAGACGTTGAACCTCAGTCGTGAGGTCTATAACGGGAGCAGTGTGGCCGCTGCCGCTGTCGCCGCCCACGAGTGCGGCCATGCGGTGCAGCACGCCACTGCCTACCGCTGGCTGGGACTGCGTTCGGCGATGGTACCGAGCGTCAACATCGGCTCAAGGTTCTCCATGTGGCTGATTATCGGCGGTTTGCTGCTGGCCTCCATCTCTGAACTGGGCTACTGGGTAGCTGTGGCGGGTGTCGCGCTGTTCGCTCTCACCACTCTTTTTGCCTTCGTGACGTTGCCGGTAGAGTTCAACGCCTCCAACCGGGCACTCGCTTGGCTTGAATCCAGCGGTATGTTAAGCGGAATCCAGCACTCTCACGCGAAGGACGCCCTGCGTTGGGCCGCCCGCACTTACGTCGTCGCCGCCCTCTCGTCGTTGGCCTACCTGCTGTATTACGTTTCCTTATTGAATAGACGGTAAAACTGGCACTTGTGTGCCTGTGCTATATGAGACGCACGACCGTGCTATTTAAGACGCACGACCGTGCGTCTCTACTTTTAAACTTTATGAACTTTATAAACTTTCTAACTAAAATGTTGTACCTTTGCCGCTCGTATGAAACGAGTGGTTTTGGCATTGGGCAGCAATGAAGGTGACCGCGCCGGCTTCCTTGAAAAATCTTGTGAACTAATCGGTTGCAGGGTAGGGAAGGTGACGCGATGTTCGCGTGTGTATGAGACGGAAGCGTGGGGCTTTGAGGCTCCTCCCTTCCTTAACCAAGCGATAATCGTTGAAACTGAACTTTCGCCCGATGAGGTGCTGCACGTCACACAACAGATTGAAAAAAAACTGGGCCGCACTTGCAAGTCGGGCCGTACCAGCGAAGGAAATCCCATCTACCACAACCGTACCATCGACATTGACATCCTTTTGTATGAGGGAGTTGCTTGCGAAACACCCCAACTAACCCTCCCGCACCCGCACATTTCCGAGCGGGATTTTGTCCTCCTTCCCCTCTCCGACCTCTTCGGCGACACCGTCGTTCCACCCTTCCACCAATCGTTCCAACAAATGCTTAATAAACTGAAAACAGAAAATTGAAAACTGAAAATTTAAATGTAGAAAGTAAAAAGTAGAAAGTAGAAAGCCTCACTCTTAACTCTTTACTTTTAACTCTTAACTCAAAATGAAGTACAACTACATCACCATCGAAGGCTGCATCGGCGCGGGGAAGACCACCCTTGCGGAGAAGCTTGCCGAGGACCTGAACGCCCAGCTCATCCCCGAGCGGTTCAAGGACAACCCCTTCCTTGCCAAATTCTACAAGGAACCGGAGCATTATGCTTTCCCGTTGGAAATGTCCTTCCTTACCGACCGCTACCAGCAGTTGAAAACCCTTCTTTCCCAGCGTGATATCTTCACCGACCTGGTCGTTTCCGATTATTTCATCGACAAATGCTACATCTTCTCGAAAAACAACCTCAAAGGTGACGAGTACAACCTCTATATCCAAGTTTACGACATCATTTCATCGTATTTGCCGAAACCGGAAATTATTCTGTATCTGTATAATAGCATTGAACAACTGTTGAAGAACATCGCCCATCGTGGCCGCGATTATGAGCAGAACATGTCCCCCGACTACCTTCAGGACATCCAGGCATCCTATATGAATTATTTGAGCCACATCACGAATATTCCCGTGGTGGTGGTGGATACGCATGAACTGGATTTTGTGAAGAATCCATCGGATTATGAGTATCTTAAATCGTTGTTGGAAAAGGATTATCCGAAAGGGATGTCCATTGTCATCCCGGGTGAGGAACAGGAGTCGTTGAAATCGTGGGAGTTGGTATAATATTTTGTTTTACAATAATTTGAAAGATGAAGTTCAGGACTGAAACACCCCTTCCGCAGTATCCTTTTGATATTGGCTTTGACGACCGATTGCTGTTTTTGGGTTCGTGCTTCAGTGAGCATGTTTCGGCGTACTTCATCTCCCGAAAATTCAATGCCTTGGCGAACCCCTTCGGCATCTTGTTCAATCCGTTGTCCATTGCGTTGGCGTTGGATTTGATGACGGGAAAGCAGCAGCTTGCGGAGCGGTATTTCACCTTTTTTGATGAAAAGTGGGTGAGTTTCGCCCATCATGGGAAATTCTCGAATCCCGACCGCGCGTTGTTCGATGCGGCGGTGCACCAATCGGTGGAAGCGGGCGGGGCGTTCCTGAAAAACTCCGATATTCTGTTCGTTACGTTTGGAACGAGCTATTACTACTATCATAAAGAAAAGGAACTTGTCGTGGCGAACTGCCACAAGGTGCCGGCAGCCGCTTTTGAGAAGCGCCGTGCTTCCGTCACCGACATCTGCAACGCCTTTCTGCCGTTTTTTGAGTGGCGGCAACAGCACCGTCCCGACTTGAAGGTGGTTTTCACGGTGAGTCCGGTACGTCACCTCGGTGACGGCTTCCACGAGAACCAGCTGAGCAAAGCCATCCTGCATCTTGCCATTGAAAAATTGCAGGAAACCCACGAAAATGTGTTCTATTTCCCTTCATACGAGATCTTTATGGATGACCTCCGCGACTACCGTTTTTACGACAAGGACCTGTGCCACCCGTCCCCTCAGGGCGTAGAATATTTGTTGGAGAAGGTGTCGTCGGCGTTCTTCACCGATGCCACCTGGCAGAAAATCACGGAAATTGAAAAGGAAATACGTCGCAACGGTCATAGGCCGTTGTTGTAGAGACGTTTCATGAAACGTCTCTACAGGGTTGCAAAATCCCCCATTTGTAGAGACGTAAAATTTTGCGTCTCTATGTACACAACACGTATAAATCGTCCCGTTCGTTCAGACAAAGCACCGGTATGCCGAACTTGTTGGCAATCAGGTGCTTTTCTCGTGTTCCGAACAAAATGTCCACGAATGATTTGTAGGTGGTGGTCATCACCACGAGAAGACAGCCGTGGTAGTCGGCGGCGTGCCGAAGGGCGTAGTCGTCCAAGTCGCCCGCTTTCGGAATCTCGTGCTTTTCCGCCTGGATACTCAGGTTATCGTACAGTTTGTCGGTAAATTCGAGGTTGTCGCGCAGCTTCTCCCGCAGGAACTCATCCTTGTAGGTGGTGTGCAGAACGTGTACGGTAGCGCCGCCATAGCGGTTGAAGTAGCCGCTCCAGAGGGCTTTCTCCTTCTCCTGACGGTAGATGTCGAGGGTGACCATCACATTGAGCCACTGCGGGTCGATGGGACCGTCTGCACCGACCGTCATCACGGGCAGGCGGGAGGGCGCGATGAACTTAAGTGCTCGGCGCCGGTTGAAGAAGGTTTCGCCGTTTTTCCGAGAGACTCCGATGACGAATAAAATGGTGTTGGTCTGTTCCGCGAAATGGTGCAACAGGTGCGGGGTGAAAGCTTTGTCCGACAACGTAATGTCCACTTTTTCGGAAAACTCGTCCACAATCTGCCGGAAACGGTCGTTTTCTTGCGGGTGGGGGACTGGATTGCGGAAGGCGAAACGGCTGACAACCGTGAGGGTGGACTTGAAGACGAGGGCGAGGGTGGCCGCATGGCGCACCGCCGAATTGCCGTACTCTGTGAAGTCGGTGAGGGCGATGATGTTCGTCTTCTTTTTTTCGTCCATTAATGAAGTCCTTTAACCGTGGGCTTGGCCGCCACATAGTCTTTCCCGTACAGAGGGGTGAAGTAGGCGAGGTCTTCCCACTGTTTTTCAGTATATTTTTTCAAGGCGATGCCGGTCATGTTGCGTGCTGAAACCGGTGTCAGGTCAAAGATGGCGTTGGTTTGGCTTTCGTAGAGCGGGCGGCACTTCGCGGCACCGTTTCCGCAAAAGATTGTCTGGTGATTTTCAAGAAGTTCCGCGAAGGTGTTTTCGTCCACGATGACGGCTTGAACGTCGTTCAGTGGTTGCAGGTCGCGGTCGTATTGCGCGGTGAACACCTCCATGCGGCGGGCATCGAGCATGGGGCAGAGGGTGACATCTTTTTCTCCAGGAAGATTCGCCAATGCGCCGGCGGCGATGATTTGCAGGGTGGGGACGGCGATGAGGGGAATGTCTAAGGCGTAGCAAAGCCCTTTGGCTGTGGACGTTCCGATACGGAGCCCGGTGTAGGAACCGGGGCCCATGCTCACGGCGACGGCGGCGAGTTCGTCAGGCTTCACGGAGGCTTCTTTCAGCACCTCCTCCACAAAGGGGAGCAGGATGCGGGCGTGCGAGTTGCCGTCGCTGTTCTCGCGGTAGGCGATGACTTCACCGGCGCGGGCCAGGGCCACGGAGCAGATGTCGGTGGCGGTGTCGAGGCAGAGGATGAGCGGTGTGCCGTCGGATGTTTTTTCTTTTTCCATAAATAAAAAAAGATGGTGCACCCTTTCGGATGCACCATCGGTATGATTTTGTTATTCAGTTACTTCAGGAGTTTCGCAAGCTTCCTTCTCGCATTTGCAGGGCTTCTCGAAGCAGAGCCAGCAGAGGGCTGCGATACCGGCGCCGACGAGCGGGGCGAGGATGAAGATCCAGAGCTGTTCCAGCGGGAGACCGCCATTGAGGACGGCAGGAGCGATGGAACGGGCCGGGTTGACGGAGCAGTTGGTCACCGGAATGGTGGCGAGGTGGATGAGGGTGAGGGAGAGGCCGATGGCCAGACCGCCGAATCCTGCGGGAGCCTTGGAAGAGGTGGCACCGAAGATCACCATCAAGAAGATGAAGGTCATCACGATTTCCATCACCACACCCTGACCGACGTTGAACATGCCGAGTTCAAGCGGGTCGATCTGGTTGCAGGCCAGGCCTTTGGTGGTGCCGAAGATGAAAGCGAGGATACCAACGCCGATGAAAGCGCCGATGATTTGGAAGAGGACGTAGAAGATGGCGTCCTTGCCGGAGATCTTACGGGCCACCCACATGCCGAAGGTGACGGCGGGATTGACGTGGCAACCCGAGATGGGTCCGATGGCGTAGGCCATCACCAATACGGAAAGACCAAAGGCGAGGGAGATGCCCAGGAGTCCGATTCCGAAGATTCCAAGCGTGCCGGGACCGGCGAGTACGGCGCTGCCGCACCCCATCAGTACCAGAACCATGGTACCGATCATTTCTGCAAAATACTTTTTCATAACACTTTAAAATTTAAATGGTTAATAGTCTTTTTTCAAAAAATGAGGTTGCAAAGGTACGGCGACTTTGTGAGAAATGCAAAAAAAACTTAATTTTTTTTTCATCGACGGAATGAGCTCTCCAAGTGGTTGCTTTTGTGAGAAGGTGAATTTTTTGTTGTTCAATTACTTTGATTTATAGTGTTTTATGCTGTGAGGGTTCACATTTCTGGTGTGAGGGGATAAAAATCCGTTAAATAGTTGTATTTTTGCCTCCGAATATTATTAAACAGAATGTTGCATTCCTAATCTGAATTCCGTTATGAAAAAGTTTTTCCCTCTTTTTTTGGCGCTCTTATTTGCCTGCACGGCACTCTTGGCGCAGGAAGCACCTGTAGTACAAACTCCTGACGAAGAAATGAAGGATGCTGTTTATATAGCTGAATATCAGATTGATACGACTGATTTTTCCGAAACCTTCTATTTGTATAATGCAATGACTGGCGTGCCCGAAGGCAAGATGGTTTACAAGAACGGGAATTACTACATGGATCGCAACGGCGTGCTGACGAAACTGACACGCAGTGATTTGCTCCAGATGTTCGACTCGGAGCAGTTCCGTGATTACAAGAAGGCGAAGGGACAATGGAATGCCAGTATACCGCTCTTCGTTATTGGCGGCTGCGCAGGCGCTTTGGCTGTGGCAGGGGCTGGCTTGTGGATCTACAACTGGATCCAGATCACGAGGGGCATCTACCACGGTGATACGGGTAAATTCTCCACGACACCGGCCTTTACGGGTTTCTTGTGTGTTATTGCAGGCATGGCGGTGGGTGCCGCCACCCTTATTCCTGCCATCAATCTGAACCATCGGGGAAGCAGCATGATGGGTAGCCTCGCCTACGACTACAACTACAGTCGCGATTACGAAGAGGACAGGCAGAACAATCTCAATCCAGGCAAACGTCCGGCCTCCAACTCGTCGATGCGTATCTCCATCGGGGGCAACTCACAAGGTTTTGGGCTTGCCTTGCATTTTTAACCAGATAGTTTAATTAATCACTAAAATATTCAATATGAAAAAAGTCGTTTTATTTGCCCTCTGTTTTGTGATGGCACTCGGGGCTTCCGCCCAGATGGTCAACAAGAAATTTGTTCAAATGAAGGACGTTGACCTATTTCGTAACAACGCTCTTCTTTTGGAAAATAGTGAAGATCAGTTTGTTGAATATCTTTATCCTCGTGTCGGCGGCAAAAAGCACCTGGAACACACCCTTGCGGTTTTCAACAAGAACAAGCGTTCGTTCAACTATCATAAGGTAGTCTTCCAAACTCCTCATTTTCTGGAAACAGCATTCGATGCAGGTGACGACTACTTTGCATCCTATACATATCTTGAAAAGAAAAGCACGGTTTATTGCACGGGACACCTGCCGAAAGTCGGCACGCAGAATGCACGCATGAAAGCCCGTCTTTCCATTCCCACCAAGGCGGTGTGGAGCACGCGTGTGGAGTCGCCCGATGGTAAACTTCACGCCGTGATTTTGATGGCTGCCTTCAAAAAATCGCCCTCAAAAGTTTATGTGTTTGTCTATGATTCAAAGGGCGAAGAGGTGAGTTTCAAGGAGTTTGCCCCCTCTACACGCTCGCCCCGTTTTGCCTTCTCAGAGGCCGCACTCTCCAACAGCGGCGATATGACCCTGCTTTTCATCTCCTACGATAGGAAAGGGAAGAGTGACGTCAACGCGTTCAACATGCCCTTGTTTAACACTATGTTCGGCAAGGCTGTGGGCGACCCGACGAACTCCTCGCTGCACATCGCCCAGCTTACGGACAGTGAACTGACGGAATACCGCATCCCTCATTTCTCCTTCGGCGAAATCCACTCTGCCGGCATCCTCCAGCTTGACAACGGCTCCTGCTTCATCGGCGGCTACTATGGCGAGGCGGCTTCCAAGCCCTCCATCGGCTATTTTTCCTGCATCTTCGATCCCAATTCAGAAAATATTGTGGAAACGCACAACTACATGCTTCCCGAAGAGCAGAAGGCGCAGGACAAGCACATGTTCCTGATCCACCTCAAGTACCGCATCTTCGTGCAGGATATCGTTCGACTTGAAAATGGAAAAATCGTGATGCTGGGCGAACACCGCGCCTACGCCGTGCAGACAACAAGGATGGGCAACACCACCTATACTGAATGGTCGAATTGGGCCAGTGATGTCGTCTATCAGACGTTTGACACGTCCGGTGAAAGTGAACGCAACGACATGGTGCGTAAGTTGCAGTCGCACAAGACCAACGGATATCTTCCGCTTGAAACGTTCTGCCCTCTGACATACTGTTTCCATGATTACTTTATCTCCTATTCCTCTTTTGTAAAAGGAAATAACATCTATTTGGTTTACAACAACAGCCTTGATCCGGACGGCTATTGCAGCACCAATCCGATGGAGTACGGAAAGGCCTGTATGCGTCTTGCCAAGCTGTCACCCGATGGCAAGGTGGACTATAAGACGATTATGAAATGCGATACCCGCAAGAGCTACTTCCAGAGACTTTGGCTGGCGGATGACAATGGCATGGTCTATATTTGCACAAATGGGAAGCAGGGCTACGGCATCGAGTCTTTTGAGGTGAAAGAATAGCTATGCGGCGTTTCTTGGCACTCTGCATGATGATAGCGGCCGGCTGTGTCCTGATGGCACAGCCGGTTTCGCAGTTTGCGGCCGACTACCATCCTGCCGTCTGTACAGGTGACATGCCCGCCGATTTCGCCCGCTACGGCGGAACGAAAGTCAAGACGAACGAAGCCGCCTGTCACGCGCTTTTCACCAGCGGCGAGCTGCTCTTCGGCACCCCGATGAACGCATACGTGGAGGCGGTGGCCGAACGTTTGTTGGAATCCTGGCCGGAACTTCGCGGGCAACTCCGTTTCTACATCCTGCGCTCGCCCGAAGTGAACGCCGCCGCCTACGAGAACGGGATGGTGGTCGTCAATACCGGCCTGCTGGCACAGTTGCAGAACGAGAGCGAGCTGGCCTTCATCCTCGCCCACGAAATCGTGCATATCCAGGAGGGACACATCCAGGCCGAGCGGGAGGCCGCCAAGAAGGAGCGCCGCGCCACCCGCCAGACCCTGCCGGACGTGCTCGTCACCTCGCAGTACCGCTCCCGCGAACACGAGACCGAGGCCGACCGTCTGGCCTTCCAGCGCTTTTTCGCCAAAACAGCCTACAGCTACGAAGCCCTCGACGGGGTCTTCGATGTGCTGCAGTACAGCTACTTGCCCTTCGACGAGATCCCGTTCGACCGTCGGTTCGTCGAGGCGGTGTGCTATCATTTCCCCGACGACTACTTCCTCGCCGCCGTGACACCCGTCCGGGCCCGCGAGGACTACGCCGACACCCTCAGCAGCCACCCCAACCTGCTGAAACGGCGCGAGTGGATCCGCCGTCAGGTGGCCGTGGCCGACAACAGCGGGCGCAGCACTTTCCTCCAACCGGAGGCGCTGTTCCGCGAAATGCGTGACAGGGCCCGCTTCGAGTGCATCGACAGCTGGCTCACCCAGCACAAGTACACGGATGCGTTCTACAACAGCTATGTGATGCTGCGGCAATATCCCGACAACCTTTTCCTGCACCGCGCCCTCTACATGTCGCTTTACGGCGTGGCCTGCCAGAAAAACAGCGACGGCTTCGACGAGGCGGTGCCGCCGTCCAAGGAGGTGGAAGGGGAGAAGCAGCAGGTGTGCCATTTCCTGCGCAAGGCGAGGTTGGTGGAACTGGAACTGCTGGCGCTCCGCTTCGCGTGGCAGGCGCATCTCCGCAACCCGCAAGATGCTTTTGCCGTGGAAGTGGTGGACCATATCATGCGCCAGATGACCGAGGACAACCAGTTGGCTTACGCCAAGTACAGCGACTATCCGATGGACTGGATTCCGTCGCCGGTGGAGCAGGCGGAGCAGCAGAACGAGGCGGCGGCCGCCGGCAACAAGTACGACCGGCTGAAGCAGGGGAGTGCGAACCGTTCCAAAGTGCTTCCGGAAGAGACCTTTACAACCCGCAACTTTATGCTGGCCGACCTGCGCCAGAACCCTGCCTTCTGGAACCATGTGGATTCGGTGAAGGGCGTGCTTGAGGACGAAGCTTCGCTCAAATCGTTGCACACCCTGCGCAACGCTGAACTCCGCAAGCCCATGTTGGTGTGGAACCCGCTCTATTTCAAATTGAAATTGGGCGGGCGCAATTACCTTCCGCAGGGCGACAAGTTGGAAAAGACCATCTTGAAGAGTTGCAAACGACTGAAAATCAATCTTTCCGATATTGAAAAGGATTCGCTGCTGCTCTCTTCTGCTGAAAGTTACAACCACTATTGCAAGTTGCAGCGGTGGCACGCCGACTACCTGAACGCGGCGGGCAACACGATGGTGCTGTACCAGTCGTGCGGCATCGGGGAGGCGTGTGCGGCGGCAGGTACCGACCATTTCTGTGTGGTGTATGCCTATTCGCACCCGGAACACTTCATTTTCAGGTATATGTGGCTTCCGTTCATATCGGCGGTGCTGGTGCCATTGGCCTCTCCAGTGGCGGCGGCGCACTTCTTCGCTTTCGACTATGAGACGAAAGCCCAATTCGCTGTCATTGACGTGAAGACTTCCAAAATATTGTATAGCAGTAGTCTGGATGCGGATGCAGAACAGACCGACGCCTATCTTCACGATTTTGTCTACCAGTCGCTGCACGACATTAAATACATAGGAAAATGAAAAAGCTGCTGTTTTTGTTGGTGATGATGATGGGGGTGGCAGGTTGCTTTGCCCAGGCGGACTTCGTGTCGCGCTATCCGGGCTATATGGGGCGGCGGGTGCTGTTCAACATGGAGATGTCGATGGCGCCGGGACTGAAGCGTGTTTCCAATTTCCAGGGAGACAAGCGCTATTGGGCGTTCAATTACCTGCTACAACCTAACTTGGAGGTGATTGCGTGGCGCAGTGGCACGGTGGGCGCGAAGTTCATCTGGTTTGACACAAAGTTCGACACCTACGATGAGTGGAAGTACGACTATGTCACCCGTGACTTGCGGGTAATGGGCGGGGGCGTGTTCTGCAAGGTGTATCTGGGGCGCGGGGCCACGGCGCCGCTCGGCCAGTTCCTGCGGTTCCACTTCGACTACATGCGGGCCCTATACGATGTTCCGGCCTCGGGCGGCGACTACACCTATCGTGAGGGAAAAAACTGTTACGGTTTCCGTCTTGAGTACGGCCGCGACTTTTTCTTCTGTGACTTCCTCAAGCTCAATATCGGGATGTCGGCGGGGCTGAGTTTTCCGGGCATCTATTTTTTCAAGTACGCGGAAGACATGGAGGTGGGGCAACGGGCTGCCAACCGCGTCGTCTGGAACTATTTCTTCGGCGTGAACATCGGCGTGGGCTTCCTGACGTTCTAATTCCTAACTTCTAACTCCTAATTTCTAACTCCTAATTCCTAACTCCTAATTCCTCGCAATAAACCTCATTGTTTCTTCGTTAGTATCAGCGTTTTAAAACCCTAATCAATATGTCAAAATTGCGTTACAATTCCTTCTTCAAGGTCATCATTATCGGTGGCTTGATTTTATTATTGTTAATTCCCGCCTTGCTGATCAGGAATCTGGTTGACGAGCGGCAAGGTCTTCGGAGCAGTGCCGTGGAAGAAGTGTCCGAAAAATGGGCCAATTGGCAGACTGTGAGAGGCCCGTTTCTTTCCATCCCATATTACGAATATGGCAAGGACGGCAAATCCATCGAGACACATTATTTGAATGTGATGCCGGAGAATTTGAACGTGACCGGCGATGTTTCCACGCAGAAACTCCATAGGGGAATCTATGATGTGGTCGTTTATCATTCCAACTTGAATATCAGTGGTGATTTCGGAAATGTGGATTTTGCGGGTGTGCCGAAAGAGAGGCTGCGCTTCGATCGTGCCTTACTATGCATGGGTATCAGTGATTTAAGGGGAGTTGAGGAACAGTTGAACGTGCACCTTGGCAATGAGGACTGCGGTTTTGATGCAGGACTTCCCAATCATAATGTGGCGTGGACGGGCGTGCAGTCGTTGGTGAATCTTACGGATTCCTTGAATGACACGCTTCCGTTTTCCATAACGCTGAAGCTGAAAGGCGCCGGCTCGATTTCGTTCTGTCCGGTGGGCGCCAACACCGAGGTTCACCTCACTTCCGATTGGAACAATCCCAGTTTTATGGGCAACTTCCTCCCAACCGAACGCAATGTGGATGAGAATGGCTTCTCTGCGGTTTGGAAAATGATGCATCTTAATCGCAATTTCCCGAGGTCGTGGAAAGATGACTCGTATACAGTGGGGAATTCCGATTTTGGGGCAACACTTCTTCTTCCTGTGGATAGCTACCAGAAAACCGAACGTTGTGTGAAATATTCCATCCTGTTTACCACCATCACGTTCCTTGTCTTCTTCTTTGTGGAGATTTCGCGGAAAAAACTGCTCCACCCGTTGCATTACCTGCTGGTGGGTGCGGCCCTCATCGTATTCTATACGCTTCTGCTCTCCATCTCCGAGTATGTCACCTTCAATCTTGCCTATCTGATTGCTTCGTTGTCCACCATCATCTTGATTACACTCTATTCGAAAGCCGTGCTTAAGTCGTGGAAACTCGGACTCTTTGTGGGCGGTGTGCTGGTTATTCTCTATGGTTATATGTTCACCATCCTTCAGTTGCAGGATTATGCTTTGCTCGCCGGCAGCATCTTCATCTTTGTGGTCCTGTGTCTGGTGATGTACTTCTCGCGCAAGGTGGACTGGTACAACCAGAACAGTGCGGAGCCGAAGAAGGAAAGCGAGCAGAAGCAGGTGGATACAAATGTGCAATAATTTAAATAATTGAGAATGAGGAAATTCCTTGTTTCTTTTGCATTGATATTTTGTGCTGTTGTCGCGTCCGCACAGGACCTTTACTGGGTCTTTTTCACGGATAAGAACGGCACGGAGTTCGACCCTTACGCCTATTTTGACGCGAAGGCCATCCAACGCCGTGTGCAGCAGCAGCTTCCGCTGTGCGACAGCACCGACTTCCCCCTTAATCGCACGTATATAACTGCGGTTGACCGCCTTTCCGAGGAGATGATTGGGGAGAGCCGCTGGTTCAACGCCGTGGCGGTCGGCACGTTCCGGATTGACGAAATCCGCGCCTTGCCGTTCGTGGCTGCGGTGACGCCCATCGAGTCGCACGCCGTCCCCGCCTCGGTTTCTTCGGAGGAGTCCGCTCCGACAGCCGCTGCCGACATCGCTCACATTTATCCGCAACTTGATCGGATGCAGGGCAAAAGGTTTGTGGAACAGGGCATTGACGGCAGCGGCATCCGTATTGCCGTCCTCGACGGGGGCTTCAAGATGGCGGACGAGCATCCCGCGTTCCAGCACCTGCGGGATGGGCACCGCATTCTCAAGACCTACAATTTTCCGCTGAAACGGGAAAATGTCTATGGTTGGAGTTCTCACGGCACGATGGTGCTGAGCTGCATCGCCGGCATCAAGGACGGGAATAAGATAGGATTGGCCACGGGCGCCGAGTTCCTGCTGGCCCGCACCGAGGTGAACGCCGAGCCGCGCAAGGAGGAGGTGTGGTGGATGATGGGCATGGAGTGGGCCGACCGCAACGGCGCCAACATCATCAACAGTTCGCTCGGCTACGGCAAGGAACGGTATAATCCGGAGGATATGGACGGCACTTCGTTGGTGGCCCGCGCCGCCAATATGGCCGCTGCCAAAGGGATATTGGTCTGCAATTCCATGGGTAACGAAGGTGACGACCGCTCCTGGCGCACCCTCATCACCCCCGCCGATGCCGACAGTGTGCTTTCGGTAGGCGGCATCGACGAGATGGGGAACCCCTCCTCCTTCACTTCGTGGGGCCCGACTGCCGACGGCCGTTTGAAACCGAATGTGTGTGCGTACGGCCATGCTTTCGTCGCAAATCCCTCAAAAACAAAACCCTACACCTACGCCTACGGAACTTCGTTCTCCAGTCCGTTGACCGCCGGCTTTGCGGCCTGTGCCTGGCAGAGCCGCCCGCAACTGAACAATATGGAACTGAAGGCGGAGATTGAGAAGTCCGCCGACCGCTACCCGGAGCATGATTTCCGCTACGGTTACGGGGTGCCGCAGGCCTCCTATTTTGTGGGGGAGCAGAAGAAAGCCGCTGTTGGGGAGTTGGGTGCGATTTCAGGAAAAGTTACTAATCAAAGAGGCGAGGCGTTAGCGTTTATCTATGTCTATCTCCAAAGAAACGATAGCGTCATCAACTATGTGATGACGGATTTGGATGGTGAATACGCATTACACGATGTCCAGGCAGGAACATATTATCTCACTTTCGATGCCCTGTACGCCTGTGGAGTGAAAGAGACAGAAACAAACATCGTCTTGGGCGAAGGGGAGGATTTTGTCGTGAATCATGAAATAAAGTGTTCCCCATTCACTGACAGAGTGGTGGGACAACCGACTTCTATCAACAATCTGGTTCCTCGCAAGCGCGGGGTGAACGCCCGCTACAACTTTGCGCCGTACCTGTCGTGGGGCTTTGTGGCGCCCGCAGGTCCGACGAAGCCCATCAACTACGGAAAATCAGAAAGTTTCCTGATTGGCCTCCGTTTCAAGGGGAACATCTGCAAGTGGTACAGTCTGGGTGTCGCCGCGGAAATCGGTGCCACATGGTACAACTTGAAAAAGTCGCGGTATGATTATCCTTATGAGAATGTTTTGGGACCGAATGATTCGCTCCGGTATACCAACCTTCACAAAGAGAATGTGCGGGTGAGTTTTTTGCAGGCCGAGTTTTACCAGCGGTTCCGTCTCGTGCCGGGCGGCCTGTTCGGTTACGGACTCTTCTTCGACACAGGCATTTATGCTGGATGGAATTTCTATGCTCGTCATAAAACTGTTTCAGGAGAAGCCGACTATCGCACGAAAACCGTCACTCCTGCGCGTATGGTCAACGCATTTCAATGGGGTGTGCGTGCTCGGTTGGGATTTGACATTGTCGCGGTTTACGTGCAGTACCGCATAAATCGCTTGGATGTAATGACTCCTAATTCGCTGGATCTTGAATTCCATGGCTGGGCGTACGATGATTTCCCCGCGTTGGAGGTCGGGTTGCAGGTAACCGTTCCGCTGGGACGGTAACCCCCGCGCGTGTAGAGACGCAAAATTTTGCGTCTCTACATGGTTTTGGAAAATATTGTACTTTTGCACCTTCAAATTCACCCTATTAAAAAGGAAGGTATGAGTTCTGAGGAAACGCCCAAACCCCGCAGTTTCAAGGAGGTTGCGCTCCTTTTGTGGCGCAAGTTCAAATCCCTGCTAATCATTCACGATGACACCGACATTGAGGCGACCATTGCCTCCATCCGCCGTTCGGTCGAGTTCCGCGGCATCAACATCTGGATTTTGTTTTTCGCCATCATCATCGCATCCATCGGGCTGAATGTCAACTCCACGGCGGTCATCATCGGCGCCATGTTGATCTCGCCGCTGATGGGTCCTATCAACGGTATCGGCTTGGCCGTCGGCACCTTCGATATGAAACTGCTGCAGCGGTCGTTTCGCAATCTGGCCATTATGGTGTTGATAAGCCTCTTCGCCTCAACGGTTTACTTTGTTCTTTCGCCGCTCAGCGATGCGCAGTCGGAACTGCTGGCGCGCACCCGTCCCACCATCTTTGATGTCTTGATTGCCACTTTCGGTGGACTGGCGGGCATTGTAGCAGCCTCGCGCAGGGAGCAGCCCTTCACCGTGATTTCGGGCGTGGCCATCGCCACCGCCCTCATGCCGCCGCTCTGCACCGCCGGCTTCGGCCTGGCCACCCTGCAGTTCAAATACTTTTTCGGGGCATTCTACCTGTTTTTCATCAACTCCTTCTTTATCGCTCTTGCCACCTTCGTGATGGTGCGTTATTTGAAATTTCCCATCAGCAAATTTGTCGATCCCAAGCGGGAGAAAATTGTCAAGCGGAGCATCATGTTTTTCACGGTTCTGGTGATGATTCCCAGCCTTTTCACCGCTATCAGCGTGGTGAAAGAAAGTGCCTTCAATTCGCAGGTTATCAAATTTGTGAATGATCTTCAAAAAAATGATATTTTAAAAGAATCACAAATAATAAGTTACGATAAAATATACGATAAGAAATCGCCAACATTGACACTGACCATCATTGGGGAGGAAGTGTCTCCGGCCATGGTGGACACGTTAAGACAGATGATGGTGAACGATTATTCGTTGGCTTCCACGCAGTTGCGGGTACGACAAACCTCCCATGTCATTGAAATGGGTGATCAGGCTGATGTGCTGGCTGGTCTTTTGGTGGACCGTGAGCAGCAAATCCGCGACAAAGATGAGGAAATCCAGCAGTTAAAAGATTCTATACAAACGAGTTCGTCGGTGAAGTATGCGGAAATCGCCCGCACGATAGGGGAGAAGTACCACTCCACCATCGATGAGATTTCCATTTCCGACAATGCCTATTACAATCCTCGTACGAAATCGATGCAGGTTGTTCCGACGCTGTACATAAAATGGTCCGGCAATGGCGACAGAAGCTCTGTCCAGAAGGAGCTTTCGACCTGGGCTCCAGTGCTGCTCGGCGTGGAACAGGTGCGAATTGTTTCGGAATAGAGCAGCTGATGTACCAAATCGATAGTAAGACGGCGATGCCGGCTCTTTATCTTTAGTTTTTATTTGGCGATGTGTACCATTCCGTTGCGAATGGGGTTTGCAACAGAATCCCGTTTTTTTGCAATGTACAGGCTTTGTGCGTGGCATTATTTCGCTTATGCTGCGGCAAATCCCCCGGGTCATGCACCCCATTGTCCCAAAACAAATGTAGAGACGCAAAATTTTGCGTCTCTACAGATTGTTGTTCGTAATTGTAGGGATGTCATATTATGGCATCCCCGCAAAGGGTCGTTACCGTTGTTTCACCACCTTGGCGACCGCGGTGACCTCGCCGTTGCTCACGAGCTTGACGATGTACATGCCGCCGGCGTAGGTGCCGAGGTCGATTTCCGTGACCTCGCCGCTGACCGCGATAGTGCGCAGGCGCTTGCCGTAGAGGTCGAAGAGCTGGAGCTCGTCGCCGTCGTGGGAGTTGGCCGACAGCTTCACGAAGACGGTGCTGCGGGTCGGGTTCGGATAGAGGGTGATGCCTTCCTCGCTGTCGTTGTCGGCGATGCCGGTGATGGCCGGGTTGGCCGCCTGGCTCGCGCCACCGTAGGTGAGGGTCTTCGTGTCGAAGGTGACCCCGCCGTCAACGGCGTTCTTGCCGCCGATGTGCTGGTTGTTGCCGAAGCTGAAGGCGAAGTCCTGACCGTTGGCCATCTTCACCAGCTCGAGCTGGATCTTGTAGGTGCCGGGCACCGTCCAGTTGGCGGAGATTTCGGTGTAGGTCTCGCTGAAAGTGAGGTAATCGAGGTAGAAGAAGTTGTAACGGCTGTTTGAAACCGGACGGAAGAGGTTGCCGGGATAGGTTCCGGTGGCCGCCGGCAGGCTGCCGCCGTTGAGGTTTCCGTTCCAGGTGGTCTTCATCGTCACGGTACCGACGCTGGAGAGCATCGACAGGGGCTGGTCGTTCTCGTCAAGGACGGTGTAGCGGATGGCGACCTGGTCGTTGTCGGCGTAGCCGTTGGCATTGACACGCATCACAACCGGATCATTGCCGGTCACGTCGGTGACCTCGCTGCCGTTCTGGGTGAGAGACAGGGTCGGGCCGGCCGTGGAGGTGTTGTCATCCTGGCCTTCGGATTCTTCGACCGAGAAGGTGACCACGATGGAGGCGAGCACGTCGGACAGCGGAGTGCTGTTCTTGCCGCCGATGCGGTGGTCGGTGTTGTCGTCGTAAGGAATCAGGAAGTCCTGACCGCCGGTTTCCTCAACCAGCTCGAAGAGGACCTTGTACTCGCCAGGCTCGGTGAAGGAGTGGGTCACAGTGTTGGCGCGGCCGTCGAGGAAGGCGAAGTAGAAGTAGTCGTAGTGGTAGTTGGAAACGTGGAAGGTGTTCTGCGGCATGTTGCCGACAGGTTCGTTAAGGCTTGCACCATAGAGGTTGTCAAGCCACTGGGTTCCGATGTAGAGTTCACCACCGCATTCGAGGCGCATGTCGTTGATGGCCTGGTCATTCTTGGTGAGGGTATAGTTGACGGACACCTTCTTGGTACCGTCCATCTGGTTTGCGAAGGCGGTGAGGATGACGGTGTCGCCGTCACCGAGGGTGTTGGTGGTGAAGAACGGGTCGTCGCCTTCCAGACCCTCGACGGTGAGGACGAGTGTCATGACGCTGTCGCAGCCTTCCACCGTCTCAAGACGCACTGTCACGGTGTCGGAGGCGGTGACGGAGAGGCCGTTCCAGAGGTAGGGGAGTGAAGAGACACTCACGGTCTCGCGGACGGTGTCACTGTAAACCGGGTTGATGGTCAAGTGGAGCGTGTCGGCGCTCGGGCAGCCTTCGCCGTTCACATACGTGTAGATGTAGTCGCCGCTGGCGTCGTAGGTGTTGTCTTCAACCTGCAGGTCGTTGATGTCGCTCAACTGCTGCTGGGGCTGGTTGCTGACGACGGTCAGCACCGGGTGTTCCCAAGTGTAGGTTCCGCAAGCCGTCTCGGTGAGGCTGTTGAAGGTGCCGTGGTTGACGGTGAGGTGGAGGGTGACGGTG
>JAEEGL016804705.1_pt1 | contig 127054 bp, 136 predicted proteins | sample 9134231 | NCBI WGS metagenome assembly JAEEGL01 (sample SAMN16246548, study PRJNA631951) | gut metagenome | biome: gut microbiome; feature: rumen; material: fiber-attached | host: Bos | place: Iran: Karaj | collected 2018-10 | reverse complement strand
TTGCCCGTACTGAGAACGAACACACGTGGTCAAGGAGAGTATCCTAAGGCTAGCGAGTTAACTATTGTTAAGGAACTCTGCAAATTTACCCTGTAAGTTAGCGATAAAGGGAGCTTACGCAAGTAAGCCGCAGTGAATAGCGAGGGGGGACTGTTTACCAAAAACACAGCTTTATGCAAAGTCGCAAGACGATATATATGAGGTGACACCTGCCCAGTGCTGGAAGGTTAAGGAAGTGAGTTAGCAGCAATGCAAAGCTTGTGACCAAAGCCCCAGTGAACGGCGGCCGTAACTATAACGGTCCTAAGGTAGCAAAATTCCTTGTCGGGCAAATTCCGTCCCGCTTGAATGGTGTAACCATCTCTTGACTGTCTCGACAATAGACTCGGTGAAATCCTGGTTGGGGTGCAGACGCCCCATAGGCGTGATTGGACGGAAAGACCCCATGAAGCTTTACTGTAACTTGATATTGAAAAAATACATTGTTTTTAGAGCATAGGTGGGAGACTTTGAAGTAGGGGCGCAAGTTCTTATGGAGTCAACACTGTAATACCACCATTATGATGTTTTTTTTCTAACTTCCAACCGTGGAACCGGTTAAAGGACAGTGTTAGGCGGACAGTTTGACTGGGGCGGTCGCCTCCCAAAAGGTAACGGAGGCGCGCAATGGTACACTCAGCATGTTTGGAAATCATGTAATGAGCGTAATGGTATAAGTGTGCTTGACTGTGAGACTTACACGTCGAACAGGTAAGAAATTAGGTCATAGTGATCCGGTGGCTCAAAATGGAATGGCCATCGCTCAACGGATAAAAGCTACTCTGGGGATAACAGGCTGATACTGACCAAGAGTTCATATCGACGTCAGTGTTTGGCACCTCGATGTCGACTCATCTTATCCTGGGGCTGTAGCAGGTCCCAAGGGTTCGGCTGTTCGCCGATTAAAAAGATACGTGAGTTGGGTTCAAACCGTCGTGAGACAGGTTGGTCCCTATCTGTCATGCCCGTAGGAAGATTGAGAAGAGCTGCTCCTAGTACGAGAGGATCGGAGTGGAGACACCACTAATGTTTCAGTTGTATTGCCAAATGCACCGCTGGGTAGTTACGTGTCGAAAGGATAAGCGCTGAAAGCATATAAGCGTGAAGCCTCCTTCAAGATTAATCTTCCCCACCCGCAAGGGTGATAAGAATCGTTGTAGACTACAACGTTGATAGGTCAAAGGTGTAAGCATAGTAATATGTTTAGCTGATTGATACTAATAATTCGAAAGACTTAAAGTTGTGATTATGTTTCATAATTTGTTTAATTGATTTAAGTTTTGTTGGTTTTATAAAAACTTTAATAAACAACCATTGTGTGGTGTAGATATCGTGTGTGGTAACACCTGTTCCCATCCCGAACACAGCAGTTAAGCACCATGGAGTCGAAGGTAGGATGAATTTAATCTGAGAATAGAAAAATGCCACGCAATAAATTAAAAAAGTAGTTAAGCTTCAATTAGTTTAGCTACTTTTTTTATTATTATTGGTTTATGTATTTATTTGTTTATTTATTATGAGTTTGAATGTAGTAAATTATTTTTAAGGGTAAGTGGTGAAATGGCAGGAAATTTATCCAAAGTTTAATTATATTAAACACTAATATGTTAAAATGGATACATTTTATTCTTTCCACATAAAAGCTCTATTTTTTTGGGATTATGTATAACATTTATGAAAATGAAATTATGAAAAATGAAATTAAGCAAAAGGAATTAAATGTACGTTTTTGAGAACTTAAAATTGATTTGTCAAAAATTGAAAGTGAATCAAAAGACAAAATCAAAAAGATTAAGAAAGAGGTAAATGATTTAAATCTTAAAAAAAAATATAGAGAGACATATGCAGAATTATGAACTGATATTAGTAATTTATATATGTGAAATCCGAATTATTGTGTAACATATCCTCCTGGTGGTTTAATAAGAAAAAAATTTAATTTCAAGGATGAGGAAGCATTAAAACAAAAATTAAAAGAATCAGTAAAAATAATAATTGATAGTTATGATTGATATGACAGCGATGTTAAAACAATTAATATGGAATTATATGCAAATTTTTATTTACTTCAATTGTTATGGAAAAATATTGATTTAGAAAAATATAAAAAAAGTAAATCTCAGCTTCCATTATTTAGCGAGGATATTGATGCTTCCATAAAAGAATATTGTTGTGATCATAATATTGATTTGAAAATTTCCGGACTGCATCTTACATTCTGCCCCTCCATGGGAGAAGCGTTTCGTAATAAATTTATTTTGCGTTTAAATAAAGAAAATTCATTAATTTTGCAAATTAATAATTTTGAACAATATCTAAGTAAATTTAATTCTGAACATATGAAAAGATTAAACTCATTTAATATTGCCGCTGAATTTTATTTTTTATATGATTGACTAATTACAAAAAAAATAAATATATTTAATTTATTAGAATTTTATGATCTCATAGTCAACTTAATTGAACAACAAGAGCAAATTAAAGATAATGATGAAAATTTTAAACTTAATATTAAAAAATATATATATATCTTAATCATATATATTCAATTATTTATGAATTTTTATATTTGAAGAATGATAGTCCATTACCAAAAATATTAAACGAGACAATTAATCTGTTAGAAAAAAACAAAATCATTTGTAATATTGATAATCCTTTTAAATTTGTAAAAAAAGATAAAGAAAACCTAGAATTTGAAAATGATTTTTTAAACGAGTTTATTCGTTTTGTACGCCTTAACAAAATCCGATTAAGTACATTTCATTTAAACAAAGAAAAAAAAGATGTTCTAAGTTACGAAGAAGATGTATTAATAGCCCAACAAATTGACTTACAATCACTTTATAATATTAAAATTGATACTAAACAAATAATCACATATTTAAGAGATCTAATACTCAAACCTTTTGCTTTTTTATGAAATTTTATGAGAAAAATAACAAAAAACGAATTGTTACGGGATTTTGAAGAATTATTAAAACTATATTTTTAAATTAAATTTATCGCACTGATTCTTCTTTTTCTATATAGTTTTTTCTTTTTTCTTATCTTTTTGATAACTTAAATTCTTTTGCTTTTTCAGATTTAATTAATTCGAGATAAAGCAAAACATTATGAGCACATAACTGATAGTTAACTCTCAGATGTTGACATTCAGATGGTTTGTTTTCTAAACAAGCTATCATTTTCTTAATAACTCTTTGATGAACTTCTGGTTGATTTAAATATTTTAATTCATTAAGACACAATCTGACATACTTTAAATCAATTTTAGCTAATTCACTAAAATTAACATTTTTTGTTAAAGTTTTATTTAAAGGTATGGCTTTACACAATAATAGTGAACCTGCATATTTGTTCATATTATCATATACTTTTTCAAAATCATATGTGTCATCACGGTTATATCAATTCTTATTTCCATCATGTGTGATAGGTGCAAACATCGAAAAACCTTTATATTCAATAATCACACCAAAATACTTATCAGAATTTTTTTTATTTAATCGATAATGTGAATATACTTGCTTATCTACTTTGTTGCTTTGTCGGTTAACAAATTCTCCATCTCCCCTTAAATAATTAATAAGATGCTGATCTACTTCATAGATTTTAAATTTATTATTAGACATTATTCAATTTAAAAGCCCAATTCGAATTAGTTAGACTAATTGGCTTGGGTAGCCAGTTCTCCTTTTTTGTCGAACATTTTTATTATATATATTTTATTTAATCTCAAAATTGGCAAAATTGTTTTGCATCTTAGTTTTAACCTCATGCTATTAAGAATGGAAATAAGAAATTCCACAATTATGTTTTTAAATTAATAGATTATTCTTTTAGGTTATTAACTTTAACTAAATTATCAATTCTATTGATAATAGTTTTATTAAATTCTAACTGTTGTTTATTAAATTTGGCTTGTTCTGCAAAACCATCAGTAACAATCTTAGATAACTTATTTAAATTATTAGTTACATTATCCAAATTATTAGTTAAAACATTAAAATTATTAGTTAAAACATTTAAATTATTAGTTAAAACATTTAAATCATTTGATAGTTTATTTAAATTAGTTGATACTCTATTTAAATCATTTGATAAACTATCAACTTTATTAGAGAGTTTAGACAAAGTAATTTTATTGTTGATGCTTGGCTTTCTTTCACCTTCATCATAACCATCTTTAGATTCAACTTTTTGTAAATCTAAATCTTTACCAATAAATTTCTTATCTATATTAGTATTAATTACTTTATATTTAACAACCCTAGCACTTTTGCTCATACATTTATTATATTATTACTCTTTTTGCTTAAATAATCACCCATATCAGAATATGAATAAATGAGCAATGTTTCAAAAAAATCAAGTTAAATTTATTGAAATTGTCGAATTCGTATTGTTAATAGTATATTAGCTACAGCACCCAAACTATCAATGAAATGAACTAGTGAGCTTGGTGATTTTTGCTTGTTTTATAGCTTTTTCTTAACATTTGATAAGTTAAATTATAAAGATTTTCATTTACTCCTATTCTTGTAAAACTCTGCTTTTTGAAATTTAAAAATTTATAATGAAAATATGAATTTAAAAGAATGAAAAAAAATTAAAGAATTTAACTATTTAAATTATTGTAATTATTTGCATAAAAAATATGGTATGCCACAAGGTAATTTCTTTACTCCGAATTGAAGCCCAAACCCAAAAATCAAAAGGACGAATGAGGGACTTAATATACACCACATAATGGAAGATCATGCAATTATGTTGGGAAAAAAAATATATGCTATGCAATCACCTTATGAATGGCAATATGCTGATAAGTTAGTATATTGTGATTTGCTAGAACATTTGTTCCTTCATATTTTAATTTGTGAAAATCCACACAAAGATAAAAAGCAAGATCAAAGTGTTGGTTTTGGTGGAGTTATAAATTTTTTAGTGCCTGAATTAAATGATGTTTATTCTGGCTGAAAAACTAAACAAATGTGGAGATTAAATACTCATAAAGTTATTATTAGTGATTTGGATGTTTATCTAGAATTAATAAAAAGATTTAAAACAAATTTCCCTAGATATGAAAAATGTTTATATAGAAGTTTAACTGAGCGATATCCAATCAATTATTGATCAAAAGAAAAAGATAAAGATTTGTTTGAAAAATTACATAGATTGTAATTTTATTTCACTAGTTCATCTTTTTGCTCTTTCTTTAGTTCTTTTGTTTTTTCAGATTTAATTAATTTGAGATAAGGTGGAATATTATTAACACATAACTGATAGTTAACTCTTAAATGTTGACATTTAGATGGTTTGTTTCCCAAACATGCTGCCATTTTCTTAACAACTCTTTCATGAATTTCAGGTTGATTTAAATATTTTAATTCATCAATACATAAACGTGCATATTGGTAATTGGTTTGAATGAGTTTATGAAAATTAACATTTTTTGTTAATATTTTGTCTAAAGATAAAGCTTTGCACAATAACAGTGCACCTGAATACTTACCAAAACCATCATATACTTTTTCAATATCATATGTATCATCTCGATTAAATCATTTTTTATCTCCATCATGAGTGATAGGAGCAAACATTGAAAAATTTTTATATTTAATAATTACGCCAAAATACTTATCAGAATTTCTTCTGTCTAATCCGTAGTGTGAATATACTTGTTTATCTACTTCTTTACTTGGACGATCAGCAAATTCGCCATCACCACGTAAATAATCAATAAGATGTTGATCTACTTCATAGATTTTAAATTTATTGTTCATTAATGATTTAGAAGTCCCAATTCGAATTAGTCAAGCTAATTGGTTTGGGCAACCAGTTCATGTTTATTAGTTGAACATTATTATTATATATATTTTGTTTAGTCATGAAATTGGTAAAATTATTTTTTGTTTCTAAGGTTCAACATTACTTTATTAAAAATTGGAATGAGTAATTCCACAATTATGTTTTTATATTAATAGATTACTCTTTTAAGTTATTAACATTAACTATCCCATCAATTCTATTTTCTAATCTATTAAAACGTTTATCTTGTCTATCAAATCTTTGTATAACTTCATCTCTGAAACTAGCAAACCAAGCTGGAGCTTTAGCTCTTGGCTTTGTTGTAGGGCTATCTTTGGTCCTAACTTTTTGCAAATCCAAATCTTTACCAATAAATTTCTTATCTATATTAGTATTTACTACTTTAAATTTAATAACTTTAGCGCTTTTGATCATATTTTTATTATATTAATACTCCTTTAACCCAAATAACCATCCATTATCAAAATATGAATAAAATGGTAAAATAATATATTCAAACATTTGTTTAAGTTGGTATTTAATTATGGAATTAAAAAAAAAAAAAAAATATACATATTGCTTTTGACGTTGGTGTGGCATCAGTGGGTTGAGCAGTTGTAGATGATGAAGGAAAATTATTAAATTTTAAAAATAGATATTGATATGGTGTTAGGTTATTCGAAGATGCAGCAGAAGAAAAAAATGGTAAACCAAAAAATTTATCAAGAAGAAATGCAAGACATTTTCGACGTTTGGTTAGAAGACGTGCTTTAAGAAATAATGACTTTATTGATTTAATTGTTAACAAGCAGTTAGTAGAAAGTAAAACTAAGTTTTATGAACTAATAAAAAACAATAGTACTATCCCATTAGACTTAAGAATCAAAGGTCTAAAAGAGAAATTGTCGAATTCTGAATTATGTGTTGCATTATTTAATTATCTTCAACACCGTGGTTTTTTTTATGATATTCCAGATGAGCAAGTAAACGATGATAATGAACAAGAAAAAACAAAATTAGATAAATCTATAGAGGAAATAGTAAATAATTCAATTAAGAGTGGAAAGAAACCATCTGAGATTCAAAAGGAATTCTATAGTAAAGATGGTTATTATGTTGGTCACCCATGTAATTTATGTTTTAGTAATAAATGTTGAGAAAGTGAGATTCGATTATTTTTGTCAAATCAACAGTTAGATGATGATTTTAAAGAGAAATATATTCATTTATTTACACGTGTACGAGATTATAGTAAAGGCCCAGGTTCAGAAAAATCACCAACAAAATATGGTTTATTTATAAAAAATAAAGATGGTAAAATTGAGAAAAAAGGCGAATCTTTATGAGAAACAACTATCGGTAAATGCACAGTTTATGAAAATGAATTTAGATCAGTTAAAAAATCAGGTTCAGCTGAATTATTTAATTTATTAAATGATTTGAATAATTTACGTTTGAGGAAAGAACCTGATTGAAGAATTAATCAAAAATTAAAAGAAGAAATTGTTAAATATTGTATAGAAAAAGGTAAACTAACAAAAAAAGGACTTTCAAAAATTATTAAATGTGATATAGATGAAATTTTTGGTTATAGGATAGATAAAAATAAAAAATTTATTATTGAAGACCTTAGCAATATAAGAACTATTTTTCATTCATTAAAATTAGAAAATTTTAATCCATGACAAGAACCAGAAAAATTAAACATAGTGAATAAGTTAGTTGAATGCAAATCAAAAGAAAAAAATAAAGACAAACTTCGGGAATCATGTAGAAAAGAAATTAGTAATTTTGGAATAAAAATTGATTCAAATGAATTAGATGGAATGATTGATGAAATTAAGGGATATACACAAACTCATGCATTTTCTATAAAATTTTTGAATGAATGTATTCCTCAATTATTTAAGTCAGAAAGCGGTGAAAACCAGCAAAACATTTTAATTAAAAGATCATTAAATAATCAAAACAAAATTAAAAATCTTTACATTAATCCTAATAAAGCATTAAAAAATTTAGTTGTTTCTCCAACAGCAAAGAGGTCAATTAGACAAACAATTGAGGTATTTAATAAAATAATTAAATTTCTTCACAATGATTTTTCATTAAAGTCAATTGCGATCGAGATGGCAAGAGAGAAGAATTCTAGTGATGAACAAAAAAAAGTGAATGATTTGCAAAAGTTAAATGAAAATAGAAGAAAAGAAGTTGAAAAATGGATTAGGAATTCTAAATGGAATGGTTCCTTGAAGGATAAAGTTATATACAAGTTATGTTTGTTGATTCAGCAAGAATACAAAGATATTTATGATAATAATGATGATATTACTCTTGAAGAAGTACTTGAATATCCAAATAATTTTGATGTTGATCATATTATTCCATATTCAAAATCCCTTATGGATAATAAAAACAATAAGGTTTTGACTAGAAAAAGCCGTAACAAAGAGAAAGGCGACCAAACACCATATCAGTGGTTTGAAAAATCAGGTAAATCAAAAGATTTTGAAAGGTTGAATGACTGATGGAAGAAATTGTTTAGCAAGAAAGAAAAAGATAAATTTAATAACCTTACTTATAGATTAGATCCATTAGAAGATTTTGAAAATTTTATTGGTAGGAATTTGGCAGATACAAGAGCATCTACTTCATGTTTATTAGACATATTCAGAGCATATAAAAATGGACATGATTTAAATGATATGAAAATGGAATTATTTTCAATTAATGGATTAGTCACCAATTATGTCAGAAAAGATTTATGAAGATTTATACCACGTAAGCAAAGAGAATTATACCGACATCATGCTGATGATGCACTTGTCTTAGCTTATCTATCAACAAAAAATTTTATTTTAAAAGCATATAGGTTTTTTGCGAAATATAGAAATAATTTTGAAAATTATATTATTGATAAAGAAACAGGTGAGTTAAGATTTGATAGGTCTGAATTAATTAATAATTTTGCTAATTTGTATGCCAATATTAAATTATCTGAAAATCCACCAACTTTTAGTAGACAAATTAATAATTGTAGATCTAATGTGCAATTCTTTGGAGAAACAATTTATTCTGGTATTCAATATAATAATAAAATTAGAGTGATTAAAAAACTTGATTTGTTAAAATCTGATGTTAAAAAGCTTGGCAAGTTTTTTGGAGAAAATCCAAAAAAACAAAATGATTTATTTATTTTTAATTCAGACAAGAAACTTTATTACACATTGAGCAACATATATAAAGAATACTATTTAGATAATACTAACCCATTTCAAAATTATTTAAATAAAAATCCTGAATACAAACAAGGTGAAAATTTATTAGCTTATGTAGAGGATTCAGAAATAAAAATTCGAAGATTAAGATACTATAGTAGTGAAATTAATTCATATTTTGTTAATACAAAATTAAAACAATCTAGCAAATATGTTTCATTTTTTACTGAAAAAAATAATATTGGTTTTCATTTAACGAAAAAAGATCAAAAATGGGAGATACAGCCTATAACTATTGATTTTGGTTTTAATAAAAAGAAGAATCTTGTTTATGTAGCAAAATATACATTAATTTGTTTAAAAAACCAACCTCTTTCGAAAGGAATGTTCTATATTGTAGGTGTACCAAGTAGAAACAGAGTTGAAATTAAACCGATAATGTGCTACCAACGAAAATTAAATTTTTACAATAAAGAAATTAATCCTGACTATAAAGTTCGCCAAGGTCAATATACTATTGCTTTAGATAGATTAATTGAAGATTTTGACTACATAGAAACTGATATATTAGGTAATGTTTATAATAGAATGTCATTTGACAAGCGTTTCTCGTCTAATTAATATATTAGTCAATTTTATGTATTATTAATTAATTCAATAAATGCTAATATTCTACATAAAATTAAGTTAATCATTAAATTTATAAATTTACTATTTTATTACTTTAATTTGTTCTTATTTTTGCTTACAGAATAATGATACCAAACTAAAACCAGGCGATGATGAACCATTCGGGGACTGTGGTTTTTGCTTACAGAATAATGATACCAAACTAAAACCCTATTAATATATTAATATATTATATACTAGTTTTTGCTTACAGAATAATGATACCAAACTAAAACCAATATTTGACTTTTCTAAAAAATTCATATGTTTTTGCTTACAGAATAATGATACCAAACTAAAACTACTGCTAGGTATGCATTAAAGAAAGTTGGGTTTTTGCTTACAGAATAATGATACCAAACTAAAACATTGAGTTGATATTATTATTTAGTATTTTGGTTTTTGCTTACAGAATAATGATACCAAACTAAAACAGCATTTGTTGTGTCAATTTGAAAATTAACGTTTTTGCTTACAGAATAATGATACCAAACTAAAACTATGAATACTGAAAAAATTAAATCTAAATTGTTTTTGCTTACAGAATAATGATACCAAACTAAAACTACGAACTTCTAATAAAGTAAAAGCAGCAAGTTTTTGCTTACAGAATAATGATACCAAACTAAAACATTATGGATAATCATGATACTTTTAAAAGGGTTTTTGCTTACAGAATAATGATACCAAACTAAAACTATTTTAGTTTTGATAAGTTTTTGCCTTGTGTTTTTGCTTACAGAATAATGATACCAAACTAAAACTACATGTTAAAGATTTATTAAATGATTTAAGTTTTTGCTTACAGAATAATGATACCAAACTAAAACAATATAAACTAAAAAAATATCGAGGTATTTGTTTTTGCTTACAGAATAATGATACCAAACTAAAACGTCAAAATTAAATTTTTTTTATTAAATCGCAAAATTTTTCGATTTTTTCATCATTTTTATCTAAACATATTCCCCTTATTAATTCTTCCTCAGATATAGGATTTCCTGTTTTTTGAGTTAAATATTCCGAAAGCTTGCAAAAATCAATTAAATCAGTAAATTTATTATCATTGTTTATTACTAAGATTCCATCAAGATTGTCATTTTTATAATTTTTAAAAAAACTAGTGAAATCAGATGTTATTATCAAAAAATAATAATAATTTAAATATTTTAAAATTTTGTTCATTGTGATTCATTTTATGTTGCAAAGTACAATAAGCTTTTTATCATTTGTATTTTTATTATTTTCTAAGAATAAATTTAATTCATTTTCATTCATAAATGAATCACCATCAATATCAAAAATAGCTGATAATATTTTTGTCTTATCCAATTTTAGACTTAAAAAATTACTATTTACTTCATTATTAAATTTGGAAATTCTTTCACATATGTTTGTCACATTTATCAAATTATCGTAATCTATAATTTTTGATAATTCATCAATTAGTGAATTATTTTTTGTAAAATTGTGTAAATCTTTTGTTTTTGTATATTGATTAATATTTAGTATTCTGTTATAGTTGCATAACTTATCATCTATTTGTACGATAAGTTCACCTTTATTCATTGAATCTAGAATTTGAATATTAAAATTATCTGGATATTTTGTTTGTATAACTTTTAATCCTTCATATTCTCATGTTTCATCAATATTTTTGTTTTTAATTTTAATCATTATATTTTGTTAAACCTTTCATTATTATTCACAAATTCATTTATTTGTTTATCACCACAAATAAATGCCGCATTTGCCCATTGATGTTCAGTTAGCAAAATTGCTCTTATATTTCCAGATTTGGGAATATATTTACTAATTTTAATTACTTCATCATTTAATTTTATTTGATGGTTGAATGATTTTAGATAAACTGAAAATTGAATCATTATATACCCATTTTTTATTAATTCTTTTCTGAATTGTCTATATTCTTTTTTTTCGTAAGACTCTACAGTTGGTAAATCAAAAATAATCATAATTCTCATAAATCTAGAATTTATCATAATCTATATGTATGTTTGGAATATTCATATTTTTAATAACTGAGTCAATTGTTTTATCAATCGCATTATTAAAATAATCGAATTGATCATTTATTTTGATTTTTTTGGTAAATAATTTAATTATTTCATCTTTCAGGGTTGTTAAAAGAAGGCATTTATTTTCTAAATAAAATTTGTGTACCAAGTAATCAACCATTGGTCTAAATGGTTCCATCAAATCACATGCTAGAGCAAAATGATTATTAAATGATTTATGGAATATTGAAATTCTATTATCGAGCCCCTTTTTTACTATTGATCTTGATAAATAACTAAGTAATATTGCATAACCATAATTTAGCAATATGTTAATATCATTTTCATCATTTCTATTGAAATCCTTCCCAAATAGTTTATGCCAATATATTTTTGAAGCATGTCCTTCTCTATTTGAAATATCAAAAAATTCAATTTGATTTTTTAATATTTTTAATTCATCTATATCAATATTTAAAAAATTTAATAGCTCAATTTGATTTTTAATTTTTTCATTTATTATTTGTTTTCATATAAATCCTTTTTCTTGATTAGTTCATTTGATTTGATTTTGAATGATTTTTAGAGAATTATAATTTCCACTTAACGGCAATACTTGTGATACTGGCAAATGCTTTTTGTCACAAATAATTATTAAGATATTGTTTTCAGATAACTTATTTAACAATTGGATTGAAATATTCGATCTACAATTATCAATAACTAATGCGTCAATTGAATCAATTGGAATAATTAGTTTGTGTTCATTCTTATATATCAATAGATTATTGAGATATAGTTTTAATGTGTCCCCATCAACTATCTCTAATGTCTTAAATCCCACATATACCTCCACTACATATAAAATAAAAAAACCTGACATTCATGAAGAGGTCAGGCGGATACGGCATAAAGCCTTATTGTAATTTAGTATCATTATTCTGTAAGCAAAGCTAATTTTGATACTAAAAAAATTAGCATTAATATTATATCAATTTAATAGATTAATTTCGAATAATTTAAATTTACTAAGCTGTGATTAATAAATTTACATAATCAATAATATTATTTAAATATAAAGGTTAAATAAAGGAATAAATGCTAATCAAATCATTTAAAATTGATCATAAAAAGTTAAAACCTGGTATATATATTAATGATATCCAAAAGTTTGGTAATACATTTATAACTACATACGATTTACGTTTTAAAATACCAAATAAAGGCACTTATTTGTTAAATAGTGCAATGCATTCACTAGAACATTTAATTGCACATTTTTATTCAAAATATTATCCAAAGGACAAAATTTATTTTGGTCCCATGGGTTGTCAAACAGGTTTTTACTTAGTAGTTTATGGCAAAAAGAGTTTAGATTGATTAAATCAATCATTAGAAAAGCTAAACAAATTTATTATTAGATCAAAACAAATTCCTGGAAGTGATGCTAAATCATGTGGAAATTTTAAAAATTTAAACTTAATTACTGCTAAGAGAGAATGGAATAAATGATATTCAATAAGATCAAATTGACAAAAAGTGTATAAATAATTATTTTTATTCAATCATATTTATTATTTATTTTTTCATACATAGTGTTGTAAAATTAGTTAATTAATAATTTTATGAGTGATCAGCTTTATGAAAAAATTATAAATTTAGCTAAAGATGCTAAATTAACAATTTCTACATGTGAATCAGTTACTGCTGGAATGATTTCATCTTTTCTTGCTTCAGTTCCAGGAGCAAGTAGTGTTTTTAAAGGGGGATTAGTAGTATATTCTAATCATGCCAAACAAACAATTGCTAATGTGAGCAAAAAAATATTAGATGAGTATGGTGCCATTAGTGAAGAAACTGCCAATTCACTAGCAATTAATACTAATAAAATATTGAACACAGATATATCAATTGCTATAACAGGGAATGCCGGGCCTATTCCAGATGAGAATAAGCCAATAGGTTTAGCATATTTATCAATTTGTTTAATTGATAAAATATATTCATATAAATTGATTTCTAGTAAAAAAAACAGAAATGATATACGCATTGATTTTGCCAGCATGACATATATTCATTTATTAGATTTATTAAAGGAAGTGATTAAAAATGCTTAATATTTTACTTGATAGTAATTCTAATAGTTCTATCAATAAACCTGTATTTATAATATTGTTGGTTTCTTCAATAACACTATTATTTTTTTCATTACTTGAATTTATAATTTTTTGTATAAATCAAAAATTTTCTCTTTTTAAAAAGAAATCATTTGATTTAAAAACAATTTTAATTAATTTGGCTATTATTTGCTTATCCATATTAGTTTTAGCTATTTTATTGATACATTTCTTCGATGCTGAGGATAAATCAAAATTATTTTTGTTAATTACTTGGTCACTGACTATTTTTTTATTTATTTTTTCTTTTTTGTTTAAATTTGCATTTATTAAATTTTTAAATAAAAATAAATATGATCAAAGTGATTTATCAAAATTACCATTAAATGAGATTTTAAGAAAATTTAAATTGGAAAAATATATAAATTTTGATTTTAATTTATTAAATTCAAATGATAAATGAGCTTCGAAAATCAAAATTAGTTTTTTTGGTCTTGAAAAAGGAATATTATCACTAAAACAGTTAAAAAAGGATGAATTTAAAAAAACTTTAGATCTTTTGTATATTGAGTTAGTTCAATTTGAACAAACATTTACTGAATGCATATCATTAAAAAGAAAAAAAATTGCTTTATCATTGTTTGTAAATTTAGTTGATAAATTAAAAAAAATGATTTAAAAAAATATTTTTACATATTATTTTAATGCAAGGTTTTAATAGATATGAATGAACAAAAATTATTTGAGCAAGCTCTTAAACAAATAGAATTACAATTTGGTAAAGGTTATATAACTAACATAAAAAATGATAATAATACAATTGATGTCATTCCAACTGGAAGCATTCAGTTAGACAAGGCTTTAGGTGTTGGTGGTTATCCAAAAGGCCGAATTATTGAAATATATGGGAATGAATCATCTGGGAAAACAACTTTAGCATTACAAGCAATAGCAAGTTGCCAAAAATTAAATGGTAAATGTGCATATATAGATTTAGAACATGCACTTGATGCAAAATATTGCGAAAATAATGGAATTGATTTATCAAAATTACTTTTAGCACAACCAGATTCTGGAGAGCAAGCTTTTGATTTAATTTCAGCTTTAGTTAAAACTGGAATGATAGATTTAATTGTTGTTGATTCTGTAGCAGCTATCGTGCCAGAAGCTGAAATTGATGCAAAATCATCAGATCAAACAATTGGTTTGCAAGCAAGATTAATGTCAAAAGGTCTAAGAGTTTTACAACCACTTATTTCCAAATATCAAACAACAATAATTTTTATCAATCAGCTTCGTGAAAAGGTTGGAGTATTTTATGGAAATAATGAAATCACAACTGGCGGTAGAGCATTAAGATTTTATGCATCTGTACGAATTGAACTTAAAAGAGTTGAATTATTAAAGAATGGCAACACATGTATTGGGATCAAAACTATGGCAAAAATTATTAAAAATAAAGTAGCTCCACCAATGTTTAAGGCTGCTATTGATATTAATTTTAGTTGTGGCATTGATCACACTAATGAATTAATAAATTTTGCAATAGAAAATAATATTATTCGAAAAAAAGGTCCATGATATTATTTCAAAGATGAAAAATTAGGTCAAGGTAAAGACTCAACAAGAAGTTTTTTAATTAGTAATATTGATTTATTTGAGAAAGTTAAAGATGAATGTTTAAAATTTCAGAGTCCTGATATTAATCACTAATTTTATTTAGTACTAATATGTATAGTAATAAAGCTAGCAAAAATTAATATAATACCGATTAAAAAAAATAATCAGAAAAATCATGGATGATTGTAAATTTTTAATTTTTCTTTTTCTTTAGTTAGATTAAATGTTGTATTTTGCATAGTTCTTTTGTTATATGGTTTTAATAAGTGTTTAGCATTAGAGCCTATTGGATCATTTATCACTTTATTAATATCATTTATAATTTCATCTACATGATTGTATTGAAATTTTATATCCTCGTCTTTACAAGCAATACACCTAAAAATAATGTTTTCCAACAAAGTAGGAATTTTTGGATTAAATTTCGTTATTGCTGGTAAATCGTAAGTAAGTGGTAAAAGTAATACACTTTGATCGGAATAATCATCTGCTAAAAACGGTTTATTACCAATTAACATTTCATACAAAATTATTCCTAATGAAAAAAAATCACATTTTTCATTTAGAGCAAGTATTTTATCATTGCTTTTCTTTGATTCTCATGCTTTATATAAAAGCGGAGAGATATATGGGAATGTGCCATACAATTCATTTTCAGAAGTTAGAATTTTGTTTTCTTTAGAATTGTTATCTCTAGCAGTTAATAAAACAGTAGATATTCCAAAATCAATAATTTTTAATGAAGTTAAATCTCTTGAAATTATTATATTTTCTGGTTTTAGATCACGATGAATTATTTTTTGTCTAAAGTTATGTAAACCTCTTACAGCAATAAGAATTTTCTTGAACAAAAAAAGTGTTTGTTCAATTCCTAATGTACCTTGACGGTTAATTATTGAACGAAGCGTTTCTCCTTGAATATATTCCATGACAATAACTATGTAATTATTCCCGTTTTGATTAATTTCTTTGACTTGGTATGTTTTTACAATGTTTTCAATTTGTGTACATCGTAATAATGAAACGCACTCATCACATATTTTTTTTCAGCTTTCTATATCAAGGCTTTTACTTCTTTTGATTACCTTAATAGTGAAATATTTATGTTTTTCAATGTCTAGATTATTTTTTCAATCAATATCTTCAGCAAGATATATATCAGAATTCATTCCACCTTTATCAATTTGCTTGATAATTTTGTACCGATTGAGAAAAATTTCTCCTTTTTGGATAAGATTTTGTTCATTAGGATTATTCTTATTTTCCATATGTATTATTTTTTAATAAATTCTTGAATTATTTGAGTAAGAATTTCATTTGCAATTATAGGATTAGCTTGACCTTTGGTTTTGCTCATTAATAGCCCCATATAAAATTTTAGTACTCTCTCTTTTCTTGAATTATATTGATCTAACATAGATTTATTCTCATTAATAATTTTTTTCAATAATTCAGTTATTATTGACTTATCTACTATTTGAATAAATCCCTTTTCTTCCATTAATAATTCGGGATCTTTTAGTGTTTCAATCATTTCTGGGAAAAGTAATTTAGCTTGCTTTTTGTTTAGTTTATTTTGAGAAATTAAATTAATCATTTTAATAATTAGATCCAGTATTTTATTATCAATTTTGCTATAAGGTATTTTTTTGTCTTTCAAATAGGAAACTAGTTCATTTGCAACTCATGATAATGTTAGATTTACATCATGAGTGTTGTTATAGACATAGATAAAGATTTTATAAAGTTCAAAATCATTAAGTAATAAATGAATAATTTCTGGTTTAATATTGAGTTTAGCAAGTTCGTTTTCAATCTGATCTGGATGTTTATTAGCATCATTAATTGTTTTTGTAATAAATTCCTTTGGTAATTGGATCGCAATAATATTAGGCTCACGAAAATATGTGTATTTTGTTTCATTAGATTTTAAACGCATGAATTCTGTTTTATTTGTTTGTTCATTTCATTTTCTTGTTTCTTGTTTTACTTCTTGGTTTTTCTGAATTATTTCTGATTGACGTTCAATTTCGTATTTAATTGCGCTTTCTATGTTAGTAAATGAATTTAAATTTTTTATTTCAACTTTCGTTCCATAGTTATTAGAATCTTGAGGAGAAATGGAAATGTTAAGATCAACTCTTAGAGAACCATTTTCCATTTTCCCATCTGAAATGTTCATAAAAGTAAGTATTTGTTTTAGCTTGTTTAAGAAATTAGTTGCATCACTTGGTGAATGGATGACAGGTTCAGTAACGATTTCAATTAATGGAGCGCCAGACCTGTTGTAGTCTAATAAAATATTTCCTTCATTATCATAAATTTCTTTTGCTGTGTCTTCTTCGATATGAATTTCTTTAATTAGTATCTTTTTATCATCATCAATCTTGATATATCCATTTTTTCCAATTGGGAAAAATTTTTGTGTTATTTGATATCCTTTAGGAAGATCTTGATAAAAATAGTTTTTTCGGTCAAATCTTAATAAAGAATCAATTTCCATATTTAATGAATTTGCTAAAACTATGCTTTTTTTGACAGCTTCTTTATTAACTGAAGGTAATATTCCTGGTAAGGCTAGATCAAGCGGAGCAATATTTACATTTGGTTCCAAGTTAAATTGATTTTTTGCATCTGAAAACATTTTTGATTCAGTATTTAAGACACAATGTATTTCTAACCCAATTGTTGGTAAAAAATTATTAGTCATTTTTGGACCTTTCAAATTTAAATATATTTTCAATTGTTAAAGCCACATTAAGTAGTTGTTGCTCATTAAATTTTTTACAGTTTAAATTAATTCCAAATGGTAGATTATTTATTTTTGTAAAAGGAATTGTTATTGAAGGACAACTAGTAAAATTGGCAATCAATAATAAATCATCAATTATTGATTTTTGCATTTTATTTTCAATTACATCATTGATTAATGGCGCAATTGAACTTGATCCAGGAATTAAAAAAGCATCACAATTTTCAAATAATTCTTTTGTAATATTTTTTATTAATGTTCTATATTTATTACTTTTAATAAATATTTTTTCATAATTTTCTCCATTAAGGATGTATGAGCCAATAATGAATCTTCTTTTTATTTCATCGCCAAAAAAATTGGAACGGTTTTCAAATAATATATTTTTATATCCAGACATTGATTTATTGCATCTTCCAAATGGAATTCCAGAGTATGAGAAATAACAACTAGTTCCTTCTGAATAGCTAATTATTTTATAAATTGTTCCTAACATTCTAAGCATATCCATATCCACATTAATTTTGACAATTTTATGACCATTTTCTTTAATCAAATTTAATGAATCTAAGTATGCACTACGTATTTGAGTAGACATAAATTCCTCTAACCCATTAATTACATTTATAGTCATTGAATTCAATGTATGTAAATTGTTAAAATAATTTTTTTCTTTTGAAATTTGACTTGAATAATCTGATTTATCAAATTTTATGATTGTATCTGCAACAATTGCAACATCACTAACATATTGGGTTAGAATTCCTACAGTGTCTAAACTTGGCGCAAATGGAAGTACTCCCTGTCTTGAAATTAATCCATATGTGGGTTTGAACCCCACAATTCCAAGATAACTTGCAGGTTTTCTAATGGAATCACCAGTCTCAGCCCATATACTAAATATAGAACTACCAGATGCAACATTAATAGCTACACCTGATGACGAACCTCCACATATCCTATAAGGATCATACAAATTTTTTGCATGTCCAATAAATGAATTTAGTCCAGTTCCTCCAAAACCAAATTCATCCAAATTTTCTTTACCTATCAAAATTGCATTTTTTTCTTTAATTAATGAATACACATATGAGTCATATTTTGGAACATAATTTTCAAGGAATAAACTTGCTCCTGTTGTGCGTATATCTTTTGTGCAAATATTATCCTTTAAACTGTATGGGATACAGTAAAGTAAATTATTTTCATTATCTTTTAATTTTTTTTCTAGATCAGCTGCATTAATGCTATCTATATTTTCAGTTATAAGACTATTTAAATTTGAGTTATTATTAATGATTTCTTTAGATTTTGCAATAATTTGAGAAGGATTAATTTCTTTTGCCAATAACCTATTATGAATTTCAATGATTCTTGATTTTTGCATATTATTTTTTTATTTTGATATATTTGTCATTTTTATTTTCAGAATTTAATAAAATTTCATTACTATCATATTTTTGATATTTATCGTCTCTTAATGAATTAAATGATAATTCTGAGCCAAAATCAGTTGGCTCTAATTGTGATATATCAATTTTTTGAATGCATTCTAGTTCAGGCAACAGATAATTATTAAATTCATTTAGCATTTTATCTAATAGCTTATCATTAATGTTTATGCCTATACTACTTGATAAATTTAAAATTTCTTCTTTTGTTATTTTTTTCATTTTAATGATTTTGTAAATTTAAATTTTCTATTTTATCTATACGATAATCATATTTGATTATTGATGATGTAATCTTGAATGTTGGATAGATAACTATCAAATTAGTAACAACTAAGAAAATAAACATTATATTTCTTAATGCTAATCAATAATCATAACCAAATGATGAAAATTCAATATCAAAAAATGGAAGCATAATATTGTTGCCAATCATATTTGCAATAGCAATTGCATAAATTGCAGGACATAAATAATCAAATCAATTTCGTTTACTATAAATTTGAAAATTCTTTTTTTGTTTTTCCATTAGTGTGTCACGAAGATGCTTGATTTTTGTCATTTTTTTTGTATATCAAATTAAATGCTTGTAAGCATATTTATTTTTGTTATTTGATAGCATTATTTTTTTTAAATAGTGATTATTTTTGTTGTTGATAAGAATTTCATACTTAATTTTTTTAATTGAGAAAATCATGCGCTCTGTATTGAAAAAAAAGAAGAAAGCCCACATTAATCCAATAAGAAATATTACAGATGATAATGAGAAAATGCCTAATAATTCTTTATTTATTTTTATGTCAAAAGATAATATTGAAATAACAAATTCTTGATAGTCTTGTATAAGGATAAAAATAAAATTCATTGCGCCAACAATTAGTGTTAAAAATGATAGATAAATATTTGATTTAAACATATTGTTATTAGTTGAATTCATTACTGATCTAACAACGCCTGAAAAAAATCCATAGGCGATACTTACAAAAAAATACCCATAATGAAACATTCCTGCAGTTAAACTTATTGTGAGTAAATCAGTCACACCACCAATAAATAAACCTATAATTGGCCCAAAAAGCAATCCGCCCAGTTGGATCAATATTCCTTCAATAACTACTCTCCAACCAGGATATGCTTTAAATATTACTCCTAATGCACCAGAAGTTATTATTGTAAGTAGCAAGATAATACTTGTTGACAATGAAATTGTCATTGCAATACTAGTTATTCCTTTTATGGTTAATTTTGGAAAAATGTAATACTTTTTTTGGCGATAAACTTTTAAATATATTTTTTTAGCAAATAACATGATTGTAATAAGCCCGATGAATACAAGGAAAATAATAATTATTTGATTTGATTTAAATAATGGCTTATTTGAAGTTTGTGTAAGTGTTAAAAGCATAAATAAAACAATATTTATATTATAAATATAAACATTAGCAAGACTAAGATTTTATGGTTGAGTTTGAACATTTTTTAATTGGTTGTCATATTCCTATGTCAAAACCGAATTATTTAGTTGGCAGCTTGGAATTAGCACAAAAATATGGTGCTAATTGTTTCATGATATATACTGGTTCACCACAAACAAGCATCCGTGTTGGTATAAAAGATTTAAAAATTGAGGAATTTCATTCAAAGTTAAAAAGAACAAACATATCTCCAGAAAATATAATAGTTCATGCTCCATATATAATAAATTTGTGTACAAATGTCTTAGAGAAAATAAATTTTAATTTAAATTTTATCCAAAGTGAGTTAAGTCGATCATCTAAGATAGGTTCTAAATATTTTGTCATTCATCCTGGCAATTCATTAAATTTATCTATTGAGGAATCAATTTCAAATGTTGGCAATTTTCTGAATAGATTATTTAGTATTGATAAGTCTAAAGTTGTTGTTTGCTTAGAAACAATGAGTGGTAAGGGTTCTGAGATTGGAAAGACTTTTGAAGAAATTTCAAGCATTATTAGTTTGGTTAAAGACAAAACAAGAATTGGTGTCTGTTTAGATACATGTCATTTAAATGATGCTGGCTATAAATTAGACAATTTTGATAAACTTTTATGATTATTTGATAATGTAATTGGCTTGAATTATTTACATGTTATTCATTTAAATGATTCAAAGAATATATTGGGTTCAAAAAAAGACAGACATGAGAATATAGGTTGCGGGACTATTGGTTTTGATATTTTATATAAAATTTCACATCATATAAAATTAACTAAGATTCCAAAAATTTTGGAAACGCCATGGAAAAATGGGATGCCAATTTATAAAGAGGAAATTAGTTTGTTGCGACATAAACAACAAAAATAGACAAACAATGTTTGTCAAGTTATTTGTGGTTTTCTATTATGGTGCCGACTATAGGAGTCGAACCTACAACCCACTGATTACAAGTCAGTTGCTCTGCCAGGTTGAGCTAAGTCGGCATTTAATATATTTTAATAAAATGTATCATTAGTTAATTAAAAAAATTACTATTGTATATGTTATAATTTTTGTCTATTAATGGCGTTTATGGTGAAGCCTGGTTAACACAGCTGACTGTGAATCAGTCATTCGTGGGTTCGAATCCCACTAAACGCCCCATTTGCACATGTGGCGGAACTGGCAGACGCGTTAGACTTAGGATCTAATTCTTTTGAGTGGGGGTTCAAGTCCCTTCATGTGCACCATAAATTTAGTTATATAGTGATAGTTAAACAAATGTTTAAAATAAACTTTGTTTGGTTTTTTTTAATTGCTATTTATTTAATTAATTTTATTAGATAAATTATTTTCTAATCTTTAGTTCTTTAATAATTGTTCTATATTGATCTATATCATGTTTTTGTAAGTATGATAAAAGTCTTGTTCTTTTTTGTACTTTTTTATATAAACCACGTTTTGAACTAAAGTCTTTTTTGTGATTTTTAACATGATTAGTAATTGAATTAATTTCAGCAGTCAAAATTGCAATCTGACTTGCAGAAGATCCAGTATTTTTTTCATTATGACCAAATTGGATAATTAATTTTTTTTTGAAATCACTTGATATTGCCATGAAAATTATGCTTCAATTTTAACTTCAGCGCCTATTTCAGCAAATTTCTTTTTAATTTCTTCCGCCTCAGCTGGTTTTATACCTTCTTTTATTTTTGCAGAAGATGATTCAACAGCTGTTTTAGCTTCTCCCAACCCTACACCTGTAATTTCACGATAAATCTTAATTGCTTGAATTTTTTTTGTTTGATCAATTTTAGTTAAAATTACATTAACAGTTTCAGGTGCATCAGTTTTAGCCGCAGCAGCTGGTGCAGCTTGCATAACAGCAGATACATTGAATTCTTTTTCTATTGATTTAACTAGATCATTAATTTCTAGTAATGTCATTTCTTTTAGTGCATTAATTATTTCTTCTTTAGATATTTTTGCCATAATTTATCCTTTCTTAAATTTAATTTTTTGCTTTTGAAATTTCTACACAATCAAGTAAGAATTTTTTTATGCTAAATTGTAAGCACCCTAGTAGAGTTGCAAAAAGTGCATCTCGTGATGGGATAGATGATAATTCTTTTAGCTTATCTTGGCCAATTAAATCATTATTTATCAAACCATTTTTATAAGTTACTAATTTATATTCAGTAGATAAATTAAATACTTCTTTGAATGGGAGTATTTCATCGCCATGAGAAATTATCATAGCATTTGGACCAGATAGTTCTCCAAGCTTATCATATAAGTTGTTTTCTTTTAATGCCCTATTGAATATATTATTTTTTGCAACAAAAATGGTTGCTTTAGCATCATGTAATCTTTTTCTTGTTTTTGCAATTATGCTTGTAGGAACACCATGATATTCAAAAATTAAGATAGATGTTGCATCTTTAAGATTTGATGATAATTCATTAACTGCATTTATTTTATTTTGAGTAGAAATTTTCATAAATTAAGTATTTCAATACTTTTATTAGCAATATACTAAACAAACTAATGCGAGATCTGAGAATAAAAATCAGAATTTTGAAAATAACCTCGGTAACATTATTAAGGCAAAACCCGTTACTTTCTTTGGTGTATTGCTACTTAGCATTATAGCAAATAAAGTGAGTAAAATTATATTTCTATGAAATACTCATAATTTTGTCTTTTGCTAATTTATTTCCTTCAGTTATTAATTTCACATCTTTGCCTTTTATTGATTCTCTTGTAACTATAACAACAACTACAGGATCAAAATTCAATTTTTTAATTTTGTCAACATCAATAACAAGAAGTAATTCACCTTGTTTAACAATGTCACCTACAGAATGTTTTTGGATGAAAATTTTTTTTGATATTTCTTCTGAAATCTCAACAGTATTAATTCCACAGTGAATTATTATTTCAATTCCATTAACTTCAGATTTTATGGCAACAGCATGTTTCTCAGCTACCATTATTTTTCCATTAATGGGAGCATAGATATTATTTGATGAAGGGTCAACTCCAAAACATGGACCTAACATTTCTTTGCTAAATGTTTCATCATTTATTTTTTCTGATTTTATTATTTCACCATCACAAGGGCTTAAAATATATTCCATAAATAAAAACTATTTAAAATATTACTTGAATTTAATAATAATAACGCCTTTTGGCTTTATGTCTAGCAGCCATTTTTTGTTTTTCTTTTGCTTTTAGTCCAGGCCGAAGATAAAAAGTATAATTTCGAGCTGTTTTTCGTGTTTCAGACATAATTCGTGTAAATTTTTTCATTGCTATACTTAAATTTCCATCAACAACTTCAACTTTTGCCATTTTATCATCACCTCCTTTATTTAAAATTTGATTCTACTTATTTAGATCAATTAATAACAAACATATTGATTTAGCTATTCAAATATCAATATTTGTATTTACTTCTTTCATTTTACATTAACCTTTTATAAAATAGAGTCAAAATTTGTATATTTAAGTTTTAATGCTCTAGCCACTTCTATGTTGACAACGTTTCCCTTGTATGTCATTAATGCATTTCGTAAGTTTTTGTCATTTTTTAATATTTCTGAAACATTCATATTAGTATCAAGTTTAGAAAGAATGTTTTTATTAAAATTGCTTATAAGTTTACTTGCACTATTTGGAAATAAATTAATAGCATCATTGAAACCAAAAATATGAACATTTTTATAGTAGTTGTTTTTCTTGTTAATGTTAATATCAATTTCCAATGCATAACTTGAGTCTAGTGAAGCATCAATTACTACTGATCCACTTGGCATTTTTTCTAGTAGTTCTTTTGTTAGTTTTATTTGGTTACTAAATTGAGCACTTCCAATAATTAAAACATTAGTTTTTATAAGGTGATCTTTTATTTTTTCATATTTTGCTTCTTTACAAACAATTGATGATCCAGTTAAATTACATATTTTTTTAAAGGTTTCATTATTTTCTATTTTTTTTAAATTATTAGTGTTTTTGTCAAAAAGTGTAATATTGGTTCCTAAACTTATGGCTGTCTTTATTACATATTCTGACATTAGTGAATAATTGAAGATTGTCAAGTTTGCTTTTTCAGTTTCACTTCCAAGTGAAGCAAGACTCATGCCAATAGTTTTTTTATTAGTTTTTAATAATAAATTACCTGACAAAATAATTGAGTAATAACCCTTAATTTTTTCAATAACTTCAATATAACCAAATTTCTCACCATCTTTAATGTTTTCAGCTGATAATGATGTTATGTTGTTTTTTAAAAGTTTAAGCAAGTGGTTTGGGTTATTTGTTATGTTCATTCTTGACAAGATAATTTGATTAGGATTAAGAAATTTAAAAATTTTTTTTCATTCAAATTTCTCCATTAAGATTAGGTCAATTTCTCTTATAAATGATTTATTAATATTTTTTACTGCTTTTGCTCCATTTGCTATGTATTCATTATCGTTATATCCAATATCTATCCCAAGATTTTTTTGAAAAAAAATTTTATTTTTGTTCTTGATTAGATGTTTGACATCTGAAGGAATTAATGGAACAACAGATTGTTTTTTTGCTTTCAAAACTAAAATGTTCATATAACAAAAATTATATAATTCATAAAAGTTTTACTAAAACATTAAATTAATGTAGATTAGTCAAAATTTATTTAGGAATATATCAATTTATGTTTTCAAATTCAAAAAAAGTAATAAATTATTTAAGAATTTTATCCATACAAGCAATTTTAAAAGCAAAATCTGGACATCCAGGTGTTGCTTTGGGGGCTGCCCCTATATTTTATGCATTATTTTATGATCATTTAAATGTTGATCCTAATCAACCTAATTTTTTTAATAGAGATAGATTTGTTGTTAGCGCAGGCCACGCAAGTTCTTTATTATATTCCACTCTTATTGCTGCTAATTTTAAAAGTATAAAAATTGAAGATTTAGAAAAATTTAGACAGCTAAATGCAAAGACATCTGGACATCCGGAAAATTTTAATTTACCAGGTGTAGATGCATCAACAGGTCCTTTAGGGCAAGGGATTGCTATGGCAGTTGGTTTAGCTATTGCAGAAAGGAAGTTGTCTTCAGTATTTAATTTATATAGTGATTTGATCAATCATTACACTTATTGCTTTCATGGCGATGGCTGTTTACAAGAAGGAATAGCATATGAAGCAATGTCAATAGCTGGAAAATTGAATCTTAATAAGTTGATATTACTTTATGATTCTAATGGTATTCAATTAGATGGGGAAGTAACCGATTCAACGAAAATAAATATTAAAAAGTTTGTTAAGTCTCTTGGTTGGAATTATCTACATGTTGAAGATGGTAACAATTTTCACAAAATATCAAAAGCGATTTCAAAGGCTAAGCATTCTTTAAAACCAACATTGATTGAAATTAAAACAGTTATTGGATATGGTTCTAATAAAGCTAATTCAAATAAGTGTCATGGTACACCATTTAATGAAGAGGAAATAAAGCAAATTAAAAATAAGTTAGGGATGAATGACATAAAAGATTTTTTTGTTCCTTCATTTGTCAAAACTTCTTTTGCAAATAAAATATGCATCCGTGGTAAAGCATTGACTTTACAATTTAATGAAAAATTAAATGAACTTGAAAAAATTGATGTCAAACTTTACAATCAATTTATTCAATGTTTTAATAATAAGTTTGAAATACATGATGATTGATTCAAGCAACAAAATTTTTCAGATAATAAAAATTCAACACGCGCTATAAGTGGTGATGTATTGAACACAATATTAAAAAATAATTCAAATATATTGGTTGGTTCTGCTGATGTGTCATCTTCAACAAAAATAGGTGGTTCACATTTAATTAGTTTTTCTAAAGAAAATAAATGTTGAAAGAACATACAAAATATTAATTTTGGTGTTAGAGAGTTTGCAATGAGTTCAATAATTAATGGAATTTGTCTTCATGGAGGGCTTAAAGCCATAGGCTCTACATTTTTAGCTTTTTCTGATTATTTGAAATCTGCAATTAGATTAGCTGCTATAAGCAAAATTCCATCAATAAATATTTTTAGTCATGATTCTATTACTGTTGGTGAAGATGGACCAACTCATCAACCAATAGAACAAATTAACTCATTACGATTAATTCCAAATCACTACTTATTTAGACCCTATAATTTTACAGAGACTTTAGAATCATTCAAATTTGCTTTTAATTCTTCGCAAACACCAATAACAATAATTACTTCTCGTGGTGATTTTTTACAAGTCAACAGTGTAAAAAGTATTGATATTTCAAAAGGTGCTTATATTTTCCAAGATAATAGCAAATACATGGTTACTATTTTGGCGACAGGAAGTGAAGTTGCTTTAGCCATTTCTGTAAGCAAAATATTATTATCGAAAAAAATTTTTTCACGAATAATTTCTATTCCATGCTTGGAATTATTTAATGAACAGCCTCAGGATTATAGAAATAAAATATTAGGCAAAAAGTTAGTTGTTAGTATTGAATATGGTTCAACAAGGTTATGGGAAAATATATCAGACATTCAATTTGGAATAAACGTATTTGGGAAATCAGGTAAAGCAAATGATGTAATCAAATATTTTAAGTTAGATGACATTAGTATTTCTAAAATAATATTAGCGAAACTTAATCATAAAAAAATTACAAAATAGATTATTTTAGAAAGGGGATATATTTCAATGGAAGGTTGACAAATAGCATTAATGATTTTGTTACCAATAGTTTTTTTCATTATTGGTATTGTTGTAGGTTTTTTTATCTCTAAAAAAATATTTAACAAACAAATTGAAGAAAATCCACCAATTAATGAAGACCAAATACGTTCATTGTATGCTCAAATGGGAAGGAAACCATCTGAATCACAAATCCGGGCAGTTATTAATAATTTTAAAAAGAAGTCTAAGTTTTAATCTTTTCAAATATGCCTTTTTTTATAAAATCAGCAAAAGAAGAAAAGGATTGAATAAATGATGATAAATTAGAGATAGCATTTATAGGACGTAGTAATTCTGGTAAATCTTCATTAATAAATGCACTTGCAAATAAAAAAATAGCAATTTCATCAAAAAAACAAGGTTGTACAAAACTTGTAAATTTTTATAATTTTGGCAAATTTAGAATTATCGATTTGCCTGGGTATGGGTATGCAAGACAAAGCAAAAAAAATCAAACTAGTTTATTGAATATTATTGATTCTATTCTTGCAAAGAGAAAAAATTTATATGCCATATACCAAATTGTTGATTCCAATGTGCTATCGAATGAAGACACACAAGTAAATAAATATTTAAAATCTAAATTTGTTAATGTCTATGTTTGTTTAAATAAATCTGATAAGATGCCATTAAAAAGATATATGGATTCACTTAAAAAAACTATTGGTTTTTTAGGTATAAAAAATGATGAAGCTATTTTTATAAGCGCAAAAAAAGGGACAAATATTAAATATCTTTTTTCTCATATGAAGAAAATAATAAATGAAGTTATTTAATTTTGCATATTATTGATATTAGATGAAAATATGCGAAATAAAATATTTGACTTATTAATTTCAATAATTGTTTGTCTTGCATTATTGTTTTCTTTTATTTTTTTATCCAAAATTAGCTGTAATAAAATTATGACCATTTATTCTACAGTTGACAAGACAACTATGATAATTAATAAAAAAATTAACAATTTTATTAATCAAAATAAGTTAGTAAATAATTTTTTTCTTAAAGATTTATATGAGGATAAATGGCACAAGTGTTATTTAAATTTCAAACAACAAGTTGACAACAATAACTATATGTATTATTGTGAATTCACTGAAGGTGAATACATGGAACTTGGCACATATCAAATCATCTTTGACTTCGGAGACATATATTTTTATCAATACTTAATGTATTTCAGTTAAAAAGTTAAAATATAATACAAAACACCAATGCTAAATTTTTCAATTTGTTATAAAAGTTGTTTTGTTATTCGAAAATACAAAATTAAAAAATTACTTCAGCAATGTATTAGAGTAGTAAATGATGAGTTTAAAATAACAAAAAAATTGTTTTTTGATGTTGTTATTATTTCTAATCATAAAATGAAAACAATAAATTTTAAATATAGACAAAATAATCATTCAACAGATGTGCTAACTTTTGCTCTTCATGATAGTAAAAAATCAATAAAAACAGATCTTTTAGGAGAGATATTCTTGTCTCCAAGATTTATAAAAAAAAATCGAATCAAATCTTTTAATTATGATTTTGTAAATAGTTTTGTCCATGGAATTTTGCATTTGCTCGGTTATGATCATAATGATAAAGATTCTTATAATAAAATGCTTTTAGTCCAAAAAAAAATAATGGGGAAAATTATATTGTAATTTATGCGTGAAGGTACTGTTGTAATAACAGGAAAATCAAATGTTGGTAAATCAACCTTAATGAACGCAATAGCTAAACGTGAAATTTCTATTGTTTCTCATAAATCACAAACAACAAGAAGTCAAATTAATTGCATTGTTAAAATAAATGGTTCGCAAATAGCTTTTATTGACACTCCAGGTTTTCACATTCCTCATAATGATTTTGGCATCTATATGAATTCTAAGATTAAGAATGCATACAAATATGCTGATATTGCACTTTTTGTTTATGATCTATCCAAAAAATTTGATTCTTTAGATTTACAAGTACTAAAATTGATTAGTAGTTTTAATATTAAAAAGACAATTCTTGTTTTAAATAAAATGGATTTAATTAATAAAGTTAATCATAACATTGTTGAAAAAGAAATCGAGAAATATATCAAATTAGTTAAAACCATTCAAATATCAGCACTTAAAAATAAAAATATTGATTTATTGTTGAATAGTATTAGTGATAGTATTGCTAATAATCCGATTTGTGTTAATGAAACAAATTCTGATGCTTTTATTATTAGTGAAATAGTAAGAAAGCAAATTATTTTTAATTTGCGACAAGAATTGCCTTATTCATCATGTGTTGTATTAAGGGGAATTAAATATAGTGAGAATAAAAAAAAATTGGAAACATATTTAGACATAATTGTTGAAAGAGAGTCACAAAAACCTATAGTTATTGGTAAAAATGGAGTGATGATAAAAAAAATTGGTACTATTGCAAGAAAAGAATTAGAAAAATATTACAATTGCAAAGTAATGTTAAAATTATTTGTCATTGTTTCAAAAAATTGACGATCTAATAAAAAATTAATTAAAGAACATGGATATTATTAATGTCTGCTTCATTTATCAATGGTTATGTAATTAATAAAATTGAATATCAAGATAACGATGAGATAATATTGATATTGACTGAATCAGGTAAAAAAATATCATGTATTTCACTAGGTAGTCGAAAAGTAAATTCAAAAAATGGAAGAAATTTATTTGTAGGAAATTTTTGCACATTTGAATTATTTCTTGCAAGAGAAAAAAATAAAATAAGTAAGCTAAAAAAATGCTCTACAATAAGACAAATTCAGTGGTCTATTCAAATTTCAAACTGATTTAATATTTTATGCGAGTGCATTATAAAATCTTCGTCTGAAGGTAAAAAATTATTTTATTTTTTCGAGTTTATTTTAAAACTTTACAAGACTAAAAAATATTCAGAAAAAAAGTTAATTTTAATTCTTTTACATAAATTTTGCTTGGTTGAAGGCTTAAATTTAGAAGTAAATAAATGTGTTTTATGTGGGAATAAGATTGTTAAAACAATTAGTTTCAAGAATATGGGTATGATATGTAATGAGTGTTTCAAGAAAATAAAACCACAAGTTAATTATTCATTGCATTTCTCGAAGTTAATATTCTATTTATTTAATTCAAAGTATTCTAAGATAGATGAATTTTTAAATGAATTTGATTTAGCAATTAAGTTGATTTTAATTTTTATAAAAGACAATGCTGGGATTCAATTATTTTCAAATTATTATTAGTTTTTAATTCATTTTTATATCCATGTGTCTATTAAAAAATTGATATTTAATAGGTTATTAATCTATAAGATTAATTAGTTAATTTTAAAATAATAGTAAAGATTAGATATAGGGTAATGATAAAAAATCAAGATAAGAAAATTATTAAAAAAATTTTAGATATGCTTGAAACTATAAAAATTTATTTACATAGTGAGGGTGGAGATGTTGATTTTGTTGGATTTAATAATGGGAAGTTAAAATTAAAAATTCTTGGTAAATGTGTTAAATGTCCTTATAATAATGATACATTCGATGTTGGAGTAAAACACATAATAATGCAAGAAATTAAACAAGTTAAAGAGGTTATTTTTATTAGATAAATTGAAATTTTGTTAATTGGGGGTAAGGTTTATGAAAATGATATTAGTAATTAATGCAGGCAGTAGTTCTATAAAATATAAATTATTTGATGTGTCAACCAATAATGTAATTACCAATGGACAATGTGAAAAAATTGGTAATGAAAGTGGTATTTTTTCAATTAATATCAATAACCAAAAAAAAGTTCAAAATTTGCCAATACCTAATCATCAACAAGGAATCAAACTAATTTTGAATACATTATTAAATGAGAAAATTATTTCTTCTTTCAATGATATTGTAGGGATAGGCCATAGAGTAGTTATGGGAGGGAAAAAATATAACAGTTCTGTAATTATAGATCAAGATGTTTTGAAGGCCATAATTGATTATTCACCATTATGTCCTCTTCATAACCCTCCACAAGCAACTACAATTAAGGAGTTCATGAGGTTGATCCCTCATGCTAAAAATGTTGCTGTTTTTGATACATCTTTTCATACTACAATACCTGAAGTTAATGGGTATGCAATTAATGATGAAATAAAGAAGAAATATGGGATTTATAGGTATGGGATGCATGGTATATCTTACCGATATATAACATGACGAATGCAAAAAATACTTAATAAGCAAGATGTCAATCTTGTTATTTGTCACTTAGGGAATGGCGCAAGTATTTGTGCAGTTAAGAATTCAAAAAGTATGAACACAACTATGGGCTTTACACCTATTGAAGGTTTATTAATGGGTTCTAGATGTGGAGATATAGATCCAACAATTCCTTTATTTTTGATAAAACAAGGTTTTTCAGTTCAGCAAGTTGATAATTTGTTGAATAAGGAATCCGGTTTTAAAGGAATGACTGGCAACAATGATTGTAGAGATGTATCAATACTTGCAGAAAAAGGTGATAAGAATGCAAAATTAGCAATCGATATGTTTGAAAATAGAGTAGCAAAATACATTGTTACTTATGTAAATGAGATAGGTGGAAACTTAGATGGTATTGTTTTCACTGGTGGAATTGGGGAGAATTCAGCTGAAACAATATTAAATGTTGTTAAAAAGTTGCCTATTCTGTCATTATCATGTGATGAGAAGCGAATTTTTGAAAAATATGATGATTATAAATTGGTGTCAAATAACTTATCAAAAATTAAAATTTTTCAAGTTAGGACAAATGAAGAATTGATGATAGAACAAGATGTTAAGAAACTACTAAATTTTTAAAATTAGCAAATTTTAATAAAAACTTAGGAAATATAATATACAATATTATCCAATATTGATACACCAATACGAGTTGTAACAAGCGTTGGTAGTATCAGTATTAATAAATAAACTTAAAGCATCGTAAATATGAGTAGTAGTAATGAATTAAGAATAAAATTATTATCCTATGACCCTGATTTACTAGACAAATCAGTTAGGAAGATAATTGAAATTTCTAAAGATAATAATTGCGAACTGAAAGGTCCTATTCCTTTACCAACCAAATGTGAGAAATTTACAATTTGTCGAAGTGTTCATGTTAATAAACCAAGTATGGAACAATTTGAGATTAGAACACACAAGCGATTAATTATTTTGCTTAATACAAATGCCAAAGTTATTGATGCTATTAAACGTTTATCTATCCCAACAAGTGTTCAAATTCAATTGAAAATTTAGTTATTAAGAGTGGTGCAATGAGATATATTGTTGGAAAAAAAATTGGTATGGTTCAGGTTTTTGATGTAAATGGTAAATTGTTACCAGCATCAATAATTTATTGTGAGCCAAACTTAGTAATTAAGTCTTCAGCAAATAAAACTATTATTGGTTACCATGAATTGGAAGAGAAAAAAGTAAATAAACCATTATTAGGTTTTTTTAAAAAAAATAATTCTAAACCTTATAAGATTATTTATGAATTATCAGGTACCAATCCCGAATATAAAAATGGGAATAAAATCGATGTTTCTACATTCAAAAAAGGTGAGTATGTTGATGTACAAGGATTAACAAAGGGACGTGGTTTCACAGGAGCCATTGTAAGATGAAATTTTAAAGTCGGTCCAAAATCCCATGGTGCTGGTTACCCACATCGTTACCAAGGTTCAGTTGCTTTTGGTCGTGGTGGTAGTCAGGGACAAAGAGTTCCAAAAGGAAAAAAGATGTCAGGTCATTATGGAAATGAATTAGTGACAATTCAAAATCTAGTTATTCTTGATGTAATGGTTAAATATAATTCATTGTTAATCTTAGGATCTATCCCTGGACCTAAAAATTCAATAGTTTGTATCAAGAATTCAAATAAATGCATTGGTATTAAAAAAGAATACAAAATTATTTCAAAAGAAATTAAAGAAGAAATTTTGAAATCAAATGAAAATTTAGAAAACAAAGATGCTTTACATGATGCGAATATAAAAGCTGAAAAAGAAGCAAATAAAGAAAATAAAGAACAAAAAAGTGATTCTGCTAAAGGGAAGTAGTGTATTATGTCTGATAAATTAGTTAAATTAGTTCATTTGCAAAATTCAGTTACTAAAGATGTGCCTTTTATATCTTCTCTTTTAATTGAGAAGATTAACAAGCAAGCAATGTTTGATGCAGTTAATGCAGAATTATCTGGTAATAGACAAGGTACTCATTCTACTTTAACAAAAGCTGAGGTACGTGGTGGTGGAAAAAAACCATGGATGCAAAAACATACTGGTAATGCTCGTCAAGGTTCAAGACGTAACCCACAATGAGTTGGTGGTGGTGTAGTTTTTGGTCCTAAACCTAATAGGAATTACAAAATTAAATTGAATAGCAAAGCCACACATCTTGCTTTTAAGTCTTCAATAACTGAGAAAATGAATAAAGGGAGCATCTACTTATTTACATTTGATAAGATTATCAAGCCATCAACTAAGATTTTTGTTTCAATGCTAAAAAAACTAAATCTTTATGGTAAGAAAATATTATTTGTTTGTGATAAAAATCAGGAAGTATTGATTAAATCTGCTCGTAATATTAATAAAGTAGTGATTAAATTTTTTGATCAAATTTCGACAAAAGATATTATGAATGCTAATTTTGTTTTTATACAACAATTGATTTTGAAAAAGCTAGAGGAGGTTTATAAATAATATGAATATTACTCAAATATTGATTAAACCTATTTTAACAGAAAAGTCATATAGTCTTAATCGTGGTGACATTAAGCAATATGTTTTTTTAGTTAATCCAAAGGCTAATAAACATGAAATTTTTAATGCTTTTGTTGCCCTTTACAATTTTTCACCATTAAAAATTAATACACATATTAAAAAATCAGTTAGGGTTGGAATGGGTACTTTTCACCCTGGCTATTCTAAACTAGAAAAGATTGCATACATAACATTACCACCAGGTAAAGATATTAATGTTGATAATGATACAAAAAATGCTGATAATACCAAATTGCAAAAACCAGCAGATGATTTAAATACAAAAGGCGTGTTAAAAGAAATTACTAGTAGCAATCAAAACAGTAAAAAAAGTGCTAGTACTTCTAGTTCGAAAAAAGATTTATCTTCTATCAAAGAAGTTAAGAAAAATAATGATATTAAATCTGATAAATCAATTGCTAAAATTTCTCCTACTAAAGATTTAAATGAAATTAATAAAAAGGAACAGCAAAAATAATTATGGCTATAAAGTATACAAAAACACGAAGTAGTGGAAAACATTTTGTTGCATTAGTTGATTATAAAAAAGAGTTAACTAATGATAAACCTCATAAACCATTATTGAAAATTTTGCAAAACAAATCAGGGCGAGGAATGTATGGTTCAATCACCACTCGACATAAAGGCGGAAGACATAAAAGGTTTTATCGAATTATTGATTTTAAGCGCAAAAAAGATAATATGTATGCATTAGTTAAAACTATAGAATATGATCCAAATAGAACATCTTTCATTTCATTAATTGTTTATGAAGATGGAACAAAAAATTATATATTGACACCTTCAAGCCTTAAAGTTGGTGACAAAATTATTTCTGGTGAAAAAGTTGATATTAAAGTAGGTAATTGTACACAAGTAGGGAATATTCCTGAAGGTACTTTTATACATAACATTGAGTTGAGTCCAAATAAAGGTGGGCAATTAGTTCGTTCAGCAGGTAATGGTGCACAAGTACTTGGAAAAGATGAAACTGGCAAATTTGTAATTATTAAATTACCATCTGGCGAGGATAGAAAAATTTCAATTACAGCTCGTGCAACCATTGGAATAGTTTCCAATGTTGATCATAATTTGGTTAATTTAGGCAAGGCAGGTAGAAGTAGAATGATGGGGATACGACCTACAGTTCGTGGTAGTGCTATGAACCCTAACGACCACCCACATGGTGGTGGTGAAGGACGCCAACCAATTGGTTATGATGCACCAAGAACTCCTTGAGGTAAGCGTCATATGGGAATAAAGACACGTAATCCAAAGAAATCATCTAATTTTTTAATTGTTAGAAGACGTAATGGTAAGTAGAAAATATAGTTGGAGGTATTATGTCACGAAGTAATAAAAAAGGATTGTATGTTGAAAACTCATTAATGAAAAAAGTTATTTTTATGAGCAAACAAGAAAAGAAAAAAAGCATAAAAACTTGAAGTAGGAAAAGTGCAATTTTCCCAGAGTTTGTCGGTTTAACGTTTGATGTTTACAATGGAAGAAAATTTGAACCTGTTTTTGTTACTTCTGATATGGTTGGTCATAAATTAGGTGAGTTTGTCCCAACACGTGTATTTAAAGAACACTCTTCTAACAATAAAGCCGCTGATAGCAAAGCCGCTGCTGCAACAGGTGTTACTGATACAAAATAATATAAGATAGGGAAGGGCAAAAATGAAAACTACAGCTAAACAAGGGAAAATTCATGTATCTAGTCAGAAAGCAAATTTGGTTTGTGATTTGGTTAGAGGGTTAGATGTTGTTAAAGCTGCACGGATTTTGGATAATATTCCAAATAAAACTGCAAGAATTATAAAAAAATTAATGAATTCAGCTATTGCTAATGCAACTAACAATCATAACATGATTGCAAATAAGTTATATATATATGCTATAACAGCTAATCAATCTAAGACTATCAAAAGAGCAATACCAAGAGCAAAAGGTAGTAGTTCACCAATAAGGAAAAGATTTGCTACAATTTGCATAACACTAAGCGATGATGTTAATCAAAAGCAAAAAGATTTAGCTGATATCAAATTAAAGCTAAGGCAAAAAAAGAAAAGCGCTTCTAAAAAAAGTAATCAATCAAATTTCTTAAAAGGAGAAAAAAAATAATGGGACAAAAAGTTAATCCTAATGGTTTAAGATTTGGAATTAATAAGAATTGGCAATCAAGATGAATACCTAATAACCAGGTTCAGATGAGTCAATGATTAGTTCAGGATGAAAAGATTCGAAATTTGTTTTATAAAAAATTCAAACAAGCACAAATTGATCGGATCGAAATTGAAAGAACCCAAAAAAATATAGATTTATTTGTTTATTGTGGTCAACCCGGATTGATTATTGGCAAAAATGGTGAAAACATCAAGGATTTAGTTTTGTTAGTTAATAAAATTGTTGGAAGAAAGATCGTTGTTAACATCAATTGCTTGCCTTATGCAAATGTTGCTTGGAGTGCTAAAGTTATAGCTAGAGAAATAGCTGATGCTATAGAAAATCGAGTTAGTTTCAGAACTGCACAAAAAAAAGCAATTAAAAAGGTTATGCAATCACGAGCATTAGGTATTAAAACAAATGTGAGTGGTAGGCTTGGTGGAGTGGAAATGGCAAGAGAAGAAGGTTATTCAGAAGGAGTTATTCCTATGAATACCATTCGAAGTGACTTAGATTATGCTGTTGAAGAAGCACACACAACATATGGTTTAATTGGTGTCAAAGTGTGGATCAATAGAGGTGAAATATTCAAGAAAGGTTTGAATAATCAAATTGAACCAAAACCAACTTTTGCTAGGGATACACATACTAATGTTAGTAAAAAAGCATTTATAGAATCTAACCCAAAAAATAGTGCAAATGTAAATGTTTCAAATAAAAAAGAGGAGGTTAAATAGGATAGATTATGATGCAGCCAAAGCGTGTTAAATATCGTAAACCTCATAGAACCAAATATGATGGTAAGGCAAAAGGCAATAAGTATGTTGCATTTGGAGAATATGGTTTATTAGCATTAGAAGGTAATTGAGTAACTGATAAGCAATTAGAAGCACTTCGTGTTGTTTTATCAAAAGCAATTGGAACTATTGGCAAGATTTGAATACGTGTATTTCCTCAACTTTCGCTTACACGTAAACCTCTTGAAGTTCGAATGGGTTCTGGTAAGGGTAATCCAGAAATGTGAGTAGCAGTTGTTAAAAGAGGAACAATAATAGCTGAAATTGCAGGGATACCAGAATTTCAAGCAAGAGAAGCTTTGCGAAAAGCTGGCAACAAATTAAATGTTAAAACAAAGATTGTTAAGAAAGGTGAGATACCACATGAATAAAGAAGTGAAAGAATTACAAAGTAAATCTAATGAAGAATTGTGTGCACTAGTAACAAGATTAAATTCTCAGTTATTAGAATCACGTTTCAAGATGGCAATGGGCGAAGTACAAAAAACTCACATAATTTCACAAATACGTCAAACAATTGCAAGATGTATGTTTATTTTAAACCAACGTGATTATGATGTTTCTATAGGTAGTCACGGTATATATTTGATTGATAAAAAGAACAATAAAGTTAAATCTGTTACCGATAATGTAACAAAAATTTTGGAAAATAAAAATGCTTCTAATAAAAATTCTAGTAAGGATAAAAGTGCAACAACAAATAGCACAAAAAAAACAGTGGCAGTAAAAGAAAATATTGTTAAAAAAGAATCAATTAAAAAGAATACAGTCGATGATAAAAAAAATACTTTAAAGGAGGTTAAATAGTGTCAATTAATAATATAGTTAGAAATCGTAGAAAACTTCTAAAAGGAACAGTTATTTCAACAAAAATGACAAAAACTGTTACTGTTGATGTTGAAAGAAAATTTTTACATCCTTTATATAAAAAACAAGTTGTTGTTAATAAGAAATTTCATGCTGCCGATCCAAAAGGGATTTGTAAAGTTGGCGATATTGTAAGGATTGTAGAGACACGTCCACTAAGCAAGACTGTAACTTATCGAGTATTAAAGGTGCTAGTTAATGCAAAATAAGTAGAAGGAGTTAGAATTATGATTCAATTTATGTCTCGATTATTAGTGGCAGACAATACTGGTGCAAAACAAGTTGGTGTTATAAAAGTTTTAGGAAATTCACGACAGCGCTATGCATCTGTTGGTGATATTGTTAAAGTTAGTGTAAAAGAAGCAACACCTACAAGTCAAGCTAAAAAAGGAAGCATGTCATTAGCAGTAATAATTAGAGTGAGAAAGAATATTAAAAGACCAAATGGGAATTGTGTAAAATTTGATGATAATGCTTGTGTTTTAATTAAAGATGATAAAACACCTAAAGGTACACGTATTTTCGGGCCTGTTGCTAGGGAATTGAGAGATAAGGGATTTATGAAGATAATTTCATTAGCGACTGAGGTATTGTAGGTAAAATAGGTGATAGGATTATGAGAAGAATTAAAAAAGGTGATTTAGTTAGAATAATTAGTGGTAAAAATGCTACCAAAGAAGGTATTGTATTAAGTGTTAATTGAAAAAATAACACAGCAATAGTTGAAGGTCTTAACATTGTTAAAAAACATGCAAAACCAAGCCAGAAAAATCAAAATAAAGGCGGAATAAAAACATTCGAAGCACCAATTCATGTTTCAAAGCTTGCATTAGTTGTAGCAAAAGCTCCACAAGGAATTTCAAAAATTTCTTATCGTTTTGATAAATCAAATAAAAAGGTCAGAGTTTCTAAAAAAACTAATACTGAAATTGAGAAGGGGAAGAAATAATAAACTATGAACAAAGCAAGCACTTATAAAAAGAAGATTTTTGATGCAGCAATGCTTAAATTTAAATATAAAAATGTTAATCAAGTCCCTAAACTTGAAAAAATTTGTATTAATTCAGGCATAGGCGATGTTGCTAACGATGCTAAGCAAGTCGAAGCATGTGCAAAAGAAATTGAGGCTATAACAGGGCAAAAACCCATTTTAACTTATGCAAAAAAGGCTATTGCAGCATTTAAAATTAGAGAAGGTCAACCAATAGGTGTTAAAGTTACATTAAGAGGAGAGAGGATGTGAAATTTTGTTGAGAATTTATGTAATGTAGCATTGCCTCGTGTTAGGGATTTTAAAGGTTTACCAATTGGTTCATTTGATAAACAAACAAATTACACATTAGGTATTAAAGAACAAATTATTTTTACTGAAATAAATTTTGAAAATGTTAAAAAGATAAGAGGATTCAATGTTACATTTGTTATTTCAACATCATCTAATAGCCAAGAAGAGGCTCTTGTTTTATTAAGAGCAATTGGCTTGCCAATAGTAAAAGGTAGGAAAGGAATATAGTATATGGCAAAAAAATCATTAATCGCAAAGCAAAAAAGAGTTCCAAAATTTTCAACAAGAAAGTACCACCGATGTGTTAGATGTGGGAGACCACATGCTGTTTATGGAAAATTTGGTTTATGTAGGATATGCATGAGAGAATTGGCATATAAGGGAGCAATTCCTGGTCTAAAAAAATCATCATGATAATTAAGGAGTACAAATAAATGATAGATCCAATTGCAGATTTAATTATAAGAATAAAAAACGCTAGTAAGGCGCACTTACAATCGATTAAGTTTAATAGTAGTAATTTGACAAATTCGATTGTTGATGTTTTAAAACGACAAGGTTATATTGATGATTATAAAGTGTTGGTCGAAAATAAGCATAAATCTACTATTGTTAATTTAAAATATAAAAATTCAATTTCTCCTATAAATGGTATTCGACAAATATCTAAGCCAGGTTTAAGAGTATACCAAGAATCAAAAAAACTACCTTATGTTTTAAATGGTTTAGGTATTGCTATCATTTCAACTTCAAAAGGATTAATGACTGATCAAGAAGCACGTAAATTGAAAATTGGTGGTGAAATACTATTGTATGTTTGGTAAGGAGGGGAAAGGAAAATATGTCACGAAAAGGTAATAAGTTATTAAATATTCCAACAGGAGTAAATGTTGCAATAAAACAAAATTTAGTTGAGATTTTTAATGCGAAAGGAAAAATGCAAATTGATTTTCCTAATTTTATTAAAGTCGAGCAAATAAATAATCAAATTAAAGTATCACGTTCGAATGATGAAAAAAAATCTAAAGCATTCCATGGAACTATTAATTCGTTAATAAATAATGCATTAATTGGCTTAAGCACAGGTTTTAAAATTGAATTGCATATAGAAGGTGTTGGTTATAAAGCAAATGTCTCAGGAAAAAAACTTAATTTAGCTATTGGTTTTTCACATCCTGTAGTTTTTGACATTCCCGATGGTTTAGATGTTCAATGTGCAAATCCTACAAGTATCACAATTTCTGGTTTTGATAAGATAAAAGTTGGTGAATTTGCATCAAACATCAGATCAATTAGAAAACCTGAACCATATAATGGTAAAGGGATTATGTATGTTGGTGAACATATAATACGTAAAGTTGGTAAAACTGCTGAAACTGCTAAAAAATAAAGGAGTTAGGTTATGAAAAAAATTAATTTTAATCGTAAAAAACAAAGAAAATTGCGACATAAAAGAATAACAGCCACATTAAAAAGATGTGAGAATGCATTCCCAAGATTAGTAGTGACGAAGACTGATCATCATATCTATGCACAAATAATAGATGATTCTAAAGGTAAAGTTTTAGCATCAAGTTCTACTCTTATCTTGAAATTGAAAAAATTAAATATCCAAAATTCCAAAATGGTTGGTCAAGATATTGCTAAAAAAGCAGTTGCATTAAAAATTAAAGCAGTTGCATTTGATCGTGGTGGGAATTTATATCATGGTAAAATAAAAGCATTAGCAGATGCAGCACGCGAGAATGGATTATCATTTTAATTTGAGGTGTAGGAATTATGGCTGATAAAATTAAAACTGAAGAAATTAATAAACAACCAACAAGTGCAAGTGTTGAAAATAAAGAAAATAAAACAACTGAAACTAAACAAGTAGTTGGCAATTTGCAAAAAAGGAATTTTGGTGGGGAATCAAAACAAGTTTCATCACAGCGTATATTTTCTTCTAGGAGAAAAAATTCATTAGGGGACAATTTTGAGGAAAGAGTTGTTAAGATAAAACGAATTAATAAAACCACAAAAGGTGGTAGAAGAATGCGTTTTTCTGCATTAGTTATTGTTGGTAATAAAAATGGTCGTGTAGGATATGGGATAGGTAAATCTATTGAAGTACCAGGCGCGATTAAAAAAGCAGTTAAAAATGCCAGAAAGAATCTTGTGAATGTACCAATGACAAAAAAATACACCATACATCATGAAATTTTATGTCATAATGGGGCTACTAAAGTTTTATTAAAACCTGCAAAGGACGGTACAGGTATTATTGCTGGTGGTGTAATTCGTGATGTTATTGAACTTGCTGGTTATAAAAACTTGTATTCAAAAAATTTAGGTTCAAATACTTCATTAAATATGGCTTCAGCGGTTGTTGAAGGTCTTCTTAATCAATTAAATTATTCAAATGTTATGAAAGCTCGTGATTTATATAGAACAAGCAGTAGTAGCAAACAATCTTTTAATGAAAAAAAAGGAGAAAGTAAGTAAATGGAATTAAATAATCTTAAATACAATAAAGGTGCAAGACATCACAAGAAAAAAACTTATGGTCGTGGTTTTTCTTCTGGATTGGGTAAAACATCTAGTAGAGGCCAAAAAGGACAGCATTCACGAAAGTCAGGTAATGTAAGAATTGGATTTGAAGGTGGTCAAACACCAATATATCGTAAAATACCAAAAGTTGGTTTTAATTCATTCAATTTTAAAACAAATAAGTACTTAATTTCAATGGATATGATTGTTAAAGCTAAGCTGGATAAGATAACTCATGATAGCTTGCTAGCAAAGAAACTTATAGGGAAGAAAAAAAATCCGATAAAGTTAATTGGCCCACGTAATTATGATCTTTTAAAAGATAAAAATAAATACGAGATTGAAGTAAATGAGATAAGTAAACCTTTAAAATCATTTTTAGAAAAGAATGGTTCTACTATTAAAATTGTTAAATTTAAAAAATAAAATGGAAGATTTATCAAAATTTAATATTTCAAATTATAAAAGTAAAAATGAAGCTTTAAAAGCTTGTAAGATTTGATATAAAAATGAAATTAGTAGAAATAAATTATCATATAAAAATTTATGCAATCAAGATAATTTAACTGCAGAACAAAAAGGCCATTTTTTTGATGAATGTCAAAAAAATATTTCAAAAATTGAAAATCAATATAAAGCATATGTTTCTGATATAAAAACTTTGTATTCAAAAGTTAAACTTTTTAGGAATAATTCTTCCAATATTGAAAAATTTAAACACAATAAGTTTAAACTTACACAAAATGAAAATTTATTAAAAAAAATATTAACTATTTTTTTAAATAAGAAAGTATTGTCAGGTATTTTTTTTACATTATTTCTGTTAATAATATTTCACATAGCGAGCATAATTACAATTCCAGGGATTTCGATACCAAAGGTTTATAATCCTGGGAATGATTTTGCAGGGATGTTAAATTTACTAGCAGGTGGCGGATTAACTAGAATGAGTATTTTTGCTGTTGGAGTAGGGCCTTATATTACAAGCCAAATTATAGTCCAATTGCTTTCATCAGACTTAGTGCCTCCTTTGACAAGAATGGCTAAGCAAGGTGAAATTGGGAAAAGAAAATTAGAAATTGTCACACGTATTTTAAATTTACCATTTTGTGTAATACAATCTTATGCAGTCATTGCATTAATTTTGAATATGAATAATAGCAGTAGTGAATCATCTGCAGGACAATTTACAATTTTTGGTCATTCACATTTATATGAGTTGTCATTTGGAGAAATAGTTGCATTAATGTCAATACTTACTGGCGGCAGTTATGTTGCAATATTTTTTGGTGATATGATTACAAAAAGAGGTGTAGGTAATGGGATTACTGTAATAATTTTGGCAGGTATTTTGTCTAATATTTTTGGTAATTTCCAAATGGTTTACAATTATATTGGCAAGCAATTTTCATCTGATACAACAGGTGTTATGTTAACAATTACTTTTTTATTTGGCATTTATATACTTTTTTATTTTCTTGTTTTGCTTGTTGTTACATTTATAAATGACTCAATAAGAAAAATACCAATTCAGCAAACAGGTGAAGGTCTAGCAACAAGTGCTAATAGTTTACCGTATTTACCAATCAAGTTTAATTCTGGTGGGGTTATTCCAGTCATTTTTGCCTCTTCAATTTCGACTATCCCAAATATTATTAGTCAATTTTTGCAAGAAGGTGAGGCAAAATGGTTTATAAATGATTACTTAACTTTAGAGTCATGATTTGGTATGTCATTTTACTTTATATTGATAATATTATTTAGTTTCTTTTATTCATATATTCAGTTGAATCCACCTTTACTAGAAGAAAATTTTGCTAAATCAGGTAAATTTATTCCTGGAGTTAAATCATCAAATACTGCTAAATATATTACAAAGATTTTGAATCGTGTCAATTGATTAGGTGGTCCATTCCTTGCAATTATTGCAACCCTTCCTTATTTGGTAAGTAAATTAACAACAATACCAAGTGGTGTTGCATTAGGGGGAACTGGTGTCATTATTATTGTTTCATCAACAATTGAAATTTGAAATTCTATTAAATCTGCAGCAACAAATACAGGTTATGAAATCACTAAGACAAAAATTCAATCAAGTTTTTATGCTAGTACAAGTGATTCAAGCAATCAACAAGTTGAGGAATTATGATAAAAAATAATTTTCCTAATTTGATACTTTTAGGAGCGCCAGGTGCTGGTAAAGGAACATTATCAGATTACTTAATAAATAAATTTAATTATGTTCATTTATCTACAGGAAACTTATTTAGAGAAGCAATTAAAAAAAACAGTACTCATTCTAAATTAATTACTGATTTAGTCAAACAAGGTAAGTTGATACCTGATTTTATTACTAATGATTTGATTGAAATTAAGATTAAAGATTTGCTAATAGCAAACAAGCATTTCATTTTAGATGGATATCCTCGAACAATTAATCAAGCAAATTTTCTAAAATCGATATGTGACATTGATAAAGTGATTTTTATAAAAATTGATCAAGATTTAGCTATCAAAAGAATAATTGGAAGGGTGTCTTGTTCAAAATGTAATAAAGGTTATAATTTATATTTTTTTCCACCAAAAAAAGAAAATATTTGTGATGTTTGTGGTGGACAATTAATAAAAAGATCTGATGATAATGAAAACACAGTAAAACAGCGTTTTTTAGAATATTCAAAAAATACACTCCCATTATTAGATTTTTACGAAAAGCAACATAAATTGTTTCGGGTGTTTTCATCAGATGAATCAATTAATGAATTTTGTAGTAAAGTAGATAAAATTATTCAAAATAGAAATGATAATTATTAAAAATGAATCGCAAATATCTGGCATAAAAGAAGCATGCTCTATATGAAAGAAAGTTCGTTCAGAGTTAGTTGGATATATTAAACCTGGTATAACAACAAAACAATTAGATAAAAAAGCTAAAAAATTAATTAAGTCATTCGGAGCGATTCCGACATTTTTTAAATTGTATGGGTTCCCATGCAATATTTGTATTAGTGTCAATAGTGAGATCATACATGGTATTGCTAATGAATATGTAATAAAAGAAAATGATATGGTAACATGTGACATTGGTGTTTCATATAATTCATACATATGTGATGCAGCTTTTACAATTGTTGTAGAGCCATCATCAAATTTAAAAGCAAATAAAATTCTTTTAGCAACATATAAGTCTTTAATTAATTCAATAAAAAAAATTAAACCTGGAGCATACACCGGGGATATCAGTAATGAAATTCAGAAAACTGCTGAGAGTGATGGATATTTTGTCATAAAAAACTATGGAGGGCATGGTTGCGGTGTTTACGAGCATGAAGATCCAATAATTTTGAATTATGGTAAACAACATACTGGTGTTAAATTACTTCCAGGGATGATTATTTGTATTGAACCAATGCTATTAATTGGAAGTGATAAAATCAAAATTGCAAGCAATAATTGGACTGTTTTAAGTTCAAATAATGAGTTAACTTGTCATTATGAACATATGGTTTTAATTACAAAAACAGGTTATGAAATTTTAACTCTGAGTGAGGATTTAGATGAAATAATGTTGCGTAAGGAAATAAATTTTCAACCTTAATGTATTTATTAATTATTTTTGTAAAATATAAACTATTGTAATGTTTTAGGGAGGTATAAGAGAGCAATTAACAAATAATTATGGCTAATGATGCAATTAAGATGAATGGCACGATTACGGAAGTAATTAATAATAATACATATAAGGTGAAATTGGAAAATAATGTTGAAATTTTAGCCCACATATCTGGTAAAATGCGTCTCCATAGGATACAGATTTTACAAGGTGATATAGTTACTGTTGAGTTAAGTCCTTATGATTTAACATGTGGGAGAATTACTTATAGAGTAAAATAAAGTCTTAATAATATAATTAATTTGTTTTCAATTTGTAATATGAAGGTAAGAAGTTCTGTGAAACCAATTTGTAAAGATTGTAAAGTTATTAAAAGACAAGGAGTGATTAGGGTTATTTGCAAAAATCCTAAGCACAAACAACGTCAAGGTTAATTATGTCTCGTATTTTAGGTGTTGATATACCAAATCAGAAAAAAATTAAAGTTTCACTTACATATATTTATGGTATTGGTGAACCATTAGCATTGAGAATATGTAAGGAAGCAAAAATTAATCCTGAAAAAAAGACTGGAGAATTAACAGATGTTGAATTAGCTCAAATTCGTGAAGTTTGTGTTAAATTTCCTTTAGAAGGTGATTTAAAAAAGACTATAGCTCTAAACATAAAAAGATTACAAGAAATCAATTGTTATCGTGGGATTAGACATAGAAAAAATTTACCAACACGTGGACAACGTACTAAGTCAAATGCGCGAACCAGAAAAGGACCTAGAAAGACTATAGCTAATAAAAAGGTAGAAACTAAGTAGTATTTTCGCTATATTTATTATTATTGCATAGAGAGGTTAATAAATGGCAGAAGTTAAAAATCAAAAAAAGAAAGCAGCAACAAAAGACAAACCAAAAAAGAAAAAGAAATTAGCAAGTGTTAATGGTGCAGTACATATTCATTCAACTATTAATAATACAATAGTTACTATAACTGATGAAAAAGGAAATACGTTGACATGAAGTTCTGCAGGAGCAATCGGTTATAAGGGAAGTAAAAAGTCAACACCATATGCTGCAGGACTAGCTGCAACACAAGCAGCAAAAGCAGCAATGTTAATGGGTTTAAAATCTGTAAAGGTATTTGTGAATGGAACAGGACCAGGGAAAGAAACTGCAATTAGATCTATTGATTCAGCAGGTCTTCAAATAACTGAATTAAATGATGTTACACCATTACCACATAATGGGTGTAGACCACCAAAAAAACCACGTTAATTTAAAGAAAGGGAAAAGCAATGAAAAATTTTTTAAGATACACAATCGAACCAATAATTAATGAAAAGAATAAACAACAGGCAAAATTTGTTATTAAACCTTTAGAAAAAGGCATGGGCACCACACTTGGTAATGCATTAAGAAGGACTCTTTTATTTGATATTCCTGGAAGTAGTATATTTGCTATAAAAATTAATGATGCTACTCATGAATTTCAGTCAATCGATGGGATAAAAGAAGACATTACTCAGATAGTGTTGAATCTTAAAGGTCTAGTTATTAAAATTGATGAGCAAGCTTATACTGATGAAGAATTATCATCACTAAGGATTGAGAAATGACCATTAATGGTTATTAAAGCTACAGGTAAAAAAATTATCCATGCAAGTGACATAGAGTGTCCTATAGGTTTTCAAATTATAAATAAAGACTTATATATATGTGAATTAACAAATGACAATTCTAAACTAGATTTGAGTTTATTTGCAACACGTGGACGTGGTTTTGTTCCTTTTAATATAAATCAGGAGAAAATTAATTCATTGCACATAATTGCTACTGATTCAAATTTTTCACCAATAGTTAATGTTGCTTATTCTGTTGATGAATATAAGATTTCAAAAGATGAGATAGGAGATATACTCACAATTGAAATTGCTACAAATGGTTCAATTACACCTGAATTAGCGATTGCATTAACAGCTAAAATTCTTTCTGAACACTTGACTCAGTTGATGAACATTGACAAAACAGTTAATGAATATAGGATGATGGAAGAACAAAAAGAAGTTAAGCAATCTCAAACATTATCTATGTCTATTGACGAATTAGGATTATCAGTTCGTTCGTATAATTGTTTGAAACGTTATGGTATTCAAACAGTAGAGCAATTAATTAATAGGACAAAATCAGAGGTTGCAAGGATTAGAAATTTAGGAAGAAAGTCATTAATTGAAATAGAAAAGAAAATAACTGAGGAAGGATTATCATTTAAAAAAGAATCCTCTAAAAATGTAGAAGATTCAGAAGTAGAAAACTATTAATTTATTTAAAAAGGAATTATTATGTCATTTATTAATAAATCTGGAAAAACATCTTCATGAAGAAAAATGGTAATTCGACAACAAGTTAGTGATGTTTTTGCATATGGGCAAATAAAAACATCTATAACAAAAGCTAAAGAAACTAAAAAACATGTTGATAAATTAATTACTTTAGCTAAAAAAAATACGTTGGCGTCCGATCGAATAATTCGGGGTTTTTTGCTTAAAAATAAAAAGTTTAGTGTTGATAAATTATTAAAGAGAATTCATACAGTTGCTAAAAAATATGAAAACCGTAAAGGTGGTTATACACGAGTAATCAGATTTGATAATCATTTAGGTGATCAAACTAAGATAGCAATTATTCAATTAGTTTAATCTAGAATAACTAAATATATTAAATAATATATTTAGTATAATTACTTAAATATGAAGAAGTAATTTCTTCTTTTTTTTAATGGGTAATAAGATAAATATTAAATTAGTTTGTACAAACTGTAATAGCAGAAATTATCACATTAAAAAAAATAAAAATTCAACTAAAAGATTAAAATTAAGGAAGTATTGTCCTGTATGTAAAATGACAACAATACATGAAGAAACTTGATAAATATGGCATTTGATAAGACTAAACTAGAAGAATTGAATAAATTACAAAAAGAAAAAAAGAAAGAAAGAAAGAATCGTTTAATACTCTTAAAAAACGCCAAATCGCATGCGTGTGCAGAATATTCAAAATCGGTTGAGAATCTAAAAAAAGAATTTAAATCAAAAATTGATGCTGCAACAAGTGTTGATCAGAAAAAGGACTTACGTGGTCAATTATTAGATGAAATTTTTAAAGCAAAAATTTCACGTGATTATGAGATAGCAAAAAATCTATTAACTGAAAAGAAACAAAGGTTAGCAAAGATGAGAATTAATAAAGCAATTGCATTTAGAGAATACAACCATGAGTTGAATAATGCACGAACTTTGTATAAATCAAATTTATCAAAAATAATGACTGAAAGAAAAAATGTTCTAAATTCATTAAAAGAAAAGCAAAAATTGGATAAAAAAAGTGATAATGATGTTAAATCAATCAATAAAGAGTACTTATCAAAAATAAAAGAATTTGAAAGTCAAATTACACAAAATAAAATTTTGTTAGAAAATACCGAAATTCAATTAAAACTAAAAAGGGACATGCGATATGAATATGAGCTTGATAGAGTTTTTATAATTAAAAGATGATGATATGGGATTGGTAAAGAATTACAAAGAATGTCATGATCTTCTCGAAAAAAAACATTATTTAATTTTTCTTATGTTATTGTGATTGCACTATTTATTTCATTGCTATTTTTATTTTTAGATTTTATAATTACAAGAATTTAATTTACTGTTTTAACATTGGAGGAATATGAGCAAAAAAAATAATGATTTTTATCAATGATTTATAGTCACTGTTTCAGCTGGTAAAGAAAAGTCAATTATAGATTCATTAAAAGAAAAAATATTTAATTATGGTTATTCACATTTAGTAAAAGATTTCAAAGTTTTTTATGAAAATAAAGTTGCTGAAAAAATTTTTACAAAAACTGATCCAGATTTACCAAAATCTTTGAAGAATACAAAAACAACAAAATGGGAAACACTTCCTAATGGAAATTACAAGCAAATAAAAAGCAAAGTAGTAAATAGATTCCCAGGTTACGTTTTTGTCAATATGATAATGAATAAAGAAATTTGGTATTGTATAAGAAATACAAATGGTGTTTTAGGGTTTGTTGGTAGTTCTGGCAATGGTGCATTACCAATCCCGATTTCTATAGATGAGTATAATGTGCTTGCTCAGTATAATACCAAGCCTAATGTTTCTTCACCAGATGATGCAAAAATAGTAAATGATGATACTAGTAATGTTGTTTATGAAACAAACATTAAAGTTGGAGATTATGTTATTTTAAATAATGATAGTTTCAGTAATGAAAAAGGTAAAGTTAAATCATTGAATGTTAATTCAGGCATTGCAATTGTTCAAATTGATGCTTTTGGTAGAGAAATAGATGTTGAAGTACCTTTTTCAAAACTAGAGATAGATAATAAGTAATATTTTTAGTTATGTTTTTTTTTAAAAAAAGTAATATTTTAGATTTGGTTCAAAATAAAATTACAGATATTGTAAAAACTATTGTTGAATCATCATCTAAAAAAATTATTAATGTTGGTTCTATCCCAAATGTTATTATTGAGCGAAATAAAAATGTAAACTATGGTGATTTTTCAACAAATATCGCAATGTTGTTAGGGTTTCCACAAGAACAAACAATTAATATTGCAAAAGAAATAGTTGGCAATTTGAATAAGAAATATTTTGAAAAGATTTCAGTTTCACATCCAGGATTTATTAATTTCTCAATAGCAAATAAATTTTCCACTTCTATTCTTTTTGAAATCATCAAAAAAAGATCAAAATTTAATAAGAAAAAGAAAACAAAGTTAAATTATAACATTGAATTTGTTTCTGCCAATCCTACAGGATTATTGCATGTAGGTCATGCAAGGAATGCTGTTATCGGTGACATTTTAGCAACTATAATGCAGGATCGTGGGATAAATGTAACACGCGAATATTATATAAATGATGCGGGTAATCAAATTGATAAATTAGCCATAAGCGTCCTTATTAGGTATTTGCAACTTTTTGGGAAGAAAGTTGAATTATTTGAGGATTCATATCATGGCAATGAAATAAAGTTAGTAGCATCACATTTAAAAGAGAAATATGGGAATGAGTTTATTGATATTGAGTTTGATAATACAAATTTTTCTCCATCATTTCAAACTAATGCAAATAAAATAAAAAAATTTTCAATTGATTTTTTATTAGATAAAATTAAAAATTCATTAGATCAACTCGGAGTACGATTTGATGTTTTTTTTTCGGAATCAAATTTATATAAGTCCAACATAATTGATGAAATTATTAATAATTTTGGCAATTATATATATGAAAAAGATGGTGCTCTTTGGTTACGTACAACATTATTGAATGATGATAAAGATAGAGTGTTAAGAAAGTCAGATGGCACAAACACATATTTTCTACCAGATATTGCATATCATATTATTAAACTTTCTCGTGGGTATGATAAAATTTATGACATTTGGGGTGCAGACCATGCATCATATGCTGAGCGTATGAAGATTGCATTACAATTATTTGGTTACCATCACAAGAAATTGGAAATTTTATTGATGCAAATGGTCCGTTTAACAAAAAATGGTCAAGAATTTAAAATGTCAAAGAGATCTGGTAATTCTTTAACATTAAATGATGTTATACAAATTATTGGTAAAGACCAAACTAGATGACTTTTATCTTCTCAACCTTTAAGTAAGCATTTGGAAATTAATATTGATAATATCAATTTAAGAAATGAAAACAACCAATTATTTTATGTTCAATATGCTCATGCTAGAATATTTAAAATAATAAAAATGATTTCTTTTGACGTTCCTAAGAATTTCAATTTGTTAACACATAAATTTGAAAAGCAAATTATTTCTTTATTAAATATCTATGAAAGCACATTAGATAAAATAGTTCTCTCAAGTAATATAAACATCCTTAATATATATTTATTAAATTTATCTAGATTATTTCATTCATATTATTCTCAAGTAAGAATAATTGATAAGACAAATTTGGAATTAAGCAAACAAAGATATTGATTAATTTTTTGTGTGAAGCAAGTTATTGCTAATGGCCTAAGATTAATGTCAATAGAAGCAGCAGATTCAATATAGATCTAAATTAAATATTCAACTTTTTTTAAATAGAGTCCATTGGGAGAAACAATGGATTGTGATGATCCTTTTGATGGATTATTTAGTAGATTCTTTATGTCTTTTATTCCTTTTTTATTTTCATTTACATCTATTAGACTTCCAATAATCATTCTTACCATACTTCTTAAAAAACCTGTCCCCGATATTTCAATATTGACAATTGATTTAGACTTTCAAATAGATATTTTTTTTATAATGCGTACATTATTTTCAAGTGTTGATTTGCTAAATGAAAGAAAATTGTGTTTTCCCATGAATAGATTAGAAGCATCTTTTATTTTTTTTATATTAATTTCTTTATTGTAATTTAATAAATAATTGTCTTTGAATAAATCAAATGCACTCGTATTTATATAGTAAATATATGTTTTAGATTTAGCACTAGTTCGTGCATTAAATTTTTTGTCCACTACAAATATCTTATTTACTTTTATAGTTTTAGGGAAGTATCCATTTAGAGAATTAAATAACTGTAATTTATTTAAATGTATTTTTTTTTCATGAAAATTAAAAAATTGATGCAAAGCATGGACGCCCATATCTGTTCTTCCACTTCCAAAAATACAAATTTTTTCCCTATATATTTTTGATAATATTTTTTCAATCTCACCTTGTACAGTGTAAGCATTTAATTGTTTTGCTCAACCATGAAATTTGCTTCCATCATAACTAATATCAATTAAGTAATTCATTAATTAATTATCAAAAATTCAATTGGTGTAAATCCATAAAATATTTTTTTCGAAATTATAAAAACAATAATTAGCCCTAATAAAATTGAAAATAAAAATGAAAATGTTATATCTTTATGAGAAACTTTTGTTTGTTGGTAATATGTTCTTTCTGAATGTGGTTTATACCCTCTTGTTTCCATTGTATTAGATAAATCATCAGCTTTGTAAAATGCTAATGAAAACATTGGAATTATCAAACAAATTAAAGATTTAAATTTATCTTTAACATTCCCATTTCTAAAATCAACCCCACGTGATGCTTGGGCTCGTAAGATCATATTTGATTCTTGAATCAAGCTTGGAACAAATCGTATAGCAATAGATAATATCATTGAAATTTCATTAACAGGTACTTTCAAGTATTTTAGTGGATAAAGTATATCTTCAAGCGCGATTATTATCATTGAATTATTTGTTGTTGATATAAAAATAGTTACTGTTGTAATCATTAAAAAAATTTTTGTACTTATTATCAAACTTTTAAAGATTACATTTGGTGATAATGTGTATCAATAAGAAGTATATCATATATATACTTCCATTTTATTTGGCAGTGAGCAAGAAATATATTTTAAGTCATCAGTAGTTGGTTTAGTAAGTTGGATATTTTTAATAACATCCCCGCCTCATAAATCACTTATGAAAAAACATGTTTTATCATAGTTTCTTATTTCACTTTTATGTTTCTCTAATAATGATTTAAAATTGCCAAAAAGTATATCATTTTCAAATATACTAATATTTGAAAAGACAGGTTGCTTATAGCATAATCAATTTATCAAAAAGAGTATGATAAACATAAAAAAACAAGTTGCTAATATTGAAAAAAATGTTCTAAAGGATATTTTTGATAAAAGACACATTAAAAAAATTAATGCAACTACAAAAAATTGAGAAGAATACGTGTTGGCACAGAAAATAAAAATTATCAATATAAACGTTAGTAGCAATTTAAGCATAGGATTCAATCTATGCAAAAAACTATTTTTTTCAACATATAGATTATAACTAGGCATAGTTTCCTTTTATAATTTTTGATATACAATCGGCCAATTCATTAATTGTCTTCGGTTTCATATCATACAATTTTGCAAATTTGTTTTCTTTATTACACAATTCATTAATTGTAACAAATATTTTTGGCAACATAATAGTTGTATTTTTTAAAAGTTCTTTATCTTTAAAGATATTATATGGTTCATCTATTTTTTCTATTTTATTATTTTTAATAAAAATTACTTTATCTGCAAGTTCAAGTACATGGTCCATATCATGTGTAATGACAAATATTGTTTTATTTTTTGCTTTTAATTGTTTTATTGTTTGTAACATTTCTTTTGTACCTAGCGGGTCCAATCCTGCTGTTGGTTCATCGAATATTAAAATTTCAGGATTAAATGAAAGTATCCCGGCAATAGCAACTCTTCTTTTTTGCCCTCCAGATATTTCGAATGGGCTATTTCCAAATAGTTTTTTATTGATCCCCATTCTTTCTAGTGCAATAGTTGCTAATTCTCTTGCCATTGTTTTTTTTATCCCTAAGTTTAATGGACCAAACATCACATCTTTTAAAATAGTATCCTTAAATAATTGGTATTCAGGGAATTGAAAAACCATTCCAACATTTTTTCGTAGTTTTTTAAACTTACTGATTCTCCATTTTTTGCCAATAATTTTGCTATCTAGGATAAAAATATTTCCATATTTAGATTTAATAATTCCATTGAAATGGCTAACCAATGTTGATTTACCTGTGCCGGAATCTCCAACTATGAAATAAATTTTATTTTTTTCAAATTCTACAGAGGTTTCATTTAAAATTAGTGTTTTATTGTAATTATGTTCATTTAATACAATTTTTAGATTATCTAGTTTAATAGCTAAATTATCATTAAGTTTATAATTTAATGCATTTTTTTTGTCCATAGGTGCTGTAGCTAAGTTATTTATTTTTCTCATATTTACAAATATTTTTAATCATTTCAGCTTGATTTAGTGTTACATTTATTCCTATTGTTTTATTTAGTTGTCTTGATAATTGGACTACGTATGGAGCATCTAGTTTGTTTTTTCGTAAAAAATTTTCATCATTAAAAATCGTTTCAGGTTTATCATATTTTTCTATAGAACCATTATTAATCACCATAACTTTATCTGCATTGATAATTTCTTCAACATCATGAGTTATTGAAATAATAGTTTTGTTAAGTTTTGATTTTAAGAATAAAATCAATTTCTTTAATTCAATTTTTGAAGTCGGATCAAGCATTGATGTTGATTCGTCAAAAATAATAACTTTTGGGTTTGTGGCTAAAATTGAAGCAATAGCAACTTTTTGTTTTTGCCCACCAGAAAGCTTTGATGCATCCTTTTTTAATAAATCTTCAATATTAACTATCTTTGCAACAACTTTGATTATTTCCCGCATATATGAAGCATCTATTTGTTTATTTTCAAGACCAAAAGCTATGTCATTCTCGCTTGTCAAGCCAATAAATTGATTATCTGGATTTTGAAAAATAATTCCTACATTTTCTCTTACAAAAGTTAGATTATTAGTATTTAAAATTTTATCATTGATGAATATTGAACCAGAATGTGGCTTTAATAATCCAACAATCAATTTACTAATGGTAGATTTTCCACTTCCATTTCCTCCAACAATACAAACATATTCGCCTTGTTCAATCTCAAAGCTTATATTATTAATAGTTGGATTACCTTCATTTTCATTTTTGTAAGAAAATGATACATTCTTGAATTTAACTGCTATCGGTTTTGTCATATTCTTCTATGTTATGGCGTGCTTATTTTGCAATCTTATTTTATGAATTATTTTATCTTTAAAATGATTATATTTATATAGTAATTATAGTAATGGTAAATCAAAGAGTATTGTTAGCAATTATAGATGGGTTGGGCGTTTCAAAAACTCATATAGGTAATGCATGATATTTGTCAAACCATCCTAATTTAGATTTTTTGTTACAAAAATATCCACATAGTTTAATCAATGCATCTGGAAAATATGTTGGATTGCCAATAAATCAAATGGGAAATAGCGAAGTTGGTCATTTAAATATAGGTGCAGGCAGAATTGTTTATACAGGACTTAGCATAATTGACAATTCATTAAAAAACAATAAATTTTATAAAAATCAAAATTTAGATGCTTTAGTTAATGAGATTAAAAGACGAAAGTGTTCACTTCATTTAATTTGCTTAGTATCAAAAGGAGGTGTACACAGCAGTTATAATCACATAGTTAAAATGTTATTTTTCTTCAACAAGAAAAAAATTAGACCAGTCATTCATATAATTTCTGATGGTAGGGATACTGATCCTAAGTCATTTATCAACTTACTAGATTCATTTTTATTAGTTTGTAAAAAATACAATGCAAGAATATCGACTATTTCAGGACGATTTTTTGCAATGGATCGAGATCAGCGCTGAGAACGAACAGAATTAGCTTACTTAAATATGCTTGGTTATAGTAGTCGTAAATTTATAGATTTAAAACAATTTGTCAAAGAACAATATAAAAGAAATATTACAGATGAATTTATTGAGCCAGCGTGCTGAGTTCAGAAAGATGGAAAAATTTTATCAATTAAAAATAATGATGTTATATTTACAATTAATTTCCGTTCAGATCGAATGCGTCAACTTTGTCATTGTTTTAAAAAATCGAAGTTGTATAATTTTGTTCCAAAAAGAAAGATCAATAATATCTATTTATCAACAATAACTAAGTATGATGGCATTGATTGTGATAATGTAATTTTTCCAAAACTTCAATTTAAAAATGTGTTAGGTGATATTTTGGAAAAAAACAATTTGTCTCAATTAAGAATATCTGAAACAGAAAAATATGCACATGTTACATATTTTTTTGATGGTGGAATAAATAAGCAATACAAAAATGAAAAAAAGATTTTAATCCCAAGTCCAAAAGTCAAGACATATGATTTAATGCCTGAAATGTCAGCTAGCAAAATTACAAAATATATTAAAGCTAACATTAAAAAATTTGATTTTATCTTAGTTAACTATGCGAATTGTGATATGGTTGGTCATACAGGTGTGTTGAAAGCCACAATTAGGGCTATAGAATGTGTTGATAGGCAGATAGGCGAATTATATAAAGTATGTAAAAAAAATAATTTTACTTTATTTGTAACAAGCGACCACGGGAATGCAGAAAAAATGTTAGATATTGATGGGAGTATTGTTACAAGTCATACAAATAATCAAGTTTTTTTGATAATATCAGATAAAAAAATAAAAATCTTAAGTGGAGGAAAATTATCTAATATCTCTCCAACAATATTATCATACATGGGTTTAAAGATTCCAAAGGAAATGAGTGAGAATTCTTTAATAAAAAAATAAACTAATAATGAAAATAATAAGAATTAAAAAGAATGATGAAAATATAAGATTAGATAATTTTTTAATTAAATGTTTCCCTACTATAAAAAAAAATAATTTGTATAAATTTTTCCGTAAAAAAAAAATTAAAGTAAATGGTAAAAAAGTTAATTTTAAATATTTAACTAAAAATGGTGATGTTGTGCAACTTTTTGCAGATTTTGGTGTTGTTCACAAAAAAAATACTTTTCCATTAAAAAAAGAATTTAATGTGATATATGAAGATAAAAATGTTTTAATTGTTGACAAACCAAAAGGTTTGGTTGTTCATTCTGATTTTTTTGAATCGGAAAATTCATTAATTAAACAAGCTATCTCTTATTTAATTGCTGAAAAGGAATATGATCCAGAAAATGAAAATATTTTTGTTCCAAGTTTAGTTAATAGAATTGATCGAAATACTGGGGGCCTAGTAATCATTGCAAAGAACCATGAAACATTGCAAATTTTAAATGAAAAAATCAAGAATCACGAGATTCAAAAAGAATATATTTGTAAAGTTCATGGAATAGTTGATCCTAAAAGAAAGATTGTCACTTCATATTTGACAAAAAATCAAAAACATAATATCGTTAAAATAACGAACAAACCAATTAATCTTAATTCAAAAAAAATTATTACATCATATGAAGTGATTAGTCATGATTCTGTTTCGTCAATATTAAAAGTAAATTTAGTCACTGGAAGGACTCACCAAATAAGAGCTCATTTGAATTTTTTAGGTTATCCGCTTTATGGAGAACATAAATATACACAAAAAGAATATAAAGATAAATTAAAGTTTCAATCATTATGTGCATATAGCATAGCTTTCAAATTTAAAAATAACTCTGGTATTTTAAGTTATTTAAGAGGTAAAACAATAAAATTATCAACAAAAGATATTTATAAATATTTATAATTTTTTTATGTTTCAGTACTTTAAATTTTTAACAAATTTTTTTGTAAAAAGAGTACCATTATGGATTTCAATATTTTTGTATTGATTTTTCATTGTTGTTATTTTGTTTATTGTACCCATTTCAATAAAAATTAATCCACTCGAAATTTGAACATCAGAACAATATAATGTAAAATCACCATTTATTACTATTGCATCTTCAATAGCTGCAATGATAGTTATTTTTATTTTTAAAGAGCCTATTGATGATGGATCTGAATTAATTGTTTCATCAAAGTACTTGTCTAGACAAAAAATTATTTTTATAAAGTTTTTATGAATGATGATAATTTCATTTTCAATTAGTTTTATATCATCAATACTTTCACTACTTACTTTATTTCTTGGCAATTATGATGCGTCTAATAACCCAAGCGGAATACAATATGGATTAGTTCCATTGTTGTTTTGCTCAATTTTTGTTGCAACTATAGTAATTCTTTTGCTTTTTTCATCAATCGCTGTTTTAATTAGTTTATTTGCAAGTAAAATCCATATTGCTGTTATTATAGTTGGTTCAGCAATTATCTTTGATGTTTTAAATATTATTTCACCATATGTGCTTACAACATTAAATAATTCTGTTTTAGATAGAGAAGGGTTTAAAATAAATTCATTTTTGGTACAAAAGACAAATAATAGGTGAAATTCTTTTGCTTATATTAATAATGATTTGCAAAATGATTTATATTATGAATATTTAAAATATGATCAAAATCCTAATGCAATTTATCACTATTTGAACATAAATGGTCAGTTATCATATTTGTATAATTCATGCAATTTAGTTAACTCAGAAAATGTTTCTGCAATAACACCATTTGGTTCAAGTGCCATTTATAGAACTACAATTAAAAATAAAAATTCTATTTTCATTAACTATTTGAACGATTATTTTTTGTCAGGTGAAAGAAAAAAAAATATTTTTCCGATGCTTTTTTTTATGCATGGTAGTATATTTAATGATACAGATATTGACACTTACAAACCAAAAGATACCAAATCAATATTGTTAGTTACATTAGGCAACAGTCTCTCAACAAATAGTAAATTAGATTTATTTGGTTGTAAATTTAATACTGCATATATTTCAAATTCTAAAAATTTTTTGTTTAATGAAAAAATTTCTATTCCATCTATTTTTATTTCCCAATCTGAATTAGAAGACACTAATAAAAATTATGATAAATTCAACACAGATGTTTATGAAAATATAACAAAGGCTTTATTAGTGGAACCTATTTATAGAAAGATTCTTAATTTTACTAATGATAATAGTAAATCGATTATGACATCATATATAAATTTGTGTAACACATTTATGCAAAATAAAAAAAAAGAGTATGGTTTTCAATTGGATGATATTACAAATTTAAATATTTCATTTGCAAAAATTGAATATGCGATTTTTAAGCATTTTCTTTCAATTTATTGAAATGACCTAATACCAAAATATCTTGATGCACATAATATAAGATTCATTGACTGAATAAAATATGATGAATCAAAATATACACATATAGCAAATAGTATTTCAGAGGAATTTGAAATTTCAAATCCGATTTCACATAAAGAAACTACTGAAAAAATAAAAATTAATATGTCATTATTATTTAGATATATGTTGGCATATTGTTCTTTAAGTGAAATAAATTCAACGTATAAATCAAATTGACATTTTGGTTTTTCAGGTGAAGGCTTAAAGATTGATGGGACACCAAATTTCTCTGATAACATGAAAGCAAGTGATCATGTGTTTTCATTGCCAGTCTCTACATATTCATTAACAAGCAATAATATATCAACAATTTATCTAGATAAAGTTTATGTTTATTCTGAAACAAAATATATATCAAATATTTCCATAGTGATAATTTGAATTTTTATATCTTTTTTATTAATGCATATTTCTTGCATTTTGCAATATAAGCAAGATATTTACTAAATTAATTTATTTGTTTTCCTTCAAGTGAAAATGAATTAGCAGTTAATATTTTTACTTTAACTGTTTCGCCAGTTTTGCCTGTCCCATCAAAATTAACAACTTTTGATTGCTCTGAATAACCTGTAAGTTTTGATTTATTTGTTTTTGAATACCCATCTATTAATACTTCTACTACTTTATTTAAGTATTTTTTATTGTTTTGTTTAGCATATTTTTTTACAATCTTGTTTAATTTTTTTAATCTATTTTCTTTTTCTTTTAATGGTGTATGGTCAGTAATGGAAGAAGCAACTGTTCCATTCCTTTTTGAAAATATAAAAGTGTAAGCATTATCAAATTTAATTTTTTTATATAGGTTGATTGTTTTTTGAAATTCTTTTTTTGTTTCATTTGGAAAACCAACAATTATATCTGTAGTTATTGATATATTTGGGACCTGTTTTCTTATAAATTTGATAAGTTTTAAATATTCCTCTACTTTTATTTTTCGGTTCATTTTCTTTAAAATATTATTGCTGCCTGATTGTATTGGGATATGAAGCGACGGCATAATATTTTTATGAATTTTCATTGCATTAATAACTTTTAAATCAAAATTTCATGGATTTGATGTTAGAAACCTTATTCTCTTAATTTTTAATTTTGCTACATCATTTAATAAATCATGAAATAAGTAATGATTTTTTTTGTTCTCCATTCCATAATCATTAACATTTTGTCCTATTAATGTTATTTCTGAGTACCCTTTTTTTATTAAAGATTTTATTTCACTTAATATGTCATTTTTGTTTCTAGATATAGCCTGTCCTCTTGTAAAAGGCACAATACAATATGTGCAAAAATTATTACAGCCATCCATTATTTTTACAAAAGCTTTGTGGTTTGTTGAAAATTTTCTTTCACATAATTTATAATGGTTTAATTTTTTGGTTTTAATATCAACTATTCTTAATTTGTCATGATAAACACTATATAAGATAGATGGCAAGCAATCAATGTTATGGGTGCCAAAAATAAAATCAACATTTTTGTTGCCAAATATTTTTTTGTACATTAATTCATCTTGTGGGATGCATCCACAGATGCCAAGATGAAAATTATTATTTTTAGATCTTTGTTTATTTAATAAACCTATTTCGCCAAGTACTTTTTTTTCTGAATTTTCTCTAATTGCACATGTGTTTAGTATTACTAAATCTGCTTGTTCTATGGCTTCTGATTCACAAAATCCTAATTTGATTAAAATTTTTTTTATTTCTTCTGTATCTATTACGTTTGCTTGGCAGCCATAAGTTCTTATGAAGAATTTATAATTGGCATATTGTTTTAACAATAATTTTTTATCAAGTTTAAATTCTTTTCATTTTATATTAATATTTTTTGCTCGAAAAGCTTGCTTTTTTAAATCTGGCTCAGATATTATTTTTGTATTATTTGTTTTTTGTAGGAATCTCATCAAAATCAAATATATTAATTAATATATAATACATTAATACATAAATGTTTGTCTAGTTGTTATATTTTTATGAAAAAATGTAATTTGCTTTTAAATATTGTTGGATTTTCTTTAATAGCTGTTCCATTGTTTTTATCTACTTCAAGTTGTAGTATTGTAAAGTATGGATACTTTAGAGAATTAGATTTTAGTGGCGTTAAACCTAAATCTGTTGTTGATTTAAAAATTCCTAATTTTAGCATTGAGAAAATACTAAATGGAACAAAAAACTTTCATAGTGGTAATTATGCTTTGATTTTTGGCTGTGAAGCCATAAAATCTAGTAATTTATTTTTTACAGGACCAAGCAGTGGAAAATATCATGATTATTCTGACGAAGCCCAATTTAGTAATGGTGTATTGTCAAAAAATTTTGATGAATTAAAAAACTATCAATCACAAGTTGATTTTGGAATTCTTTGCATATTTGATTTTATAAAAGAAGAAGATGTAAAAAATTTACCAACAACTAATAGTTATCATGGTGATCGTGGTGTGCCCTATTCACAAGTATGAACTTCAGAAGACGAAGAATTTGTAAATAAAGAGCCAATAAAATCATTACATCCAAATTGGAAGGACATTGTTAAAAAAGATAAATTTATAAGAGAAGATTCATCTGCAAATAATATGCGTTCGGTTATTGAATATATAAAAACTTTGTTTTCTTCTGACATTTTTAAGTTAAGCAATAGTTCATCAGCAGATGAAGCAAATTTTCCATATGCTATGGTTTGGAAAGATGGTATCCCACAAAAATCATATTTTTCAACTTATAAAAATTATGATGATTTAGTTAATAAATTAATTATTAATCTTTGATTAGAGAAGAAATAATCATTTTTTTAATCATTTTCATTAAAATTTGTTACAACTCATTGAATATCATTATCATCATCACACTTGTTTAAAAAAACTGATAATTTATCCTTTATTTCTGTACTGATTTTATTAATTGGTTGAAGAGGGAATAGTTTTTGTTCAAAACTAGATATTTCGATTTTATTTTTTTTTAATTCATCAATTATTTTATTTATATCCTCATCTGATGTATATATTTCATGTTGATCATTTTTTTCTACTATATCGATAATATTAAATGGGAGAGTTACTTCAATTATTTTATCCATGTTAGCATTATTGAAAGGCACATAGATTATTGACTTTTTTTCAAAAAAAATTTTTAAACTATTTTGTTTTGCTAGTTTGGCACCTAATTTGTTTAAGTAGCTTTTTACATTAGAAATAGTTCTATTAACATTATCTGTGATGGCATTAATTATAATTTGTATGCCTTCAGGCCCATATGCTTCATATTCAAGTACATGAATATTTTCACTATCTATGGCAGCACCATTTATGTTTTTGTTGATAGATTCTTTTGATAAATTATTTTGTAATGCTTTTAATATTGCAGATTTAAGTCTTGGATTTGCTTCAACATTAGTGCCACCAACTTTAACAGCAGCTTTTATTTCACGTGCGAGTTTTTGTCATATTTTGGCTTGATTTTGTTGTTTTTTATTTGTTTGAGCTGAGATTAAGTGTTTTCTAGGCATATTATTTTTTGTTTTTTACTAAATTGCTTTTTTATGGTGCTCAGAGAGGGACTTGAACCCTCAAGATATTGCTATCGGTAGATTTTGAGTCTACTGCGTTTGCCAGTTTCACCACCTGAGCATTTTATTTCATTAATTTTATAATTTATGTATGTTTATGGTTAAAAAACATTATTGCTTAAATTTTATAGTTTATGTTGAGTAAAGAAAAAAGAATAAAAATTAAATCGGAAATCAAGAATGGTAGATTAATACTAGATAATTCATTAGGATTAAATAGTGAGGCTATATTATTTATAAAACCGAATAGAGGTTATAAAGTCCCAGCATCAATAAATGATATAATTGTCAAGAATTGCAAAATTAAAGTTTATAACCGATATACTGGGAAATTGGTCATTTATGATTATGGTAAAGAGATTTTTGTTTCTTCTAACTGTACAAAAAATGATTCATTACAAATTAAAACATTTGATGCAGTAAATTCTTTTGTTTTTAAAAAAAATATTTTGCTTGATAATGAATTTAAGGAGAATCTTAATCAAACATTTTTAAACAAATATAAGAAATTAAAATTGGATTCATTGACAGCAATCTATTTTGACATCCAATTTAATTTAGAAAAGTTAAATATGCCAGTTACAAAAGCAACAATTGATGAGTTAATAGTGTTGAAGTATTTAATAACAAGAAGAACACAAAGAAATGATACAAAGCGTATATTATTTGTTGCGTTAGTTTCACCATTTTGTTCATTTTTTGTATCATTATTAACATCAACATTAATGTTATTGTTGCATAAATAAATTTTTTTGATTAATTAATTCAATATAAAGATATTTAAATTTTTTAATAGTTTTTTTTACACTCATAATTCCAACACTTTCACCTTTATAATATAAATGACATTTTTTATTAACTCCATAAAATCCAATATCAGCTTTTTTTACTTCATTTAATCCATTAACAACACACCCCATAAGAGCTACTTTTATTAGATTAGATGGATTTTTATCCAAAATTTTCTTTATCTTTTTTAATATTTTTTTAAGATTAATTTTGCATCTCCCACAAGTAGGGCACGAAATATAATTTGTTAATTTTTGTTTTATTCCACATTCGTGAAGAATTTTTTTTGCAATAGTGGGTTCAATTGTCGGATCATCTGTTATAGAAATTCTAAAAGTATTTATAGCCTTTTTCATTACTAATTCTTTCACAAGCAGTGTTGTCCTTATTGTTGCAGTTGTGATATCACCAGCCTCTGTTATGCCTACATGTATTGGATAATTAAATAATTTGCTTGCCAAGAGTGAAAGATTAATTGTTTTTTCAACAGAAGTTGATTTCAAACTTAGAACTAAGTTAAAAAAATTATTTTTTTCACAGATAAGAATGTATTTTTTTAAAAAATTAATTATTTGATTATCAGTCTCAATATCATTTTTTAGTGAACCAGTATTTATTCCAAGTCTTATTGCTACTTTATATTTTTTTGCAGTTTCTAAGATTTTTATAAATCATTTTTGATCTGTTATGTTTGTTGGGTTTATTCTTATTCCTTTTGCACCTGCCTCGATAGCAGCTATAGCTAATTTTGGATTATATTGTATATCTGCTATTATTGGACATGGAGAATTTGTAACAATTTTTTTTAATGACTTTACATCTTTAAAATTATCAATAGATACTCTTACTAATTTGCAACCAAGTTTAAATAATGTTTTTATTTGTGCTAAATTTTTTTTTGTTTTTGAAGTTTTAATATTGGTCATTGATTGAATGACAATATCATCTTCTTTACCTATAACTATATCTCCAACTTTTACAATTCGTTTTTTCACTATATTAATTTTCTTTCTTTCAAGAATGAATTTACAAGATTATTGATTTTTTCACAATTTTCAAGAGATAATGCTTTGCTAGCTAATTCTTTACAATCAGATGATTTAATATTATTTACAATTTGTCTAATTTTTTTAATTTTTGTAGGATGCACACTTAAGGAATTTATTCCTAAACCAATTAATAAAGGGGTTGATGTAATATCTGAAGCCATTTCCCCACACATTCCAACCCATTTGTTATTCAACTTTGCACCATCAATTGTTGATTTTATTAATTTTAGAATTGCAGGATTATTTGGTTGGTATAGATAATTACATGATTTATTTAATCTATCGGCAGCAAATGTGTATTGTATTAGGTCATTTGTGCCAATTGAAAAAAAATCGCTATATTTAGAAAATTTATCTGCAATTATGGCAGAAGAAGGAATTTCTACCATCATACCTATTTGGATATTTTTTGCAACTGGAATATTTTCTTTTCTCAATTCATTAAAAATTGTTTCAGTATATTGTTTTGATTCAACAAATTCACTTATGTTTGCTATCATTGGGAACATTATTGCTAATTTTCCGTAAACACTTGCTCTTCCTAAAGCTCGCAATTGCGTTCTGAAGATTTTTTTATTTTTTAAAAGGAATCTAATTGCTCTAAAACCTAAAAATGGGTTTTCTTCATTATCGAAATGAAAGTATGGCAATTTTTTATCACCACCTATATCTAATGTTCTAATAACAACAAGTTTATTTTTCATGTATTGTAAAACTTTTTTGTAGTACTGAAATTGGTAGTCTTCTGAAGGTCAATTATTGCTCTCGATATACAAAAATTCGCTTCTACACAAACCAACACCATCAAATTTAACATTTTTAATATTGAGTAAATCTTTTTCTGAATTAATATTAATCTCAATATTTATAGATTTTCCATCTATAGTTTTTGTTTCAGCAAAAGCATATTTTTCTTCTTGTTCTTTTAACTCTTTATTATGTTTCAATAAATTAAATATGGTTTTGTTATCAAGATTAATTTCAATTTCACCAGTATATCCATTCATGAATATATTTTTGATATTAGTAGATTTAGTAATGTTTTTAATGCCAAAAATACAAGGTATACCTAAATTTTTAATTAAGATTGCTGCATGCGAAGTGTTAGAACCAAATTCAGCTATAACCCCTTTAATATGCTTATTATTTACTATATTAATACTTATACTTGGAGTTAATTCATTGCATACAAAGATAACATCTTTGTTTAAAATATTTTTTTTAATATTATTAGGTTTTAAGATATTTGTAATAATTCTTTCTTTTATGTCATTAAAATCAGCTATTTTGTTTTTAATGTAGTCATTTTTTATTTGTTTAAATTTTATTATTAACTCATTAAAAGTTTTATTAATGATTTCTATTAAGTCAATTTCTTTTTTGCATGCGTTTATACTAGAAATTATTTTTTCTTTAATGTTGGGATCATTAATCATTAAGATGTGTGTCTTAAAAATTTCAATTTCCTTTGGTGATAATTTGTTTTTCAATTTAACAATATCATTTTGGATTTGTTTAATAGTTTTTTCAATTGCTAAATTAAATATTTTTATTGATTTTTTTTTATCTTTGAATTTTAATTTTGTGTTTAACCAGTTTTTAGTATAAGTTAATGGCTTGCCAAAGGCAAAACCTTCAGAAATGCTTGTGCCTTTAAATTTTTGGTTCATAATAATACACTTGTCTGTAAAAGTTATTTATATAATAAAAAGATTGATTTATATAGTTTAAATTATGCGCCTTTAGCTCAATTGAATAGAGCTTTTGACTTCGGATCAAATGGTTAGGGGTTTGAGTCCCTTAAGGCGCGCCATTATCAAAATAAAATTAATAGATTGAATATTATTTAGTTAGAATTGCCAAATTTTATGTGCAATTCATCTAATATTTCTTTATCAACAAGTGATGGTGAATCCATCATACTATCATATCCTTGGCTATCTTTTGGAAAAGCTATAACATCACGTATTGATTTACTATATGTTAATAGCATTAATAATCTATCTAATCCTATGGCTATTCCACCATGTGGCGGGACACCATATTTGAATGCTTCTATAATAAATCCAAATTTTGACTTAATTTGTTCAGTAGTTAAATTTAGTGTTTCAAGCATTTTACTTTGTATCTCAGGATTTGATATTCGAATACTTCCTCCACCTATTTCAAAACCATTTAGAACGATATCATATGCTCTAGCTTTGGCTTCAGATTTTTTATTTCAGAAATTATTTTGATATTCCTCTTGAGGTGACGTAAATGGATGATGTGCAGCAACAAATTTTTTTTCTGTTTCACTATATTCATACAATGGTCAATTTATGATTCAACAAAAGCATCATTTATTTTTATCTTTTAAATTTAGCATTTCAGCTAAAATATTTCTTATAGCTCCTAATGATTTATTCACAACATTTAGGTTATCAGCTATTAAAAAAATTGAACCAGAATTTATCTTATGTTCTTTGAATATAGACAAAATTATTTCATGTTCAATTATTTTTTTTAATTGCCCATTAAGCTCATTATTTTCTAATGTGAAATAAATTAAGTCAACAGCTCCATTATCTTTTGCATATTTGCGAAGCAAATTTATTTGATTGTTATTAAGTATTTTGTTACAGATTATGTATTTTATGGATTTTTTTTGTTCTATGGATGATTTGAAAATATTACATTTTGACTTTTTGAAAAAATTTGTACCATCGTTTAAAAATAAATCAAATCTCAAATCGGGTTTATCACTACCATATTTATTCATTGATTCAAAATAATCAATTTCAGGGAAAGGGGTATTTAATTCTTTGTTTAAAACTTTTTTGAAAATAGTAGAAAAAAGTTTCTCAATTAATCTTTTAATTTCATGTTCATTTGTAAAAGAAATTTCTAAATCTAATTGGGTAAATTCTGGTTGTCTATCAATCCTTAAGTCTTCATCTCTAAAACACCTTGCTATCTGAAAATATTTAAGAAAACCAGATATCATTAATAATTGCTTATAAATTTGCGGTGATTGTGTTAAGGCATAAAAGCTATTTGTTTTAATTCTTGACGGAACCAAATAGTCTCTTGCTCCTTCTGGAGTTGATTTAGATAAATATGGTGTTTCAATTTCGATAAAATCATTTTCAATTAAAAATGAACGGATGATATTGTTGATCTTACTTCTCAACAATAAATTATTTTGTAATATTGGTTTTTTTAAATCTAAGTATCTATACTTTAAGCGTAAGTTTTCATTTGTTGTAATGCTGTCAGAAAATGAAATAGGAAGGGGAAGCGATTTCGAATATATATTAAAATTTTCAATTTTAATTTCAATATCACCATTTTTTATATTATGATTCTTATTTTTCCTTTCTTGAATTTTGCCATTTAAACCAATAACATAATTAGTTGAAATATTATTTATCTTATTAAACATTTTGTTGTTTTGTTCAACTACAGCTTGAACAAAACCTGTTCTGTCATATACATCAATAAAAATCAATGAACCGAGTTTCCTAATTGTTTTGACTCATCCATTAACTTCAATGTCTTGATTTATATATTTTTTTGTTACTTCACCACAAGTTAGTTTTTTCATACTTATTTATTTAAAAATTTTAATAAATTATTGGTGTCAATTGTTTTTTGGATTAATGTTTTTTGGTTTTTAATTGTTATTGTTTTGTTTTTAAATTCATTCTGACCAATTATTATGACATATTCAGCATTCAATTTTGTAGCCAAACTAAAATGGTTTTTAATTTTTATTGAGTTAAAATTGCATATTGTTTTAAAATTTGATTTTCTTAATATGTTGCTAACAAAAAGCGAATATGAGTTATATTTATTATCTAAAGTTCCTATGATGATATTTGGATTAGTATCAGGTGACAAATTATTATTTTCTACATTTAATGCTAGTAATAATCTTTCTATCCCAATTGCAAAGCCTATGCACTCAACATTTTTACCACCAAGTTCAGAGACTAGATTTACATATTTCCCACCACCAATTATTGTTGGTTGACCTGCTAAAATATCTAAGTTACTAATTACTTCAAAAACTAAACCGGAATAATAATCTAATCCTCTTACAATATTTTTATTTATTACGTAATTAATTTTAAACTTATTTAGCATATCCAAAATATTTTCAAAATATTTTTTTTCTCCATTAGATAAAAAATTGTCAATTTTTGGGGCATTAATTACAACTGTTTTTTTGCTTTCATCATTATCGTCCAATATTCTTAATGGATTAATGTCAATTCGTTTCTTTGATTCCGATGATAAATCTTTTTCATATTTATGAAAATAATTTGATAATTCATTAATTCATTTTTTTCTTGAACTAAGGCTACCAATATTATTTAAATTTAATTTTGCTTTTTTAATCTTTAATTTATTTAGTATATCATCAACAAGAATTAGCAGTTCAATTTCATCATATAAACTACTTGTATTAATTACCTCAACTCCAAATTGATGAAATTGTCTTAATCTTCCACTTTGAGGTCTTTCATATCTGAACATTGGTTCTAGATATGATAATTTTAGAGGGGAGGGATATTTATCAATTAATTTATTTTCAATCACTGCTCGAATTACAGGTGCTGTCCCTTCAGGACGCAATGCCATTTCCCTTCCTGACTTATCTTGAAAATCATAAAATTCTTTTGTTACTATATTTGATTCTTCTCCAACAGACCGAATAAATAGATTTTTATTTTCAAAAATTGGAGTTTTAATTTGCTTGAATCCATATAAGGAAGATGTGTTTTGTAAAAATGAACATAATGAATTAAATTTATCTATGTTTTCATAAAATAAATCTTGAGTTCCTCTAGGTTTTGTATATTTGGGATTCATAGTTATAGTAAATTATAATTAATTTATTTAGTTGAATATTTCATTAATAAACAATCCATTTTTCCATCATAATAATTTTTTATTTTATTAACTGTTATAAAATTTAAGTTTTTGTAAAATTTTATGGCAGACATGTTATCCACACCAACTTCAGCAAAAATATTTAATTTTTTTGAAAATAAATAATTAATAAGCATTGTGCCATATCCATGACGTTTATATTCTTTATCAATTGCTATTTTGTAAATGTCAATGTGGTCAATTAATATATAGCTTATTAAAAAACCAACTATTTTTTTATCCAGTAAAATTTTAACAAAAACGCAATTTTTGTCATAAATTAACTTCTTTAAATAATTAATTCCGAATAATGAATTGTTATGAAAATATATTAATGAAATTTTGTGAATATCATTAATCTCATTAATTTTTACTTTACTTATACTTACTTTATTCATCACTATATTCCTTTTAAGTAAAGTGGTTTTAGTTTTTTGAGATTAATATTTTCTTCAAAATATTCTATTTTTTCTAATATATTTGTCTTGTAATCAAGATCTTGATAATCTTTGTAAATTTTAAATCTCTTGTACTTTTTTATAAATGTGTTTAAGTAGTTTGAATTTATTAGACTTGGTTTATGGATTTCTTTGTAATTTTTGTATACTGCCACATAAAATTTATTACTTTTTGCATTTATTAGACTTATACCAGTTCCACTTTTCAATTGAAAAAGTAATGAATTCATGGTGTACACTTTTATTTTTTCAACAAGTCCTCACAGTTTAGCAACAATATACCCCATTCTGCAACCATTAAACGATCCAGGCCCTAATAAAAAATAAATCTTATTTATATTTTTTTTGCTAAGTTTCTTTGACTTCAATAAATAATCAATTTTTTCAATTAGAATATCAGTTGTGTTTTTAAAAGTTATTTCTTGTGAAAAACAAATTATTTTATTTGATGAAATAATTGATATTACACATCATGCTTGGGTTGTATCGATAAAAAGAATCATATTAATTATCTTCTCAATTTATTTAGTAGATCAGTAAAAGTTTGGTCAAGTTTAATTTTAAACTTCAATAGTTTGTTAGTTATTGGATGCTTAAATTGTAATCAATGTGAAGTAAGAAATTGACCATAATTTTTGTATCCATCATCATGCCCATATAAAGAATCATTGAAGATGGGATGATTAATGTAACTTAAATGAGTTCGTATTTGGTGAGTTCTCCCTGTCAATAATTCGCATTCCACATAGCATGAATCTTTGAAATGCTCAATTACTTTAACTTTTGTTATTGAATTTTTTGCTTTTTTATCACTTGAAACCATCATTTTAGTTGTTTTACATTTTTTGTTTCTCATAAGAGGAGCATCAATTATTATTTCATCATTTTTTATATTATTGTGAACTATAGCAACATACTTTCTTTTCATTTTTTTTTTCATAATTTGATCAGATAATTTTTCTGCAATAAATTTGTTTTTTGCAACAACCAACAAGCCATTTGTATATTTATCTAGGCGATGAATTATACCTGGTCGTTTTTTATCAACAAATTCATCGATCTTTATTTTATTTTGTAGTAATGACACAAGCGTTTCTTTTTCATTGAATGTAGTTTTGTGTACTAACAATCCCTTTTCTTTGTTTACAACTAGTAAATAGTTGTCTTCATAAATGATGTCCACGCAAAAACCTATCTAAATGTCTTGTTTTATATTTTCTTTTCTTTTGAATGATTCTATTAAAAAAATTAGAGATATTGAAATAATTCCTAACAAAATAAATATGTCTGGAAAATTAAAAATTGCGCTTTGTGTTCCAAACATATTAAATTGGAAATAATCTAAAACTGAATTTTGTTTTACCATTCCAAGCGATGGTACATTTGTGTCAATTAACCTATCTAAAAAATTAAATGTTGCTCCATGCAATGATATTAATATGCAAAAAGAATAATACCATTTAAGAACTAAAAAAAAAGCAATAAAAAGCAAGAATATTGAAAAAAGTTGAATTAATATTATGGCAACTATTTCTCCTTTTAAAATACCAAAAGATACTCCTGAATTCAATGTAATATTTATTCTGATGAACCAGCTGTCATAAATTGGTGTTTTTGCATTCATTGCTCAAAAATACATTGGTAAGCTAAGTGATAAAACAATTAATGAAGAAATGACATATGAAATTCCTTTATTAAATCAAACTTTTTTTGTAAATAATTTAGTTTTGTACAATTTTAAAGATTCTTTTGTTTCATTAATGGTGAGCATAAAAATCCATTTTGATAACACTGATTATTTATTATATAAATGTAGTAAATATTTTACTTATGCCTCAACAGTATTCGGACAGTAATATAAAAGTCTTGACGGGGTTAGAACCTGTTAGAAAACGTCCAGGAATGTATATTGGTTCAACCGATTCTTATGGTTTACATCATTTAATATGGGAAATTTTTGATAATTCTATTGATGAAGTTATCTCAGGTAATTGTAATTTTATCTCAGTGTCATTAAATACAGACAATTCAATAACAGTTGCTGATAATGGACGGGGTATACCAATAGGAATTAATGCACAAACAAAGATGTCATCTATTGATACAGTTTTCACTATTCTTCATGCTGGTGGTAAGTTTGATAATAATGCGTATAAAACTTCCGGTGGTTTACATGGTGTTGGCTCAAGTGTGGTTAATGCTTTAAGCGAATGGATGGAAGTTACTGTAAAAAGGGATGGTAAAATTTTTGAGGCTAAATATAAAAATGGTGGAAAAATAATTCAACCTGCAAAAGAAGTAGGGAAAACAAATAAAAAGGGAACAATAGTAACATTTAAACCTGATTATTCTCTTTTTTCCGTTAAAAAATTTAATACTTCAGTAATAAAGGAGAGAATTCGTGAATCAAGTTACATATACAAAGGTTTAACAATTGAATTTATAGATAATTTTACTAATGAGAAAGATGTTTTCAAATCAACAAAAGGATTATCAGAATATGTCGAATTTATAAATGAATCTAAAACAAGCATAAGTAATGTTGCATATTTTGAAGGGAAACATGATAATATTGAGGTTCAAATAGCACTTCAATATACTACCAGTAACAATGAGCTAATTATAAGTTTTGCGAACTCAATTAAGACTCCTGAAGGTGGTGGCCATGAATCAGGTTTTAAATCTGCATTAACTGAAATCATAAATAATTATGCAAGACAAAATAATTTCTTGAAAGACAAAGATAAAAATTTAGAAGGTGATGATGTTAGAGAAGGATTAACAGCAATAATTTCTGTTATGATTCCTGAAAAAATAATTTCCTTTGAAGGTCAGACAAAAACAAAATTATTTACTCAAGAAGCAAACGCTGCTGTTAAAAAAGTAATTTTTAACAATTTTACTTTTTGATTAGAAGAAAATAAAAAAGATGCTGAAGCGATTGTTAAAAAAGCAATAAATAGTAGAGATGCAAGATTCGCAGCTAAGAGAGCTAGAGAAGATGTTAGAAATTTAAAAAATGCAAAACATCAAAAATTACTATTATCAGGAAAATTATCCCCAGCTCAATCAAAATCTCCAATAAATAATGAACTTTTCATTGTTGAAGGTGATTCAGCTGGTGGAAGTGCAAAAATGGCACGTAATAAGAAATATCAAGCTATTTTACCATTGAGAGGTAAAGTATTAAATGTTGAAAAAACAACTATAAGAGATTTACTTAAAAATGAAGAAATTTGTACATTGATTTCCTGTTTAGGGACTGGCATTGTTCCAGAATTTGATATCAAAAATTTAAAATATCACAAAGTTGTTATTATGACAGACGCTGACGTTGATGGAGCGCACATTCAGACATTATTGCTTACTTTCTTTTATCGTTATATGAAACCATTAATTGATAATGGTCATATTTATATAGCTTTGAGTCCGCTATATAAAATAACAAATAAGCAGACAAAAAAAATTAAATATGCATGGAATGAAAGTGATTTAAAACAAATAAAAGAAGAATTTAAGTCTTATGAAATCCAACGTTATAAAGGTTTAGGTGAAATGAATGCAGAACAGTTATGAGAAACTACAATGGACCCAGAAAAACGATATTTTGTTAGGGTAAAAATTGAAGATGCAGCCACTGCTGAGAGACAAGTTTCGGTTTTAATGGGAGATAATAGTGAAGCAAGAAAAAAATGATTATCTGAAAATGTTAATTTTGATTTAACTGATTAATTTTATGGAAGAAACAACAAAATCAAAATTTTTAAATTTAAATCTTGAGAAAATAATGTCTGAAGATTTTGCTAAATATGCAAAATATATCATTCAAGATCGTGCATTACCCGACATTAGAGATGGATTAAAGCCTGTTCAACGAAGGATAATTTATGCAATGAGAAATTTAAATTTATTGCATAATTTACCACATAAAAAATCCGCTCGAACTGTAGGAGAGGTTATAGGTAAATACCATCCTCATGGCGATTCATCAATATATGATGCTATGGTACGTATGAGTCAGCCTTGAAAAAACAACTCTATACTCGTTGACATGCATGGTAATAATGGTTCAATAGATGGCGATTCTGCTGCAGCTATGCGTTATACTGAATGCAGACTTTCACAATATAGCCAGTTGATGACTGATAATTTGGAAAAAAATACTGTCAAATTCATGAATAATTTTGATGATTCAGATCAAGAACCAACTGTTTTACCAACTTTATTGCCAAATTTATTAATTAATGGTGCTAATGGTATTGCTGCAGGATATGCAACCAATATTCCACCATTTAGCCTGAATGAAGTTATTGATGCAGTGATAACACGAATAGATTCACCAAATTGTCATTTACAGTCAATAATTAATGTTATGCCTGGCCCGGATTTTCCAACAGGTGGTGTCATTTTAAATCAAAAAGGCATATATGATGCATATGCTTCAGGAAAAGGAAAAATAATTGTTCGTGGAAACATTCAGCAAGTATCTGCTAATATGATAAATATTACTTCCATCCCTTTTGAAGTGAATAAATCAATGTTAGTTCGTCAAATTGATGAGATTAAAGACAAATATGATGTTCTTGGCATTAAAGAAGTTAGAGATGAATCGGACAGAAATGGTGTTTGCATAGCTATTGAAACTGTAAATGGTAAGAATTTTGAAGTAATTAAAAATATTCTTTGCAAAGAAACACAACTGCAGATATCATATTCAATGAATATGATAGCAATACATAATAGGAAGCCAATTCAATTTACAATTTTTCAAGCTTTAGATGCTTTTATTGAACATGCTAATAATGTTATTGTTTCATCAAGCAAATATGATTTAGAAAAATCATTAAAAAAACATGAAGTTATAGTAGGACTAATAAAAGCAACAAAAATTATTGATGATATAGTTTATCGAATTAAAAATTCAAAAAATAAGGATGAGGCAAAGCAAAGAATAATTGATGAATTAAATTTTTCAGAACTGCAAGCTGAATCAATAATAAATTTGAGACTTTATAAACTTTCCAATACGGATGTCAATGAATTAAATAGCGACCTTATTGAAACTAACCAACAAATTGAAGAATTAAAGTTGTTGATTAGTAATAGTCAATATCGCAACAATCATATTAAGAATAATTTAAGAAATTATAAAAAAATCTTTGGAAGAAAAAGATTAAGTTCCTTTTCAAATGAAGACACTAAAATAAAAATTGACGAATTTGACACTATAAAAGATCGTAATGTTATGATAATATGCTCAAAGGATGGTTATTTAAAGTCTCTTTCGAATCAAACATATAAGGCAATAGATTATCAAACAATTGCCTTAAAACCAGGAGATTTGCCAATAAGTATTTTAAATTCAAATTTTCGTGACAAATTAATTTTAATAACTTCTAAAGGGAATTATATTTCTTTACCAACCCATATGATTGAACAAACCAAATGAAAAGATGTTGGGATACATATAAATAAGTTTGTCAACATTGGTGCAAATGAGAAAATAATTTCTTGTTTTAATTTTTCAAATAATGTGAATAACAATGATCAAATTATTTTATGCAGTAGAAATGGACAAATTAAGCGGACAAATATTTCATATTTGAAAATATCTAAGAGTGTAAAAATGTCTAAAATTATCCCTCTACAAGATGATGATTTTTTAGTCTCATGTTTGCTTGAAAATAAAAATATTAATAATAAACATATTGTTGTAGTTAATTCATTAGGTTATGCATATGCCTTTAGATTTGATGAGCTTAAGGAGCTTTCATTAAATGCAGCAGGGGTTAAGGCAATGAATATTGATGTTGGTGAAAAAATTGCTGGTATTTGTGTTTTTGATAAAGAAAAAGATTTAAATAATTTATTCTTATTAACTTCATCTAGTGGGATGAAACGAATGCATTATTCTGAGATTCCTATACTTAATAGACCAAGTAAAGGGAAAAGTATATTTTTAAATGTTAAATCAAACCCTTCAACAATTGATGGTGTTCACAACATTAATTTGAGTGATTTAATTCATTGCATTGACGAAACTCAAAAAATAAATTTTATAAAACCATCTGATATACCTATAGGTGATAAACAAACACGGTTGTCAAAAATATCAAATAAAAAATTAATAAATACATCAGTTATTCATTTCAATAAGAGCTCAAATGAGAATTTTATTTTTCAAGAAAAAGAGAAAAATTAAGAAAATAAAATTATTTATGAAAAAAATGAATATGAAAAAACTACTTATTTATGGTGGTGGATTTGATCCAGTTCACATTGGACATATAAATTTACTTAAGAATGCAATAAAAAAAATAAATCCTGATTTGATATTTGTAGTTCCAAGTAAAAAACCATTACTATCAAACAAAATCAATCATTATGCTAGTTTTACTGATAGATTAAATATGTGTAAAATTGCTTTTTCAAAATTAAGTAAAAAAATTTATTTTTCAGATTTTGAAAATAAATATGGCCGTATTTATACTTATCAGTTAATTAAATTTTTAAGATGTAACTATAGTAAATATTCGCTTTTTCTTCTTTTAGGAGCAGATAGAGCAAATAATCTAAAAAAGTGAAAGAATTTCGAGTTTGTTTGTAAAAATTCAACACTAGTTATAGGCAAAAGAAATAATATTAATTGCAGATTAAATTTTGATTTAATTTACCTTAAATCAAAAATGATTAATATTTCAAGTAGTTCATTAAGAGAAAAAATTGACAAAAGATATATGCCACTTGGCATAGTCAATTACATTATTAGAAATGGTCTATATATAGAAAATAAGGTTAAGACAATTTTGATACAGACTAGTAAAAATAAGAAAGTTGGTCTTGAGCGTTATGAACATATTTTAAGAGTTACAGATGTTGCCCTTGATATAGCAAAAGCTATAGACTATAAAAAATTAAGAAATGTATATACAGCATCTATGTTTCATGATTTGGCAAAAAATTTTTCAGATAAAAAAATTCAGTTGTATAGCAAAGGAATTGATAAATCAACGTTTCCAAATTTACATTCTTTGCACGGAGTATGCGCAAGTAGATACATACAAAAACATTTTTCTTTTCATAACAAGGAAGTTCTTGATGCAATAGAAAATCATGTGATACCGAAAAATAATTGTTCTATATTATCTAAAATTCTTTATTGTGCCGATAAACTTGAACCAAAACGTACAAAAAAGGACATCCCAAATAGAAAAAAAATGTTAGAAGAAGTCAAAAAAAACATTAATATTGGCTTTGCAAAATTGTATAAACAAACCATGGCAAAATATGAAAAAAATAGATAATCTTTTTAATCAAAAAATAGGTATTTTAGTTGCAGATATTGATGAGATTGAACAAAGTTGCTTATCAGGGTTTAAGAAATATAAAAAGAAGTCTATTACTTTCTATAAAAAGAAAATAGGAAATAAGGAATTTTTTTTGGTTATTTTAGGTGTAGGAAAAACAAATTCAGCTTATGCCACATCTTTTTGTATTTTTGATCTAAAAATTAAAAATTTTTTTCATGTTGGTACTTGCGGAAGCATCAATATGAATATTGGTGATATTTGTTTAATAAATAAATCTACTTATGTTGATGTTGATTTAACTTCATTAGGATACAAATTCGGCCAAATACCAAAAGAGACACAATATTTTAAAATTCAATGTTTGAAATTAGCTAATTTTATTAGTAAAATTTCTTGTATTTACAAATTTAGGTTTAAAAAAAATATAGTTGTTGGCACTATGGACAAATTTGCAAATAAAACAAACATGGTGAAAAATACAGATATAAAAAATATTAACATTATAGATATGGAAACAGCAGCAATCTGGCATGTAATTAATAAGTTTAAAGACATTAAAATATTATCTATAAAAATAGTTACTGACGAAATAGGCAGCAAAAAAAATGATGCTACATATAGACATAGGCTTTCGCATGCAAAGAAAGATATAAAAAATATTATTGAGCTTTTAATTAATAATTAATGAAACACAGTGTTAAAACAGATCAGTGAAAAATTGTATTATTTACATTGATATTTTTTGTTGGTTTCCTTGTTATTTGAATTTTGTTAGGCGATTTGAACATGTTGCATTTGGAGTATGTTATTCCCAGGAATGGGGTGTTATGACGAGGAGTTATAACTAGTGAAAATAAATTAAATCTTTTAGTTCATTATTCAAAATATGGATTGACTTTAAATGAAATTGAAAAGAACATTGGTAAAAATATTTTAATAAGAAATAAATTAGGAAATATTTTTAATCCAATTATTTTAATTTATATTTTTTCTGGTTTATTTTTGTCAATTCTTTTACCAATAATTTTTAAGAAAATAAACATCATTAATTACGATACTATTCCATTTACTTTTTCAGTAAGCTTTAGTTTTTCTATCTATATATTTTCTGGATTAATTGGGTATTGAGATAAGGATATGTCGTGATTGTATTTATTGCGTTTACTAATACTCATGATTTCTGCATTTATTTCTTTTTTTCTTATGAATAAACTGGTAACAATCATTTTTTTAAAAAATGGGAGTATTATAGGATACGTTAATGAATTAGAAAATGAAATTAGTTTGTCTAATAAAAATTTCAAAAAAAATAAAAAAGTTAAAAGGAAAGTTATTGAATATGTTGAAATTGAAAAAAAAGATGACTAGTCTTTCCTTAAAATTTTTTTTAAGAATTTAGCAGTATAAGAAATATTACTATATTTAATTATTTGCTCAGGAGTGCCTGTTGCGATAATTTCACCACCATTTTGTCCGCCATCTTTTCCTATGTCAATGATGTAATCAGCACATTTTATAAGGTCTAAATTATGTTCAATAACTATTACTGTTGAACCATTATCGACAATTCTATTTAAGATCAAGATAATTTTTTTTATATCATCTATGTGTAATCCGGTTGTTGGTTCATCTAAGATTAAAATTGTATTTTCTGTGTTATTTTTTTGTATAAATTTGGCTAATTTTATTCGTTGTGCCTCTCCACCTGATAAATCGTTGGAATTTGTCCCTAATTTTAGATATCCAAGTCCGACATCTTGCAATAATGAAATTTTTCTGTGAATATTAGGAATATTCTTAAAAAAATCACTTGCTTCATCAATTGACATTTCTAAAACATCATAAATTGATTTTCCTTTATATTTAATCAACAAAGTTTCACTATTATATTTTTTCCCATTACATTCATCACATGTCACAAAAACATCAGGCATAAATTGCATATTTATACGTATTACACCATTTCCTAAACATTTTTCACATCTACCACCAGGTGAATTGAAAGAGAATCTGCCTTTAGTGTATCCCCTCATTTTTGCTTCAGGAACATTTGAGAATAATTCTCTTATATCATCAAAAACACCGATATAAGTAGCAGGGTTACTTCGTGGGGTTCTGCCAATAGGATCTTGTGTTACAACTATTACTTTTTTTATGTTTTGTATACCTGAAATTGATTTAATTTTTCCTGCTTTTATAAAAGGGTTAAATAATGATTTTTGAATATTAGCTGCAAGTGTGTCGATGACTAATGTGGATTTTCCACTTCCAGAAACACCTGTGACACATATAAATGAACCAAGAGGAAATGTAACAGATATATTTTTTAAATTGTTTTGGCAACACCCTTTTATAATAATTTTTTGTCCATTGCCAGATCTTCTAGATTTAGGTGTCTGTATAGACAATTTATGTGATAGGTATTTTCCAGTTAGTGAATTTTTATCTAAACAAATTTCATCTGGCGTTCCAGCAAAAACTATGTTTCCTCCATTTTTTCCAGCACCAGGACCAATGTCAACTATATAATCACTTGATAACATTGTTTCTTCATCGTGTTCAACAACAATTATACTATTGCCCTTATCTCTCATTTTTTTTAATGTTTTGATCAATAATGCATTATCTTTTTGATGAAGCCCTATTGATGGTTCGTCCAATACATATAACACACCTGTAAGACTACTTCCTATCTGTGTTGCCAAACGGATTCTTTGTAATTCACCACCAGAAAGTGTAGAAGCATTTCGTGAGAGTGTCAAATATTCTAATCCAACATCGATTAAAAAAGTTAATCGTGAAGTAATTTCATTTACTAAGAGGCTCGCGATTTGTTTCTGATATGGGTTCAATTTTAAATTGATAAAAAATTCTCACGCCTTGTCTAAAGATAAGTTTGTGATATCAATTATTGAATTATCATTTATTTTTACACAAAGCGCGCTTTCATTTAATCTTTTTCCTTTACACTTCGAGCATGTTTTTTCTTCCATGTATTTTCCATAATATGTTCTAGCAAATTCACTTGATGTTTCAAAATATAAACGTTTAACTTTATTCAAAATTCCTTCATAATAATCATAAATTTCTTGTTTTCTACCTGTGGATGAAGTTATGTTAAAATGGATTGGTTCGTCACTTCCATAAAAAATGCGTTTTATGTCTTCTTTTTTTATTTTATTAAATGGAATGTTTTTATTGATATGATAATGGTTTAGTAAACAATCCATTTGTTGTCAATCTATAGATAAAGTGTTAACAGTATTCTTAAAAAAGTCAATTGCCCCTTGGTTAATTGTCAATTCAGGCGCTGGAACCATTTTTTCTTCACTTGGTTCGAAAGTGACTCCCAATCCTTTACATTTTTCACATGCGCCTATAGGAGAATTAAATGAAAAAAGCTTTGGTTCTAGTTCTGGTATCATGAATCCACATTTTTTACATGCATGAGATTCAGAATAAGTATATTCTGTATCATTAATTATTGCTATTATTTGCCCATTAGAGTTTTTTAATGCTGTTTCAACAGCTGAATAAATACGCGATTCTGTCTCTTCATCATGATGACCTATAATACGATCTACAACTAAGTCTAAACTATGAAATTTATTTTCCTCTAAAGTGAAATCATCATCAAGTTGATAGAATATTTTTTTATCAATTCTAATTCTTAGAAAACCCAATAATTTTAGTTTTTTAATTTCTTCTTTAAATGTTCCTTTTTTATGAGAATTAATGATAGATAAAATTTGCAATTTATCATTTTCTTTAAAACTTTCGCAAATTTTATTAACTATTTGTTTTATTGTTAATGTTTCAATTTTTCCATGTCCATTAGGGCAATATGGTTCTCCGATTCTTGCAAATAATACTCTTAAATAATCATATATTTCAGTAACTGTTCCTATTGTTGATCTTGGGTTATGGCTTGTTGATCGTTGACTGATCGCAATGGCCGGTGATAGACCTTCTATTGAATCAACTCTTGGTTTTTTGTTATTTCCAAGGAATTGTCTAATATATGTAGAAACTGATTCCAGATAGCGTCTTTTGCCTTCAGCATATATTGTGTCAAAGGCTAATGAAGTTTTTCCACTTCCTGAAACGCCTGTAAAAATAACCAATTTATTTTTCGGTATTTCAAGATTAATATTTTTTAAATTATTTTCTTTAGCCCCTTTAATGACAATTGAATTTTTCATTTTCTTTATTGCAATTAGTTATACTTTGAATTTAATTTATATGGTATGTAGTTTAATATGATGTCACGTAAATTGTTAATAAAAAAAATTGACTTATAATCAAAATTAATAAAATTAGAAAAATTTATTTTTTTCCTTATTGTTGTTGACATTTTATAGTTAAAAAAACTTATGAAATGATTATTAAAGGAATTTCATAATTGATCATCAAAAGAGTTAATAGAAAAATATAAAACTGAGTTAAAATCATGAAATTTTAGTTTTCATAAAATTTCATATATGTGGTTAAATTTTGTTTTTTTTGAGTTAGATGAAAATGAAAAAGTTTTATTAAAAGTTTTAGAGATGTTAACATTATAGAAATTTGAAAAAAAAGAAAAAAATAAGTATTCATTAAATATTAGCTTTTCACTCTGATCAAATGTTAGTATGCTCAAGCATTTATTTTCCAAGATAAAATTACTAAATTTTCGAAAATCATAAAAATTTTTTGTATCAGAAATAAATTTTTTAATAAAAAAATCTAATAAAATTTTATTTGGTGAATACACAACTACTTTGTTAGAAGTCATACATGCTGAGGCTAACGAATGAGAAGTTAATGCATGTATTATGTTCATTTTTTCATTCTTACAAAGTTCATTTTCAAAAATCATATAAGATTTCTTGTTTACAAATCGATAAACACTGGCCCCATTATTACATATTACATGTGCATGTTTAATTTTGAGAACATCTATTATTCTTTTTTTAAATAGATCAAAATTAATCGAAGTGACAAAAATAAAATTAACAAAATTGCTTATGCGTTTAAAAAAAAATGACATTTCTTTCGAAGCAAAATTATTAATAATTTCTTGATTGAATGGATCAATATCAAAAATAAGTGAGATTTTGTTATTTTCGCTTATAAAGTTTGATTTATTTATTTTCATGCTAACAATTTTATTTTGTTTTGTTTTTAATTTTCTGAGATATAAGTGAAATAAATTTATTTATTGGTATAGTTTTTGTTGCTGTTTTGCCATATTCTCTATATGATATTTTATTTGTTTTAATTTCGTTATCACCTATGATAATTTGATAAGGAATTTTTTTAATTTGAGCATCTCTAATTTTTTTATTTAATCTTTCGTCTGATTCATTAAGGCTACTTTGAATTTGATTATGAATGAAAAGTTTATGTATTTTTTTTGAAAAAGTTAAATGCTTTTTGTTATTTATTGGCAAAATTGCTACTTGAATAGGTGACAATCATAGAGGAAGTTTTCCTTTAGTTTGTTCTAATAAAATAGCTAGATATCTTTCAAATGTCCCGATAACACCAGCATGAATAAAAATTGGTTGCTTTTTTTCACCATTCTTGTCTATATATTGTAAATTGAAACGTTCTGGTAATAAAAAATCTAATTGAATAGTAGAAATTGTGATAATACGTCCTAAAGTTGTTTTCATTTGTATGTCTATTTTAGGACCATAAAATGCAGCTTCACCAACAACACGTTTATAAGGCTGATTTAATGATTTTAATGCTTCTTCAAGTTGCGATTCAGCGCTTTTTCACATTTTTTCATTATCAAAAAATTTCTTTTTATTTTTAGGGTCATGCAACGATAAATCAATTGAATAAATTGAAGTTCCAATAACTTTATGCGCCTCAGAAATAATTTTGTATATTCTTTTAACTTCAGAAATAATTTGATCTTGAATTAATATTGTATGTGTATCAACTAATTGCATTTGTCTAACACGTTCTAGTCCCGACAAACCACCAGATGCTTCATATCTATGTTGTATTCCAAATTCAGCAATACGGTATGGTAATTCGCGGTATGAATGTGGTTTTTGCTTATAACATATGATATGGTGGGGGCATGACATAGGTTTTAAAACAAATTCTTCATCAGATGTTTTAATAGTAGGGAACATATTTTCTCGATAATGATTTCAGTGACCTGATATTTTATAAAGGTCAACTGTTCCTAAAATAGGGGTTTGAACAAATTTATAATCATTAAGCTGAAGTAGGTTTTTGCAATATTGTTCTAATGCAAATTTAATTTTAGTTCCATTTTCGAGTCAAATAGGTAATCCTTGACCAATATTTTTATCAAAACAAAAAAGTTCTAGATCTTGACCAATTTTTCTATGATCTTCAAATGTTTGCTTGGTGAAATGGTCATTAATATTAGCAAAATCATTTTCATTTTCTGCAGCCCAACCATCTATCACAGTAAGTTTGTCATTGTATTTTTTGTGTAAAATTGTAGAAACATTCGTAAAATCAAACCATTTTAAGTTAGAAAATCTTTTATCAAAATTTGAATCCCTTATATCAATAAAATTTTTTCCAATTGTAATTACTGGTATCTTATTATATTTAGCTTCTCTTATTTGAATCAATTTATACTTATTATTTTTGAATTTTGAAATTGCTGTTTCTTTGCTCACATAAGTAAAACTAATCTGTAGATTTTTATTATTAATTGCATTAATTTCATCTTTCAAATTTTTAAAAATATTTGAAGATATTTTGACATCTTTATTGGCTTTAAATATACATCTAAATCCTTTATCATGTAATTCTATGCTGACATTTATAATTTTTTTATATTTATTTTGCAAAACAAATAGCAATAATTCTGCAACAAAATAATTTATTTTTTTATTAATTGACATAAAACTTTACTCCTTAATGATATCTTTATTATTGTTTTCTCTTTTATTATTATCTGACAAATCAATTATTTTTTTTACTAGAATACTTGAGCGTAATTCATGAGTTTTTTTTGAGACATTATTATGAAGTTCACCCTCTATAATAACATGTGGAGATGGATCCGTTTCTAAAATTTTAGCTATTTTTTTTGAAAGTGGACTTAATACATAGATTGAAAAATAATCAATTCATTTAAAATTAACAACTTTTCTTTCTTGTTTTAATTTTGCAAAATAAATGGATTTATTTGTTTTTGAATAACTACCTCTAAGTAATTCACCTTCTAAAATAATTTTGTTTATTAAATTTTGATTGTTCATAATTTTTATTATAAATAATCATTAAATAATCAACAATAATTAATTATGATAATATTAAGTGAAACAATTAGGATAAATTCGTGGTTCAGAGTACAAAAATAAATAAATTTCAACCTAGAAGGTGTCATAATACAAAATCTCCTGTTTTTTTATTATCAGTTTGTGGCCTTTTAGTAGGAGTTGCCGGCATTTGCATGCATATAGTACCTATGCTTTTGGATAGTTTTAGTGAATATTATGTGTTTAACAATTTTTTATGTAATTTTTGATTTCATTTTTTATCTTTTTTTACTAACCAAACTAATGTTCTTGTTACAATATACTATTTTTTGTTCATATTCATGTTTAAGACACCAATTTTTGATAATAGAAAATTAACAATTTCAATTTGTATTTACATTAATCTTGTTGGAGTCACATATTGGTTAATAATGTTCCCTACATGATTAACAGGTGAACAATTAAATAAAATTTCTTATAAAATTGTTGCAACTTTGATATTTCATTTAATTTCACCAATAATTTTTAATTTTTTCTGTTTTGTTGAACCTAATTATCCATATGGAAAAGAAGTTAAAACTTCACGAAATGTCATTTTCGGAATAAAGAAATATTCATTTTGTTTATTAGTTTATTTAGCAATTTATTCATTTTATGTAATAGCAATAAATTTCATTGAATTACCTGAAAACATTTTTCGTCCTGAAATTGACCCAGGAAATGACCATAGATTTTGATCTGTTTATGGCAAAATAACTAATTTCAATAAAAATGCTTATAATTTAATTGAAATCGATGGTAAACCTGAATACGATTTGTCATCTGAAGGTTCGATCTTTATGTTAGTTATGCTTTTTGTTATGACTTTTTTATTTTTTTTCATTGAAAATTTAGTTATTTTGTTTAACAATTCATTAACATTGCCTCATTTAATGAAAGTTGATCTTAAGAGAAACAAAAAAGAATATAAAAATAAAATTCAAAAAATTTATGATAAATATTCAAAAGTTGATAGAATAAAATAAAATATCTTTAGATGTAAAATGTATGCTAAGATTTAATACTGATTTTTTAAGAGATAAAATTAATCTAAAATCCCTAAATAAAAAATATTCAAAAAATGTTATTCACATCTGCGAGAATGTTCAAAAAAAAACTGCACATGGTTCTTTGATGACTGATTGAATGGAAATTAACTTGTTACAGAAGAATGTTGACATTGATTTGATAGAAAAAATTAAAAAAGAATGAATAAAACTTAAAATTAAAAATGTTGTTATTATTGGTATAGGCGGCAGTTATATTGGAGCAAAAGCTATAATAGATATGCTATCACCAAAAGATAGATTATTTAATTTATTTTTTGTTCATAACATCAATAGTGATTTTTTATTGCCTATCCTTGATAGAGTTGGTAAATGTTTTGGGATAGTAGTTATTTCAAAATCTGGTAAAACAATAGAGCCATCAGTTGCATTTAGAATTTTTAGAAAGAGACTTGAAGAAAATGTTGGGTTGTCACAAGCAAGGAAATGTATAGCAGTAGTTACAAGTAAAAATGATAGCATATTAAATAAATTTTCATCAATTAAGGGATATCATATACTTTCAATACCTAATAACATTGGAGGTAGATTTTCTACATTGACAAATGCTGGACTGCTGCCTGTTGCCTTGGCCGGCATTGATATAAAAAAAATTCTTGCTGGTGCAAAAGCAGCATTAAAAGAGCTTGATACACCTATTTTGCGTGCCAACACAGCTTATCAATATGCTTGTTATCGATATTATTTTTATACAGTCAAAAAATTACAAATTGAAAATTTTGTAGTTTATGATCCAAATTTGACAATGATTGCTTCTCAATGGCAACAACTTTTTGGAGAATCAGAAGGAAAAAATGGTAAAGCTCTTTTTCCAACATATTCAACTTTTACAACTGATTTGCATTCATTAGGTCAATATTTACAGCAAGGAACCAAAAATTTTTTTGAAACTACTCTAATTGTGGATAAACCAAATTATGATATTAGATTAAAAATTGATAATAATAATGATGGATTGCAATATTTAAACAACATAAAATTATCAACAATAACACAAAAAGCCTTTGAAGGGACTGTTTTTGCACATTCGGTATCAGGAAAGGTTAATAATTTAGTGATTCAAATTTCTAAAGCTGATGAATTTCATTATGGATATTTGTTTATATGATTAGCAAAAGCAGCCATGATGAGCGCATATTTATTAAAATTAAATCCATTTGATCAGCCTGGGGTTGAATTATATAAAGATAAAATGTTTGAACTTTTGCGAACTAAGTAAATTGAGTTAGTTAAAAGCCAAATTATTTTTTTAATCGCCCTTTTTTAATTTTTCCAGTAGTTAATCTTTTATGATATGAAGCAATACTCTCATTTTTTTGTTTTTTAGTTTTTAAACCAGAAATAGGATGAGATAGTAAAAATCTATTAGCTTTTGTCACAGAATTTGGACTTGGAATTTTTATTACTAAAAATATTGAAATTATTGATAGTAAAAAAACAAAAAATATAAGTAAGAACATAATCAGACCAGTATTAGAAATGTATGTATTTTCTGCTATCTTTATATTAATTCAACATGATTTAGAATCATTTGTTGTTAATTTAAAATTTGAAGTTGGTAAAGCATACGCAATAAACAACATTAGAGTAAGTCCAATTAAAAGAATAAATGAAATAACACAGAAAAATTTTCTTAATAAAAATTTATGATTTACTTTTGATGATATTTCAGTAAATTTTTTTTGTGAAATAAAACCACCATCATTATGCATAAGGGATAATATGTATTTTAACTATCAATATATTATACAAATGAAGAAAATTAAATTCTAACCAAAAATTGCATTATAAATGTCGCTATATTCTTTGACAAAATGGAATTTTATTTTTTTTCTTACTTCAACTGGTACATCTTTTAGATATCGTTCATCATCTTTTGGAATAAAAATTTCATTAATGCCACTTCTAAAAGCAGAGATAACTTTTTCTTTAACTCCACCAATAATTAATACTTTGCCACGTAAAGTGATTTCACCTGTCATTGCTATATTACTTGACACAGGAGTATTTGTTAGTGAAGAGATAATTGCAGTAGTGAGAGTTACACCTGCACTTGGCCCATCTTTTGGGATGCCTCCACTAGGCACATGTATATGAATATCAAAATCTTTAAAACTGAATTTATCTAACTTAAATTTATTTGCATTTGCTTTAACATAACCTAATGCTACAGTTGCTGATTCACGCATTGTTTCTTTTAAATTACCTGTAATAGATATGTTACCCTTACCTTTAAAATATGTTACTTCAATTGGCAGTAAATCACCACCTGCCAATGTATAAGCCATCCCATTGACAACTCCTGGAAGATTTTTTTCATCTTTCACATTAAAGTCATATATTTCTTTATCTAAATATTCTTTTACAGCATTGATATCAATAATTTGATTTTTAATTTTTTTATGTAATTGTTTAACTATGAATTTTCTTGCTATTTTATTAATTAATCTTTCTAACTCTCTAACTCCAGCTTCTTTTGTGTAATGATTAATAATAAACATTATCGCATCATCATTAAATTTTAATTCTAACTTTGTTAAATTAGTTTCTTTTAAAATTTTTGGGATCGAGTATTTTTTTGCTATTTCTAATTTTTCATGTTCAGTGTATGAAGTTAATTCAATGATTTCTAATCTATCATAAAGAGGTTCTGGAATTTGCTCAGGGTAGTTTGCTGTGGCAACAAACATAACTTGACTTAGATCATATGCCTCTTCTAAATAATTATCAACAAATGAAGAATTTTGTTCTGGATCTAATACTTCTAGTAATGCTGAAGTTGGGTCGCCATGTACATTATCACTAGTCATTTTGTCAATTTCGTCAAGTAAAAAAAGAGGGTTAATAACTTCTGCTTTTTTCATACATTTAATTATTCTTCCAGGCATTGAACCCAAATATGTTTTTCTATGACCTCGTATCTCTGATTCATCATGAACGCCACCAAGAGCCATTTTAACAAATTTTTTACCAAGTGCATTAGCGATTGATCTTGCCAATGTTGACTTTCCAACCCCTGGAGGACCTACAAGACACAATATTGGTGATTTAGAATTTGGATTACGATTTTTAACTGCAAGGTATTCAATAATTCGTTCTTTTACTTTTTCTAAGCCAAAATGAGAAGCATTCAATGTTTTTTCTACACTTGATATATCTTTATTATCATTTGTCTTAGTTCAGTAAGGAATGTTAAGCAATCAATCAAGATAAGTTCTGATTATTGCATTCTCTTGTGGATTCATATTTGTTTCAATATGAGTTATTTCTTCAAAAGCTCTTTTTTTTATATCAGCAGGATAAGGATTTGATTCTACTTTATTTCTTAAACTTTTAGGGTCATTTTCACTAGGTGAGATTTTCCCTAGTTCATCTTTTATTACAGAAATTTTTTGCTTAAGGTAAAATTCTTTCTGTTGTTTTGTTAATTCTTGATTTATTTTGGAATTAATTTCATTTTCAATTTTTAATTGATCTGTTCTATCAACTAATTGTGTGTGTAAAAATTTTATACGATTTATTAGATTAGGTTCTGATAAGAAATCTTTGATTTGTACAATAGATAAAGGTAAAGTATCGGCAATTTTATCTACTGTCTTAGAAATCATTGATTGTTTTCGAAAACTTGGCGAGTTAACAATATTCGATAAGTTTTCTTTGTTCTTCTTTTGAAACAATGAAAGAAGAAGTTCAAATTCAGTTTTTAATTTATCTAATGCAACTGTTTGTTCTTTTATCTGTGAAATATCACATGTGTAATACCCATTTTTATCAAATTTCAAATTTGATATATTCACTCTTTGTTTTCCTTCAATGACAACTGTATAAGTATCATTATCACCAGTTTCTGTTTGATCAGATTTATTGCATGAAATTATTTCACATAATGAACCAACATGATAAACATCATTGGTTGAATATTCTTCTATGTTAGGGTCATTTTGTGAAGTTATAACAATTTGTTTATTCGTTTTTAATGAAAAAAGCAAAGCTTTCACCGATTTGCTTCTGGCTACGATTATTGTTTTTTTACAATATGGTAATACTAATATCCCACGAGTTACAAGAATTATTTTTTGCATAGTAAGTACTTATTTAGCAAATTATAGCATAGAGTGCTAAAATTTGTAAGATTATTTGATTTTTAATAGTGTTTTAGCTAAATTCATATCTATACTCTCTTGCTGAAGATAATTTATTATTGAGTTGTCTTGTTTTAATTCTTCAACTGGTTTCATGTACATTTTTGAAATATTTTGTATATTCTCTTCAACAAAATTCTCATCAGGTTTTATTGATAAGTCATTAATTAATTTATCCCTCCCGAAAGAAAATTTTATCAAGCTTTCAACTTCATTTTTGATTTTTTTGTTTAAGTCATCAATTGAATTTATTTTCAATTCATCTTTTAAGTATTTTTCAAAATCTACATTATTTTTTTTTGCATTATTTTCATATTGCAGTTTTCTCTCATTAAAATGTTTCGTATAGAGATTTACAGGCATAAATGATAAACTTGTAGATTCTTCAATTTTTTTAAATAATTTTGGTTTTAAATCATTTATTAAAATTTGTTCTTTTGACTTCATTAAATTTTCTTTGACATATTTGATTAAATCATTTTTATTATTTACATCTTTTATATTCATTTTCTTGATGTATTCATCATCAAGTTTTGGATATTTTAATGAACTAATTTCATTAATAGACAATTCAAATTTAGCATTTTTACCCGAAAACTGAGAGTTGTGGTAATCATTAGGGAAAGTAACGTTTATAGTTTTTTTGTCACCTTTTTTTAAACCTACCATTTGAGATTCAAATCCTTCAATAAATTGACCACTACCGATTTCTAACTCATAATCTTTTGCTTCGCCATTAGGCAATGGTTTATCATCAATATAACCTTTATAATCAAATTTAACTAAATCACCATTCTCAATAGCGTTTCCATCATTTTTAACAGTAGCTATGCTATCTTTTTTAATAAGTTTTTTAATGGTAAAATTTATCTCTTTCTCATCAACAGAAGGAATTTTAAAATCAAATTTCCAGTTTTTGTACTCATCAATTTTTATTTCAGGTTTGTTATCTATTAAAATCTTGATAATTAGTGAGTTTGCATTCAAAGTGTCAATTTGTGCAGAGACACTTGCGAGAAGAATTTTTTTATTATTTTTGATTTTTTCGCTATTGTAAAAATCATCCATTAATGAATTAGATAATTTGTTAGCAGAATTGTAAAGTACTTTTTCATTATTTATTGATTTTATAGCTATATTCTTTGGAATATGTCCTTTTCTAAAGCCAGGTAGTGCTAAGTTACTTATTTCTTTTTGTTCTTCTGACAAAATAGCATTTTTTCAAATTTCATCACTTGGTGAAATTAAATAAACTGATTCTTTTTCTCCAATTGTTTCTTTTAATATTTGCATATTTTTCCTTTCTTAGAAATTAACATATGTCAATTCGTCTTATGCTTTTTTAATACTATATAAAAAATATGCAATATTATCTTTTTTTAAAATGTTTGCAAATTTATTATTGGTATAATTAAACACACTTGATATGTTTGAAAGAGAAACTCAATTTTTTAGTCCACAAAAAAATTTAAATTTAAAGCAGCATAGAGTATTGAATGGGTCACTTTTATATGCAGGAATATGCTTTGTATTTATAGCATTGCTTTCAACTTTATTTTGTTGATTATTTAAATCTTTTGAGAACAAAATTGTTATTTGGTCAATTGGAATAATTTTATTTTTTCTATCTTCAATTCTTGGAATGTTTTCTTTCATGAGATTAAATACTAAATCTTTAGTTTTGGAGATTTTGATTTCATTTCTGTATATTATGGCTGAATCATTCTTTTTTGGGTTAATTTTTTCGGAATTATTAAATTCTGAAATAATTCATTCTCCTTTTGTTGCTTTAGCTTTTTTTTCTACAGGCGGTTCTATTTGCATTCTACTAGTCTTTATTGGTTATTTGATTAGCTTGAAGGCTGCTATAAACATTGCTAAAATAAATTGATTATTTTTTATTATTATTCTTTCCTCATTACTAGTTAGTCTCTTTTTAATGATTTTTAATCTAATAAATTTAAACATGTTTTTTATCTATTCAATATTTATGATTTATCTTTCTTTATCATTGATATCAAGCATTTCTTTTATAAAAAACTCTACATACTTTATTGAATTAGATGAAAATAAAGATAAAAAAATGATGATTAAATTAAATTTTTTCTTTGGGTACAATATTTTAGTTAATTTTATTTCTTTAATGTGAACTCTTCTTATCTTTTTTTTAAGATTTTATAAATAATGCAAAGATATTTATTTGGAAAGAAACCATTATTAGATCAAATTAGCATAGACAAGAGTGAAATAAAAATAGTATATTTTAAAAAAAACAATAAACAATTAATAGATATATTAAGAAAAAATAAAATCAATTACAAAATAACAAATGTTAATTTCTTTTTGAAATTCAATGGGAATACCCATGGTGGTGAAGATGTAATAACTTTTCTTAATGATGCTAAAGTTATTAGCTTTGACAAATTTTTGTTGTACGCCAAACAATTAAAAAAATCAATTATTTTGATTTTAGATTCAATCCAAAATCCACATAATTTTGGTGCAATTATAAGATCAGCAGAAATTTTTTGTGTGGATGCAATAATTTGTAAAAATAACATGCAAGTAAAAGTAAATGACTATGTTAAAAAAACATCACTAGGTGCAGATGAGAGGATTAATATTTTTTATGTAAATAATTTAAGCAATGCAATTAGAAAATTGAAAGAAGTAGGCTATTGGATATATGCATCTGCTATAGATAATAAAGCAAATTTTGTAAGTAAAACAAAATTCGATAATAAAACCGCACTAATAGTAGGTAATGAAAATATAGGAATATCAAAATTATTAAAAGATAATTCAGATATGCTAGTAAAAATTAAAATGTATGGTAAAACACAGTCGTTAAATGTGTCTGTTGCTGCTGGCATAATTTTATATGAGATAAAAAAACAACATTCGAGCTAAATGAAAAAATTACCTTTGATAATTGGAAGTTTTGATGTAATTCATAAAGGACATAAGAAACTTTTTAATGAATGCAAACCAAATAATTTCAATGTCTTAATAATAATTAATTTACCTAACAAAAAAAAATATTTTAATGATTTATCATCACGAAAAAAAAATATTGATTTTTTTAAACCAAAAAATATTTTTGCTTTTGATGTTCATGTTAATAATATGGAAGCAGTAGATTTTATCCAAAATATTCTCCTATCAATTAAACCAAGCACAATAATTGTTGGTGATGATTTTAAATTTGGTAGAAATGCTAATGGAGACGTTAACTTGTTAAAAAAGTTTTTTTTAGTGAAAAATATAAAAGTTGATGAAAGATTCCGAACTACAAAAATAAAAAAATTATATGCAAAGGGTATGGTTGAAAAAGCAAATAAATCATTGCTTCTTCCTATTTACTTAGAAGGAGTAATAGTAAAAAATAAACAATTTGGAAGAAAGATTGGCTTTCCGACAATAAATATTAATAGAAAAAATCCATTTATTTTGCGAGATGGTGTTTATGCTTCATTCTGCATAGCAGATAATAAAAAATTTTATGGTGCAACTTATGTAAATAAGTTGAAAAATGTTCAAATGATAGAAACGCACATATTAAAAGATTTTGAAAAAGAAGCTTTGAAATATGGAAAAAAAGTAAAAATTTTATTTATTAAAAGAATATCTCATATAAGAAAATGTAAAAATTTGCTCCAATTAAAAAGAATAATTCAATCTAATATAGAAAAAATTAAAAAATTTTTTTTATTGAAGTGATAAAATTGTTATTTTATTTTGAATCCATTATCATTTGATAAATTTCGTCTAATGAAGAATTTAAATTATGTCTTTTAACAGCTGATGGCTTGAAACCTTCATCTTTTTTATATTTTGGGATAATGTGTATGTGTACATGAAAAATAATTTGTCCTGCTATTTCACCTTCGTTACACAAATAATTAAATCCTAATGGTTTCAATTTACTATTTGATATTTTATTTGCAACTTTATAGCATAAACTAGCCATTGATGCTAATGTTTCTGGAGGAGTTTCACTAAAACAACGATAATGTTTTTTACTTATAACTAGTATGTGCCCATCGGAAACTGGATTAATATCCATAAAAGCTAATGACAATTCATTTTCATCAATTATTTTCGCTTTTATTGAACGATTAACAACATCACAAAAAATACAACTCATATCTTAATTAATAACAAAAATATCTTTATGTGTGGTTTTAATATGCATCACCATAAAAATTATTATGTATAATAAAAACTAATTATAGTAAATAAAAATATTTACTTTGCTAAAAAGAAAGGGCAAATTATGGCTAAATTATTAATAACTGGTGAAGATATAAGAAAAATGAACGATAAAGAATGATTAGAATATAGAAAAAAATCATGAATTCGTAAGCGCGAATATTATGCCAAAGAAATGCCAGAATATTACTTACCAAACAAAGATAGTTATGCAAAATATTTAGATGCACTTTCAGAACGTATTAAAAAACGTGAATCTAAATAATATTAATTAATCAATAAATCGAAAATTATCGATTTTATTTAATTTTATTAAAGAAATATTTTTTAATTTTTTTCACTAAATCATTGCAGTTTAAAGAATTTAGCGATTTTGCTGTAATCTCAGAAAAGTTTTTATCTATATTAAAAACACTTTTATAAAATTTTTTCATTCGGCTATCGTATTCATCTAATTTTGTTGGAATACTTTTAATTTCACGGTATTTATTGATAAAAACTTTATTTATTTTAGGTTTTAATACATTATTCCGTGCAGGATAACCAATCGCTAATCCCAAGATTGGGAAACATTTTCCTTTTATCTTTAAAATTTTCATAATTTGGTTATTAAGATTTTGCCTTATTCCACCTAAAAAACAAGTACCAAGTCCCATATCTATTGCTGATGCCTCACAATGAGCAGCAGCAATTGTTGCATCAATCACAGAAATAAGAAAATGATGATAATTTAAATAATCTACTTTTTTTAGCTTTTCTTTTTTTACTATAAAATCTATCAAATTATAATCAGCACAAAATAAAATTACCAATGGTGCTTCATAAACATGTTTCTGATTAAAATTCAATTTCGATAGTTCTCTTTTAATCTTATTGTCTGTTACAAAAATTGCTGAAAAACCTTGGATATTCATTGATGAAGGTGAATTATTAATTACAGAAATTAAACTTTTAATTTTACTCTGTTCAATTTTTTTGTTTAAATAATGTCTTACTGTTGTTCTACTAATTAATTTCTTAGTCATTTGAGATCCTTTCATCTAATTTATTTTAATTTAAAGAAAAATTAAGCTTTAAAAAATCTTTAAGCTTATTTTCGCTATATTTTTGTTTCAATTCACCAATTGCTTTTTTGATTCCAAAAATATTAGTTGAACCCATAGGAAAATTACTTATATTTGCTATTTTTGATAATTTTTTAAATTGATTTATAAATTTTCATCTTGCGACTATGCTTGCAGCACCAACTGCTAAATATTTTTTCTCAGCATTGGTTTCAAAAATATTAATTTTATGATCGTTATAATTGAAGTTTGGGTTAATTTTATTTAAATATTCTTTATATTTGCTTTCTGAACAATATTTATCCATAACAACTATTGAATTTGGTGAATAAGAACGCAATTTAGAAATGCAGCAATCATGAGCATAAGTTTTTATTATGTTTGCATTTTTATATTTCATATACAAGTTGTTATATTCATTAGGAGACATTTCATATGATATACAATTACAAATTTTTTCAATTTTTGGTGCTATTTCAAAGATATATTTGTCATCCAATTTTTTTGAATCTGTAATTTTATATGCATTAAGTTTTTTTTTAATTTCATCATTAACAAAAGCTAATGATGCACATATCCCCCCAAAAAATCATCCTGTTCCAGCTTCATCACACCCAGCATAAGCTGTTAGCTTATTAGTATTTTCATTTTCTTTTTCATATCTAATAAATGGGAGATTAAAAGTTTTTACAACATTAACAACATTTTTTCCCTGGATACATACTGTACCATTAGAATGTAAATTAACTGTCACATCATTAATTTTGTATGTAGTTAGATTTTTTTTTTCTTCTTTAAATAAGCTTAACTTGTTAACTTTTGTTAATAAAACTTTGAAACTATTTTTGTCAAGTTTATTTACATATAAATTTTTATTAAATTTAATATTCATGGAAACAAAATTAATTCATTTATAAAATTATATTAGTATTATGAATCTCTTTTATGCAGATAAATTTTGAACAAATAATAAAAGAAATTTTAAATAAGAAATTTGAAACAAAAATCCATGCTGGTTATGATCCAGATGACGTAGATATGTTTTTTGATAAAGTAATAAACTATGTTAAAGAAGTTAACAAATTAGAGCAAAATGTATCAACAGAAATTTCAAATCTAAATAAAATAATTAAAGAAAATGAAAAAGTTTTACTTGATAAAGACAAGGTTATTAATGCTCTTAGGGAAGAAAATAATTTGTTAAAAAAAGAAGGATATTCAAATAATGTTTTAGCTAAGAAAATCGCAGAAATAGAAGAGAAAATAGATAAAAGCAAATAAAAATTTCTTATTTCATTACTTACTTTCTTTTTTTTGTGTATAATGTGATACACACAGACAAGTTGTCATAATATTTGGAGAATAAATGCCTACAATATCACAATTGATTCGCAATGGACGAAAAACAAAAACGTTTAAATCAAAATCCCCAGCCTTAAGCAGGAATTTTAACACTTTGCTCAACAAAGAAAAAAGAAATAATAATCCTTTAAAAAGAGGTGTATGTACTCGTGTTGGTACAATGACACCAAAAAAACCAAATTCAGCTTTGCGTAAATATGCGAAAGTTAAATTAACTAATAGACAAGAAGTGTTAGCATATATAGGTGGGATTGGACACAATCTTCAAGAACACTCTATAGTTTTAGTTAGAGGCGGCAGAGTTAAAGATCTTCCGGGAGTTAGATACCATATTGTGAGAGGTGTTTATGATACTGAAGGTGTCTCTAATCGAAATCAACAAAGATCAGCATATGGTGCTAAAAGACCTAAAAAATAATTAGAAAAGTGTATAGAAAGGAATTATTTCAATGCGTAAAAATCAAGCAAAAAAACGTAATATCTTACCTGACCCCGTATATAATTCTAAACTTATAACTAGAGTAATAAATATGTTAATGTGAGATGGGAAGAAAAGTCGTGCTCAAAACATTTTGTATAGATCTTTTAAAAAAGTCGAAGAAAAAACAAAAAAACCTGCATTAGAAGTATTTAATGAGGCACTTAAAAATATAATGCCAACATTAGAGTTAAAAGTTCGTCGTGTAGCTGGATCAAATTATCAGGTGCCTACTGAAGTTTCTCCTGAAAGGAAAATTACATTAGGTTTACGTTGATTAATTTTATATTCAAGAAATAGAAATGAAAAAACAATGATTGACCGACTAAGTTGTGAAATAATCGATGCAAGTAAAGGAATTGGTAATTCAGTTAAAAAACGTGAAGATACACATAAAATGGCAGAAGCAAATAAAGCATTTGCTAATCTTCGATTTTAATAAATATTTGGAGTTAAAATGGCTAGACAATATCCTTTGGAAAAATATCGTAATTTTGGAATAATGGCACATATTGATGCTGGTAAAACAACCACATCTGAACGTGTTTTATTCTTAACTAATAGAATCCATAAAATTGGTGAAACACATGATGGTGGTGCAACAATGGATTGGATGGCACAAGAGAAAGAAAGAGGTATAACTATTACTTCTGCTGCAACATACTGTGAGTGAAGAGGCTATGAATTAAATTTGATTGATACTCCAGGACATGTTGATTTTACAGTTGAAGTTGAACGTTCACTTCGTGTTTTAGATGGGGCTGTGACAGTATTAGATGCTCAAAATGGAGTTGAACCACAAACAGAAACTGTTTGGAGACAAGCAAGTGAATATAATGTTCCTCGAGTTGTTTATATCAATAAGATGGACAAAATTGGTGCTGATTTCGAATATTCTGTTAATTCATTAAAAGAACGATTAGGTGTAAAAGGTATTGCTATCCAGTACCCAATAGGAGCTGAAAATAATTTTCAAGGTCTTGTTGACTTAGTTGAAATGAAAGCATATTACTATTCGGGTGAGGAAAAAGAAATACCAGAAATCAAAGATATTCCTTCTGATTTGATTGAAAAAGCTAAACACTTTAGAAAATTAATGTTGGAAGAAATAGTTAATTATGATGATGCTTGCATGGAAAAGTATCTAAATGAACAAGAACTAACAGTAGATGAAATTAAAAAATGTATTCGAAATGCAACTCTTACTTGCAATATTTTTCCTGTAATATGTGGTTCATCATTCAAAAATAAAGGTGTAGGTAAAATGATGGATGCTGTAGTTGATTTTTTACCAAGCCCACTTGATGTAGGCTCTGTTAAAGGATTTAATAGTGATAATGAAGAAATAAAAATAAAACCTGATGATAATGAAAAATTTGTTGGATTAGCATTTAAAGTTGCAACAGATCCATTTATTGGTAGGTTAACATTCTTAAGAGTCTATTCTGGTGTTTTAAAAGCTGGAAGTTATGTAAAAAACAATAACAAAAGAGAAAAAGAAAGAATATCGCGTTTAGTTAAAATGAGTTCTAATAGTAGGACTGAAATAGATGAGATTAGGGCTGGTGATATTTGTGCAGTTATTGGATTAAAAAACACTACAACTGGAAATACTTTGTGTGATGAAAATATTGATATAAGACTTGAATCAATGAAATTTGCAGAACCAGTAATTAGTTTAGCTGTTGAACCAAAAACTAAGGCTGATCAAGAAAAAATGTCCATTGCTTTAAGCAAACTTGCTGAAGAAGATCCAACTTTTAAAACATTTACAAATGAAGAAACTGGACAAACAATTATTTCTGGAATGGGTGAGCTTCATTTGGATATTATTGTTGATAGAATGAAACGTGAATTTAATGTCAATGTCAACGTTGGTGCTCCTCAAGTTGCATATCGTGAAACATTCACAAAAGTAGGAGATGCAGAAGGAAAATATATAAAACAGTCCGGGGGTAGAGGGCAGTATGGTCATGTTTGAATAAAATTTGAACCAAATCCATCAAAAGGATTTGAATTTATTGACAAAATTGTTGGTGGGAAGGTGCCTCGTGAATACATTAAACCAATAAATTCAGGATTAATTGAAGCATGTAAATCTGGACCACTTGCTGGATATCCATTAATTGATATAAAAGCTACACTTCATGATGGTTCTTATCACGAAGTAGACTCTAGTGAAATGGCATTTAAAATAGCTGCTAGTATAGCTCTAAAAGAAGCTGCAAAAATTTGTGGAATTGTCTTACTTGAACCAATAATGTCAGTTGATGTAACTGTCCCAGAGCAATTTTTTGGTGATGCAATGGGAGATATATCTTCTCGACGTGGGAACATACTTGGAACAGAACAAAGAAACAATGCTCAAATCATTAAGGCTCAAGTGCCATTAAAAGAAATGTTTGGTTATGCTACAGATTTAAGAAGTTTTACACAAGGTAGAGGAAACTACATAATGCAATTTAGTCACTATGCTCAAGCACCAAAGTCAATAACTGATGAAGTTATAAAAGTTAAATCACAAAGTTCAAAAAAATAAAAATAACTTTCATTAAAACTAAAGTAGATAAAAATATATATAATATATAAAGTTTTTACTTTTACTATTTTTATATTTGGAAAGGAAAATTATATGTCAAAGGAAAAATTCGATCGTAGTAAACCCCATGTAAATATTGGTACCATAGGACACATTGACCATGGTAAAACAACTTTAACAGCGGCTATATGTACTTATTTATCTAAACATGCTGATAAAGGTACTGCAGCTGCACGTGACTATGCTTCAATTGATAGTGCTCCTGAGGAAAAAGCTCGTGGAATAACTATTAATACATCACATGTTGAATATTCAACTCAAAAAAGACATTATGCACATGTTGACTGTCCTGGGCATGCTGACTACATAAAAAACATGATTACTGGAGCTGCACAAATGGATGGAGCAATATTAGTTGTTGCTGCTACAGATGGTGCAATGCCACAAACTCGTGAACATATCTTACTTGCAAGACAAGTTGGTGTTCCTAGAATTGTTGTATTTATGAATAAATGTGATATGGCAGCTGATAATGAAATCCAAGATTTGGTTGAAATGGAAATAAAAGATTTATTAAACAAATATGGTTTTGAAGGTGATAAATCTCCTGTAATACGTGGAAGTGCTCTTGGTGCATTAAAAGGTGAAGCAAAATGAGAAGAATCAATTGCTAAACTATTAGATGCTATTGATGAATGGATTCCAACACCTACACATGATTTGGAAAAACCATTTTTGTTGCCTATTGAAGATATATTCACAATTTCTGGTCGAGGTACTGTTGTAACTGGTAGGGTTGAAAGAGGAACAATTAAACTTAATGATGAAGTTGAAATTGTCGGCCTAAGACCAACAGTTAAATCTATAGTTACAGGTATTGAAATGTTCCATAAAATTCTAGATGATGCAAGAGCTGGAGATAATGCTGGAATTCTTCTTCGTGGAATCAATCGTGAAGATGTTGAACGTGGACAAGTATTATGTAAACCAAACTCAATTAAGCCATATAAAAAATTTAAAGCTCAATTATATGTTCTTAAAAAAGAAGAAGGTGGAAGACATACTCCATTTTTAAATGGATATAGACCTCAATTCTATTTTAGAACAACTGATGTAACTGGTACTATTAATTTAAAAGAAGGTGTTGAAATGGTTATGCCAGGTGACAACACAGAAATAAATTGTGAATTAATTGCTCCTGTTGCTATTGAAAAAGGTAGTAAATTCTCAGTTCGTGAAGGTGGACACACTATCGGAGCAGGAACTGTAATTGAAATTATTGGTTAATTTTTTTTAACCAACTTATAACAAATCATATAGTTACTGTATTTTAATTAAATAAGTATTTTTGTATACATATGTTTTGTATTTACTTTTGTGATAATTTTAACAAGGTAAATTTTAAAAAAATAAATGATTTGTTATTTCCATATTTCCAAAGAAAAGTAAGTTTTTATAAAAACAAAGCAAATGAAAAAATCAAGATCATATCATATTTTTTGCTTCAAATAGGTTTAATTAATCTTTTCGGGATAAGAAAAATTAGTAAAATTCATTATTCAAAATATGGTAAGCCTTACATAAAAAAAATTAAAAATATTCATTTTAATATTAGTCACACAAATGATGCTGTGGCATGCGCAATAAGTAATTCAAAAGTAGGGGTTGACATTTTAAATCGAAATATGAAAGCAAATGAGAACATAGTGTACAAACTTTTTTCAAAAAATGAAATTAAGTTATGAAAATTATCTAAAACGAAAAAAGACAAATTTTTAGAAATATGAACAAAAAAAGAAGCATATATAAAATATAAAGGCCAACCAGTAAACCATAAAATTGCTAATATAGATACAACTAATCTAAAAATAAATACAATAAGGACGAAAAATTATCTTTTATCCTATATGTGTAAATTAAAATTAAATAAATTAATATTTGTTTCTAATCCGAACAATATCATTTCTAACTAAGTTTATATTATTCTCGACTTTAATATAGTAAATCCTTTGAGGTGTGTTAACTATTGAGATGTTCTTATGCTCACTGTCAAAAATTTTAATAATTTTAAATTTTAATGGATCTTCTTTTGGTTTAAGTACTTCAAATGAATAACTTGATTCAAAATAATTTTTGCTTGTTATTTCATAAATGTTTTTACCAATATATTTGTTTATTATAAAAGCATATGATTGGTTTACTATTAATTGATTTTCTGAACAAATAAAAGATTTAAAATTTGGCAATCCATTGAATCATGCTGAACAAAATTCTCTATTTGAATTTTTTTTTAATTCATCAATACACTTTTTATAATGGGTTGAACTGTTTTTATAATAATTGTTTATGAAATTTTTATACACATTGCATACATTTGCAAGATAATATTCAGATTTCATTCTTCCTTCAATTTTAATTGAAGTCAGATCCAAATTTAATATTTTTTTCATATTTTTTAGTTGACACATATCCTTAGTTGACATTGTGAATGATTTCGAATAAATTTTCTTTTTATCAAATAATTTATAAACTCATCGACATGACTGTGCACAACCGCCAATATTAGAGTCTCTTAGGCAATAGTTATTACTTATATGGCATCTTCCTGAATAACTAATACAAATAGCCCCATGAATAAAACATTCAATTTCCATTTGCTTATTGATGTTTTTTAATATTTTTTTAAGTTCTGAATATGAAACTTCTCTAGCTAAAATAATTCTTTTAGCATTATTCCTTTTTCAGAATAAAGCTGCTTTTGAATTAGTTACCGATTGTTGTGTTGAAATATGTATATTAACCTTATTTGAAAGTTTATAAAGCATACAAATAATATAAGGATCAGAACAGATAAAGCCATCAGGATTGAAAGAAATTATCTTCTTTAAAAAAGGTTTCAATCGTTTTAAGTCATTATTATGACAAAAAATATTAGTCACTATGTAGACTTTTTTCTTTTTATTGTGCGCCAACAGAATTATTTTTTTTATATCATTTAACTCAAAATTAGTTGCTCTAGCACGCAAAGAAAATTGTTTTGCACCTAAATATATTGCATCTGCACCGTATTTTAGCGCTATCTCCGCTTTAAAAAATGAACCTGCTGGGGCTAAAAGCTCTATTTTCTTATTCATAATTATCTTTTATGATTTCTTTTTTTAAATAATATAACTCTGATTTGTCTGAAGAGAAAAAACCATGAGACAAATTTTGCGACTTAGCAATTTTTTTATTTTTTTCAAAATAAATATCCTTTTTTTCTGGATAATTTTTGTCACATAAAGCATCAATATATAAATTTATTGTCTTGTTAAGCCATTTAGAATCATGCAAATAACTATCAATGAAAATATAATCAATATTATTTTTTTCTAGAATGTCAAGTTTGTCAATTAATGTTAGATCATATGCAGAATATATTGATGTGCCAAAATCATTTTCGATTATTATTGAAGGAAATTTTCTTTCAAGCTCTTTAATATACAATTTTTTATACTTCAAATCATCATTAATTTTATTCCTTTTGCAAAATGAACTAATTAAATTTCATCGTGAATTCATAATAAATGAATAACCTGAGGATTGAATAATTAATTCGCATTTTTTTTGTTTCCCCATTTCTTTAATTTCTTTTTCTGTTAAATAATTGGATAAAAAAACTGCTGATATATTATTTTTGTGATAAAAATCAAATTGTCCATAATTAGTAATTAAAGTTTTAGGATCATAAAATAGTTTAAAATTATATTTTCTTTCTCATGAAATCTGGTTTATAGAAAAATCATTAAAAACAACTCCAGAAATTTTAATTTCATTCAAAAAATTTAAAGTATTCTCTAAATCTTTTAAATAATCTTCAAATATAAAAACATCTAGTAAAACAAATATTTGCTTTTTGTGTTTTAGCGCAATTTTTTGTAATGTTAGAATTTGGTTTTTAGATAATTTGCAAGAAGTTCCATTGCTAAAATTTTTAATTCCTACAACTATTATTCCATTGAATTTTTTTGAACATAAATCTATTGCATTTTTATAATCCGTTGAATTTACAATAATTTTCATTGTTTTTTACTAATTATAGCAACACCATCTTCAATATCTTTTATTAATACAAATCATCCTTTAAGGTTTTGCAAAAACTTATAAAAATCTTCCACCTTTTTTATTAGCTTTTGTTGATTTCTAGTCAAATTCTTTTTTGTACTAAATTTTTTTAAAAAAATGTTATCAATAATAATTATCCCACTTCTTTTCAAACATTTTTTTAATTTATTAAATAAAACATCTTGGTGAGATTTTGAACCATCAATAAAAATTAAATCATATTTATTAAAAAACTGATACTTAAAAGCATCTCCATTTATGATTTTTATCTTTTTTATATCTTTAAGATAAAAACTAGCTTTTAAAAAATTTAAGTTATTTTTTTCTATTGTTACGATTTTTCTAACACTTTTATTTAAGCTCATAGCATATGATGAATATCCATAAGCTGTGCCTATTTCTAGAATTGTTTTGATTTTTAACTGATTAATTATTCTATTAATCAATAAAATAGTACCATCTCTTACAATTGGTATGTTATCATTTTTGCATATTGATTTTAGTTCAGATAAATTCATATTTATTTACTATTTAAATAATCTTCTAAAATGTGTTGGGCTGACATCTTATCAATAATTTTTTTCACTTTGCTATTTTTTAGTTTTAAAAAATCTTTCAAATAACTTGTTGTTTGAATTGTTGAATTTCGTTCATCTCATAAAATAACTTTAAAATGGAAATTATTTTCCAAAAATTTTTTAAATATTAATACTTTTTTTGATGTTTTAGATTCTTTGCCTGATAAATGTAATGGATAACCTAAAATAATAGATTTTATCTCATATGGTTTGATCAATTTTTTTATTTGATCAATCAAGTATTGATAATTATTTTTACTATATGTGATCGTTTTTCAACTACTAGCTATTTTGCAATCATCATCTGTAATTGCCAACCCTACTCGCTTTTCTCCAAAATCAATTCCAAGCAGTCGCATATGAAGTAAATATTAAATTTATTTTTTATTTCTTAAAAATTCTCTTAGATTTTCCATTACAATTTGTGCTCTTTGCATATATTTAGAAACTAGCAAATTATTTTCTTCTTTGTTTATACCACTTTCACATTTTTGTTTTGCTAAAATAGACATGATAATATATGTACTAAAAATTAATTTATATCTATCTTCTTTTAACTTTAAAACATTATCTTTTATTCTTTTTTCTATGTTTGTTGAATAATTATTTTTTTCAAATGGATTTTCAAAAACATTCGAATTCATTAATTTTTCAAAATAGCTGATAGCATTTTTTGTTGAATTGGTACCATCATTGAATTTTCTTATATTTTCAATTAACATTAGAGAGTCGATGTTTGATTTAGATTTTTTAACAATGCTTTCTATTATTTTTATTAATTTTGATTGTGAAATATTTATTCCTTTATCAAGGCACATGCGGATATCACCAAAAAAAATCAAAATTGAATTAGGGACAAAAATAGATTGGGTTATTAAAACATTAAGAATTGATCCCATATTTTTTTTGCATTTATTCATTTGAATAACATAAAAATTTAATAAATTTTCCAGTTCTGTTTTATCAGGCGAATAATTTTCGTCCAACAGTTTCATTGAATTTTCATATAAATCATTATCAATAATGTTTTTATTAATATAAACTTTAGACAATGAATATTTTTTATTGAACAAAAAGTTATATTTAAACATTAAATCATCAAAATCTAAATTAGACAAATCAGATAACAATTTAAGATATTTCGTTCTAAGCATTAAATCGCCATAATCAATTATATCAACCAATAATTCATCAACAGTTTTTGTTAATTTATCTAGTGGTAATTTATCTTTCAATTTTTCTTTAATTAAAAAGCTAATATAGTCTTCCTTATTTTCAATGATTTTATTTAATTGTTTACTATCCAAATTGGTAATAATTTCATCAGGATCTTTTTCTCTTATAGATCCATAATTTGCAACATATACTTTAAAACCATTATCTAAAAGTTCTTTGCCTACATTAATTGTTGCCGCAATACCAGCTTGATCATTATCAAATGATAATAAAATCGAATTTAAATTTTTAATTGATTGAATCAATAAAATATGATTAGAAGTTAATGATGTACCCATTGTAGCTACTACATTTGTTATGTTAGCTCGAAAAAATGCAATTACATCCATAAATCCTTCGACAATGATTAATTCTTCAATTTGCTTATTTTTTAAATTATTCAAGTTATATAAAATTTTATTTTTATGAAATATTTTACTATCCGGCGAATGCAAATATTTAGGGGAATCATTATGTTCTTCCACCTGTCTTCCACTAAAAGCTACTAAATTGTTATTTTCGTCAAATATTGGAAAAGTAATCCTATTCATTAAAAATGGAATAAATTTTCCTTTATTATCAGTGACAATTTTTGCATCTAGTAATTCTTGTAAATTAAATACTTTATCTTTTGGTAAACCTCCAAAAATGTTATCATTATTTGTAAGCAAATTAGCAATCAAATTTTCATCATTAGGAGCAAAACCAATAAAAAAATGTTTAATTATTTCATTATTAAGTCCTCGAGTATGCAAATATGATAAATATTTTTTATATCTTTCGTTAAAAAGAAAGCCATTATAAAAAGTGTTACACCTAAAATTTGCTTCAATTAATCTTTTTTCATCATCTGGTAAACTTTTTATTTTTTGATTCAGAAAATCTAATTTTGTCAAATCATAATTTATTAATTTAGCAACTTTAATAACTGATTCAAAAAAATTAATATTTTCATATTTACTAACAAAATTAAAAACATTACCTTTTGCTCCACAAACAAAACATTTAAATATTTTTTTATTAGGCGAAACAGATAATGATGGATGATTATCATTATGGAATGGACAAAGGCCAAAATAACTACTTCCTTTCTTTTTAAGTTTAATGTAGCTTCCAATAACATCAACTATGTTAGCACTATTTTTAATGTCATTTATTATCTCTAAATTAATATATGATTTATCCATTAATTATTTTCTTCTTTTCTAAATATGTAAAAATATCAGCTATTTTAATTCGTTCCTGTTTCATTGTATCACGATGTCTAATTGTAACCATTTCATCATTTAATGTTTCATAATCAATAGTGATTGAAAAGTATGTACCTATTTCATCTTGTCTTCTATATCTTCTACCTATAGAGCCACTAGAATCAAAAATTGCACTAATATTGTTTTTAATAATAGTCTTGAAAATATTTAATGATTTTTCTTTTAACTTATTAACTAATGGCAAAACAGCAACTTTATATGGAGATAAATTGTAAGGAAAGTGCATAACAATCCTCTTTTCATTATCTCCTAATTGTTCCTCATCATATTTATCGCAGCAAATAGCATAAAATAATCTTTCAACACCAACAGAAGGTTCGATAACAAGAGGGATTATTTTTTTATTTTGTTTCTCATCAAAATAATAAATTTCTTCATTCGCAAATTTTGAATGTTGTTTCAAATCATAATCACCGCGATTTGCTAATCCTCATAATTCACTAAAACCATGGGGAAAATTATATTGAAAATCAATTGTTCTTTTAGAATAATGAGATAATTCATCTTTTTTATGCTCATGCATCATGATATTTGACTTATTAATGGATAAAATATTAAATAAAAAATTTTTAATTTTATTGAGTTGATTTTCAAATTCGTCAGTATCAAAACCAGGAAAAGTAAAACATTCACATTCCATTTGCTCAAATTCTCTTGTCCTAAAAATAAAATTACCTGGAGTAATTTCATTTCGGAATGCCTTACCTATTTGACAAATACTAAATGGTAATTTTGCCCTACTTGTTCTAACTACATTCATAAAATTAGTAAAGATTCCTTGTGCTGTTTCAGGCCTTAAAAAAACCATCTCATTATTGTTTTCTGTCGTCCCTAAATATGTCTTAAACATTAAATTAAAATTTCTAATTTTTGTTCATTTTTTTTCTCCACATATAGGACAACATATGTTGTTCTCTTCTATTATTCGTTCTAATTCTTCAAACGGTGTTGATTCATGTGCTTGAATATTAATTTTTTCACTAATGAGCTTATCTACTCGAAAACGATTTTTGCAATTTTTGCAATCCACCAATGGATCAGAAAAATTTGATAAATGTCCGCTTGATTTTCAAGTTAAGGGATTTAAAATTATGTTGCTATCTAGTCCAAATGAATTTTCTGTTCTTGTAACATATTCATCTCACCATAATTTTTTAATATTTTGTTTTAATAATGTTCCTAATGGACCATAATCTCATCCATTAGCTATTCCACCATAGATGGATGATGTTTGATAAACAAAACCACAATGTTTTAAATGATTGACAATGTCTTCTTGTTTAATTTTCATATTTTCATAAAATAAATACTAATAAATTAACTTTATTTAATGTTATTTTTTTACAGAATTAACAATTTCTTTGAAAAATTCAGGATTTGATATAGCTAACTCACTTAACATTTTTCGGTTAATTTTTATGTTAGATTTGTTTAATAAATTAATAAACTTAGAATAAGTAATACCTAATGACTTGCATGCAGCGTTTATTCTATTAATTCACAACTTTCTAAAATCACGCTTTTTTTGTTTTCTTCCTATATATGCATATTCACAATTTTGAATATATGTCTGCTTTGCTACTTTAAAAGAGGAATGTCTTGTTCCTCATGAACCCTCAACTTTTCTCTTAATTGCTTTTCTACGCCTTCTAGTTGCTACCCCATTAGTTGCTCTCATTTTCCTCTCTCCTTTTCAATAATTTTATAGTCTATAATGCATATTTTAATGGTTTTAATGCAGATTTATTAAAAACAGAATCTTTTCTTAAATGTCTTTTTTGTTTTGTAGATTTATTGTGGGCTAAATGACTTCTATTAGAATGTTTTCTTATTATTTTCTTTTTAGAAGATATTTTTACTCTTTTTCCAAATGATTTTTTAGTTTTATGCTTAATTTTTTTGCTCATCAATAATTCTCCTTTTTAATAATATACAAAATTATTTGTTCTTTACGAGTGTTGCCTCATAAAAAATTGGCGAAATTTTTTTCAATGGTGTTTGTACTTTTGCAATAGGTCCAAGAAGATTTAAAAAATTCTCATATGTTTGATTAATTAATTGCGGTTTGAACCCAACTCTACCACTAGCTTTAATTTTAAATTTCACTAAATTATTGTCATTTATTCAATTCGAAACGTTTTTTACCATCCATTTTAAATCATTCATAGCAATTTGAGGTCTTACTTTTATTTCTTTTGTTTTAATAACAGATTGATTTTTGCGCTTTTTTCTTTCATTTGTTTTTTGCTGATAAAGCATTTTGCCAAAATCACCTATTTTACAAACCGCAACTTTTTTTCCATTACTTGGAATTAATAATATTAAATCTAATCCTTTATCATCAGCAATTTTTAATGCTTCTTTTTTATTTAACTCACCTATCTTATTACCATTCTCATCTATAACTAACATTACTTTTTCATTAATGTTTTCATTAATAGGTTTTGCATAAATTTTGTTTTTATTATTAGCGTTAAGATAAGACATTAAATAATTTTTTCCATTTAATAAGATTGAATGATTTAGTTATAACAATGGTGCAATTTAGTCACAAAATATGATAAATTTTGAATAAATAAAACTATTTGCTTTTTTTGCATATCTTATTACATTATACATATTAGTCAACAATAACCAAATGATATGGCTATAAATGTTATTAGTCTTTTAACATCAATAAGTGAGATAATTAATTATCTCTAATGGCTCTTAGTCTTTTTTTAAGAAGAAAATTAATGAATAAGATGATAAAAGGAGAAAAAATAGTTAAAAAATTTAGTGCTTTAAAAAAACGTGTATTGAAATTTAATGAAGAAGCTTTTACATATCCATAATTTACCAATAATGATATACAAATAAATGCACCAACTATGCCTATTACAACAAGCAATAAAAGGGATAAAAACTTTGATAAAAAATCATTTTTTGAAAATATTATTAAAGTCGAATTAAAAAAAACAATCAGCCATGTGCAAACTGAAACAGCAAAAAGAATAATAGTCAATACAAACAAAGTTCAAAATAAACCTATGCATAATGCATCCTCGTTCATTAAACGCTCTCATTCCTTTGGATCTTCTTGTCATTTAGTTTTCGCTAACAAAGTTAAACTAAGGACAGAAAGGAATATTGCAACACTAAATAATGTAGAAATAAACAATCATGTCCACCTAGATATAGTTTTAGACTTTGATATACTTTTTTGAACACTAGCCATAATTTAATCCTCCAAACAAATATTTATGATTTTAGTTTCTCAATTCTTTATATTTTACATTTAAGATCTATATTTTTACCATTTCATAGAAAAAATAAACTTAACTTGTTGGTAAAAATTAAAAATTTTTAAATTTAGCAAAATATATATTAAACTAACTTTTGATATCCAATACATTTATACATTTTCGTTTTTTATGAGAAGTAAGAATTTAGACAATGAAAAAAGCATGAAGTTAAATAGTTTCTCAAAATTCTTTATTGCGAATTGAAAAATGAATTTGTTAAAAGATGATGTGGTTAACTACTTTAAAAAGTTTAATTCTCTATGTAGAAAAAATATTCCATCTAATTTTCTTATAGGTGTATCTCCATCATCAATATTTCTTTCACTAACTAAAAAAATTGCAAGTAAAAACATCAACATAGTTGCCCAGCATGTTTGCGGTGAAGAATTTGGCCCATTTACTGGTAATATTTCATATAAACAAATTATTGATTTTGGCATCAAGTATTGTTTGGTGGGTCATAGCGAAACAAGATTCTTTTTCAATATATCTGACAACGAAATAAATAAAATAATTACAAAACTAATTTCTTCTAACATCACACCAATTTTATGTGTTGGTGAACCGAAAGAGATATTCTTAAAAAACAAATCTACCAATTATGTTTTTAATCAAGTAATGAAAGCATTTAAAAATTTAAAAGAAAATGATATAAAAAAAGTGATTATAGCATATGAACCTATATGGGCTATAGGAAAACAATCAGCATCATTTGGAACTATTCAAAAAATGTATAAATCAGTTAAAAGAAAAATTTTGAATAAATACAAACTTAAAAATTCTGAAATAAAAATCTTATATGGAGGAAGTGTGAATAAGAATAACATTATTGAAATATTTAAAACTGGTGTTGATGGAGTTTTAATAGGAAATGCAAGTCTTAATCCAGAAACATTTTATGAAATAATCATGCTTGGTAAGCAAGTAGTAAAGCATTAAATATGAACTTTTTAAAAAACATAAAAAATAAAATCAAAAAAAAGCATTTATTAATTCTTATATCAATTCTAGCAATACTATTATTTGAACTATTAATTTTCTATCTTTCTGTTTTATCAAGCTCTCGAAATAAGTGAGTTGAAATAAGACCTTATTCATCTGAAGGAAACAAATTATCCTACAAGAAAGAAACACCAACTAAAACTTTATGAAATGTTAAAGATAAAAATGAACCATTAAGAGATGATGAATATAATATGCATAATTTGCATTTTGAAAATCCATATGATGAATTAAAAAATCCAAAAAAGATAATTGGCACATCAGAATTAATAATTGATGGTTACACACATCAAGCACTAGATAAGAGTTTTAATAATAGTGCGTATTTAGGTCTTGTTAATTGGATATGACAATCAGATGAACATGTTAATTGAAAGTCAAATGATGACGAAAAAATCAAATCTTCAATTTCATTAAATATGGATGAATGTGGAAACCCAAACTCAGATGAAAAATACTCAGCTATGGCATTAAAGCCACAAAATGATAGTGTTTCTGGTTTCATATCAACTTATTTGAATGCAATAAATGATGACAAAAAATACCTTATCTTACCTGGATATGTACATTCAACAGTAATTTCTAAACTTAAATCAGACTACAATGATTTATACAACCAACCTGGTTATGTTTTATTGGACTGTTCAGTAAGTGAAGAAAGAGTTGCATCTGTTTTTTTTAGAAGTGATCAAGCTTCATTTTTAACAGGTATTGCTGCTTGTCAATATTTACAAGATAAATATGAAGATATATATTCAAATGTCAACAATGGACAACTCGCTGTTGGTGCATTCGGTGGTACACCTATCCCAACTGTAACTATATTTTTGGGAGGATTTCAACTTGGTGTATGAGTTTACAATAAGTACATTTTGCCAAATTTAGATGGTTATGATAAATGGGATGCAACATTAAAAGAAAAAAGAACAGTCAAATTTATTAGCTTGGGAGCCCAGTCATCATATTTTTCAGGTTCATATGCTGTTGGTGATGCAAGATTGATTGTGCAACAATTACTCGCGGATGGGGCTGACATAATTCTTCCTGTCGCAGGACCTCAAGTTATTGATGCATGTGCTGAAATCGAATCGCAAAATTCACCAACGAAAGTAATAGGCGTTGACACAGACCAAGAAAATAGTGATTTAGGCAATTATATTTCTAGGTCAAAATATAAAGATAATGGTGAAAAAATTATCATATGCTCAGCACAAAAAGATATAGCATTCGCAACAAGTGCAATTTTGCAAGCTGCTGCTTATGGTTATAGAGGATACCACAATGATGATGCACACGATACAGATGAATTAATTAGGATCAAAGATGATGCAAGACTAACAGAATATTCTGAAAATGCAATTGGTTCATTCGGTTATTTAACTTCAGGTAATGTTAAAAATAAATGTGTAAAAATATCAAAATCTGGTCAAGATTATCTTAAAAAAGCAATAGAAAACTTATTTGGGAAAAGACCCCCAGATGATTATTATGAAATTATTAATTGATTGCAAGAAGAAGGACAAAAAATCAGCATAAATGATAAAAAAGTAACTTTATTTCAGTTTGTTGAAGAAAATATGGAATTCACATATTAATTTATTTATGTTTAGCTTTTTCAAAAATAGATACCAAAAAAATAACAAGTTGAATGGAAGTAAAACTTCTATCAAAAGCTCTTCACCATATGTTGTTGAATTGATTAACATATCCAAAACGTACAATAATGGTGCAATAATTGCTAATAAAAATTTAACAATTAAAGTAAGAAAAAACACTATACATGCACTAGTTGGTGAAAATGGGGCAGGAAAATCAACTATAATGTCTATTTTATTTGGAAGTACTAAACCAGATAAAGGAAAAATATTAGTAAAAGGTGTACAAAAAAATTTTAAATCATCTAATGATGCAGCAAAATCTGGAATTGGAATGGTTCATCAACATTTTAAACTTATTAATAATTTTACTGCATTAGATAATATTATTCTTGGCAATGAAACCACAAAATTTGGGTTTATAAACCGATATGTTGCACGAGAAAGAATTAAAGAATTATGCAAAAAATATAACTTAATGATAAATTTAGATCAAAAAGTTATTAGTTCTACTGTTAGTGAACAACAAAGGATAGAAATATTGAAACTTTTATATAGGGATGTTGAAATCCTCATTTTTGATGAACCTACAGCTGTTCTATCTGATCATGAAATTGAAGGTTTTTTGAATATGTTAAAAAATTTCAAAAAAATGAAAAAAACAGTTATATTGATAACTCATAAACTAAATGAGGTAAAAAGTGTTGCGGATTATGCAACCATAATACGAAAAGGTGAAGTTGTTAAAGACATTCAAGTTTCTCAATATTCTGAGAAACAAATTGCTACTGCTATGGTAGGGAAAGATATCCCTATTGTTAAAAAATTTAATAGTAACAAAAAAAATGAGAATAAAAAAATTATTTGTGATATCAAAAACCTTTCAGCATATAAAATTTCTCAACCAAATGTTTTAGCATTGAATAATTTTAACTTAACACTTTATGAAAATGAAATAGTTGGCCTTGCTGGAATAGAAGGAAATGGGCAAACAGAACTTGCTCTTATTATTGGTGGGATATTAAAAAATGTTATTTCAGGTGAAGTAAAAATTTATGATCTAAATACAAATAAATACATCAATGCAATAAATGAAAATGTAGAAACTTTGAACGAATGTGGTGTAAGTCATGTTCCTGAAGACAGATTAAAATACGGAATAATTGGTAATGAAACAGTTTCTATAAATTCTGTACTAACTTCCATTAATAAAAAACCTTTTACAAGACTTGGTTTTATTAATAACAAGGAAATAGATAAATATGCAAATAGAGTGATTGCAAATTGAGATATAAGAGGAGCAAATAATGGAAAAACACTGGCAGCAAAACTTTCAGGTGGAAATCAGCAAAAATTAGTTATTGGAAGAGAACTCACAAAAAAACACAATTTGCTTATTTTAGTGCAGCCAACACGAGGTCTTGATTTTGGAGCAATTAATCTAATCCATCAGAAAATAGTAGACGATGTTAGGAAAAATCATACATGTGTCTTGTTAATCTCGTATGAACTTAATGAAATATTGTCTATCTCATCACGAATAGCAATCATAGATAATGGACAAATTGTTTATGATGAATCAAGCAGTAAAACAACAAGGCAAATAATTGGAGAATACTTAGCAAAAAGTCAAAGTATACAAGCATAGTGACGATGAAAAATAAGTTAGATTTATTTAAAAAAACTATATATACAAAATCAATAAAAATAAAATTTTTATTAAATAAATTTCAATATAGTGATAATCGAAAGAAAACAATAAAAAATGTTTTAATTTCTGTAATTACAATTTTTTTATCATTAATACTATCAATCTTACTAGCAGTTATTGTTTATGGAAAAACATCAATTTTTAGTGAAATTATCACATTAATATTCACTTCTCCATTTTCAGGAATTCAATGAAAACAAACCATTACTTTATTTTCAATATTTGTCATTGCTGGTCTTTCATTTTCATTTGCACAACAAGTTAACATATTCAATATTGGAATTTCGGGACAATTATTAATTGGAGCCCAAATTGCTACTATCATCTCATGATTAATACCGAAAACTCCAAATGTATTAGGACAATTAATAGTCATTATATTATCTGTCACTGTGTCATCTTTATCAGCAATGCTGATAGGGTTTTTGAAAAATAAATTTAACATAAATGAAGTTATAAGTTCATTCATGTTTAATTGAATTTTTTACTTTTTAGGTACATGTCTTGTGAGTGTAATGGCTGTAAAAACAGGAAATCTAGATGCATCTGGGTTAAACACAGTTTTAATTAAAGATAATTTTGCTTTAGCAATTAATTCAAATAATAACTTTTTAAAAGGAACATGATTGCCATTACTAATTATCGCATCAATTAGCATTGTAGTGAGTTTCATAATAATCAATTATTCAAGCTTTGGCAAAAAAATTGAAATGATTGGTTTGAGTTCATCTGCTTCAAAATATGCCGGTATAAAGGTTAAAAAGAATATGCTGATTAGCATGTGTATATCAGGGGCATTTGCTGGTCTTTTGGGTGTAATGATTTACTGCGCACAAAAAGGACAACTCGAAACTACAATTATTTCAAAATCAATTCCTGGTGAGGGGTTTGCTGGTGTGGCAATTGGTTTAATATCAATGAATAATCCAATTAGTATATTCCCCATTTCTTTACTGTTTGGTGCAGTTGAAAATTCAAAAGGTGTCATTCAACAAGAATGCTTTGTTGATCCTTATTTTGTCGATTTAATGTTTGGAATTATTGTATATGGTGCTGCCATTATTTCAATAATGTATAGATTCAAACCATGAATTTGAATTAAAAAAATAATAATAGATAAAAATGTAGATGATGCTTACAAAAATCTAACAAATAATACAAAATCGTTGCAATATGTTACTGATGGAATTGAGGACTACTTAAAACAAGCAAGAAAATACTTATTTTTAAATAAAAAATATGAACTTGAAAAAAATAACTACATAAAAAATAAAAATCTTAATAAAAAACAAATCGAATTATTAGAAAACACAATCATCCAATACAATAATTCTATTGAACAAAAAAATATAGATATTTCTTTACCAAGTGTCAAAGAAATCAAAAAAATTTGTCAATTAAAACAAAAAGTTAATAATTTAAAAAAAATAATAGATCCTAATTATCAATTAGTTGAAATCATAACTCCTTTAAATGATTACAACATAAAAATCAATAATCTTATGGATTTGAATTCATATCACTTTTACAAATATATGATTTACTCAATATACTTCAATTCATATAAACAAATAAGTCAAGACTACAAGCAACAAATAATTCAGTTAAAACTTAACAAAATAATTTCTAAGCTTAACTCTTACAAATTGCCAGAAAAGACATATGAAAAATGAATAAAAATTTTTAAAAACATAAATGAAGACTCAAAAAAAATAATTAATGGGCAAAAATTAGACAATAATAAACACAATAAATGAGCAAATTTTCTTTACTATTCTTATTTTAAAAACATAAAAAAAAGATACAAGAATTTTATTGATATGAATAATGAGAATTTAAATAAGTTAAATGTTGAAACATTAAAATTTTTTGAAACCAATTTCGATATAAAAATAAATAAAGCAAATGAACATGTTAAAAATTTAAAAAATGATAGTCAAGTTAACAAATGCGTATTAATCTTTAATGAAATAAAAAAATTCATAAATGGATCAATATCCTATTTTTCATACAAACTTAATTTGATATTGTTTAAAAAAGAAAATAAATCATGATTAAAAAAATTATATTTTCAAAATTCCATTAATAATTTGATTGAAGCAAAGCAAAAAAAATTGGATGATAGTCTTAAACAAAAAAATAAAGATATAAAAAAAGGAGTATGAAAAATATAGTATGGCTACATTTGGACTAATATCAAATTATGCTTTTTTATATACAGCAATTCTCTTATTTGGTGGATTAAGTGCATACATATCTGAACGTGCAGGGATAATTAATTTAGGCATAGATGGAACAATGTGTTTTGGTGCAGTTATGTTTTCAATTATGTCATGTCCAGCTATTGGGTTATGTAACATAGGATTAATAGGTTTATTCCTAGCAATATTGATTTCCGGAATATTATCAATGATAATTGGTGCCCTTCAAGGAATAGCAATAATAAAACTTAAATCTGACCAATCAATTTGTGGTATAGCAATAAATTTTATTGGTTTAGCTTTTGCATCGTTCGTTAATTCACCACTTGCAAAATTATTATTTGATGCATCAAAATTAAAGACTAATTTTAATGATTTTTTCTATATTGGAAATAGTATATATGGTTCATCAGTCATAATTTTCTTACTATCAATTTTTGTTGCTATTATCTTATGGATAATAATTAATAAAACTAAAACAGGATTAAGATGAAGTGCAATTGGAGAAAATCCCTATGCAGTAGATTCACAAGGGATTAATGTTATTAAGTATCAATGAATAATTGTTTTACTTTCATCAATGTTTGCAGGAATAGCAGGTTCATTATTCTTATTTAATGTAAAGCAATTCCATGGTAATGTTCAAGGACTTGGATTTTTATCATTAGGAATACTAATTATAGGAGTTTGGAAAGTTGAATGAATAACATTATGTAGCATAGCTTTCTCTCTTTTCACAAGTGTAAGTCAATCAACTTTATTAACTAATATGGGTTTCTTAAGAGAAATATCATATTCTGTACCTTACATATTAACAATATTTATACTTTTGTTCTCGTCGCGTCATAATAATCAACCAGAACATGATGGGATTACATTCCATAAAAATTAAAATTAATCTTATTTTTTAATAATTTTTATAATCTTGAATATATGCATAAAGAAATAAACCATCCATTGATCAAAGTAAAATTATCACGAATGCGTAATAAAAATACAGATTCTCGCGATTTTCGTTCTAATCTTATAGAATTGAGCCAATTCATGGCATTTGAAGTAATGAAAAATATTAAATTAAAATCATTTAAGATAGAAACACCAGTTAGCAAAACAGTAGGGTATAAATTTGCAAATAACGTTGTATTAGTGCCTATTCTTCGTGCAGGTTTAGGTATGGTAGATGGATTTAAAAATATGATCCCGCAAGCATCAATAGGGTTTATAGGATTATATCGTAATGAAAAAACATTCAAACCAGTTGAATATTATTGCAAAATGCCTGAATGCATGAATGGTTCTAATGTTTTTATTTTAGATCCAATGCTAGCAACTGGTAATTCTATTGTTAAAGCAATAGATATTATTAAAAAAAGATATAAGCCAAAAAATATATCAGTAGTTTGTATTGTTTCTGTAATGACTGGAATAAAATTAATTGAAAAAAAGCATCCTGATGTATTCATATATACTTGCTCTATTGACGAAAAATTAAATAAAAAGAAATATATTATCCCTGGATTAGGAGATGCAGGAGATAGAATTTTTGGAACAAAATAACAGTAAGATTAAAAAAATTCTAACTGATAAAAAGTTAACCTACTTAAAATTATTCTATTTATTTTTTTTAGTAATATTCTCTATTGCTATTAGTTCATTAATATCTATATTGCAGCATAATATTAATTTCATATTAGGTGCATTAATACACATCCCTTTTTTCTTTTTGGGTTATCTACTTGAACATTTACAATTTAATTTTTTATTAAAAGAAAGTATGCTTATAAAAAAATCACGAAAATTATATATCATGTATGCATTTTTTAATATCATCAAATACATAATTTTATTTTTAGGATTAATAATAGGAGTATGAATAAATTTCATATTCTCAAATGAAGTACTTTCTAAATACACTATATCTATATGTTCTTTTATATACCCAGCAGCAACTTTTTTTTCACTTATTCATTATTTTCTATTTAATAAAAATAATAATAAAACTTAATCTTTTTCTTTCATGAAGTGCAAAATATTTTGAATAGGACGGTAACTAAATCTATGAAAATTTCTTATTGGACCTTTATTTTTTAAATTTTGTAAATGTAATAATGTTCCATATCCTTTATGTTTTGCAAAATCATATCCTAAATACTTTTTATCAATAGAAGTCATATAATTATCCCTAGTTACCTTGGCTAAAATGCTAGCTGCAGCAATTGAAATTGATTTGTTATCCCCTTCAATAATAGTTAATGACTTATTTTCTAATCCATTTATTGTTTCACCATCTATTAAGGCAAAATCAGGCTTAGGTAAAATCTGCTCAAAAACCATTTTCATTCCTTTAATTGATGCTTGTTTTGGATTCAATTTGTCAACTTCAGAGGCATCAATAAAAACTATATGATAACCAAGTGCATCCTTTTTAATAGATTCAAATAATTCTTTTCTTTTTTTAATACTTAATTTTTTTGAATCTTTTAATTCATTATTTGTATATCATTTAGGGAAAATGCAACCTGCAACAACTATGGGGCCTGCTCAACTTCCTCTCCCAACTTCATCAATTCCGACTAAATTGTCATATTTTTTTCAATATTTGTTTTCAAAATAATTCCTATTTATTTTTTTTTTCATAATTAATCTTGCAAATCTTATTATTTAGAAAAATGTTAAATAAAAAATTAAGACATTTTATTCTATCCGGCTCTTTATTTTTTTTATAGAAATTGTATTTATTAATTAAAAATTCTAAAAAAGATTCATAAAAATATGGAGAATTGTATCCAAAATATTTACGTATTTCTAAAGAATAAAATTCAAAATAAAAGCATAAAGCCTCTTCTATAATTTTGTCTAAATTAAAAAAATTTTTTGACACACAACCCAATATAGCTAATCTTCATATTTCTTCTATATTTTTTGCATTTTTAAATAAAACTCCAGGTGTGTCATAAATAGAAAATAAATCATTAATTTTAAATAATTGAATATTTTTAGTAACACCTGGCCTATTTTCGATATTGATTTTTTTTTTAGAACTTAATAATTTTATTAATGAAGACTTCCCAACATTTGGGATCCCAACTACAACACCATAAAAATGAGGATTAATTAAACCCTTTTCTTTAAAAGAATTAATTTTATTTTTTAATTTGTTTTTTATCCAATTAATTATTATTTGTCGACTATTTTTATTCAAAACAGAAATGTAAATAATATCATTACTTTTACTAATAGCATTAGCAAAATCTAACTTTAAAGCAATGTTTATCAATATTTTTTTATTATAAATCTTTAATATTTCATTATTACAAGCAGTAAGGTTTATTGCTCGAGCATCTAAAACTTGAATAACAAAATCTATATCTTGTGATTTGTCTTTCATCTCAAATAAAGATTTAGACATATGTCTTTGAAGAAAGCCAAAGTTTGACATAATATTGTTATGCTAAATTTGCTCTCCTTTTTTAAACTGCGAATTGTATAAATTACAATAAAACCCTTTTTTGTTGATTAAATCCTTATGATTTCCTGACTCTATTATTTCACCATTTTTAATCACTAAAATATTATTTGCATTTCTTATAGTGGATAATCTATGCGCAATAATGATAGTTGTGCGATTTTTGGATAATAATTCAAATGCTTTTTGTATGTCTAACTCAGTTTTTGTATCAATATTACTTGTAGCTTCATCTAAGATAATTATTTTTGACTTAGATAAAAATGCTCTTGCTATTGAAAGCATTTGTCTCTGACCTTGTGATAAATTATTTCCATTATCATTTATAATTGTTTCAAAACCATTAGGTAATTTATTAATAAATTTATAAGAATTTGAAAGCTTTGCAGCCTCTTCTATTTCATTATTTGTAGCATCTAATCTGCCTATCCTAATATTTTCTCTAATTGTCGTATTAAATAAAAAAGTATCTTGAGTCACCATAGCTATGTTTTCTCTTAATGATGACCTCTTAATTTTATTAATAGGAATACCATCAATAAATAAATTACCTTTATCAATTTCATAAAATCTAGTAATTAAATTAATAATGGTTGTCTTACCACTACCGGTTGGTCCCACAATCGCAGTGATATTGTTTGGATTAGCAACAAAATTGATATTAGTTAGGACAGTTTTATTTTTTTCATATGAAAAAAATAAATTTTTTGCTTCTATTTTTCCTTTTATTTTTTTTGGCAAAATTATTGCATCGTTTTCATCAATTTCTGATTCCTGTTTAAATATTTCGAATATGCGGCCTAAAGATGTTAGAGCTAGCATTATATTATACGATGATGAAATTATTTGATTTATTGGATTAGTTAAATTTCTAGTAAATATAGTAAAAATAATTAGCAGAGATGATTTATTTTCATAATGCAACAAACCAGAATTTATATCAATTTTATTAGCAACAACAAGACTTATTCCAAGAGAAGCAAGAATCACAAAAGCTATGTTGTTAAAAAACATTATTGTTGGTTGAAGCATATTGGTAGTAGCATTTGCTACAATTGAATTTTTTGTTAATCTTTTATTAATATTTTTATATTCATTTTCATTAAGTTTTTCTTTTTCAAATAAAGATACTATTTTTGTTCCACTAATTCTTTCTTCGATAAATGAAGTCATCTTACCTATTTCCTCTTGCTGTAATTGAAAATATGGTTTTATTTTTTTCATAATTTTACTGGTAAACCAGATCATAAATGGATAAATTATTATTGTGATAAAAGTTAATGGAACATTAATCAAAAACATTATTACTAATACTCCAAGTGATATGAAAAATCAATAAATATCATTAGCCACATATTGAGAAATTGCTATTCCAACATTATCCACATCATTACTTGTTCGAGTTATTAATTCCCCACTCGGGTTAGTATCAAAATATCTAATTGGGAATGTTTGTAGTTTATTAAATATATCTCTACGTAGTGAAAAACATATTTTCTTTTCACTAATTATTACCATAAGTAGCGAGACTATATAAATAGTTACATCCTCTCATATATAAGAAAAAAACATGCCAAATATAACAAAACAAAAACCAAAAAAAACTTCATCAGTTCAAATTTTCTCTTCCATAAGATATTTATCATACGATTGACCTGTAAAATATAATGCAATAACATGGCCTGCTGCTGAAAGCATACACAATAAAAAAACAAAAAATATGAATAATTTACAATCTTTAAAATATTGAAAAAAACGTTTCAATGTGATCTTTGTGTCAAATGATTTAATGTTTGTTTTTGTAAATATCATAATGAACCTTAATTAATACCAAGTTGTGATTTAGCAATCATTGAATAAAAACCTGATGCCTTCATTAATGAACTATGAGAACCCGATTCAATTATTTTCCCATTATCCATCACAATAATTTTGTTAGCATTCTTCACAGATGATATTTTTTGACTAACAATTATTTTTGTGATGTTTTTAAAAAACTTGTCTAAATTACTTTGGAATTTTTTTTCTGTTAGTAGGTCAAGTGCGCTAGTGGAATCATCAAAAATCAATATCCTAGGTTTTTTTATAAGAGAACGAGCTAAGCAAATTCTTTGTTTTTGCCCGCCAGAAAAATTCTTTCCCCTTTGTTCAACTCGTGAATACAATTTGTTAGGCAATTTATTTATAAAATCCCATGCACATGAATATTTGCATGCTTCAATCATTTCATCATCAGTTGCATCAGATTTACCATATTTCAAATTATTTGCTATGTCACCACTAAAAATAATTTGTTCCTGTAATGCAACTGAAATATTCTTGCGTAATTCGCTTAAAGCAATTTTTTTAACATTGACATTATTTATCATAACTTCTCCACTAGTCACATCATATAAACGTGATATTAAATTTATAAGTGTTGTTTTACCGCTTCCAGTAGGACCTATAATACCAATAGTCTCTCCTGTTTTAATTTTTAAATTAATATTTGATAAAGCACATTCTTTAGTATTTTTATTAGTGTAAGAAAAAGTAACGTTTTTAAATTCAATATCATAATCTAAAGAATTAAAATTTACAGGTTTTTCACAATCAATAATTGAACATTCAGTATCGAAAATTTCATTTATTCTTTTAGCTGATGCAACTGTTCTTATTGTTAAGGCTAAAACCATAATTCCCATAACAGAACTTGACAAAACCATAATCATTATTTGAACCACACCATAAATAAAAGTTACAATTTTCAAATTATGTTCATTCAATATGATTTGCCCACCAAGCAATAAAAGCAAAACTATCCCAATATTTAATGAAAACTGAATTATAAACATTATTGGTGCTGTTCAAAATTCTGCTTTGACACAAGTATCACGTAATTTCCTATTAAAGAAATTAAAATGTTGCGATTGTCTATTTTGCAAATTAAATGTTTTTATTATCCTCATTCCCAATGCATTTTCACGCATTTCATTTGAGGAATCATCTATAGATTTTTGTGCTTGCTTATACAAGAAACGACATTTATAAGCAATAATAGAAGTTACTATAATCATTAAAGATACAATACATATAATTAAAGAACCCATTAAAGGTTGTAATGCAAATGCTACAAGCAATCCTCCAATAACCATTATTGGTGATCTAATAAGCATTGTTATTATCATTTTCATAGAATTTTGAACTTGATTTGTATCATTAGTAAGCCTTGTTATTAAAGAAGTGTTAGTAATTTTATCTAACTCAGCAAAACTATAAGTTAATATTTTTTTATATGCTGAATTACGTAAATTTTGTGCAAACAATAATGATGATTTACTACCTGCAAAAAATCCTATTAATCCAAAAAATAATGAGAAAACTGCTATAACTCCCATCAAAATACAATTAATTGTAAAAAACCATCAAGCATTATCAGCGGACAATTTAAAAATTTCATTTCCAAATAGTTCAATTGGAATTACAACATGATGTGATATAACATGAACTGCTGATACAATTCACATAAGTAAAACAGGTTGGCTAATATCAAAAATGCTTGATAAGCTTATAAGAATTAGTGAACAAATCATTAATCATAAAGCTTTGCCTCTAAAAAAAGCAACTAATCTAAACATATGTATAAAAATATCAATTTTTTTATTTTACTATTAATAACAATAAAAAATTATCCCTTAAAAATCTCCATAGCAGCTAGATTTATGGGATCAGGATTTTCTTTTATCTTTTCTAAGATTTTAATGTCTGGAACTGAATATTTTTTATTATCTTTCTTTGCTTTTTCTATATTTTTTTTTATGAGTTGTTTAGTACCACCCACAATATAAAATGGCTTATTAAATAATTTTTCTATTTCTTTTAAAAAATATACATTGGTAAAATTTTCATTTAAATAATCTGCATCTAATTGGTCATTAAAGACAACAATCATTCCAGTTTCACAAGCAAAAGCAACACTTATAGCATTTGATAAATATGAAATATGTTCATTAAGATCACATAATTCTTTCAATGAACTAAAAATTTTCATTGCAGAATTTGTTAAATCTTTATTTGCGTTTTTTATAATTGAGATAAAAATATCATCTAATGATAAACTTAAACTAGTTTTATCAAAAGCAACTTTTTTCTGTTCAGTGTTATTGCTAAAATTTACTTCATTGGTTCCTAATTTTGCATTTTTTTCAAATTTTATTTCTTTAATATCAACAATTGACGAGATATCAAAAGATTTTTTGTCCATATCTATTAATCCATCAGGACTTATCTCAAAAGTTTTTTTATTTTTATTTTCCTTAATAGTATGACTAACATCATTAGAAGAATTCTGTTTATTTAAGTTTATTATTGAAACAATAAAAAATCTAAAATTGAAATATGGGTCAGATGAATTTTTAATGTCTGCATAGATTTTTTGTGCAATATTAATAGCTTTTAAAAGTCAATCTTCACAAAAAGGAACAGAATCTACATTTAGTCTACTTAAAATTTTTAACAAATTAGAGTCGTTTGTTTTCAAATAGATTAATTTATCAAGGAAAATATTAATAATATCAAACAATAATTTTGAAAAATTTATTCCCCTATTTCTAAAATCTTCTATATCTATAAAAACCTCATCAAATTTTTTATAAAAAATTTTATTCAAAAAACTTAACTTATTCCTAATGTCAATTAAACCAAACATTTTATTTATCGAATTGACATCAATAGTGTTGTTCGTATATAATTGCAATTGTTCTAAGAAAGACAATGAATCTCTAGCAGAACCTTCGGATAAAAAAGAAAGCAAATCTAATGCATCATTTGTAATATTTATTTTTTCTTTTTCACATACTTTAATTAGCATTCCTCTAATTTGACTATCTGTTATTAACGAAAAATCAAAGGACTGGCACCGAGATATTATTGTCGAAGGAATTTTTTGAATTTCTGTTGTAGCAAAAATGAATACAGCATATTTTGGTGGGTCTTCTATTGTTTTTAAAAATGCATTTCATGCATTTATTGATAACATATGTGCTTCATCAATAATGTAAACCTTATATTTCATCTCACTTGGAATATAATTAACATTTTCTAAAATTTTTCTTACATCTTCAACACTACTATTACTAGCTGCATCAAGTTCATAAATATCTAAAGTATTATTTTGAGAAATTTTTAAACATGATTCACATTTTCCACATATGTCAAATGAAAAAAATTTGCAATTAATTGCCTTTGAAAACAACTTTGCTATTGTTGTTTTCCCTACACCTTTTGGCCCAGAAAATATATATGCATGACAAACATGGTTAAGCTTTATTGAATTAATTAATGTTTGGACTACATATTCCTGACCTACAATATCAGAAAAACATTTAGGTCGATATTTTTGATATAAAGACATAAAATCCATATTGATATTCTAACAAAACATAAAATTATTTATTATTAAATAATTTTAACACATTGCTTATATGAATTGCAATTTCATTAAACTTAATACTAGTCAAATAATATTCAAACTTATTGTTAAGAAAAATAAAAAAGATATTTTTACAGCAGAAAATGGTTTTAAAATCATTATTAATTTGTAAACTATGCTTGGTAATAGACTTTTTATCCCTTACAACTACTATTGGACAATTCAGTAAATTTTCATCATACTTTTTGGCTATGTTATTAACAAAAAATGAAAATTCATCAAATTCATAATCTTTTTCATTAATAATGATAATTTTTTGCAATTTCTTTATGACACTATAAAAATATTTTGTCAATTCATTTTCTGCTTTTCTTAAATCAACAACTAAATAATCATAATCATTTTTCAATAATTTGAGTTGCTTAACAAAAAAATTTTTCAAATCAACATCATTAAAATTCAATTTACATCTATTAATATCAGCTAAGAATAATAAATGAAAGTTCTGTTTGGATTCTCACAAGTTGAATGGAAAGATTAACTTTTTATTTTTTGATCTATATAATTTTAAATTTTTAACTCATTCGTAATTTTCGGATAAGGAAATAAATAATACTTTGTATCCAACATTAGAAACTGTTAATCCAAAATTAATGGCATAATAGGTGCCAATCTCTTTACATGTTAAAAATTGGTTTAATATGCAAATTGTTTTCATTTATTGAATTATTTTTTTCCATTCTCTTGGATAAAATTTATTAGTCTTTTTTATTTTTTTGTACACGAATATATGATGAAATTTATTATTGATAGAAATAAATTCGAATTGTTCCTTTTTTACTAATGAAAGTTTGTTTAAAAGATTAGTTGATAAAAGTTCATTTTCTTCAAGTTTAAAATTTCTTGATTTTGGTTCGACAATTAATCCATTAATTTTTGCATATTTTGCACTTATTTCTAACAATATTTTCAATCGAGCAACTGCTCTTGATGTTACAAAATCAAATTTTTCTATTTCATGATCCTCAACTTTCTCAGCACGCTTACATAAACATATGACATTTTTTAATTTTAACTCACCTTTGAGCATATTAAGAAATGCAATTTTCTTATTAGATGAATCAATTAATGTTAGCAATAAATGTGGAAATAATAATTTTAGCAGCATTCCTGGAATCCCACTACCAGTCCCTATGTCTAATAAATTTTTAATACTAGAGAAATTAAAATTTTTATATGGAATGATTGATTCATAAAAATAATCTGAATAAATGTTATATTCGTTGTTTAATCTTGTTAAATTAAATTTATCATTGAACTTATTTAAAAAATATTTATA